>WNFL01059436.1_pt3 | contig 12971 bp, 15 predicted proteins | sample 5400361 | NCBI WGS metagenome assembly WNFL01 (sample SAMN13153351, study PRJNA577476) | soil metagenome | isolation source: 40 cm soil on Douglas fir-dominated hillslope | place: USA:California | collected 2013-09-17
CTCAGTCGCGCGTCAGCAGGAACGCCCCCGCCATCCCGCCCGCCGCGCAGGCGCTGACGAGCCCGCGCCGCGCGTTCCGGCGCGCCATCTCGTACGCGAGCGTCGTGACGATGCGCCCACCCGTCGCCGCCCACGGGTGTCCGACGGCGATCGAGCTGCCGTTCACGTTCACGCGGCTCCAGTCGACCGCGTCCGTGGGCGCGCCCTTCCATCCGCGCTCCCAAGCCGCCACGTTCGCGAGGACCTGCGCGGCGAACGCCTCGTGGATCTCGATCAGGTCGATCTCGGAGAGGCGCACGCCCGCTCTCGCGAGGAGGCGCGGGACGGCGATCGCCGGAGCCATCAGCAGCCCCTCGTCGGGATGGAGGGCCGCGTACTCCATCTGCGAGACGAATGCGAGCGGCTCCCGCCCCTCCGCCGAGGCGCGCTCCTCGCTCATCAGCAAAACCGCCGACGCGCCGTCGGTCACGGGCGAGGCGTTTCCGGCGGTGATCGTCCCGTCTTCGGCGAACGCCGGCTTCAGCGCGGCCAGCTTCTCGAGCGACGTGTCGGATCGGGGTCCGGTGTCGTGCTCGACGCCTTCCAGCGGCACGATCTCCTTGGCGAGGCGCTCGCGCGCGGCCACGGCGTTGCGGTGGCTCGCGAGGGCCACCTCGTCCTGCCGCTCGCGCGAGACGTCCCACTCGCGCCGCGTGATCTCCATGTGCTGACCCATCGAGAGGCCGGTCGTCGGCTCGCGGAACGTCGCGGGGTCCGCGCCGCTGAGCCATTCGACGCCGCCCGCGATGCCGGCCTCGATGCGGCCGCGCGCGATGGCGTCGGCGATGATCGTGATCGCCCGCAGACCCGTGATGCAGTAGGACGAGACGGTCTGCGCCTCGATGCTCGCGGGCATCCCTTCCTCGAGCACGATCTCGCGCGCCAGGTTCGGCTTGCCGGGCTCGGGCACGACGGCGCCGAACGCCATCGCGTCGAGCTTCGAGGGGTCGACCTGATGGCGGTCGAGGAGGCCGCGCACGGCGTGCCGCGCGAGCGCGAGCGGGCCCTTCGACGCGAACGCCTTGCCGGCCCGGACGAAGGGCGTCCGGGCACCGGCGACGATGGCGACTCTTCTCTCGGTCATGGTCTCCCTCCGAGGCTCTCGATCTTCGCATCGATAATCGCGGGCGTGGCCTCCGGGACTTCGGCGACGTTCGCCCACGCCGCCGCACTAACGCTCGCGGCTGCCGTCGGATTCCCGGCGTGCACGACGCACGCGCCGCGGCGGCTGCCTTCTCCGGCCGAGGCGACGGCGATCGCAACCTCCGTCCAGCGGCTCGCCGACCCGTCGTCGCGGCGCGAGGCGGCGGAGCACGCCGTCGAGATCCACCCGAAGTTCACGCTCGCGTTCGTGGAATTCGACGACCAGGGACGGCTCTGGAGCCGGGCGCAGCTCGATCTCCTCGACCGCACGCTCGCCGCGGAGGCGCGGCGGCCGGAGACCTACGGCGTCGGGATCATCTTCTTCATGCACGGCTGGAAGCACGACGCGGACGTCTGCGACACGAACGTCGCCTGCTTCCGTACGTACCTGGCGCAGATCGCGGCCGACACCGAAGCCGCCGCTCACGCCGCGGGCACGGGCGTCAAGCCCCCGCGCATCGTCGGGGTCTACGCGGGCTGGCGCGGGCTCTCCGTCACGGTGCCGGCGCTCCGGAACCTGAGCTTCTGGTCGCGCAAGAAGGTGGCGGAGCGGATCGGCGCGGGGGAGCTCATCGAGGTCCTCACCCACCTCGACCAGTTCGCGCGCGACGAGAATGCGCGCGGCAGGAACCGCGCGGTGCTGAACATCATCGGGCACAGCTTCGGCGGCACGGCGATCTATTCGGCGCTCGCGAACGCCCTGAAGGCGCGATTCGTCGAGGCGTTCCACCGGCGCGGCCGGGTGCCGGTCGACGACAACGTGGTCCAGGGCTTCGGGGACCTCGTCGTCCTCGTGAATCCCGCGTTCGAGGCGTCGCTCTACGCGCCGTTCGAGGATCTCCTCGCCGAATTCGGACCCTTCTCGCGCCGGCAGACTCCCGTCCTCGTCATCGTCGGCTCGGAATCGGATTTCCCGAACCGCACGTGGTTCCGGCTGGGCCGCGGCATCGACGCGCTCTTTCAGAGGACGGGACCTCGCAGCCCGAGGAAGCTCCTGACGACGGCGGCGGGGAACTACCTGCCGTTCTCGAGCCATCGGCTCGAGGCCGCCGGGCCGTCGTTCGCGAACCTCCCGCTGGCATCGGTGTCGAGCTGCATCTGCCGTCTCCCGTTCGCCGAGCTGCCCTTCGAGGAATCGCAGCGGCTCGGCGCTTCGATCGCGCATCTTCACGAAGGCGAGCTGAAGGCCAGCGAGGAGCTGTACGAGAGGTCCGCTTGCGAAGCGGGCCTGGCGCTCGGCGGCGCCCACCTCACGTGCCGCCCCGGCGTCGACCCGTCGAGGCCGATCTGGCACGTGCGCGCGACCGACGACGTCGTGCACGGCCACAGCGGTTTCTTCACGAGGCCGTTTCTCGACTTCCTCCGCTACGTGATCATGGATGCGTTGTCGAAGAAGGCCGTGAAGTGAACACGATGAAGACAGGCTGCTGCGTCGTGGGGGGCGGCCCCGCCGGCATGATGCTCGGCCTTCTCCTCGCGCGCTCGGGGGTCGACGTCCTCGTCCTCGAGAAGCACGCCGACTTCCTCCGCGATTTCCGCGGCGACACGATCCACCCGTCGACCCTCGACGTCCTCGCCGACTTGGGACTCCTCGAGGAGTTCCTGCGGCTCCCGCACCAGGAGCTCCGCGAGGTGAAGGTGAACGTCGGCGGCGTGGCGCTGAAGGCCGCGGACTTCGGCCGCGTCCCGTCGCGGTGCAAGTTCATCGCGTTCGCGCCCCAGTGGGACTTCCTCGAGTTCCTCGAGCGGCAGGCGCGCACGCAACCGTCGTTCCGGCTCCGCATGGAGGCGGAGGTGACCGAGCTGATCGAGAAGGAAGGCCGCGTCGCCGGCGTGCGGGCGCGGACGCCCGACGGCGAGCTCGTCGTCGAAGCCGGCCTCGTCGTCGGCGCGGACGGGCGCCACTCGGTCGTGCGGGCGCGCTCGGGCCTCCCCGTCGAAGACCTCGGCGCGCCGATGGACGTCCTCTGGATGCGTCTCGGCAAGCGGCCCGGCGACCCGGAGCAATCGCTCGGGTACGTGGACGCCGGTCGCTTCATGGTCCTCCTCGGCCGCGGCGACTACTGGCAATGCGGCTACGTGATCCCGAAGGGGAGCTTCGAGGCGCTGCGCGGCCGCGGCCTCCCGGCGTTCCACGGCGACCTCCGGAGCCTCGTTCCTTTTCTCGGCGAACGCGTGGAGGAGATCGCGGGCTGGGATGCGGTGAAGGTCCTCACCGTGATGGTCGACCGCCTTCGCACGTGGCACCGCGCGGGCGTCCTCTGCATCGGCGACGCCGCGCACGCGATGTCGCCGGTCGGCGGCGTGGGAATCAACCTCGCGATCCAGGACGCCGTCGCGGCCGCGAACCTGCTCGGCCCGAAGCTCGCTCGCGGCGGCATCACCGACGAGGATCTCGCCGCCGTCCAGAGGCGTCGCGCGCCCGCGGCGCGGGTGACGCAGGCCGTCCAGGTCTTCGTGCACAAGCACGTCCTGACCCGCGTCTTCGCGGCGACGGAGAGGCTCACGCCCCCCTGGCCGCTGAGGCTCCTCGACCGCTTCGAGGTGCTGCGCCGCATCCCCGGGTACGCCGTCGGGATCGGATATCGGCCCGAGCGGGTGGCGCTCAGGCGGTCGCGGTGACAGCAGAGCTCATTAGTTCCCGCTGACCGAATGCCCCTGCCCGTCGATCGTCATCGCCGTCGTGACGATCGGGAGTCCGTTGGTGCCGTTGTCGGGCACGGTCAGGGACACGTCCGCGCCGAGGAGGATCGTGTCCGTGCCGCTCCCCGGGGAGCAGCCCCCGACGGGCGCGTCCGTGTTCGCCGCAGTCACGGCATCGCGCAGCGTGCAGCTCGGTCCGCCGGTGCCCCCGGAGCCCGTGTTCACGGTGATCGTCCCTCCCGCGAGCGCGACGGGCGCCGCGAGCAGGGAGGCGGCGACGAGGAGAACGCGAAGACCGGNGCACGAGTTGCGATGGACCCGGAGGGAAGACCAAATTGGAACGAGGGTGCGTAGAGCATCCTATCGCAGGCCGCGCTAGGCTTCGCCGATGCCGCAGAGCGTTTTCGACGACATCCTCGGAGCCATCGGCCACACGCCCCTCGTCCGGCTGAACCGGGTCACGAAGCGCGTGAAGGCGACCGTCTACGCGAAGGTCGAGACGTTCAATCCGGGCCACAGCATCAAGGACAGGATGGCCGTCCGCATGATCGAGGACGCCGAGCGGAAGGGCCTGCTCACGCCTGGCTCCACGATCATCGAAGGAACGAGCGGCAACACCGGGATGGGCCTGGCGATCGCGGCGATCGTGAAGGGCTACAAGTGCATCTTCACTACTACGGACAAGCAGTCGAAGGAGAAGGTGGACGCGCTCCGCGCCTTCGGCGCCGAAGTGATCGTCTGTCCGACCGACGTCGATCCGGAGGACCCGCGGTCGTATTACTCGGTGTCGTCCCGCCTCGTGCGCGAGACGCCGAATTCCTGGAAGGCGAACCAGTACGACAACCTGAGCAACTCGCAGGCGCACTACGAGACGACCGGCCCGGAGATCTGGGAGCAGACGGAGGGGAACGTCGACCACCTCGTCGTGGGCGTCGGAACGGGCGGCACGATCTGCGGCACGGGGAAGTTCCTGAAGGAGAGGAACCCGAAGATCAAGGTGTGGGGCATCGACACCTACGGATCGGTCTTCAAGAAGTACAAGGAGACCGGCGTCTTCGACAAGCTGGAGATCTATCCGTACGTCACGGAAGGGATCGGCGAGGACTTCCTCCCGCAGAACGTCGACTTCTCCGTCATCGACCACTTCGAGAAGGTCACCGACCGCGATGCCGCGATCACGGCGCGCGAGATCGTGCGGCAGGAAGGGATCTGGGTCGGCTACTCCGCGGGCTCGGCCATCGCCGGGCTCCTCCAGCTCGGGGAGCGCTTCGGGGCAGGCGAGACCGTCGTCGTCATCTTCCACGATCACGGCACGCGCTACATCGGGAAGATCTTCAACCCCGAATGGATGAAGACGATGGGCTACGAGAACCTCCCGGGCCCGACCGCCCGCGATCTCGTCAAGACGAAGAGCGTGTCGGAAGTCGTCGCCATCGAGGACAGGGAGACCGTCGACCATGCCCTGACGCGCATGACCGAGAACGCCTTCTCGCAGATCCCCGTCACGCGTGAACGGCGTCTGGTGGGCTCGCTGAGCGAGATGCACGTCTACGCGTGCATCGTGAAAGACCCCGAGGTCCGCCGCGCGCCGGTCTCCGCGATCATGCAGAAGCCGTTTCGCTTCGTGGACATCGAGACGCCGCTCGGGCTCCTGGCCCCGATGATCACGCCGGAGAATCCAGCGGTGCTCGTGCGGGATTTTCCGGCGGGGAAGACGTACATCCTGACGGGGAGCGACGTGCTGGCGGCGATTCAGGGGTGACGCGCGATGAGCGAGATCGGCAGCATCACCCACCTGTTTCGTTATCCCGTCAAATCGATGGCCGGGGTTTCGATCGACGACGCGAAGCTGGGCTGGCACGGATTCGAGGGAGACAGGCGGCATGCGTTCCGCTTGACCGCCGCACGAAACGGATTCCCATTTCTCACCGCGAGCCGCCTCGACGAGCTCATCCGGTACCAGCCGTTCGACCCGTCCGAGGCCGGCTCCATCCTTCCGACGCACGTGAGGACGCCTGAAGGCCTCGAGGTGGAGCTCTCTTCCGTCGAGCTTCGCGACGCTCTCTCCGCCAGACTCGGAGAGGCCGTGGAGCTGATGCGCCTCGACCACGGCATCTTCGACGAAGCGCCCGTCTCGATCATCTGCGGCCCGACGATCCGGGAGATCGAGCGCGAGGCGGGACGCTCCCTCGACGTCCGCCGGTTCCGGCCGAACGTGATCGTCGAGACGCCCGGAGCCGGGCCGTTCGCAGAGGATGCGTGGGTCGGCAAGACCCTGATCCTCGGCGACCGCCCCGACAGCCCGGCTGTGACCGTGACCCTTCGCGACCTGCGCTGCGTCATGGTGAATATCGATCCCGACACGGCGGAGAAGGACACCCGCGTCATGAAAACCACGGCGCGTTTGAACGGAAACTGCGCCGGCGTGTATGGCACCGTCGTCCGCGAAGGGCGGGTGCGCGTCGGGGAGAAGGTGTACCTGAAGGAGTAGTGGGCGAGCCGAGGAAACCCACGCGTTCGGGTCTGTCAGGGCCGTGGAAGCTGGAGTCGTGCGCGCGTCCCGCCGAGCGGCGAGGTCTCCAGCGTGACCGAGCCACCGTACAGCTCGGCGAGATCGCTGACGATCGCGAGACCGAGCCCTGATCCCCCGACCCGCTCGTCGGCCCGCACACCTCGCTGCAGCACCTCCGCGCGCAGGGACGGATCGAGGCCCGGCCCATCGTCATCCACCGAGATGACGAGCCGGGCGTCGTCGATGGATGAAGAAACGGAGACCCGGGCGCGCGCCCACTTGCACGCGTTGTCGAGGAGATTCCCCAGCATCTCGTCGAGGTCTTCCCTGCGGCCTCGAATCTCGTGCCCTGGCGAGACATCGACGTCGATCGCCAGCTCGCGTCCCGCGTAGAGGCGCCGCATCGTGCGCACGAGACCTTCCACGGACGGAAGGACGGAGCATCGGAGTCCCGGCGCGGCACGCGTCGATGCGGTCGCACGAGCTCGGGCCAGGTGATAGTCGATCTGCCGCCGCATCCGCTCGACCAGCTGACCGAGCCTCGTCGCGAGATCGTGATGCCCCGCGCCGCCGGCCTGCTCTGCCTCCTGCGCCAGCACCGCCAGGGGCGTCTTCAATCCGTGCGCGAGATCTCCCGCCGTGGTGAGCGCCCTGGCGATCGCACGCTCGCGATCCTCGAGCAGCCCGTTCAGGTCGTTCACCAGCGGCTGCACCTCGGTCGGATAGTCGCCGTCGATCCTTTGGCTGCGTCCCTCGCGCACCGAGGACAGGCTCGCCCGAAGAATCGCCAGCGGCGCCACCGCCTTGCGAACGCCGAACAGCCCCCCCGCGACCAACGCCGCGGCGGCGATTCCCATCGCGATGTAATACGTCACCGGTTGGCGATGCGCTGGATGGTTCCGAAGGGTCCACAGCAGCAGAGCCGTGACCGCGACGAGCACCACCGTCATCCAGACGATTCCTCCGACGAGGAGGCGGGTGCGGAGAGAACCCTTCAGGAATCCGTCCCGATCCGATATCCGAGTCCGCGCACGGTCTCGATCGTCGCGGCGCCGAGCTTTCGCCGAAGACGCGCGATGAAGACTTCCACGGTGTTCGAGTCCCGGTCGAACGTCTGCGCGTAGATATGCTCGGTCAGCTCATTCTGCGAAACGATGCGACCGCGATGGTGCATGAGATACGAGAGCACGCGAAGCTCGTGGCTGGTCAGCTTCACCGGCTGCCCATCGAGAGTGACCTGCGACGTTCTCGGGTCCAGCGCCACGGCGCCGTACCGCAGCTCTGGCGTGAGCTGTCCGCTCGACCGCCGGATCAGGGCGCGCAGCCGCGCCAGCAGCTCCTCCATCCGGAATGGCTTGGTGACATAGTCGTCCGCGCCGCCGTCAATGCCGCGTACCTTCTCGCTCCAGCTTCCGCGGGCGGTGAGGACGAGCACCGGCACCACGATTCCGCCGGCGCGCCAGCGCTCGAGCAGCGTCAACCCATCGATGCGCGGCAACCCGAGATCGAGGATGACCGCGTCGTAGGACTCGGTGCCGACGAAGAAGTCGGCGCGCTCTCCGTCCGTCGCGACATTGACGACATACCCACGCTCTTCGAGAGTCGTGGCGAGCCGGTTCGCCAGCAGCGCCTCATCTTCGACGATCAGGATTCTCATTCTCGACCGCGGTCATTTTCCCATCGGCTCGCTTGATCAGGAGCCCGCGCGCCGAGAGGACGACCGAGAAGAGCCCGGTCACGCCTATCGCGATCAGCGTCCAGACGAAGAAGAAGTGTCCGCTGGAGTTGGCGAGGCTGCTGGTGACGCCGACGCCCTTCCCCCTCATGTGGGCGAGGGGGACGACCAGCGAAAAGAGTCCTCCGAGGAGCGTGATGACGTACCCCGATCGCCGTTCGGCGAGCACCAGCGTTCCGTACAGCCAGAAGACGAAGATGGGCACCGCAGAGAGGTTCGAGAGCTTTCCCGGTTCGAACCCTCGGGCGATGTCGTCTGCCAGGTGAAACGTGAAGAAGAGGATCGAGAGCAGAGACGCGATGGTCAACGTGACGTTGTGTTTCATGACGGTCGCCAGCCTGGGGCATCTCTGCTGAACGGTCGCTGAACGGGCCGTTCAGGATCGGTTCAGCCGAGCATCGGCAGCATGCTGCACATGCTCTTGCCGATCCACGTTGCCGCGGGGGGTCTCGCCCTCGTTCTCGGCGCCGTCGCTCTGTCGGTGAAGAAGGGTGGAACCATCCACCGCCGGAGCGGGCTGCTGTTCGTCTACGCCATGCTCGTCATGGGCACCAGCGCCGCGGTCCTGGGGAACGCGTTTGGCGGCCTGATGACCGCCTACTTCGTCGTCACGGCGCTGACGACCGTCCGCCCTTCGTCGCCATGGACCCGCCGGATCAATATCGCCGGGCTGGCGGTCGCGGTCGGACTCGCGCTTCTCGACATCGTGACGGGCGTGGTGGCCTTCAGCAGCCCTCGCGGTTTCCTCGACGGCGTCCCGTTCCCGATGTTCTTCTTCCTCGCCACCGTCCTCATCGTGGCGGCGAGCGGCGACCTCGGCATCATGCGATTCGGCGTGCCTCGCGGTCGGCCGCGCCTGGCGCGCCATCTGTGGCGGATGTGCTTCGCGCTGTTCATCGCGGCCGGATCGTTCTTCTCGATCCGGGAGCGCGTGGCGAAAGTCCTTCCGAAGCCCTTCACGACCGGGCCGATGCGCGCGCTGCCGATCCTGCTGCTGTTCGGCGCGATGTTCTATTGGTTGTGGAGGGTCCGCGGCCGCCGCGCATTGCCAGTGGTCGTCCGACACGATTCGATGCCGCTCACCGCTCCCGCGGAGTGAATTCGCTGAAGACGAGACGCCCGCGGTGGGGCGCTCCTAGCTCCCGTTCACGCGCTCCGGAGCGCTTCCATCGGGTCGACGTTGGCCGCGCGCCTCGCCGGCAGGAGGCTCGCGACCAGAGACACGACCGCGAGAAAACCGGCCAGCGCCACGAACACACCCGGGTCGGTCGCGCTCACCTCGAAGAGCAGGCTCCTGAGGACGCGCGTCAGCGCGAGGGCAGCCACGAGCCCGCAGGCGAGGCCGATCCCGACGAGCCGGAGGCTCTCGCCGAGGACCATCCCGATCACGCGGCCGCGCGTCGCGCCGATCGCCAGCCGGACGCCGATCTCGCGCCGGCGCCGCGAGACCCCGTAGGAGAGGACGCCGTAGAGGCCGACCGCCGCGAGAAGCACGGCCGTCCCGCCGAACGTCCCGAGCAGCGCGACCTCCAGCCGTGGTCCGGCCACGGAGCGCGCCATCTGCGATTCCATCGTGGCCACGTTTGCGACGGGCTGATCGGGGTCGATCCGCCGCACGCGCTCGCGTACCGCCGCGGTGATCGCGAGCGGGTCGCGTTCCGTGCGCGCGACCAGGTACATCGTGGTCGCCCCCTCGGCGCCTTGCGCGTACGGCACGTAGACCGCGGGCTGGGGCGTTCTCCCGAGCCCGCCGTAGCGCACGTCGTCCGCCACGCCCACCACGGTGAACTTCTCCGGGCCGGGATAGCCGGGCGGCAGCGTGCCTTTCGGGACGAGCTCGTTCGGCGGGTTGACCGAGATCAGCTTCCCGATCGGGTCCTGCCCGCTCCAGTACTGGCGCGCGAACTCGCGGCTCACGATCGCCACCGGGAGCGCGGAGAGCGTGTCGGAGCCGGTGAAGGCGCGGCCCTTCAGCATCGGGATGCTCAGCGCCTTGAAGGCGTCGCCGGCCACGAGGCGGTACTGGAACGGCGGGAGGTCCCGCACGTTCGTCGGAAGCGGGCGGTCGTAGAACGTGGCGCTCTTGCCCCAGGTCTCGCCGCGCAGGGGAAGGGCCGACACGAAGCCGACCGCGCGCACGCCGGGCACGGCGCGCACGTCCGCCGTCACCGCGTCGTAGAACGCGGTCATGCGCACGTTGGCCGCCCGGTCGAAGAGCTCCGCCAGCCGATGGTCGATGTACTTCTCCGCCGGCAAAGAGAGCTGGGCGGTCAGCACGTTTTTCGCGTCGAAGCCCAGGTGCGCGCTGGAGAGGCGGTGGAGGCTCTTGAGCATGAGCCCGGAGCCGATTCGCCTGCCGCGCCCCGCGGCGCCCCGCCGTGCCGTCCGCGTGACGCCCCTCGCTCAGGTCCTCGCGCAGCGATCCGCGCGTGGCGTCGAGCGCGGGCGCCACGCCGAAGAGCGCGCCGGTCGCCAGCGAGATCGCCAGCGAGAAGAGGAGCAGCGGGCCATTGATGTGGATGTCCCCGGCGCCGGGCGCGAGCCGCTCGCCCAGGAGGCGCACCGCGCCCGAGCTCCAGACCGCGAGGATCATCCCGCCGCACCCGCCGCAGAGCGCGAGGAGCAGGCTCTCGGCCAGGAGCTGACGCGCGATGCGCCCGCGGCTGGCCCCCAGCGCCGTCCGGATCGCGATCTCGCGGCGCCGAACGAGGCCGCGCGAGAGGAGCAGGTTCGCGAGGTTCGCGCACGCGATCAGAAGCACGAACGCCACCGCCCCCATCAGCACGAGGACGCGGGTGCGGTTGTCCCCGACCAGCGACTCGCGGAGCGGCGTCACGCCGACCGTCAGGTCCTTGTCCTCGGGGAAGCGCCGCTCGAGGTCCGACATCATCGCCGCCAGGTCCGCCCGGGCCGCCTCGCGGCTCACGCCGCCCTTCAGGCGTCCGACCATGGTGAGGAAGTAGTTGTTGCGCGTGTCGAGGTTGTCGCCGGGCGCGAACGACATCGGCAGCAGCACGTCCGCCTCGATGTTGAGCGGCGGCGCCGACGGTGCGAGCACCCCGACCACGGTGTACGGCAGACCGTCGAGGTGGAGGGTCTCGCCCAGCGCCGAAGCTCCCGCGAACCGGCGCCTCTGGAAGCCGTCGGTGAGGATCGCAACCTGGTGGGAGCCCCCCGCCTCGTCGGCCCGCCAGAAGCCGCGCCCCGCCGCCGGCTTCCAGCCCAGCACGTCGAGGAACTCCCCGTGCCGGTGACGTTCTTGGGCCACGTGTAGTACGCGGCCAGGCCGCTGAACGAGCGGTTCCGCTCGCGCAGCTCGCGGAAGTCCGGCGCGGCCGTGCCCCACGGCTGGGACGGTTTCTGGACGCACTGGGCCATCAGCAGCCTGTCGGCGTCGGCATACGGCAGCGGCCGCAGCAGTAGCGAGTCCACCACGCTGAACATGATGGTGTTCATGCCGATGCCGAGCGTGAGCCCGGCGATGGCGGCGAGCGTGAAGCCCGGACTCTTCGCGAGCACGCGCGTGGCGTACCGGAGATCCTGGAGGAGCGACTGCATGGGAGCTCCTTTCACAGACCGCGGACGACCTCTGATGGCGAACGCCGTGCCAGCTCGCTCCCCGCGTAACCCCTTGAATCGAGACGACCCCGTCGCTGGAGGGTGTCCGGTGGCGCGACCCGACCGTCCGACTCCGGACAGTCACCGGCCGAGGAGCAGCACGCCGACAGCTCTGTCAGGGCCGTGGAAGCTGGAGTCGGGCGCGCGTCCCACCGAGCGGCGAGGTCTCCATGGTGACAGAACCACCGTACAACTCGGCGAGCTCGCTGACGATCGCGAGACCGAGCCCTGATCCCCCGATCTGCTGGTCGGCCCGCACTCCTCGCTGCAGCACCTGAGCGCGCATGGACGGATCGAGGCCCGGCCCATCGTCATCCACCGAGATGAAGAGTTGGGCGTGGTCGATGGCTGACGAAATGGCGACTCGGGAGCGCGCCCACTTGCACGCGTTGTCGAGCAGATTCCCCAGCATCTCGTCGAGGTCCTCCCGGCGGCCCCGGACTTCGTGAGCCGGCGAGACATCGGAGTCGATCGCGAGATCGCGTCCCGCATGGAGGCGCCGCATCGTGCGCACGAGACCTTCCACCGACGGGAGAACGGCGCACCGGATTCCCGGCGCGGCAAGCGCCGTCCCGGTTGCTCGCGCCCGAGCCAGTTGATAGTCGATCTGCCGCCGCATCCGATCGACCTGCTGTTGGAGCCTCGCCGCGAGGTCGGCATGGCCCGCGGCGCCGGCCTGCTCCGACTCCTGCGCCAGAAGCGCCAGCGGCGTCTTCAACCCGTGCGCGAGATCTCCTGCCGTGGCGAGGGCTCGGGCGACCGCACGCTCACGATCTTCGAGCAGCCCATTCAGCTCGTTCACGAGCGGCTGCACTTCGCTCGGATGGTCGCCTTCGATTCGCTGGCTGCGTCCCTCGCGCACCGAAGACAGGCTGGCGCGAAGGCTCCACAACGGCGCCACCGCTCTTCGAACGAGGACCAGGCCCCCCACGACGAAAGCTACGGCGAAGAGTCCCATCGCGATGTGATAGGTCACACCGGGCATCGGGAACTCTGGATGATTCCGAGTCAATTTGAGCAGCAGAGCCGTGACCGCGACAAACACCGCGGTCATCCAGACGATCGCTCCGACGAATAGGCGCGCGCGGAGAGAGCCCTTCACGGCTCAGTCCGGATGCGATAGCCGAGCCCGCGCACGGTCTCGATCGTCGACGCACCGAGCTTCCGGCGCAGACGCGCGATGAACACTTCGACGGTGTTCGAATCGCGGTCGAACGTCTGCGCGTAGATGTGCTCGGTCAGCTCGGTTTGCGAAACGACGCGGCCGCGATGGTGCATGAG
>WNFL01099519.1_pt1 | contig 12968 bp, 12 predicted proteins | sample 5400361 | NCBI WGS metagenome assembly WNFL01 (sample SAMN13153351, study PRJNA577476) | soil metagenome | isolation source: 40 cm soil on Douglas fir-dominated hillslope | place: USA:California | collected 2013-09-17
CGCCGTCCTTCATCACGAATCCCGGAATGATGGTGTTGAAGGGACGCTTTGCCGGCGCGTAGACGTTCGGCGAATGTTCGTCCATCGAGAACAGCGAACCGCGGTCGTGGAACATGAACCCGAGCCCATCGGCGACGAGGCCTGAACCGAGATCGGCGTAATTCGACTGGATCAGCGAGACCATCATGCCGTCCTTATCGGCGATGCTGAGATAGGTCGTATCGCCGGCGATGAGCTTTGCTTCGCCCGGCCCGATATTCGGATTGGCGCGTTCCATGTGGATTTGCGACCGGCGCTGCTTGGCGTAATCGGCTGAGAGGAGCGTCCTCACCGGAATCTTCACGAATTCCGGGTCGCCGTAATATTTGGCAAGGTCCTCATAGGCGAGGCGCTTGGCTTCGATCATCACGTGAAGCGCGTCGGCCGATCCCGGTCCCATCGCTTTCAAATTATAGCCCTCGAGAATCTTCAGCATCTCGAGCACGGCCGCACCCTGAGAGTTGGGTGGCATCTCGTAGACGTCGTAACCCCGATAATTGACGGAGATCGGATCGATCCATTCGCCGTGGTGTGCGACCAAATCCTCATACCGGAGATCGCCGCCGATGCGCTTGAAATACGCGTCCATCGTGCGGGCGATCTGGCCCTTGTAGAAGGCGTCGCGGCCGCCTTGCGCGATTGCTTGATACGTCTTTGAGAGGTCGGGATTCTTGAACACCTGCCCTTGAGCGGGCGGCGTGCCGCCGATCAGATAGGTGCGCTGCGCGTTCTCGAATTCCTCGACATCGGGCGAGCCCGAAAGATTGGCCATGTTCGCGGCCCACAGCGCCGCGATGTATTGGCTCACAGGGAAGCCGTCGCGCGAATAGGAAATCGCCGGCGCCAGCAAATCCGCCATCGGCAATCTGCCGAATTTCTCATGCAGCGCGAACCAGCCGTCGACCGTGCCGGGCACCGTGATGGAGAGCGAGCCGTAGGCGGGGACGTAGGAGCGGCCACCGAGCTTGCGCTTCATGTCGGCATAGCTGCGCCCTTTGGGCGAGCGCCCGGAACCGTTGTAGCCGTAAAGATGCTTGGTCTTGGGATCCCACACGATGGCGAATAGATCGCCGCCGACGCCGCAGGACACAGGCTCCATCAGACCGAGTGCTGCGTTCGCCGCGATCGCGGCGTCGACTGCGCTGCCGCCTCTCTTCAAGATGTCGATGGCGATCTGGGAGGCGAGCGGCTGCATGGTTGCGGCCATGCCGTGCTGGGCGATGACGGGAGCCCGCGTCGCGAAAGGCGCACCGACATAGCGGTCGCCTTCGCCCACGGCGGAAACATTGGTCGCGAAAACCGAAAACATCAGGACACTCGCTGCGAGGAGTTTCATGGCTGTGGAAGCTTCACGTGGCACGACGGTAGCCCGTTCTTCTCGAAGTAGCGCTGATGATATTCCTCGGCGCGATAGAAGCTCTCGAACGGTTCGACTTGCGTCACGATGGGACGGCGGAAGCGGCCGGCCTGGCTGAGCGCGGCGATCTTGGCGCGTGCCTTGGCCTCCTGCTCGGAGTTGTGCGCGAATACCACCGAGCGGTACTGCGAGCCGGTGTCCGGTCCCTGACGGTTCAAGGTCGTAGGATCGTGATTGGCAAAGAACACATCGAGCAGGCGGTCGTAGGAGACCTTTGCCGGATCGTAAGTCACTTGCACGACCTCGGCGTGGCCGGTCGTATCCGTGCAGACCTGGCGATAGGTGGGATTTGCGAGCGCGCCGCCGGCATAGCCGACGACGGCGTCTTGAACTCCTGGCACTTCGCGGAAAAAGGATTCAACGCCCCAGAAGCAGCCGGCGCCGAAAGTCGCTTGTTCCATGACGGGAATCCTTGAGAAGAAGCCCCGACTATAAGGGCTGTCCGCTTAACCGTCATCCCCGCCTCCCTTGAACGGCCGAGGCATCGGGCTTATGCGAAGGCCATGTTGGATCAAACCATCAGGCGCTTTGTCCAGCCCTCGATCGATGGCTTCGGTGATGCTCTGTCAAGGCTTGGCATCAGCGCCAATATCGTGACGATTCTGGGCTTCGGCTGCGGTCTGGGCGCCGCGGCTGCGATTGCTGACGAGCGCAATGATATCGGACTAGCACTTTTTGTCCTCAACCGGTTGGCTGATCTCGTTGACGGGGCGATTGCGCGGCGAAGGGGTCCCACGACGCTCGGTGCCTTCCTCGATGCCTCGCTCGATTTCATCGTATACGCCGCGATCCCATTCGGTTTCGCGCTCGCCCACCCGCAGAATGCGCTCGCGGCTGCCTTTCTGCTGTTTGGCCTTATGGTAAGCACGGCGCCGGCGCTCGCATTTCGCGCGTTCTCGCAAACGCCCATGCGCGGATTCAGCCTCTGCGAGCATGGCGAGACATTCATCGCCTTTGCGCTCATGTGTCTCGCACCCCGCTGGATGTTCACGGTGCTCGCCTACCTTTACGGCGCACTCTGTCTCGTCTCGGGCGGCGTGCGGATCATCGCGGCAATGACAAAGTTCTCCGCGCCGGCGAAATCATGAAAATCGTCATTGTGGGCGCGGGCGTCGCGGGCCTCGCGATCGGCTGGCGCCTTGCCGAAGCCGGTGCGTCGGTCGAGATTTTCGACCGCGGGCTCGCCGGGCGAGGTGCGACCTGGGCTTCGGCCGGCATGCTCGCGCCTGGGGCGGAGCGCGGCCCGGAGGCGGGCCCCCTCGCACGGTTCGCGCACGAGTCCCGCGCCGCCTGGCCGGCTTTTGCCGCCGAGCTGCGATCGGCAAGCGGAAGCGATCTCGGTTTTCGCGAAGACGGATCGCTCATGGTCGCCTGGAATGAAGCGACGGCGCAGCGCTTGAAGGAGCAAGCGGTTCGACTGAACGCGCGCGCTATGGAAGCGGCTTGGCTGTCGTGTTCGGAAGTGCTGAAGCGCGAGGGCATCTTGTCCCCGAATATCGCGGGCGGTCTCTTCGTTGCCGGTGATGCTCAGGTTGACAATCGGGCGCTCGGTGAGGCGCTCCGCACCGCGACCTTAAAGACTGGCGCCGTTCTGCGCGAGAATTGCGCGATCGAAGCGCTCATCCTCGAACACGACAAGGCGAAAGGCATCGTCACATCGGAAGGCAATGTCCACGCCGATCGGATCGTGCTTGCGACCGGCGCATGGCTCAATCGGATCGAGGGCCTTCCGCCGGGAACGCTTCCGGAGATGAAACCCATCAAGGGTCAGATGGCGGCGATGATGCCGCCGGAAGGAATGGCTCTGCCGCGGGCACTCATCTGGGACGACGAGGTCTATCTCGTTCCCCGCCGTGATCGCCTCTTGATCGGTGCCACGGTCGAGGATGCCGGCTTCGACACTTCGGTCAGCGTCGAGGCACGAGACCATCTCCTCGGAGCCGCGCGCCGTCTGATCCCGGGCCTTGGCGGCTGGCAATTGTCCGAGCTTTGGGCAGGCCTGCGCCCCAAGGCGTTCGATGAGGCGCCGGTCTTTGGCGAGACCCGGATATCGGGTCTTTATGTGGTTGGGGGGCAGTACCGCAACGGCATCCTCTTCGCACCGCTCCTCGCCCAGCTCATGAGCGACATCGTCCTCGATCAAGAGGAGAACTCGACCTACGCCGCTTTCGACCCCAAGCGCTTCCAGAAGGTTTAGCGAATCCCGGCTAGCGGGAATCCAAAAGGACGAGTACGAATCCCTTCTGAGGGGCGCCGGATATGGCCTTTGTGCTGCATCCCCGGCTGATGGCCGACACCACGGTCGTAGTGGACTGGAAGCTGTCGCGCGTCCTCTTGATGAACGACAAGCGTTTTCCCTGGCTCATCCTGGTGCCGCGCCGGCCCGAGCTCGTCGAGATTTTCGATCTCGACGAAGCAGCGCGCGTCCAACTGATGAGCGAAATCGCGCGGGCAAGCGAAAAGCTCAAAGCCTGGGGCAGGGGGCGCGGCTGCGGCGACAAGATCAATGTCGCGAACATCGGCAACTTCGTGCCGCAGCTCCACATCCATGTCGTGGCTCGCGGCAAGAGTGATCCCGCATGGCCGGGCAGGGTGTGGGGTGCCGGGCCAGCCATTCCCTATGGCGCGGCGGAAGTCGGCCGCATCGTGACCGAGCTGCGCGACCTCCTTTGAAAGCTGGCACGGCGATTGCGAGGTGAGGCTCGAGAGCAGAAAGCCCTTGCCCATGATTGCTGAAGCGCAAACCGTTTCGTCCGCCACCGGACATCCCGACGTGCTCGCCGCCTTGAAGACGGCAAGCGCCAAAACCGGCTCCGATTTCGACTATCTCCTCTCCACCGCCATGCGCGAGAGCAGGCTGGATAGCCATGCAAAATCAACGAGTTCGTCGGCAACCGGATTATTCCAATTCATCGAGCAAACCTGGCTTGGCCTGATCAAGCGCTACGGCGAGCGATACGGCCTTCAAGATTATGCCGGGGCCATTCGCGAGAACGGGAGCGGACATTACGAGGTCGGCTCCAAGGAAACCAAGTCGGCAATTCTTGCCTTGCGGCAGGATCCGCAGCTCTCGGCCTTGATGGCCGGAGAAGCTGCGAAGCAGACGAAGCAGGCGCTCGAATGCAAGCTCGGCCGCGAAGTTTGCAGCGGCGAGCTCTATGCCGCTCACTTCCTCGGCGAGGGGAGCGCGCGTCACTTGATCGAGCTGAACGCGTCGGATCCGAATGCGCGCGCCGATCTCGCCTTTCCGCAAGCGGCGAACGCAAATCGCGCGGCGTTCTATCATCCCGATGGGCAGCCGAAGACGGTGGCGGAGGTCTATTCCTGGACGGTCAATCTCCCCGCTAATGGCAATACCGGCCAAGCGGCGCCGCATCCATCGAGCCCGTCCACGCAAGTGGCGAGCGCTCCTTCTGCGTCCGCGGCGAAGCCCACCCGGCAGTTCTCACCGACGCTTGCGAGTGCTGCACAGCGCAGGTCCCATGCCGCGGGCCCAGCTTGGGTGAAAAGGGAGCCGGCGGTTACACACACGGCATCCTTTTTGCGGCTATCGCCCGGCATGCTGGAAGTTCTGGCCGGGCTTGCGCCGGCGCAACTCGCTCTGAAACGCGCGGGCTAATTAAGCGGGTTTCGTATCCAAGAATGCCGCGACTTGGCTTTCGAGCTCCAGCGCGAGGTCGTTCGCGATCTTGTTCGCGGGGTCTTTGATGCCGTCGCGCACAATGATCTTGATCGCGTGGACATGGGCGTTCACGAGATTGGACGGCAGTCGGCAGGCTGCGTCCGATTCTTCCGCCAGCTTGCAGAGCGACGACGCAACGCGGGCCACCAACGGGAAGTCGAAGGTCTTGCCTTGACCCTTGAGATCGTGGGCCGCGCGATAGAGTGCCGCACGCGTCTTATCGCTGTGCCCCGACAGATAGGCTTCGCACGCGATATTCAAGCGATTGACGTCGTCGATCAGCCAGGCGCCGAATTCCTCCTTGAACTCGTCGAGCGCGCCTTCAGCGCGCTTGAGCGTGCTCGCCTCGAAGATGCCGCCGACGCCTCCGACCTTCGCCTTGAGAAGATTGGGCGGCATGAACATTTCGATAGGCTCTTCGCGTTTGGCCATGCGCGTCTCCCTTGCTGTTCTAGGCGGCATTGGCCGGTGGCGTTGCGCCGGCTGCGGTTTGAAGTTTCTGTTCCGTCGAGCGGCGTTCGGGGCCCTCATAGCTCTCATCGCGGCGACGCCTGCGGCACGGACCGAAATAGGATTTCGTGCGCACAAAGGCGCGCGGATGCTCGATGACGGAAATCAGCCGGCCGATGATCGCTTTCGAGGACACGGGCTTGGCGAGAAACTCGTTCGCGCCGGCGTCGCGCGCGGCGTGCACCTTCTCGATGCTCGTGTGGCCGGTCAGCATGACGATCGGGATGAACGCGTTCGGCGACTCGGGCGAGGTTCGGATCTTGCGCGTGAGCTCGACCCCCGACATTCCTTCCAGGACCCAATCGAGAAAGACCAGGTCGCAGGGATGCGTTCTCAAGAGCTCCCAAGCTTCTTCGCCGCTGGACGCCTTATAGACGTTCTTCATGCCGAGAGCTTGCAGGATGGCGCCGGTGAGCGCGCGCATATGCTGGTTGTCATCGACAACAAGCGCGCTCAAACGACCGAAATTATACGCACTCATCTCGAGCCCCAACCGCCCCAATTGGCGCGGTGACGCGCGCCCTCGATCGGAGGCGGAAGCCTATCGCGGGAGGGTTAATGCCGCGTTTAGCAATGGATGCGCAGATGGCCAAGTCAGTAGAAGAACTGTTCCTGCAGGATGCGCTCATCCAGGCTGTGGCCCGCGTCGAAGAGCATCGTCATGGCGACGCTGCGGTCTTCGGCGACATCGACGCGGCGGACTTCCCGAACCTCGATGTTGTCGGCAACCGCGCTTACCGGTCGCCGCTCGGGTTCTAAGATGTCGAAGCGGATTTGTGCCTGATGGGGCAGGAGAGCGCCGCGCCAGCGCCGCGGCCGGAACGGACTCAAGGGCGTCATGGCGAGAAGCGCGGAGTCGATGGGCAGTATGGGCCCATGGGCGGAGAGATTATACGCGGTGCTTCCAGCGGGCGTCGAAACCAGGATCCCGTCGCAGATGAGCTCCTCGAGCCGCACCTTTCCGTCGAGAACGATACGGAGTTTTGCCGCCTGCCTTGTCTCGCGCAGGAGGGAGACCTCGTTGAAGGCGAGCGCCTTCGTCTGCCCCCCGGGGGATTCCGCCGTCATCAGCAGCGGATGAACCCGCGCAGGCTCGGCCGCCTTTATGTGTTCGATCAGGTCGTCGCCGTGGAATTCGTTCATCAAGAATCCGACCGAGCCGAAATTCATGCCGTAGATCGGTACGTCCCGGCCCAAGAACGCGTGCAGCGTTTGCAGCATGTAGCCGTCTCCGCCGAGCGCAACGATGATGGATGCCTCGTCCGGACCGACGTCATCATAACGGCGGCGCAAGCGGTCTAAAGCGGTCTGCGCTTCGGGCGCTTCGGAAGCGACGAAATGGAGCTTGTCGGCCATGGACGAAAGGGTCAGCCGCCGGTGAGCGACATCTGGCGCGAAACTGCGGGACGATTGTGCCTGCGGTCGATGACGAAATCATGCCCCTTGGGCTTGCGTCCGATCGCCTCGTCGATGGCGGCATCGATTGCCGCATCGTCGGACGAGGCGCGCAGCGGCGCTCTCAAGTCGGCGGCGTCTTCCTGTCCCAGACACATGTAGAGCGTCCCGGTACAAGTGAGCCGCACGCGATTGCACGACTCGCAGAAATTGTGGGAGAGCGGCGTGATGAAGCCGATCCGGCCGCCGGTCTCTTTCACCCGCACGTAGCGCGCCGGCCCTCCCGTGCGCTCGTCCGTCGGCTCGAGCGTGTAACGCTTGCCAAGCTCGGCCCGAACGAGTGAAAGCGGCAGATATTGCGCCGTGCGGTCCGCATCGACCTCGCCCATTGGCATGGTCTCGATCAGCGTGATCTCCGCGCCGCGCTCGTGCGCCCAGGAGACAAGGGTGGGGATCTCGTCCTCATTCACGCCGCGCAGCGCGACGGTGTTGATCTTGATCTTGAGGCCGGCGTCCTGAGCGGCGGTCACACCGGCCAGGACCTTCGAGAGATCGCCCCAGCGGGTAATGGTACGGAACTTCTCCGGATCGAGCGTATCGACCGAGACATTGACCCGCTTGACCCCGCAGTCGACGAGCTCACCCGCGAAGCGCCCGAGCTGGCTGCCGTTGGTCGTAAGCGTCAGCTCCGTGAGCTCGCCCGAGCTCAAGTGCCGGCCAAGCGAGCGGAAGAGCTTCATCACGTCGCGCCGCACCAAGGGCTCGCCGCCGGTAAGCCGAAGCTTGTTGACGCCCTTCTTGACGAATGCGCTGCAAAGCCGGTCGAGCTCCTCGAGCGAGAGCACATCGGCCTTGGGCAGGAAGCTCATATGCTCCGGCATGCAGTACACGCAGCGGAAATCGCAGCGGTCAGTGACGGAGACGCGGAGGTAAGTGACGGAACGGCCGAACGGATCAATCATGGCCTTTATGTAGCAGGCCGGAGCGATCTTTCCAATTAGAGGGATTCTAAGCCGCCACGCTGCGAAGCCTTTGTAAGGCGTCGTTTTTCGGAATCTTGCTGAAGATCGACTGAATCTCGGCTTGATCGGACTCCGAAAGCGTCGTCGTCACACCCCTGTGATGGCGGGAAAGATTGAATACGGTCATGAAGACCGAGCGGTCTATGCCCGCCGCGCGGCAGGCGAGAGCGACTTTCATCGGATCCTCGCCATAGAGGGCACGGCGCATAAGCCCGACTTCCATGTCCAGGAGCGTGGCGAAGCCATACTCGAAAAGCTCCATCTGGCCCTGGTTCAACACGCGAATGAGAAATGACGCGCGCAGCTGTCCCGACGCCGCGAGCTTGGCGACAAGCTTCTGAGCGCTCGCTTCCGAGGTGATGGGTTCGCCGGTTTTGAGCGCCGACTGACTGTCGTCGATCGCGCGGCGAAGCGAAGTTTCGATTTGCGGATAGCGGGCCAGCAGCGCGACCTTGAGAGCCGCGCCCACCCAGCCGTAAATGCGGCTGGCGAGGACCGGAGGAAGGTCTTCGCGCGCGATCAGGTGTTCCTGCAAGCTCGCGAGGCTGCGAGAGCGTTCCGCAACCCTTTCAAAGGTCGAAGCAGCGATCTTCGCGCTCGTGTTGCGAAGAAGCGCGATGACGACGGCTTCGCATTGGCTGCGCGCAAGCGCCGCACTGACGACTTCGCCCAAATGAGGACGCTCTGCGACGGCGATGTGGTGATCGACCGAACCTCTCTCGATCACATGCAGAAGATCAGCATCGGAGAGCACCGGACTTCGCATCAGGATGAGACGCGCGACTTCGATGCGATCATCCGCCAAAAGCCCGATCAGCTCGATCGGCGCCTCGGCGCTGTCGGCGAGCCTTTCGGCTACTGCGATGCGGATCGACATCTCCACATTCTTGGACAGCCGCTTCAGGATGTCCGCGGCGAGCCGGCGTTCATGCGGCGTGAACGAGAGATTCTGATGGTCGAACAGGCTGGCGACGGCGAGAAAAATCTCATCCGCGCGCGAGCCCGATTGCGAGGCATCGCTCGCAAGCTCGATCAGTTCCGCGCGCTTGATTTGCCCCTGTCCCACATCGCCCCCAATGTGATATGGCCGATCGTTAATCAGCTACATTCTGGTCGAAACTAAGCAAATATCGTTACCACGCGATTAAGCTTGACCCGAATGCGGCATTTGCAACGTTTGCCTTAAGACAACCTGAACTTGTTTTCTTTGCCAGACTCTCGCGGAACCTTTCTGATGAAATTCGGCATTGGTCAGCCCGTCCGGCGCAGGGAGGACACCCGCTTCGTCACCGGCAGCGGCCGTTATCTCGACGACGTCAAGCTCTCAGGCGAGGTTCATGCGGCGTTCGTGCGCAGCCCCCACGCGCACGCGCGAGTCCTTGGAGTTGATGCCTCGGCGGCGGGGGAGGCGCCGGGGGTGCTGGGCGTCATCCTCGCGGAGGAGGTAGCCGGCACAGGCAGTATTCCCGTTCGCGGCGCCTTCAAGAACCGCGACGGATCCGACATCAAACAGTCACCTAAAGCGCTGCTTCCAAAAGACAAAGTACGTTTTCCAGGCGAGGCGGTGGCGATGATCGTCGCCGAGACCGCGGCGCAAGCCAAGGATGCGGTCGAGCTCGTCAGTGTGGATTATGAACCGCTCCCCGGTGCGGCTTCGCTCGATCAGGCGCTCAATACGCTCCCCGTCTGGGACGGTGCACCGGGAAATCTCTGCTTCGATTGGGGCGCCGGCGACGAAGCTGCGGCCGCTGCCGCTTTCGAAAAGGCGGCGAAAGTCGTCTCGATCGAACTCGTGCAGAACCGCGTCGTGCCAAATCCGATGGAGACGAGGGGCGCGATCGGCGTCTACGACCCCGAGGCGGACCGCTATACCCTGCATACCTCCACGCAAGGCGGCAGCATGATCCGCGACCGCATCGCCGCCGCGGTGCTGAAAATCGCGCCCGACAAGTTGCGCGTGCTCACACCCGATGTCGGGGGCGGCTTCGGGATGAAGGCGACCGTCGTCGTCGAGCAGGCGCTGGTGCTTATCGCGGCCAAGAAATTCGGCCGTCCGGTCAAGTGGATTTCCGAGCGGATGGAGGCGTTCCTCGCCGACGGCCACGGCCGCGACGTGAAGATGAAAGGCGAGCTCGCGCTCGATGCGAATGCCCGGATTCTGGGCTTGCGTCTGACGAGCCGGGCCAATCTCGGCGCTTACATGACCCATGTCGGGCCGCATATCCCGACCACGGGCTTGCGCGTGATGGGCGGCGTTTATCGCGTGCCCGCGGTCTACGCCAACGTCAAAGGCTATTTCACCAACACGACGGCCGTGACGTCCTATCGCGGCGCCGGGCGCCCCGAGGCGATCTATGTCACCGAGCGCCTGATGGATATTGCCGCGGCCGCGTTCGGTATCGACCGGTTGGAGATCCGCCGGCGCAATCTGATCCAGAAGCACGAGCTCCCCTGCAAGAACTGGCGCGGGCTGACCTTCGATTCCGGCGACTTCATCGGCGTGCTCGAGGAGACGGCCAAACGCGCGGACTGGGAGGGATTCGATGGCCGCCGCAAACAGTCGCTCAAGCGCGGTGTCCTGCGCGGGATCGGCGTCTCCTATTATATGGAAGCTTCCGGCGGCCCGCCTGTCGTCGAGCCCTCGCAAATCCGCTTCAAGGACGACGGCATCATCGAAGTGATCGTGGCGACGCAGTCGAACGGGCAGGGGCATGAGACCGTGTTCGCGCAGCTGCTCTCCGATCGGCTCGGCGTTCCGTATGAATCCGTGATCATCAAACAGGGCGATACCGATGCCGGCATTGCCGGTGGCGGCACCGTCGGCTCGCGTTCCGTGCAGGCGGCGGGGAGCGCGATCAGTCTCGCGGCCGATGCCGTGATCAAGAAAGGGAAAGTCGCTGCGGGCCAAGTGCTGCAGGCCGGCGGAGCCGATGTCGGGTTCGCGGTCGAGGACGGCGTCGGCAGTTTCCGAGTCAAGAACACCAAGCGGGCGATTTCTGTCGTAGAGCTTGCGCGAACGCTGAAGCGCGAGCGGCTGCCGGGTTTCGAGCGCGGTCTCGATGACGATGCGTCGTTCGACTCGCCGCCGACCTTCCCGAATGGCTGCCACATCTGCGAGGTCGAGGTGGATCCGGAAACGGGCCGCGTTCAGATCGTGCGCTACACCATCGTCGATGACGTCGGCCGTGTGATCAACCCGATGATCGTCGATGGCCAGATCCATGGCGGCGTGGCCCAGGGGTTGGGTCAGGCGATGCTCGAGAACGTGGTTTACGCCGAAGATTCCGGTCAGCTCGCGACCGCGACCTTTGTCGATTACGTGATGCCGCGCGCGGAAGACATGCCGGCGCTGGAAATCTCCTATTCCGAGATTCCCTGCCTGACGAATCCTCTGGGCGTCAAAGGTGCTGGCGAAGCGGGCACGATAGGCTCATTGCCCGCGATCGTGGGCGCGATATCGGATGCGCTCGGCATCGCCCATATCGACATGCCGGCGACTGCCGAGAAGGTCTGGCGTCTCGCGCGGGAAGCGAATTCCATTGTTCAGAAGAACTTGTAATTCATCCCCACCAGGAAGCCGTGCGAGGGGAATTCGACTTTCGTGGAAATGCCGCTGACTGAGAAATGCGGCTTCTCGCCGTCGGTCCAGCGGTACTCCAGGCTGCCGAACAGCTTCTGCGAGATGCTGTATTTCAGGCCGCCGCGCACCTGGTAGGACGCGACCCAGTCGTTGCTCTGCATTCCCGAGAGCCGCTGACTGGCGTCGATGACGCCGAACTCGCCGCCGATATAGGGACTGAAGGCCCCATCGCTTTTGAACGCATAAAGCCCTCGCAGCATCACGGTCGTCGATGAAATGCTTCCCAGTGCCGGCGTGTAGGATCGATCGGCGGCGGGCCGCGACGTCAAAGCGGCGATCTCGGCTTTGAAGCCGTAGCCGAAATCGTAGCCGACACCTCCACCGAGCGCTTGGCGGGCTGTGACGCCACTTCTCTGGATCAGTCCGAGCCGGACAAGGTTGAGATCGGGCGAGAAATAGAGGCCGCTTCGCGATGGCCCCGCTTCGGACTGGGCCTGCACCGGGCCGGCCGCGGCGATTGCCGCCACGCCGAGCAGAAGAAGAAATCCGCGCATGGAAACGACTTCATTGGGCGCTGTTCTGATGCGGCGCGTGCGAAGGAAACGCACAAAGCCGTTTGCGGTTTAAGCCGAGCTTGAATGTTATCCGTTATTCGGCGGCGCGGTTTGCGAAACCTCCGCCATCATCGCCGCGACGCCGACATAATCGGTCTTGCCGGTCCCCAGCACGGGGATGTCGTTAACCGTAACGATGCGCTTTGGCACCGCCAAATCCGGAACGCCGTGATTGTGGACCCAAGCGACGAGATCCGCGCGCGTGGCGGCGGCATTTGTCGTCGCCAGCACGATCGCCTCGCCCTTGCGGCCGTCGGGAATCGCAATCGCCGCATGAGCGTGATCGGGCCACAGGGCCGAAGCACAATTCTCCACCACGGTTAACGACACCGTCTCGCCGCCGATCTTCGCGAAGCGCTTCAGCCGGCCGCGAATGGCCAGATAGCCGTCCTCATCGAGAGAGACGACGTCCCCGGTGTCGTGCCAGCCGTCCGCAGGCGGAACGATTTCGCCCGGCCGCTCGGCCCCGATATAGCCAAGCATCACATTGGGGCCGCGTACGAACAGGCGTCCTGCACCGTGAATGCCCTCGACGGGTTCGATGCGCGTCTCGATACCGGGCAGCACGTGGCCGACCGTTCCCGGCCGATTGGCGCCCACCTGATTGGCGGCGACGACGGGCGCGGCTTCGGTGACGCCGTAGCCCTCGAGCAGCTCGACCTGGTATTTGCGCCGCACGAGCTGGCGCGTCTCGTCGCGCAAATGCTCC
>WNFL01027568.1_pt1 | contig 12966 bp, 15 predicted proteins | sample 5400361 | NCBI WGS metagenome assembly WNFL01 (sample SAMN13153351, study PRJNA577476) | soil metagenome | isolation source: 40 cm soil on Douglas fir-dominated hillslope | place: USA:California | collected 2013-09-17
CGAAGGGCAGGACGGCGACGGATTCCATGGCCTGCCCGCCGCGGGAGCCGAAGCGGCCGAGCCCGGCCAGGAGGGCCACGATCAGCGTGGCCAGGGCGACGACGCCGAGCGCCCACCTGCTGGAAACGCTCCGCCGCTCCGCGCCGTCGGGGGACGAGGACGTGGCCTCGGCGCCGGGGATGACCGTGATCGGTCCCACGAACCGGTAGCCCTTGCCCACGACGGTTTCGAGAAACTGCGGCGCATCCGGATCGTCCCCGAGCGCCCGCCGCACCTTCCGCACCGCGGTGTTGATGGCCGCGTCTGCGTCCACGAACACGTCCTTGCCCCAGAGGCGCTCGAGGATCTCGGCTCGACTGACCAGCTGTCCCCGCCGCTCGGCGAGGAGTATCAGCAGCTCCATCGGGAGCTTCTCGAGCCTTTCCACACGCCCGCCGCGGCGCAACTCGTAGCGCGCCAGGTCCAGCTCAACCTCCGGTGGGATGGGTTCCTCTACTGAGGCCATGGGATGCTCCGGCGGGAAGGTCGGCATTATACCGCCCGGCAGAGCCACACGTCAGAAAGCCGGTTCCCACGGCGGCTCAGTGGGATGGCGCCTTCAGCAAACCTTCAGGCCCTCTTCAGGCGCTCTCGATTGCGCGGGCTCCACGCGCCGCCGACCATCCCGGTGATGCACAGGTGAGGACATGGGAATGACAGCCTTACCTCTGGTCAGGAAAGGAGTGAGCAAATGCAGACTCGATTCAAACTGGCGCTTCTCGTCGTCGTGGTGGGTGTCGCCGCGCACGGCGGGACCGTGCTGGCGACGCCCCCGTCCGGGGTCACCAGCACCCTCTTCGCCGTGGGGCAATTCGACGAGATCGATGCGAAGACGCTCTCGAGCAGCTGGCAGGCCCGGATCAAGACCAAGGGTGAATCCGATCTCCACGTCTTGCAAAACAGGATTGCGCCGGGCGGGACTTTTGGATGGCACTCGCACCCCGGGCCGAGCCTCGTGACCGTCAAGACGGGCGCCCTGACGCTCTACCGAGGAGATGATCCCGACTGCACGCCACAAGTCGTCGAGGCAGGGTCGGGGTTCGTCGATCAGGGGGGCGATGTCCACCTCGTCCGCAACGAAGGGAGCATCGAGACGGTCGTGTACGTGACGTCCCTCGTTCCGCGGGGCGCTGCGCGGCGGATCGACGAGCCGAGCCCAGGCAACTGCTCCTTCTAGGTTCGCCACCAGCGGCGATCCCTCCCAGTGGCATCCCGCCGTCGGTCACCTTACTCGTGACCGACGGCGCTTCGTCCGGCGGAAGTCGCGCCTTTTCATGACAGTATCGGCCTCCCTGACCGCGAATCCTGGGCTCGGCAGGCGTTCTCGTCCTACCGGCCGAGTTGGGCTTTTCAACCTCCTCGGCCGCCCGCCAGTCCAAGGTAGCAGGAGGGCGAGGAGAACCGATGATGAAGAAGAGAATTTTGAGCGTCGCGGCACTGGCTGCGGGAGTCCTAGTGACCGGGGTGGTCCTGGTGACTGCCGGGCCGCAAAGCCCGGCGCGGCAGGGCCGGGGCGAGGACAGCCACCTCCAACGGATGACCGAGTACCTCGGACTGTCCGAGGAACAGCAGGCTGCCTGGAAGTCCCTGCAGGAGCAGCACAAAGCGGAGATGCAGCCGCTCATGCAGGAAGGTCGGGAGCTTCACGAGAGACTCCGGACGGCGACCGAGGCCGAGAAACCCGACCCCGCGGCCGTCGGGGCAGCGACCCTGGCGCTGAAGCAGCACCGGGAAAAGGCCCGGGCGGCGCACGAGGCATTCACGCAGCAGCTCACTGGCACCCTGACGCCCGAGCAGAAGACCAAGTTCGAGGCGTTCCAGGCGTCGCACCGAGGCGGCTACGGCAAGCATGGCGCCAAGGGAAGGCGAGGGCCACGGCCCGGGCGACCCCACTCCCAGCCCGGCGGCGAGGCCCCGGCTGCCCCATCCGTCGAGGGCTGATCGATCAAACCCCTCAGACGGCCTGACGCAGGCTTGAGAGTCCCGCCTCGAGCAGGAAGCGCGGTCCGGCCCGAAGCAGTCGTCGCTTGAGCCCCACGTACCTCTGCTCGCCGAGCACCAGATCGCCCAACACATCCTGGAGAGCAGGGCTGCGGCTGCTGTAGCGGATCATCCTGCGGGCAAAGCCGGGATCGTAGAAACGGTCGCGGATCGCGGCCGCCTTCAGCAGGTCCCGCCCGAAGTCGGCCAGCACGCGCTCGGGGTACCTCACCGGCGAGCCATCGGCCCGCAGCGCCTCGGCCAGCAGGACGGCCGACCGCAGCGCGTAGGTGATGCCCTCGCCCGTGATCGGGTCGGCGAGCGCGGCCGCGTCGCCAACGAGCGCCCAGCGTGGCCCCGCGATCTCGGCCAGGCAGGCGGGATCCTCCGAGGGGGACGGGATCGTGTGCGCGTAGCGATCGCCCTCCTCCTCGACGAGCGCCGGGAACGAGCGGGCCACCTCGCGCGCGAGTCGCTCCAGCAAGGCGCGGCTCGGCACTGCGCGCAGTGGTGCTACGATGCCGACCCCGACGTGGTCGGGTCGGGGGAAGAGCCAGATATAGCCCGCCAGGCCGGGGGTGAAGCGGACCAGCATCTCGGACGTCCCCCGCGCGTACCAGCCCGTGGCCATGCAGAGGCGAGACGGTGGCGTCGGGGCGAGGAAGGACGATCAGGTCGAAGGACGCGACCCGGCCGGCGGACGTGACGACCCGTCCCGCCGCGTCGACCGAGGTCACCCGCTCGGCGACGTGAGACGAGCCGGTTGCGACGGCCTGCCTCAGCAGCCACGCGTCCAGATCGCGGCGCGCGCAGACGCCCACGGGCCGGGCGAGCGATACGTCGACACGGTCGCCCTCCCCCGAGTCGAACGTGCAGGACGACACCCAGCGGGCGGGCAGCGGGTCGGACGCGGGCGCCTGCGGCAAGAGCGCCAGCGCCTTTCCGGTGAGGCCGCCGCCGCAGGGCTTCTCGCGCGGATGCGAGGCGTCGAACACCGTGACGGAAGCCCCGTCGCGGGCCAGGTGGCAGGAGAGCAGCGAGCCTGCGGGGCCGGCCCCGACCACCGCCACCCTCACGACCGCGGCCTCACGAGGAGGCCGGCGCCGACGCCTTGGGGCGCACGGGGCGCGCGACCGCGGCCAGCAGCTCGTCCGGCGTCGCCTGCGCCGTGCCGAGCTTGCCCACCACCACCCCGGCCGCGTAATTGGCCAGCACCGCGGCCTCGGCCAGGCGGGCGCCGGCCGACAGAGCCAGGGCCAGGGTCGCGATCACAGTGTCGCCCGCGCCCGTCACGTCGAAGACCTCGCGGGCGGCGGTGGGGATGTGCGTAGGACGCCGCCCGCGCTCGAACAGGCTCATCCCGCGCTCGCCGCGGGTGATGAGCGCGGCGTCGCAGCCGAGCATCGACAGGATGCGTCGGCCGACGGCGAGAAGGTCGCCCGGAGAGCGGATGGGCAGGCCGGTGGCCTGCTCGGCCTCGAGCTGGTTCGGCGTCACCAGGGTGGCGCGCCGATAGCGCGCGAAGTGACCGACCTTCGGGTCCACGAGCACCGGGATGCGCCGCCGGCGCGCCAACTGCAGCAGCCGCTGCATCAGCCTCGCGGTGACGACGCCCTTCTGGTAATCCGACACCACCAGCGCCCCACACGCGCCCAGCGCTTGCCGGGCCGAATCGTAGAGAAGCGACTGGAGGCGGCTTGCGATTTCGCTCGTGTGCTCGCGGTCCGCCCGCACCACCTGCTGGTGGTGGGCGATGATGCGCGTCTTGACGGTGGTGGGCCGCCCTCCGGAGGCGACCAGAAGCAGAGGCTCGACCCCCGCGCGCGCGAGCGCCGAGCGGACGTGCTCACCGGCGGCATCGTCGCCGATCACGCCTGCCAGCACGGCGGAGCCTCCGAGGGAGCGCACGTTCGCGGCCACGTTGCCCGCCCCGCCGAGGTGGAAGCCGTGGCCGGTCACCCGGACCACCGGGACCGGCGCCTCCGGGGAGATGCGGGCCACGTTGCCCCAGATGAACTCGTCGAGCATCACGTCGCCGAGGACGAGGACGCGCCCTCCGCGCATGGCCTTCAGGAGGGCCCGGGCCCGAGCCGGCGTCATGCGGGGGAGCCCGCGGCGAGCGTGCGCTCGCGGCGCAAGGCGTAGGGCAGGGAGGCAACCAGGAGGACGAACATCAGGACTTCGGAGTCCCCGAAATTGTACTCGAAGAGCCCGGCCACCATGACCGCCACGAGCACGCCCAGCGCGGCCACCGCGGAAGCGGCCCCGCGTCGCGCCTCGCGCCACGCGTCGGCCATCGCCGCCGCCACCCACCAGAGCCAGAAGACGAGGCAGGGCAAGCCGCGCTCGGCGGCGATCTGCAGCGCGTTGTCGTGAAGGTGCGGAGCCCGCTGGTTCGGCGCCTCCGACCAGCGGTAGCTCGGGTACATGGCGAGGATCATCCCGGGTCCCTGGCCGAACACCGGCTTGTCGAGGATCATGTCGATCCCCGCCTGCCACATGTAGTATCGGTCGCGGCTGCTGTCGTCCTCGCGTGGCCGGCCGCACCACGAGAACGGCCAGCATCGCGGCGGCCAGCAGCCAGAGCGTGCGGGGGGCCCGCAGCACCGCCACCGTGGCGAGGCCCGCCACCGCCCCCAGCCACGTGTTGCGCGTCTGCGAGAGCAGGAGGCCCAGGGAGCCGAGCGGCAAGGCCAGGGCGGCGAGCAGGGTGCCGGTCGAGGCGTCGGGCCACCGGGCCGACGCAACGGCCAGGGCGCCTCCCGTGACCGCCAGGCCGAGCACGAAGAGGCTGGTGACGAGAGCCGCCGGCCTCGCAGCCGCCTGCGCGGCGCCCACGAGGACGAGGGCGCCGAGAAGACCGGCCAGCAGGCGCGCATCCCGCGGTTGCACCCTGAGGCCGGTGCGCGCGAAGGACAGTCGCGTCGCGGACAGGATCACGACCCCCATGGTGAGTCCGGAGGCCGACATGTAGTGGCCGAGAAAGCCCCGCGGGCGCCCGTTCAGGGTGTCGAAGCCCAGCAGGAAGTACTGGAGGATCGTGAGGCTGGCCAGGGCGATGCCCCCCAGGAGAGCCGCCGTAAGGACCCGGTGGCGGGCGTTCGGGGAGGCCAGGGTGTCGACAGCCAGGTAGAACAGGAGAAAAAGCAGCAGCTTCTTGGCGGAATCGTGGGAATGGCCGGGGTTGTTCGAGAACGAGGCGGAGAGCAGCGTCCAGACGCAGAAGGCGAGGGTGGGGCCGTCGAGAGGCGTCCGCGGGAAGCGGGCGCGACCCCACAGCAGACGCGCAAAGAAGACCAGGAGCCCGAGGGCCAGCAGGAGCTGGGTGGCGAAGATGGAGACGAAGGCGGCCGCGGCCAGGGCGGCCACGATCGCGAGTTGCGCGCGCTCCAGGTTCAAGGCCGCGCCGGGTCGCCTTCGTGAGGGAGAGCGGCCCTACTCCTCGATGGTGGCTTCTTCGGGGAGCATGATCGGGATGTCGTCGCGCACGGGGTAGACCCGCTTGCACTGCGGGCAGCGCAGGCCCGCCCCGTCCTTCACCACCTCGATCGGGACCTTGCAGACCGGGCAGGCCAGGAGCTCGAGCAGATCGGGATGAATCGCCATGGCGCGAGTCTAGCGCAAGGCCCGGCCGGCCCGGTAACGCGGCAAACGGACCTGCCCTGCCCCGGCCCGGTGCTAGGGTGAGCCTACGCCGCACACGCTGACGACCGCGCGGGGTTTTCCCCGCTCCTGAACCTGCCGGCCCCCTCTCCCACCGGCGACCTGATTGGAGGAAGACATGCGTGTGCAATTCGTGCAGAAGGAGAACGTCCCCGAGCGCCTGGTGTGCGAGGCTGAGCTCATCTTCGACGAGGAGCTGGGACCGCTGTCCGGCATGAAGCTGGTGGGCTTCTCGCTGTGGCGCTCGCCGGAGGGGGAGGTGTACGTTACATTCCCATCGCGGGCCTTCGGGGCCGGCAACGAGCGCCGGTACTTCGACTACTTGCGCTCGTCCGAAGGAAGCGCCGGCGAGGTGAAGCGGGTGAAGGCCTGGATCCTCGACGAGTTCCGCGCCAGCCAGGCGGCCTGAGGACGGGCGGCCCCGCCGGGCGAAGCTCGGCGGGGCAGTTTGCAGGGCCGTTCTTTGACTCGCTCCTGAACGGCGTGTGAGAATCCTCGAAGGGGGTCCGCAGGTAGATTCATGACGACCTTCGTCTTCGTTCTGCTGGCGGCCCAGATGGCCGCGATCCCGCTGCGTCCCGCAGCCGAGCTGCGCGACCGGTCGGAGGCCTATTACCATTTCAGCCTCGGGCTGCAGGCCCGATTCTCCGGCGACACCCAGACATCGCTCGACGAGTATCGAAAGGCGCAGAAGCTCGACCCCGGCTCGTCCGCGATCCGTGTCGAAACGTCGCGGCTCCTGCGCGAGGCCGGCAAGGTCGACGAGGCCCTTGCCGAGGCCAGGGAGGCTGTCCGCCTCGACAAGGACAGTCCCGACGCCCACCTCACCCTGGCCCAGCTCTACCAGCTCCAGGCCGCGGGAGCGGGCGGCGAGGAATCGTTGCGCAAGGCGGCGGCCGAGTACGAAGACGTCGTGCGGCTTCAGCCCACCGATGGCAATACGCTGCTCACCCTGGCCGGCCTCTACGGTCAGCAGCTCCAGAACAACAAGGAAGCGGCCCGGGTGTGGGGCCTCTACCTCGCCCTCGACCCCGGCAGCTTCGAAGCCCACATCCAGCTCGGCACCCGCCTGTTGGCGGCGGGCGAGCCCGAGAAGGCGGCGGCGGCGCTCAAGGACGCCCTGGAGCTGCAGCCCGGCTCGGCCCGCGTCTACCAGATCCTCGGCGACATCTACGCCCAGGCCGAGCAGACCGACCAGGCCGTGCTGCACTACCGGAAGGCGCTGGAAGTCGAGCCCGCCAACCTTCGGGTGCGCCTGGGTCTTGGGGAGGTCCTCTACCGCGCCCGGCGCTACCCGGAGGCGCTCGACGAGGCGGGGGCCGTGCTCACGAGCGACGCGCGGAACCGCCTCGCTCTCGACCTGAAGGGCCGCACCCTGCGCGACCAGCGCGAGTTCGACCGGGCCGAAGAGGTGGCGAACGCGCTCGTCGCGCAGGACCCGTCCGACCTGAAGAGCGCCTACCTGAAAGTGACGATCGCCGAGGGCCGGCGCGACTTCGCGGCCGCGGCCAGCCAGCTCGAGAGGATCCTGGCCCGCAACCGTACGGGCGAAGACGGCGCCGAGTCCGCGAACAACGATCGCGTCTTCCTGATCCACCTCGGCTTTGCCTACCAGCAGCAGGGCAAGTTCACCGACGCGGCGGGGGCTTTCGGGCGGGCGAAGCGCGTGGGCGGAGACCCCGACGCGGCGCTCCTGGGTTACCACGCGGAAGCGCTCTACCTCGCCAAAGACCTCGATCAAGCGCTGGCCGAGACGCGGGGCGCCCGCTCGCGCTTCCCCGACGACGCCGACCTGGCTGGCCTCGAGGCCACGATCCTCCGTGAAAAAGGCGACACGAAAGGGGCGGCGGACATCGTTGACCGGTTGCGGGAGAAGTCCCCCAAGGACCCGAAGGTGCTCGCCCAGGTCGCCGACTTCTACCGTCGCGCCAAGGATTTCCCGCGGGCGGAATCCACCCTGCGCCAGGCCAGGGAGCTCGAGCCCAAGAGCCTGGGCACGCTCTTCCAGCTCGGGGCGGTGCTCGAGCGCCAGCAGAAGCACGACGAGGCGGAGGCGGTGTTCCGCGAAGCCCTCCTCATCGAGCCCAACTCGGCGCCGATCCTCAACTACATCGGCTACATGAACGCCGACCGCAACGTGCGGGTCCAGGAAGCGTTCGAGATGATCCAGCGCGCGGTGACGCTGGACCCAAAAAACTCGGCCTACCTCGACAGCCTTGGCTGGGCGCTCTACCGGCTGGGCCGCTTCGACGCCGCGGAGGAGTCGGTCAAGAAGGCGCTCGCCCAGCAGCAGAAGAACGCGGTGATCCTCGACCACCTCGGGGACATCCTGAAGAGCCGGGGCCGGACGGACGAGGCGGTCGAGTGCTGGCAGAAGGCGCTCCAGGGCGAAGACGACGAGGGTGAGCTCGACAAGTCCCGGGTGGAGCGCAAGATCCGCGATGCTCAGGCGGGCCGGCGCGCTCAGCAGACCCCGTAGGGTGGCTGGAGGTCTCGGCGCCACCCGGGACGCCGTCGGCGCCGGCCGCCTCGTCACGTTCGCGCTCGTCGCCTCGGGCTTCGCCTGCGCGAGCGTGCCGCTCCCTTCGCCCGCCGTGGTGGCCGAAGCAAGGGCCACGGTCACCTACAGCGGCTCGCTGCGCGTCTCCCTGAACGGCCCGCAGTTCCGCGGCCGGACCCGGGTGCTGCTCGGCTTTCGGCGGCCCGACGCGCTCCGCATCGAGATCCCCGGCCCCACCGGTCCGCGGCTGGTGGCGGTGGCGAAAGGCGGCGCCCTCACCGCCGTCTTCCCCGGAGACCGCGCGATCTTCGAGGGCCGCGCCAGCGCGGCCGAGCTGGAGTCGCTGCTGGGTGTCGGCCTTGCCCCCGAGGAGCTGATCGACCTGCTGGTCGGCGTGCCGTCGCCGCGACTGCGCTCCTACGAGGCGCGCTGGAGCCGGGCGCTCCCCCGCGACATCAGGGCGGTGCTGCCGGACGGCACCCGGCTCCGGGCAAGAGTCGACGACGTCGAGACGGGTCTCGACCTGCGGGAGGAGGCTTTCGAGGCGCCGCGGCACGAGGCCTTCCGCGCGGTGGACGCGGCCGAGGCGCGGCGACTGTGGGGCGGGCGGTGAAGCGGGCCCTGCGCGTGCCCAGCTTCGCCAAGATCAACCTGGGGCTCGAGGTGCTCGGGGTCCGCGAGGACGGCACCCATGAGCTCCGAACGCTCTTCCAGACCGTGGACCTCGCCGACGAGATCGTGCTCCGACCCCGGCCGAACAAGAGCGGGGTGACGGTGGCCTGCGATCACCCCCTCGTCCCGAAGGACGGGACCAATCTGGCGGCCCGCGCGGCCGAGGCGCTGCGGCAGCACGGCCACGTCGAGGCCGGCGTCCACATCGAGATCACAAAGCGGATCCCGGTCGGCGGGGGCCTCGGCGGGGGCAGCAGCAACGCGGCGGCGGTTCTGCGGGGCCTGGACCGTCTGTGGCGGCTCGGCCTCGGTCCCGACGGCCTCCATCGCCTGGCCCGCAAGCTGGGCGCCGACGTGCCGTATTTCCTGCTGGGCGGGACCGCCCTGGGCCTCGCGCGGGGCGACGAGGTCTACCCGCTGCGTCGCCAGATCCAGGGTCGGGTGGTGCTGGTGGACGCTGGGTTCCCCGTATCCACCGCGGCCGTTTTCCGCAGGCTGGACGCAAGTTTGACACCCCGGGAAAACAGTAATAGCATCTTCTACTTTGTATCGAGTGACTTGGAGGGGAAGCACGCCCTGCGTCTCCTGACCAACGATCTCGAACAGGCGGCACTGGAAGAGGCTCCCGCCCTGAAGGAACGGGCGGAACGCATCCGGGGCGTGCTGATCCAGGCGGGCGCAGGGCTCGCGGCGCTGACGGGGAGCGGGTCGACGTACTTCGGCTTGTTCGACGAGGCGGCACCGGCCCTGCGCGCCCGGAAGATCCTGGTCGCCGCGGGCTTCAGGGCCCTCCTGGCGCGGACGGTGTCACTGGACCAGTACCGGAGGGTCTGGTCCCAGTCGTTGGGCCGCTAGCGGGGGCGAGCGAGGGGACGAGAGGAGCGGACATCATGGAGATCACCGATGTCAAGGTCATCCCGGTGGACGACGAGAAGCTCAAGGCGTTCGTATCGATCGTGTTCGACCAGTGCTTCGTGGTGACGGACATCAAGATCATCAACGGTCCCAAGGGCTTGTTCGTTTCCATGCCGAGCAAGAAGCGCAAGGACGGGACCTTCAAGGACATCGCGCACCCGCTCAACAACCAGATGCGGCAGTACCTGGAGGAGAAAGTGCTCGGTGTATACAAGCAGCAGGTCGGGTCGCCCGCGGCGTCGGCAGCGCCCCCCTCTTCCGGTGCCGAGGATGGGAGCAGCCCCTCCGCCGCCAAGGACGCCTCCCAGGGGTAGGGAGGCTGCAGCAGACCCCAGTTGGGGCGTGGCCAAGTGGTAAGGCGCGGGGCTTTGGACCCCGTATTCGAAGGTTCGAATCCTTCCGCCCCAGCCAGCCCGGTCGCGAGGGAATGAGCCGAGAGCTGAAGGTGTTCACCGGAAGCGCGCACCGCGCGCTCGGCGAGTCCATCGCCAGGTCCCTGGGGGTTCCCCTGGGGCGCGCCCATCTGGCCCGGTTCAGCGACGGCGAGGTGTGGTTCCAGATCCAGGACAACGTGCGCGGGGCCGACGTCTTCGTGGTGCAGCCCACCGCGCCGCCGGTGAACGAGAACCTGATGGAGATGCTGCTCATGCTCGACGCGTTCAAGCGCTCGAGCGCCTCGCGCCTCACCGCGGTGGTCCCCTACTACGGCTACGCGCGCCAGGACCGGAAGGACAAGCCGCGGGTCCCCATCTCGGCCAAGCTGGTGGCCGACCTCCTCTCGACCGCGGGCAGCGACCGCGTCCTCACCATGGACTTGCACGCCGCCCAGATCCAGGGCTTCTTCGACATCCCGGTGGACCACCTGTTCGCGGCCCCCGTCATCATGGACTACGTGATGAGCCTCAACCTGCCCGACCTCACGGTGGTCTCACCCGACGCCGGCGGGGTGGAGCGGGCTCGGGCCTACGCCAAGCGCCTCGACGCGACCCTGGCCATCGTGGACAAGCGCCGCGACCAGCCGAACGTGGCGGAGGTGCACAACGTCATCGGCGACGTCGAAGGCCGGACCGCCCTCATCGTGGACGACATCGTGGACACCGGGGGGACCCTCGCGGTGCTGGCCAGCAGCTCCCACGCGGTCCTTTCCGGGGACGCGATTCAGCGGATGGAAAGGAGCCCCCTCTCGAAGCTCATCGTGACCGACTCGATCCCCCTGGCTCCCGAGAAGAGAATCGACAAGATCGTGGTCCTCTCGATCGCGGAGCTCCTGTCCAAGGCCATCCGAAACATCCACGAGGAGACCTCGGTCACGAGCCTGTTCGTCTAGAAGGAATGAATTGTGGACAGCCCTCAACACGGAGTGAGAAATGCCTGAGTACGTGGTTGCGGCGCAGAGCCGCACCGACAGCGGAAAGAACTCGAACCGGCGCTTGCGCAGCCAGGGGCTCATCCCCGGCATCCTCTACGGGGCCAAGAAGGATACGGTCTCCGTCGCGGTGTCGCCGAAGGAGATCGTCTCCATCCTGAAGAGCGCCTCCGGCGCGAACACGCTCTTCGATCTCGACCTGGGCGGGACGAAGAGGAGGGTCATCCTCAAGGAGTTCCAGCGGGAGCCGGTCAAGGGCCAGCTCCTGCACGCGGATTTCTACGAGGTGGCCCTCGACAAGACCCTCCTGGTGAAGGTGCACCTGGAGGTCACCGGGGTGCCGGTGGGGGTGAAGGTCCAGGGCGGGATCCTCGACTTCGTGACCCGGGAGCTCGAGATCGAGTGCCTCCCCAAGGACATACCGGAAAAGATCGTGGTGGACGTCTCCCACCTCGAGCTCGGCAAGCACGTGCGGGTCCACGAGCTGCAGATCTCGGACAAGGTCAAGGTCCTGACCCATCCCGACGTCGTGGTGGTCCACGTCGTGACGCCGCGGGCCGAAGAGGTGGCGCCGGCGGCCGAGGTGGTGGCAGCCGAGGGCGCGGTCGGAGCGGAGCCCGAGGTCATCAAGAAGGGCAAGACCGCGGAGGGCGAAGTCGCCGAGGAGAAGCCCGAGAAGCCGGAGAGGCCCGAGAGGCCCGAGAAGAAGGAGAGGGAGAAGAAGTAGCGCGGGGGGCCGGGCCGACATGCGCATCGTCGTCGGCCTCGGAAACCCCGGGGAGCGCTACCGCCGGACGCGGCACAACGTGGGGTTCATGGTGGTGGACGCCCTCGCCGCCGCGAGCCGCGCCGGCAAGGGTCGGGAGGAGCAGGGGGCTTCCGTGGCGGAGGCCGAGGTCGCCGGGGAACCGGCCCTGCTCGTCAAGCCGCTCTCTTTCATGAACCGCAGCGGGCTGCCGGTGGCCTGCCTTCTGGCCGCGTACGAACGCGAGCCCAGGGACCTCGTCGTGATCATGGACGACGTGGCCCTGGACCTCGGGGCGCTCCGGGTGCGGGAGCGCGGGGCCCACGGTGGCCACAACGGCCTGCGGTCGATCATCGATACCCTGGGGACCGACGAATTCCCCCGCGTGCGGGTGGGAATCCGCAAGGGCGATCTGCCCGACGATCTCGCCGAGTACGTCCTCTCCAACTTCCCGGCCGAGGACGTGCTCGTGGTGCAGGAGATGGTCGGCCACGCGGCCGACGCGGTGGAGTGCATCTTCCGGGAAGGAGCGGTCGCGGCCATGAGCCGCTTCAACGGCCCTCGGAAGAGTGTATAATCCGGGTTTCCCGCCGCTTCGGGCGGCGGGCACCTCAACCCCTTGCTCCCGGTAGGGCCACAGGCCCGAAAGGGGCTTTCCGGGCCGCCGCAAGCGCCCGGAGATCCGGAAGGAGGATCAAGCACGTGAGCGATCGGACCTACGAGATCCTGTTCATCGGCGACCCCAACCTCGGGGAGCCGGAGGTGGACGCCCTCACGACCCTCGTCCAGGGTTACGTCGAGAAGGAGGGTGGCCGCATCCAGAAGATCGAGAAGTGGGGCAAGAAGCGCCTGGCCTACGGAGTGGGCAAGCACCGCGAGGGATCCTACGTCCTCATCGTCACCGAGGGCGGGGCGAGCCTGGTCAAGGAGGTGGAGCGCCGGCTCCGGGTGACGGACGGCATCATCCGCTTCCTCACCGTGCGGGTTGACGAGGAGCTGCGCAAGGCGGAGCAGCGCAAGGCCAAGCGCACCGCGGAAGAAGAGAAGCGGCGCGGCAAGATGTCCGATCGGACCTCGGCCGTGCAC
>WNFL01100063.1_pt1 | contig 12964 bp, 10 predicted proteins | sample 5400361 | NCBI WGS metagenome assembly WNFL01 (sample SAMN13153351, study PRJNA577476) | soil metagenome | isolation source: 40 cm soil on Douglas fir-dominated hillslope | place: USA:California | collected 2013-09-17
GACCACAACAATCCCGACGACCCAAAATACGACGCGCAAAATGGTTCGCAAGCCGACCCCTTAATACTGACGAACTTGAGTTTAGAAGAGCCGCCGAGCACACGCAACCGCACCGTTCTTCAACCCAGAGATGCGGGTGTTGTTGCGTGGATGCTTAATCCGAAGCGGCAGCGATGGGAACTTCGTGGGAAACAGGGGAGGGAAGCGCCACTAATTGAGTGGGGGCGGCAGGCTTCAGTATCAGCGGCTTGCCTAGATAGGTGTCCAGCAAATGTTTCGCGGCGGCCAGGCGCGCAGCGTTCTCTGCGGAGTCTACGAGCCCTGGAATATGCAGGAGGACGGCCGCGGCAGTTTTCTCTGCGCGAAAGCCACTACAGTGTTCGATTCCGCACTTGCGCAGCCCTCGCGTCAGCCGGATGATTCCAGCGAGTGCTCGCACATTTGTTTGCTGGTCCTCATGCAGTCTTGCGAAGGCGCTGCTCTTGCTTGCGGGCTCGGGGCCGCGATGGTAACGGACAGTCCAAGCCAGCAACTCCCATTCCTGGCGGGTCCAGGAGGGCGGCATGGGCCGCTCCAACAGAAATCGGCGCGCCACTTTTTGCGCCGGCTTGCTCGCGCCCTTTAGGCGTAGGCCGCAGAGTCTTGCCGCTCCGCGCAATACGCGCCGCATGTCGGCGTCGTCAAAGGCGGGCGCGCTGTGGGCGCGGCCTAGCGCGTCGAACAAAGCTATCGATAGACGAGAAATGTGGGCGGCGCGCCGAGGGTGGGCGTCCGTGGCACGGGCTGTGGCGCGTAACCGCGCGAGTGCCGCCGTCTGCAATCTTTTCTGCCGCGGCAAAGCTTGCTGCCACTCATGCCAAACGCTGTTCTTTCCGAGGGCTACTTCGCGATACTCCTGTAGCCGCGCGGTGCGCTGGCGCTCAATCGTGCGTTCCCATTCGGGCTGCAGCTCTGCAGCTTCTCCCGTGGCCTTCTGCTTGATGATTGCGCGCAGCACATCCAGATCGTGCACCTCGCCCAAAATGTCTTGGAGCTGCTTCAGATTGGGACTCCACGCCTGATATTCCTGGGGCAGCAAGCTCTCGACGGTGTACCGGAATTTCTTCAACCCGATGCGGAGCGCATGCCAAGCAGCCGGCTTGTCCCCGCGCGCAGCGCCTTGCTGTGCAGCTCCTTTGCTTCGCCGAGCCGTTCCACGGCCAAACATTGCGCTGCCAGGCTTTCTGGCGGCACGAGGCGGACACGTTTGCGGAGCTTGCCTTCCAAGCGCTGCCAGCTCTTGTCGTCAAATTTAGCGGCCAGCCGGAGAGCTTCCTGCTGGAATTTAGGTTCCTGTTCTTGAAAGAAAGTGTGAAGGGCTACTCGGAGCTTGTCGTTTTCCGCGCCGTGTTCAGCTACCCATTCGTCCATAACCTGGGTATCGCGCAGTTCGCCCAGTTTGCGGAACAGTCTCTTTGGTAGGGAGCGCATTTCGTGCCAAGCGGGGGCGGGATCGACCTCCCTCATTACTGCTGCGATGGAGCGGCAGCGCCGGACGGCGACTCGCAAGTCGTGCACTGCGTCTTTGTTGGGTGTGCTTTGGAGGACATCAAGCTCCTTCAGAACGCGTTGCATCCAATGCGTGAGACCCCGATGCTCCGGGGAGGACCCGGAAACGGGATTAACAGTGGCCATCTTACCTCGTTAGAACCGTTCGGCACCGCGGGAGGGATCGCGGCCCGACCGAACGGAATCCGATAGATTAACCCTCTGTAGCAAGCGAGTCCAGAGGGGCTGTGGAAAACTCAATCGGCTCCTAATTCGAGAACCGTTACCAACCCGCGACACCTTTTCCAGCCTTACGGCAAAGAGTCGATGAACCGGTTCTCCGGGCATCAACGCATCGGGAGGTAAATGGTCCATTCCGGGCCGGTTTAGGCATCCAAAGCAGGATGTGGAGTTGCAGCTAACTTTGTTGTAGAGGGCCACAGGGTAATTACCGTGAATTCCATAAAGAAAGAGTCATGCAAGAAATCTTCGGGCGGAAGCGTCCAGAGTACGCTCCTTGAACCTGGGAGGTTAGTCTGGCTAAGTCTTAGCCTGCTGCTTTGCACCTCTCCAACTCTCGGTCAGCAGAACCCTACCATCGCACGAGCGGAGAGTGGTCTACCAGGGGCGCCGGCAACCGGAACGTCCACTGGCGAGCAACTACCCGATCCGCAATTGTCAGGACAGCTCAGCGGGAGAGTTGTGGATCCATCCGGAGTGGCCGCTATCGGAGCCACGGTAAGACTTACCCGTGCCGATCAATCCCTGGACCAACAGATGCTTTCTGACGACGATGGGCGATTCTCCTTTTCAGACGTTCCTCCAGGGTCCTTCCGTCTCACAATTACGTTGGCAGGTTTCGCGACGAAAACGTTCGCCGGAAACCTGCGCTCTGGGGAAAGCAATGTTGTTCCGCAGATCGTGCTGCCCATTGCCACCGCTTCCACGGAGATCCGGGTCGTGCCCTCCCAGACCGAAGAAGTGGCGGAAGAGCAGATCAAGGAGCAGGAGAAGCAGCGCGCGCTCGGCTTTATTCCGAATTTCTACGTCACCTACATCCCCAATGCTGCTCCTCTCACGCCGAAGCAAAAGTTCGAGCTTGCTGGGAAGACGATCGTGGATCCAGTCACCTTTGGATTGACCGGGGTCGTTGCGGGAATACAGCAGGCGAATAACAATTTCGGCGGATACGGACAAGGCGCACAGGGTTATGCAAAGCGCTACGGGGCTGCCTACGCCGACACCGCTACAAGCACGTTGATCGGAAGCGCCATTCTGCCATCGCTTCTGAAACAAGATCCACGCTATTTCTATAAGGGAACCGGCACTAAACGATCGCGTGTTCTGTATGCGGTGAGGAATTCCGTTATCTGCAAGGGCGACAATGGACACTGGCAGGCAAATTATTCGAGCATCCTCGGAAGCCTCGCTGCGGGCGGCATCTCAAATCTTTATTATCCAGCGAACGATCGCGGAGCGGGGTTGACTTTTGAAAACACGCTAATCGCGATTGGTGCAACTGCCGCCGCCAATGTCCTTCAAGAATTTGTTATTCGGAAGTTGACGCCGAATCTACCTAACCATAACCCTGCCAAACCTTAAAGCACGATCGACAAGGTATCATCCCCTCTCATAGGGTCGAACGCGTTCCAAGTTTTTCGCGACTGTGGTACTTTTCTTGTAGGCCCGGAGTGGCGGAACTGGCAGACGCAGCAGACTCAAAATCTGCCGGAGCTTTGCTCTGTGTGGGTTCGACTCCCTCCTCCGGGACCATTTTTCTGCTTTTGTTAAAGCCCGCCACGGCGTTGTTCACACACGGAACCGCTTACAGCAGTCCGAAAACCGCTACGCTATTCGGCGTACCGACGAATACCTTTCCGTTCGCGATCATGGGCGTAATGAACTTGTTTCCGGCGAACTGGTCTCGACTTCCCGATGCCTGGTTCGAGTTGTAGAGTTCATTTGCGAGATTCGTCGCGTCGTAGGCATGCAAGACAGCCGTTGTCCCGTTCTCCACGGCCCACAGAATGCCGTTGTTAGTACCATTTGCGGAGATCGCCGGCGTTACCCCCGGATACCCAAATTGGGTGGACGTCTTCGATGAGGGCGTTGCGGCCAATTTGCCGCTAGCAATCGGAAACGCTTTAATGGAATCACCAACCGCGCCGTAATAGACCGTGCCATTGAAGTACGAAGGCTTGGCGAATTCCGCGCCCGCGAGTTGTCCGGAAATCTGTTGATAGATGTTGTTCTGAGTGGCGCTGAACTTACCCATATTGTCGCGATCGAGCACGTAAATAATGGCGTCCTTACCCGAACCTATGGCCAAATGTCGCGTCTTTCCGGACGCATCGGTGACATCGGGAAGGAGCAGCGGTCCACCCGAGCCAAGATCTTCATCCACATTCGATTCCGCGACCGTATTCAGGGGAGTGAAGTAGTCGAGAAGCTTGAGCGGCGCAGTCGAGGAAACTTTGACGAAACAGTTGCCGCAGTCGCCCAGCGAAGGGAACCCGGTCGAGCTCAAGGCCGTGTCGAATGTGCCGTTGCCGAGAATGAAATAAATATTTCCGGCCGAATCGGCGGCTGGCGCCGTGCCGGACATCCATGTACCGCCATCGCTGCCGTTGGGCACCAGATTCAGGACGCTGGTTTGCTTCAGAGTGTCGGCGCTAAAGGCCATCATCCAGGAGGTATAGAGGCCGGCATCGCAATGCGATCCCCACGTGGTGTAAATCGTTCCGTTCAGTTCTAAAAGTCCCGGCCTTTCGTTGTACTCACTGGGATCGAAAGTGACGGTCCCATTGGAGCTCCCCGCGCCATTACCGGGAAATATGGCGGTAATCGTTGTCGGGCCGTTGAAGAGTTCTTTACCCGTAGTGAGATCCAGCGCGTGCAGCCGGTGGAAATAATTCCCGCTGCTGTCTTTGGACACAGCAATAACGTAGATGGCGCCGCGCGTGCGATCGATCACCGGCGTCGAGGTGATGCCGATTTCCGGCGTTACCTGATTGCAACTGCGATCATCGCTTGGTCCCTCGCCCGACATCTGCGTCGAAATCTGCCACAAAGGTTTTGCCGACGTGCCGCTGACGTTATCGGCATCGAAAGCGAAAACGCTGCCATGCTCCGTTGCGACGTAGAGAACGTTCTTCGTGCCGACGCCAGGGATAGACACATTCGAGAGGTAAAGCGGCTGCGCGTCGACCTTGCCGTCGACCATCAGCTCCCCAAGTTTGCCGAACTTGGATTGGTTTACGTTGGCCGTAGTGAGCGTTGTCTCTTTCAAGTTCTGGCCCGTGCGAAGATTGTCGTAGTGATATGTGGTGACATCGATGGAAGAAGACGAGGTGGGCGTGGGGGGCGGCGTGCCTCCCCCAGCGCCAGCACTGCTGCTCGTAGGGGAACCGCTGCCGCAAGCCGCCATCGACGCAACAGCGATAAATGCGGCCAAGGCTGAGCACAAACGAACGCAGGGGAAACTTCGAAACACGGGTTCACCTCGAAATGATCTGAAACACGCTTACAAGTAGGATGCTGCTGAAACAATTAGGTTGGCGCGAGATGTCTTCCGGTTCGCCGGTTCGCCCAAGCCGCTACTCGCGATAGCCCATTGCAGCATTCCCGAAACGAATGCGTGAAAAATACCCGCAGAATTATTTGAATCGGTTTAATATTGGCGGGGTTTGTCCGCGCGCTTGATTCGGTCAGCTCATATTTTTACTGGGATTAGATGCAATTGGGGAGAACTTATGTCACGTAGTTGGTTTGCTTTTACATTGATCGCCTTATTGTTTTTAACCGGCCGCGCTGCTTTTAGCGCTGATGGGCCATCGAGAATCTACCTTCACAAGGACTGGCAAATTCAATCGTCTTGCGAGGTCAAGGGAGGTCAAGGCGAGCGGGGCCGAGATTTCGGCGGCGGGCTTCGAGGCGAACGGCTGGCATCACTCCGATATTCCCAGCACGGTGGTCGGCGCACTGGTGACCGATAAAACCTACCCGGATCCGAATTACGGTACGAACCTGAAATCGTTTCCTGGGATGGACTACTCCTCAAAAACTTTTTTCGCCAATCAGGACATGCCGAAGGATAGTCCGTTTCGGTGTGCGTGGTGGTTCCGGACGGAGTTTTCGCTGCCTGCCGAGGCGGAGCACAAGACGAACTGGCTGCATTTTCTCGGCATCAACTATCGCGCCAACGTCTGGCTCAATGGCGAGAAAATAGCGGATGCCAATGACGTGGCCGGCACGTTTGCCACTTTCGAATTTAACGTCACGAAGGCTCTGCGTCCTGGCAAGACAAATGCTTTGGCAGTGGAAATATTTGCGCCGGGCAAGAACGATCTGGGGATCACCTGGGTTGACTGGAACCCGACGCCTCCTGATAAAGACATGGGCATCTGGAAGGAGGTGTTTTTAACTTTGAGCGGAGACGTTTCGCTGCGCAATCCGTTTGTTTCGTCGAAGCTGGATTCCGATTATAAGAATGCCGCGCTGACGATTAGCGCGGACTTGCGCAACGCTTCAAATCACACCGTGGATGGTGTGCTCCGCGCGGAAGTGGACGGAAAGCAAATAAGCCAACAGGTTTCCCTCAAGGCGGGTGAAACAAAGGCGGTGAGCTTCGCGCCGGAGCAATATACTCAGCTTAGGTTGGAAAACGCGAAGCTCTGGTGGCCGCACACGATGGGCGAGCAGAATCTTTACACTGCTAAGCTTTCGTTCCATCTTGGAAATGATACTTCGGATGCCGCCACGGTCAACTTCGGCGTACGCGAAGTCACTTCCGAACTGACGGACAAGGGCTATCGTCTGTTCAAAGTCAACGGCCGCAAGGTGCTGATTCGCGGCGCAGCATGGGCGCCGGACCTTTTGTTGCGTTGGTCGTCCAAGCGGCTCGATGCGGATTTGAATTACGTACGCGACATGGGCCTGAACGCGATTCGGCTGGAAGGGCGTATTGACCGCGAGGAGTTTTACGAAAAGACAGATCGCCTCGGAATTCTAGTGATGCCTGGCTGGACTTGCTGCGATGTGTGGGAGAGATGGAGCGATTGGAAGCAAGAGCAGCACAAAATTGCAGCCGAATCACTGCGCAGTCAAATACGCGTTTTGCGGAATCACCCCAGCGTTTTCGTGTGGCTGTACGGAAGCGACGGGCCGCCGCCCGCGGATGTCGAAAAAATGTATTTGGGCATCCTCAAAGATTTGAATTGGCCGAATCCTTCGGTGTCCTCAGCGAGCGCCACGGCTACGACGGTGACCGGGCAATCCGGCGTGAAGATGACTGGTCCCTATGAGTATGTGCCGCCAGTGTATTGGCTTGCGGACACGACGGCGGGTGGGGCCTACGGCTACAACACGGAAACCAGTCCGGGGCCAGCCATTCCTCCTCGCGAGTCGCTCGAGCGGTTTATTCCCGAAGAGCATCTATGGCCAATCGATGATGTATGGAATTTTCACGCGGGCGGAGAGCGGTTCACGACCGTTAACGTTTTTACGGATGGACTGAACCGCCGCTATGGCGCAGCCACTTCGCTGGACGATTACGAGCGCAAAGCGCAAGCGATGACTTACGACGGGCAGCGCGCCATGTTCGAGGCTTACGGGCGCAACAAATACACGGCAACGGGAGTGATTCAGTGGATGCTGAACAATTCCTGGCCGTCGCTGATCTGGCATCTCTACGATTATTACCTGGTGCCGGCGGGCGGCTATTTTGGCACGAAGAAAGCGATGGAGCCGGTGCACGTGCAGTATTCGTATGACGACAATTCTGTGGCGGTGGTGAACAGCACGTATGAAGCGGTGCAAGGCGTAAAGGTTAGCGCGAGACTGTATAGCCTGGACGCCAAGGAGAAGGGCGCGCGCGAAGGCACGATGAATGTCGCGCCGGACAGCAGCGCGAAGGCATTTGATCTGCCGAAGATCGACGATCTGAGTAAGACGTACTTCCTGCGGCTGCAACTGCACGATTCAGCCGGTAAGCTCCTCAGCGACAATTTTTATTGGCTTTCGACGAAGCCGGACGTTTTGGACTGGAAACATAGGCAAGACACGGTGTACACGCCACAAGCAGAGTTCGGGGATCTCACCGGTCTAAACACATTGCCGCAAGTAAAGCTGGCAAAGCTGGCAGTTACGCCCGCGAAGGAAGAGCAGAGCGGCAAGGCAGGCGTCCGCGCGTCCGTTCGTAACTCCAGCGGCAGCATCGCGTTCATGGTGCATCTGCGCGTCACCAAGGGGAAGGGAGGGGAGGATCTCACACCAATTTTCTGGTCGGACAATTATTTCTCGCTTTTGCCAGGCGAGGTGAAGGAAGTTACGGCCACTTATGACGCTTCGGAACTGGACGGCAAAGCTGCAATCCTCGAAATAGGCGGCTACAACGTTGCGGCGCAAAGCGCGGAACTGCCGTAAACCTGTCGTTTCAAATGACCCAAAATAGTGCACCGAGCTAACAGCAAGTTGACTTTCCTGTGACATCGGCTGTCCCACGAAAACCTACTCTGCAAACGGCGATCGGTCGAACTGAGTTAAGGCTGCGTCGCTCTCCGCGCGGAAGTTCACCGTGGAGGTTCCAACCACCGGGGTAACACGAGCAGCAAATCTTGATCCCAGCGGAAATGCGCTTTCCCGTCATGACGGATAGGTGTGCGAAGACTCGTTTGGAAGTTTTCCAGTTTTGTTTCAAAAAGGAGAAAGAGATGAAGAAAGACGGAACCGTATTTAGCGGCCGCGATAATCGCCGGTCGTTCTTGAAAAACGGCATGGTCGCAGCAGGCGCGATGACCGCGGGAGTGGGACTGGTTTCCGGTTCGGCTGCCTTCGCCGAAGTCGAAGACCGTTCTCCGATCACCAGTGGCGACATCGCTATTTTGACGTTCCTAAGCGCGCTGGAGCAAGTTGAAGCCGATTTGTGGATTCAATATGCGGAACTCGGCGGACCGACTCCGAAAGTACCCTCCTCTATAGGCCTGTCTCCGATCGATCTGCAACTCAATGGCAAAGCAATTAGCACGGGACTTGCTCCGGGGTACATTACTGCGCTCCAGGTACTCGATGGGGATATGCCGCAGTACATCGCGGACAACACGGACGATGAGATCAGCCATCACCGATTTCTGAACAATTATCTTCAATCAAAGGGCGCTAAACCCATCGATCTAAGTCCATTTGCGATTCTGCCGCCCAGTAGGGTGACGGGAGTGCCGCAAACTGGACGGCTCACGAATCTGAGGCAGCTGACCGTTGACACGAGTTGGTGGACGCGGTATCGCAGTGCGACCCAGAATCCCGACATGGGCGGTAAATTCGAGAATGCCGTGCCCGATCTCGCCAAGGGGCAGCACCCTGCTATTCCCCAGACCGATGCCGAGGCCGCACTCAACGCGGACGGCACCGTTCCCAATCATCTTCAGGCTATTGCGAACACAGCCGGTTTCCACTTTGTGTTCATCGAGCAGGGTGGCACTAGCCTTTACCCGACGCTGGCTCAGAAAGTAACTAATCTGGAAGTTTTGCGGGTTCTTCTTTCCATCGGCCCGAGCGAAACCATGCATTTCCAAGTCTGGCATGACAAAGCGGGAAACGCGCCGAACATCACCGACGGCAATCTCACATTCCCCAACCTCAATAGCGGGGTTGACCCCAACACCGGCAAAACTACGGTGGACGGTGTTCCCGCAGCCGATCTGTTCCAAACCAACCTCATCATGCCGGAGCCAACGATCTTCCTGAATTCGAGGTTCGGACCGGTGTCCATTATTCGTCCTACGAGCGAAGCCGGCGGTGGGGGCGCGGTGTCCGCGGTTAAGGCCTTCACCGACGACGGGCTCTTCATCGATCCAGCAAACAACAAGAATACTGGAATCGTCGCGGTACTCATGCGCTTGGCGGAGGAAGCCGACGACGCGCGACGCAGGTTCTAATCGCGGGTAAAGCAGCTTCTCGACAGAAGGGCTCAGGCCGATTGGCCTGGGCCCTTTTCTTTTTCTCGCAGTTGTCTTGAGCAGGGCGTTCGGGCAATATCCCCTGCCATGACTCTTCGGGTGTGTCTCGCTCTGATTTCATCTTGGGCACTGTGCTTGTCCCCGCCTATTTTCGGCCGGCACCGTGAGGTTCCTGCTTTGGCCAGCGTTGCCCCGGAGGCTGCCGCAACGTTACCTAACGAAAAGCTTGCGGCGGAAATCCTGGGCAGTATTCAGAAAAGCGGGGCAGAGGTTGGCGTCGCGTTCCGTACGTTGGACGGCAAAGCAGAATGGTTCTCCCGTGCCGATGACGTCTTTCACGCTGCCAGTACGATGAAAGTGCCCGTAATGATCGAGCTGTTTCATCAAGTCAAACAGGGAAAGCTGAAACTCGATGATTCGCTTACGGTGAAGAACGAGTTTCACAGTTTGGTCGACGGCTCAATCTACACACTCGACGCCGCTGACGATTCCGAAGCAGATCTATACAAAGCTGTTGGGCAAACTCACACGCTCAGCCAGCTTTGCGAGCTCATGATTACCGTAAGCAGCAATTTTGCGACAAACCTTTTGATCGAGAAGGTCGGCGTGGAAAACATTCGCGCTACGGTACACGCGCTGCATGCCGATGGCATGAGTGTGCTGCGCGGCGTGGAGGACAATAAAGCCTACGAGAAAGGAATGAACAACACTACCACCGCCCGTGGATTGCTGATACTTCTCGAAGCGATTGCGAAAGGCGAGGCTGTCGACGCGGATTCTTCGCGCCAAATGGTCGAGATACTGGCGCGGCAAACGTTCAACGAAGCGATCCCCGCCGGCCTCCCGCCGGGAACGCGGGTGGCTCACAAAACGGGAGAGCTCCCGAAAGTCCATCACGACGCGGCGATCGTCTATGGTCCCCATCCGTTCGTCCTGGTGATACTGGTGCGCGGTATGGCAGAGTCAAAGGATAGCGCCGCACTGATGGCCGACATCGCGCGCCGCATTTACCAATCGGGGGAGTAAAATACATCCTCTAGGCCAATGGAAACATCAAAGGCACTAGAATTAATGAACGCGAGTGCGCGATCCCCTGATCAGACTATTTGGTGATCAGGAGGGGTAGGATTTGCGCATGATCTCGCGCATCATCTCGAGAGGGGAATCACAATGAAGCGTTTCGTACGTTTTGTTGGCACAGCCGCCCTGGGCTTTTTATTTGTTACTGTCGCAGCAGCGGATACATTGGAATTGAAGGATGGGCGCGTCTTGCAGGGCCGCTATCTAGGAGGGACGCAAGCGGTGCTGCGTTTTGAGGTAGATGGCAATGTGCAGACCTTCGGCGTCAACGACGTTGTAGCATTGACCTTTACGCATGGCAACGGCAGCGCTGCTGTGTCTCCGGCGCCGGCGCCCGCGCCTGCTCGAACTCTTGCACCCGCACCGGTTGCTCAGGCGCAGCCCATTCCTGCCGGCGGCACGGTTACCATTCCCGCAGGACAAAGTATTTTGGTCCGCATGATTGACGGTGTTGATTCCTCGAAGAATCATGTGGGCGACATTTTTCACGCGAGCCTGGAAACGGATTTGACGGTAAATAACGGCTTGGTCGCGCGGAAAGGCACGGACGTTTATGGCCGGCTTGCCGAAGCCAAAGAAGCGGGTCACATAAGCGGCAGCTCCGAACTGCAGCTCGAACTGACCCGCATGGTCATCGACGGGCACGATTATCCGCTGGTAAGCAGCGACTATACGCTGCAAGGCAAAGGACGCGGCTCGAACACTGCGAAAAAGGTGGGCGGCGGCGCTGCGCTGGGAGCCATCATCGGCGCGGTTGCGGGCGGCGGTAAAGGCGCGGCGATTGGAGCTGGCGTCGGCGCCGGAGCCGGAGGAGCAGTGCAGGTGCTGACCCGCGGTCAGCAGGTCAAGGTGCCCAGCGAAACGCTGTTGGAGTTCCGCCTGCAGCAACCCGCGATGGTTGCCGCGACGCAAAGCTAAACGATCCTCAATATGAAGTTTAACGAACGGGCTCCGAGGGTCGGAGCCCGTTTTCGCGTATTTCCGCATCTCTGCGCAGCCTGCCCTTCTGTATAATCGCTCTCTTCACTTCCCATCTGAGGAGGTTTCATGGCTGAGCCGTCTTATGAAGAGTTGAAAGCCCGTTTGGCGGAGCTGGAAAAGCAAGGAGGTAGCCGCCGTACCGGTCAGCTCGATTTCCGTGTCGGCGAAAAGGGAGGCGTGAGTGTCTACGGACTGGGCCGGTTTCCCGTCACGCTTTATTACGAGCAGTGGACCCGGCTGCTAGACGCCAGCGCGGAACTTCGCGCTTTCCTGGAGGAGAACAAGGCCGCGGGCAAACTCAAGCTCAAGGAGAAATAGTGAGAAATTTTCTGGGCGGCGCCCTGTTCACTGTCCTTTTGCTGCTTGTCGGCGGTCNNNAGTTCGTGCCGATCTTCCTCCGTCAAGATGGGAAGGGGCGCTGATGTTTTCCGCTGTTCACGCTTCCGTGCGGCGTCGTGCTCCGGAGGTACCGAATCCCGTGCCGGCCACTGACGAGAATCTGATCGCCGGCGGCAAGATCTATCGCGATGGATGCGCCGGATGCCACGGGACTCCCGGAAAGCCGGACACCTCCAGTGACAGTCTCTATCCTCCCATTCCACAACTCCCCGAAAGCGGGACAACCTACACGGAAGCGCAAATCTTTTGGGTCGCGAAGCACGGGATCCGGCTTTCGGGTATGTTCGCCAACGGCAAATGGGACTCGGACGAAAAGTTGTGGACCGTCGCGGCTTACATCAAACGGATCAAATCGCTTCCTCCTAACGTGGAGCAACAGCTCGCCAAGCCCGAGCCGGCAAAATAGGAGTTGCTTGGTAAGCGGGAATGGGCGTTCAGAACGGCAGGGAAGAAAGGTCGACGTTGCCGCCGGAGAAGATGACGCCGAGTTTTGGCGGCGTGCCATCAGCTCGCGTTGGCAGGTCCAGGCCGGCCACCGCATGCGGTTTTAGCAGGGGCGCGATCGCCACGGCCGAAGACGGCTCGATGATGATCTTCATGCGCTCCCAAATCGTACGCATCGCGGCGATCAACTCTTCTTCGCTGGCCAGCAGGATGCGTTCGATATTGTCGCGAAGGATGGCGAAGGTTCTGGGCGCGAGAGAAGCGCGCAGACCGTCCGCGATGGTGTCGCTCGACTCCAGGGATTGCAACGTACCGCTGGTGAGCGAGCGATAAGCGTCGTCGGCGCGCTCTGGCTCGCAGCCGAAGACGCGGATATCCGGGCGGAGGCCCTTGGCGCCCAGGCAAGTTCCGCTTAGCAGCCCGCCGCCACTGACCGGTGCAAAGACCGCGTCGAGATCCGGAATATCTTCCAGCAATTCTTTGGCGGCTGTGGCTTGACCGGTGATGATCTCATCGTTGTCGAACGGGTGAACCAGCGCCGCGCCGGTTTCGGATTGCACTCGGGCGCAGACTTCATT
>WNFL01131486.1_pt2 | contig 12964 bp, 11 predicted proteins | sample 5400361 | NCBI WGS metagenome assembly WNFL01 (sample SAMN13153351, study PRJNA577476) | soil metagenome | isolation source: 40 cm soil on Douglas fir-dominated hillslope | place: USA:California | collected 2013-09-17
GGCTGGATCTCCCCGGACTACGGGCAGCGGCTCCCGGCGCCGATCGTGATCTGGTCGGTGCGGGCCCGCCTCCCCCTGCGCATCGTGACGTTGCTAGTCCCGCTCCGGGGGACGGATCAAGCGGCCCCGGCGGTCAGCCTCGTTCCGGGCCCCGACGGCGCCCCCGCGGGAATCATCCTGGGCCCGGAAGACGAGCGGATCCTGTTCGAGGACGAAGCGCTCCTCGCCTCCTGAAGGGAAGAGCCATGTGCGGCATCGTCGGAATCCTGGCGTTCGATCCCCGAGTCGAGGTGGACGGGGCTCGCGTGCGCCGCATGCTCGATGCGCTGCAGCACCGGGGGCCCGACGGCGAAGGAGTGCTGCTGGATGGGCCGCTCGGCCTCGGCCATCGGCGCCTCGCGATCGTCGACGTGCGCGGCGGCCAACAGCCCATGGCGAACGAGGACGGCAACGTCTGGATCTCCTTCAACGGGGAGATCTACAACCACAACGAGCTGCGGGCGCCCCTCGAGGCGGGCGGGCATCGCTACCGCACGCGCAGCGACACGGAGACGATCCTGCACCTCTACGAAGAGCACGGGGAGGCCGCCGTCGAGCGCCTGCGGGGCATGTTCGCGTTCGCGGTCTGGGACCGCGCGGAAGGGCGCCTGCTGCTGGCGCGTGACCCCCTTGGGATCAAGCCCCTCTATCTCGCCTGGACCCGCGACGAGCTGCTGTTCGCCTCGGAGATCAAGGCCTTGTTGGCAGGCGGCGTGCGGCCCGCGCTCGACGAGCAGGTCCTGCCCCAGTTCCTGGCCAACCGCTTCGTTTCCGGCGAGGCCACCTTCTTTCGAGGAGTCACGCAGCTCTTGCCGGGGCGCACCCTGAGTGTCGAGGCGCGCGGAGGCGCTTCGCGCCTGCGGCGCTACTGGTCACTGCCGGCTCCCGCGCAAAGCTCGCTCTCCCTCCCGCAGGCGGCCGAGGGCGTGCGCGAGCGGCTGCACGACGCCGTGCGCAGCCACCTGATGAGCGACGTCCCGCTGGGCCTCTTCCTCTCCGGGGGCCTCGACTCGAGCGCCCTCCTCGGCCACATGGCGCGTCTCATGCCGGAGCCGGTGCGGACCTACTCCGTCGGCTTTCGCGAGCAGGACGCGAACGAGCTGGCCTGGGCCCGGATGGCCGCCGCCGCCGCGGGGGCGCGGCACCGCGACCTCGTCGTGACCCCCGAGCAGTTCTTCGAGGCCCTGCCGGGACTGGTCTGGCATGAGGACGAGCCGATCGCCTTCCCTTCGAGCGTGCCTCTCTACTTCGTGTCGCGCCTGGCCTCCGAGGACGTGAAGGTCGTGCTCACGGGAGAGGGCGCGGACGAGCTGTTCCTCGGCTACAACCGCTACCGCGTCGCCTTGTGGAACGCGCGGTTGGGCGGCGCCTACCGCCGTCTCACGGGCCTGGGGCCGCGCAGGACGGTAGCGGGCTTCCTGGGCCTTTTACCCGCGCACTTGCGCCACCGCGCCCAGCGCACGTTCCTGGCCCACCCGGAAGAGCGCGAGACGGGCGTTTTCGAGAGCGCGGACGTCTTCGCGGCCGGGCTGCGGCAGGGCCTGCTCAAGGACACCGGGCGGACGCGGGACGCGCATGAGCATGACGACGCGCTCCGCTCCTATCTCCTGGCCAGCGGGGAGACCCTGGATCGGCTGAGCCGCGCCGACATCGAGACCTATCTGGTCCGGCTCCTCATGAAGCAGGACCGGATGAGCATGGCGGCCTCGATCGAGAGCCGGGTGCCCTACCTCGACCAGACGCTCGTGGAGCATGTCGCGGCCCTCCCGGAGCGCTACAAGCTCTCGTTCTGGAGGACCAAGCGGGTGCTGCGCGAGGCGGTGCGCGAGGCGGTCCCCGCCGCCGTGCTGCGGCGCCGCAAGATGGGATTCCCGGTGCCCATCGGATCCTGGCTGCGCGGCCGCTTCTGGCCGCTGGCCGAGGAGCTGCTGCTCAGCCCGCGCACGCTCGAGCGCGGGCTCTTCGACCCAAACGCGGTGCGGCGCCTGGCCGAGGAGCACCGGAGCGGAGTGGCCGAGCACGGCGAGCGCCTGTGGCTGCTCCTCAACCTGGAGATCTGGCAGAGGGTCTTCCTCGAGAACGACCGTACCCTGTCCCTCGGGCGCGCGGCATGAGTAGCCCACGGAGCAGCGGGCCTGACTATGCCTGGCGCGGGCTGATGGACCTGGCGGCGTGCGGACTCTTGCTGGCTGCGGCATGCAGATCCGATTCCGCGGGAAGCCAGACCGACCCCAAGGCGCCATCCGGGGCGGGCTCCCGGATCGAGGTGCCGGCCGGCGGCGACCTCCAGGGGGCGCTCGACCGGGCGCACCCGAACGACGAGATCGTGCTCGAAGCCGGCGCCATCTTCAGGGGGCCGTTCACCCTGCCGCGCAAGTCGGGCAATGGCTGGATCACCGTACGGGGGAGCAGCCCCGACGAGGCGATTCCCGGCCCCGGCACCCGGATGGCGCCCTCCTACGCGGGCACCCTGCCCATTCTCGAGTCCAGCGAGGGCTCGGTGCTCACGGCGGCGAGGGGCGCCCACCACTTCCGCATCGTCGGCCTGGAGATCCGTCCGCGTCCGGGCACCCGCGTGGTCAACCTCGTCACCCTCGGCGCGAACGAGGACTCGCTCGACGCGCTTCCGGACTACATCACGATCGAGCGCTGCTACCTGCACGGGGATCCGGTGAAGGGCACGCGGAGGGGCGTCGCCCTCAACTCGCGGCACACGACGATCGTCGACTCGGCGCGGACTCGCAGGCGATCTGCGGCTGGAACGGGCCGGGCCCGTTCCAGATCGAGAACAACTACCTGGAGGGAGCCGGCGAGAACGTCCTTTTCGGCGGGGCCGACCCGCGCATCAAGGACCTGGTTCCGTCGGACATCGCGATACGCCGGAACCTGCTGCGAAAGCCGCTTGCCTGGAAGAAGGGCGAGCCCGAGTACGCGGGCACGCCCTGGACGGTCAAGAACCTGCTCGAGCTCAAGAACGCCCGGCGGGTCGTGATCGAGGGGAACCGGCTCGAGCAGAACTGGGTGGAGTCGCAGACGGGCTTCGCCGTGCTCTTCACGGTGCGCAACCAGGAAGGCACGGCCCCCTGGTCGGTGGTGGAGGACGTGAGCTTCCGCGACAACGTGGTGAGCCACACCGCTGCGGGGGTCAACATCCTGGCCCGCGACGACAACGCGCCCAGCGCCAGCGCGCGCGGCATCTCCATCCTCAACAACCTCTTCGAGGACGTGGGCGGCGAGCGCTGGAGTGGCAGTGGGCGGCTCTTCCAGATCCTCGACGGCGTGGCCGACCTGCTCATCGCGCACAACACGGCCCTCCACACGGGCAACCCCATCACCGTCAGCGGCCGGCCAAACCCGGGCTTCGTCTTCCGCGACAACCTAGTCTTCCAGAACCAGTACGGAGTGATCGGCGACGGCACGGCCCCGGGCTCGCCCACCCTGCAAGCCTACTTCCCGGGCGCGCTCTTTCGCAGGAACGTCATCGTGGGGGCCGTGGCGGGGTCCTACCCCAACGACAACTTCTTCCCGCGGGCGGCGGGCCTCGTCGGCTTCGTGAGCCCGCCGGCGGGCGACTATCGCCTCTCGCCCTCGAGCCCCTACAAGGCGGCGGCGACCGACGGCAAGGACGTGGGCGTCGACCTTGCCGAGATCGGCGCCCCGCCGGAGGCGGTCGCCGCGAGTCGCGAACCACACCCGTGAAGGTGAAGGTCCTGACATTCTTCCTGGAGGCCGACTGATGCGCATCCTGTGGGTCAAGGTCGGAGGACTGTGGCCGCTCAACACGGGCGGCCGACTGCGCAGCTTCCACATACTGAAGGAGCTGGCCCGGCGTCACCCGGTGACGGTGCTCACCACCCACGGACCGGGCGACGACCCGGTCGGGCTCGCCGAGCAGCTTCCCGATGCCCGCGTGGTGTCCGTTCCCCACGCGGCGGCGAAGCAAGGGAGCGCGCGCTTCGCGCTGGCCCTGGCCAGGTCGTGGCTCTCCCCGCGGCCCGTGGAGCTTCTGAAGTGGCGGGTGCCGGATCTTCGCCGGACGGCTCGGGAAATGCTGGCCCAGGGAACGGCGGACGTGTGCGTGGCGGACTTCCTCGCCAGCGCCCCGAACGTGCCTTTCGGAGGCGCTGTCCCGGTGGTGCTCTTCGAGCACAACGTCGAGCACACGATCTGGAAGCGCCTGCACGACACGGAGCGGATCGGCTGGCGCCGATTGCTGCTCGGGCTGGAATGGCGGAAGGTGCGTCGCTGCGAGTCGCGCGCCTGCGCGCAGGCGAACCTCACCCTGGCGGTCTCCGAGGTGGATCGGCACTGTCTGGGAGCAGACGCCGACGGCGCCCGGATCGAGGCCATTCCGACGGGAGTCGACACGCAGTTCTTCCGCCCCCGGCCCGCGGCCGAGCGTCCCGGCCACCTGGTCTTCAGCGGCTCCATGGACTGGTACCCGAACGAGGACGGCATCCTCGCCTTCCTCGAGCAAGCGTGGCCACAGGTCCGTGAACGCGCTCCGAACGCCACCCTGACCGTCGTGCTGCGCCGCGCGGCCGCCGCGGCGGGAGGGGTGACGGTGACAGGGACGGTGGACGACATCCGACCCTTCGTCGCGCGCGCCGCCCTCTACGTCGCTCCGCTGCGGGTAGGTGGGGGCACGCGGCTCAAGCTGTTCGAGGCGCTGGCGATGGGCAAGGCGGTCGTGGCCACGCGGCTGGCCGCGGAAGGCCTGCCGACGGTCCCGGGACAGCACTACCTCGCCGCGGACAACCCGACGGACTTCGCGGCGGCGGTGGTGGAACTGCTCGCCGACCCGGGCCGCCGAGCGGAGCTCGGCGCCGCCGGGCGCAGCCTCGTCGAGGAGCGCTACTCATGGCCGAGGGTCACGGACGTGGTCGCGCGTCACCTCGCCCAGGTGGTGCGCGAGTCCGCGCTCCCCAGTCCGCGGATGGTGGTCAAGGTCGCCTGACCGGGCTTCAAGCCGTCTTCGAGAGCAGAGGTGAGAGAGATGCGGGTCAGCGTCTTTGGGCTGGGCTATGTCGGGTGCGTGTCGGCGGCCTGCTTTGCCAAGGCAGGACACCAGGTGGTGGGGGTCGACGTGAACCCCGACAAGGTGAACGCGATCAACGCGGGCGTGTCCCCCGTGGTGGAGCCGGGTCTCGACACCCTGATCGGGCAGGTCGTTCGGGCAGGCCGCCTGCGGGCCACGCGCTCGGCGGAAGACGCGGTCGAGGCCTCGGACATGGCCCTGGTCTGCGTGGGCACCCCTGGGCAGGCCAACGGCCGGCTCCAGGTGAGCGCGCTCGCGGGCGTCGCGGAGGCGATCGGGCGAGCGGCCCGCGACCGCGTCCCCGACTTCACCGTCGTCCTGCGGAGCACCGTCCTGCCGGGCACGACCGACGAGGTGCTCCTGCCCCAGCTCGTCGCCGGATCCGGCGGGAGCGGCCGGTTTCGGATCGCCGTGAACCCGGAGTTCATGCGCGAGGGATCGTCCCTCTCGGACTTCGCCCAGCCGCCCTTCACCCTCGTGGGCAGCGCGGACGCATCCGCGGTCGCGGCCGTCCGCTCGCTGTACGCCGGCGTGATGGCGCCTTTCATCCACACCGACGTGCGGTCGGCCGAGATGGTGAAGTACGTGTCGAACGCCTTCCACGCCCTCAAGGTCTGCTTCGCCAACGAGGTCGGCGACCTGTGCACGGCGCTGGGCGCGAACGCCCACGAGGTGATGCGGATCTTCCTCTCCGACCGCAAGCTGAGCGTCTCCGAGGCGTACCTCAGACCGGGCTTCGCCTTCGGGGGCTCCTGCCTGCCGAAAGACCTGCGCGCCCTGCTCTACGCGGCCCGCCGCGCCGACCTGTTCCCCCCCCTGCTGGGCGCCATCCTTCCCGCCAACGACGCCCAGGTCGAAAGGGGCATCCAGGCGGTCCTGGCCACCGGGAAGCGGCGGGTTGGCATCGTGGGCCTCTCGTTCAAGGATCGGACCGACGACCTGCGGGAGAGCCCGCTGGTAGCCCTGGCGGAGGCGCTCATCGGCAAGGGGTGTGATCTGCGCATCCTCGACCCAAACGTCGCCATCGCCCGCCTGGTGGGCGCCAACCGAAAGTACATCGAAGAGCAGATCCCCCACATCGCCCCCCTCATGTGCGACAGCGTGGACGACCTGGTCGCGCACGCCGAGGTGCTCGTTCTCGGCAATCTCGGAGAGGACGCCGTCCTGGCCCTCGCCAGCGCCGGTCCCCAGCACGTCGTGATCGACCTCGCACGCGGGACGGCAGAGCGGGGCGCGGCCTCTCACGCGGCCTGAGGCACGGCAATGCACGTACTGGTCACCGGAGGGGCAGGCTTCATCGGCAGCCATCTCGTGGCCGCGCTCGTCCGCGAGGGCCACCGAGTGCGAGTCCTCGACGACATGTCGACGGGCAGCCGCGAGAACCTCGCGGGCCTGCTCGACGACGTGGAGCTGCTCATCGGCGACGCCGCCGATCCGCAAGCGGCGAGTCGCGCGGTGGCGGGGGTGGAGGCGCTGTTTCACGAGGCCGCGCTGCCCAGCGTCGCGCGCTCGGTCGCCGATCCCGCGCGCTCGCATCTGGCCGCGGCCACGGCAACCCTGACCCTGCTCGAGGCGGCGCGCCAGGCGGGTGTCCGCCGCTTCATCTACGCCGGCTCCTCCTCCGCCTACGGCAACGCGCGGCGCCTGCCCAAGCACGAGGCCATGCTTCCACGGCCCAGGTCGCCCTACGCGGCGGCCAAGCTCGCCGGCGAGCACTACGTGCACGTCTACGCCCAGCTGCACGGCCTCGAGGCGCTCAGCCTGCGGTACTTCAACGTCTTCGGCCCGCGCCAACGGGGGGACTCGCCCTACAGCGGGGTCATCAGCCGCTTCATCGCCGACCTCTGGGCGGGCCGGGCGCCCGTCCTCCACGGCGACGGCCTCCAGAGCCGCGATTTCACCTACGTGGACAACGTGGTCCACGCCAACCTGCTCGCGCTGCGCGCGCCGGGCCTCACCGGCCAGGCCGTCAACGTCGCCACCGGACGGCGCATCACGCTGCGGGCTCTTCTGCGCCTGCTGGGGGAGGCGCTCGAACGGCCGGTGGCGGCCCAGCGGGCGGCCCCACGCGCGGGAGACGTACGACACAGCCAGGCCGACCTCCGGCTCGCCGCGAAGCTGCTCGGCTATCGCCCGATCGTCGGCTTCGAAGAAGGGCTGCGTCGGACCGTCCAGTGGTATCGCGAGAGCAGCCCCCAGGGCCGCCCCGAATGCGCGGCCTGAGGCCCTCCGGGGAGCGCGCTCCCACCTGATGGGCCCGCGCACCGGTCGGGCGTCGCTGCACGAGACCTCGCTGCACCTGCTGTCCCAGGCGCGAGCGCCCATTGCGCGAGCCGTCGCCCGTCTCCACGGCCAGTCGGCGAAGATCCGGCGGGATTGGCAGCGCGCGCTCGAAGGCCACATCACGGATAAGGACATGCGGGCCGCCCTGGTCGCCCTGCCGCTTCCCTTCGGCGGCGGGGCTCGGTTGACCGCGACCGACCTCGACGACCTCGTCGCGACTCTCGAGCGTGAGGGGGAGAAGCTCGCCCGCCAGGGCGTGCCCGCGGAGCACCTCTACGCCGCGGTGGCGCTCCACCTGGAGAGCGCGCTCCCCTACGCCATCGCGCAGCGCCGGGACGCCGCACAGATCGCCCGCGCCCTGGCCCGCCTGGCCTTCGTCGCCCGCCTGGCCCTTGCCTCCGGATTCTCGAGCGCCCGCACGGCGAGCCGGGGGGCATTCGACGCCCTCGAGCGCCGGCGTCTCTCACGCGACCTGCACGACGAGGTGGGGCACCAGCTCGTCGTCCTGAAGCTCTATCTGGAGCTGATCGCGAGGGACCTGCCCGGCAAGCAGAACACGCGCGCCCGGCAGAAGATCGAGGAGGCGGAGACCCTGGTCGCCAACAGCCTGCAGTCGATCCGCCGCCTGATCCTCGACCTCGGACCGGCGGTCCTCGAGGAGGTCGGCCTGCCCACGGCCCTGCGCCTCTACGCGCGCCAGTTCTCCGCGCGCACGGGCGTGCAAGTCGAGATCCGGGAGGCGGGCCTGCCGCGCGACCTCTCGGCAGCGCACCAGACGGCCCTCTACCGGGTAATGCAGGGGGCGCTCTCGAACGTGCTCAAGCATGCGTCCGCGAGCAGTGTCAGAATCATCCTGGGCAACATGAAGGAATCGGCGGTCGTGATGATCGTCGAGGACGACGGCGTGGGCTTCGAGGCCGCCCGTCCCCGACAGGCCTTCGGCCTGGAGGCCATGCGGGAGCGCGTCGAGGCGTTGGGCGGCCGCTTCCACCTCGAGTCTCATCCCACGACCCCCGGCCGGAAGATGCACGGCACCCGCATCGAGATCGACCTGCCCGTCGGGGGGAGCGCCCATGCCGACTGATTCGGTGCGGGTCCTCCTCTGTGACGACCACGCGCTGTTCCGCGCCGGGATCAAGGCCATCCTCCAGGACCAACCGTGGATCGAGGTCGTGGGCGAAGCGTCGAACGGGCGCGAGGCCGTCGAGGAAGCTCGGCGGCTCCAGCCACACGTCATCCTGATGGACATGGAGATGCCGGAGCTGACCGGCCTCGAAGCCACGCGCCACCTTCGGGAGGCCGGCCTGACCGCGAAGGTTCTCATCCTCACGATGTACGCGGAGGACGAGCTGGTGGCGCGCTGCCTGGAGGCGGGCGCCGCCGGCTATGTGCTGAAGGACGAGCCCGCCGCGCAGCTCGTCTACGCCATCAAGGCTGCCAGCACCGGCGGACGGTACCTGAGCCCGATTGCGGCGGAAGGCGTCATCCGCTCCTCGCAGTCGGGAGCCAGCCGGCCCGAGACCCGCTACGACTCCTTGACCGGGCGTGAGCGAGAGGTCTTCAAGCTGCTCACCGACGGTTGCTCGGGCAAGGAGGTGGCCGTCCGCCTCCGGTTGAGCGTCAAGACCGTCGACGTGCACAAGACGAACATGATGCGCAAGCTGGGCGTACACGACCGCGCCGAGCTCATGAAGTACGCGCTCCAGAACCGGCTGATCCGCCTGCCGATCCTGGGCTGACCCCCGGCGGCGGAGGGACTTCGCCCGGCATCATTGCACGTCGTAGTAGATCTTGGACACTTCGCTCGCACTCAGGGCTCGGCTGTAGATCCGCATCTCGTCGATCGCGGCCGCCAGATATGGCGTCGTCCCCGGCGCGCCCGGATAGTGGCCGAGATGAATCTCCGTGGCCGTGGTCGGCGGGCCGGGCAGCCCCGTCCAGGGCCGGCTGGCCCTCTGCACCCCGTCCACGTACAACCGGCCGCCCCTGGCGTCGACCACGTACACCACGTGATGCCATTGGCCGTCGTTGTATCCGGGGGTCGCGAGAGTGCACGAGCCGCCGTCGTAGACGTAGTTCGAGGTGTTCCTGAGGTACCAGGCGCACAGCCTGCCCCGGTTCAAGAAGATCTGGTAGCCGTTGTAGGACCCGCTGACGTACTTGTTGAGGAGTCCGCTGACCCCCAAGGTGGCGCTGGTCTTGAACCAGACGGACGCGCTGAGCGGAAACGCGTCGAGAGCGGCCGCGTGGGGAATCCGCACGTAGTCGTTGACACCATCCAAAGCCGCGGCCTGGCCGCTGTGGCCGGCAGCCCAGCTCGCGCCGTTCATCAGGGTGCCGGCATTCCCGTGGCCGGAAGCGTCGGCGGCCGTGGTGCCCGTCCCCTCGTCGAACCTCAGATTCGCGATCTGGCTCGGGTCGGCCCCCGCCAGGGTGGTGAAGGTGAAATCTCCGGAAACGGCAAGGGCGCCGGCCACCTCGCGCGACTTCACCCGATAGTGGTACAGCGTCCCCGGCGTCAAGCTGCTCAGCCCCTGCCCATGGGGGACGACCAGGCTCGGATCCAGGATCGTCGAAGAGCCGTAGGCTCCCGTGGGCCCGTACTCCACCTGGGTGTCGGCGGGCACGTTGGTGGTCCAGGCCGTGGTGGCGCCCGAGGCGGAGACGCCCGAGACCGACACCAACGAGATGACCGGTGGCGGGTTGTTGTTGACGGTGACGTTCACCACCGCCGACACCGTCGAGTTCCCCGCGGCATCGCGGGCCACGGCGGTCAGGGCATGAGACCCGTTGGCCGCCAGCGCCGTGTTCCACGACAGGGAATACGGCGGGCTCATGAGCTCGGCGCCGAGGACCGAGCCGTCGAGCCTGAACTGGAGGCCCACCACTCCCACGTTGTCGGAAGCGCTCGCCGATACCACGATGCTGCCAGCGACGGTCTGTCCGGGCAGGGGCGCGGTCAGGGATACGACGGGAGGGATGGTGTCGAGAGTGCTGAAGGTCGAGTCCTGCGAAACGGCGAGGTTGCCGGCGGCGTCGCGCGACTTGACCCGGTAGTGGTACAGGCTTGCCGGGGTCAGGGGACCGAGGGCCTGGGAGTGGGAGACGACCAGGCTCGGGAGGAGGGCCGTGGCGGAGCCATAAGCCACGGTCAACCCGAACTCGACCTGCGAATCGGCCGCCTCGTTCGTGGTCCAGGAGATTGTGGCGCCGGTTCCGCCAATCGCACCGGCGGTGATGGCGGAAAGGACCGGGGGGGTGACGTCGCCCGCAGGCCGGCTGTCGTTGTAGATCTGAAGGACATCGCCAGCGCTCAAGGCCCGACTGTAGATCCGCAGCTCGTCGACCGTGCCGGCCAGGTACTCGAGACCGCCGGAAGCTCCCGGATAGTCGCCCAGGTGCACGTCCTGGACCGTTGTCGGGGGACCGGACTGGCCGGTCCAGGGCTGACTGGCCCTGGCCGCACCGTCCACGTACAAGTGGCCACCCGAGGAGTCCACCACCAAAGCGGCCTGGTGCCACAGGCCGTCGTTGTAGCCGCTGGTGCGCATGGGACAGGCCCCGCCGTCGTAGACGTAGTTGGCCGTGTCTCTCAGGTACCAGGCGCACAGGTCGCCATTCGTGAAAAAGACCTGGTAGCCGTTGTAGGAGGCCGCGACGTACTTGTTGACCAGCCCGCTCACCCCTGTGGTGGCGCTGGTCCTGAACCAGACGGTGACGCTGAGCGGAAAGGCGTCGAGAGGGGCCGTGTGGAGGATGCGCACGTAGTCGTCGACGCCGTCCAGAGCTGCCGCCTGCCCGCTGACGCCGGTGGTCCAGCCGGCCCCGTTCATCAGGCTGCCCGCGTTGCCGTTGCCGGAAGCGTCCGCGACCGTGGTCCCGCTTCCCTCGTCGAACTTCAGATAGGCGATCGGGCCCTGGTTGGGGTCGGGCAGGGTGGTGAAGGTGAAGTCCCCGGAGACGGTCTGGACTCCGGCCGCGTTGCGCGACTTCACTCGATAGTGGTACAGGGTCGCGGGCGCCAAGGCGCTGAGGGCCTGCGAATGAGAGACGACGAGGCTCGGGTCGAGGGCGGTCGAGGAGCCGTAGGTCGGGAGGGGCCCATAGTCCACCTGGGTGTCGCTCGGCGTGTCCGTGGTCCAGGTGATGGTCGCGCCCGAGATGGAGATGCTCGAGGCCGTGACCAACGAGATGATCGGGCCGCCCACGACGTTGGTCACGGTCACCACCACTGCCGCAGACACCGTCGAGTTGCCGGCGGCATCCCGAGCCACTGCGGTCAACGTGTGGCTTCCGTTGACGCTGAGGGCAGTATTCCAGAGAAGGCTGAAGGGAGCGGACGTGACCTCGGCACCGAGATTGCCTCCATCCAGCTTGAACTGGACGCCCGCCACTCCCACGTTGTCCGCGGCGTTGGCGGAAACGGTGACGACTCCTCCGACGGTGGCCCCCCCGGCGGGAGCGCTGATGGACACCGTGGGGGGGGTGGTGTCGGGAATGGATGCGCTCGGGACCTCGGCAAGAAAGAGGTCGCTCCGCGCAGAGCCGTTCATGTTCGACGTGAAGAGGACGTACTGGCCATCCGACGAGAACTTCGCGAAGGTGTAGAAGGTGTAGTTGCTGGTCGTGTTGTAGGGATGTCCCAGGATGCGGCGCTGGCCATTCGGAGTGAGCAAGACCATCGCGCCCGGAGCGAGCCAGGTGCTTCCGGTCGGCTGCAGGCTTCCATAATGGGTACACATCGCCCATTGATCATTCAAATTGGCGGGGGACTGGATCCAGTTGCCATTGCAATGGATCTCGGTGCCGTTGGCCGGCCCTCCGATGTGGGTTGCTGAGCCGGGCGTGTCGGAGCTGTACATCACGAACTGGTCGGGGAAGCTCAAGTTCCAATCCACTGTTATCCAGCGCCGCTTGAGGCTCGCATTGTGTGCGAAGGGCGGCCCGGGATCACCGGGGGTTGTCCAGCTGATGGTATTTGTCTGCCAATCCCAGACCGTGAGCCCGTTGTAGGGGGTGCCCATGCTGATGCCGATGTAGCGGCCAGCTCGGTCAATACGCGGTTCATTCAAGCCCGTGTTCGTATACGTCCTGAGAGTACCCGTGCTCGGCTCATAGCCGACGACGGTCGGTCCGCCGGCTCCGCGCATCCAGGTGAAGAAGCTGTCGTTCTCCGCCTGGTGCAGCCAGATTGGCCCATATCCACCCGCGTCGGGGACGTCGGTGATGGGCCAGCCATTGCCGGGGGCTTCGGACATCGAGCGGATGTCGATACGGCGAATCGTGAGGCCGTTGCTGACATAGGCATAATACGGCGTGGCGGGGTTGTTCGAGAAGGCAAAGGCAAGGTCTATCCACGGCGAAAGAGGGCCGGTCAATGGACGTGGATTGCTGACCCCGACGCCCGGGGTAAAGTCGATGAGCCAGTGCGACGACCCGCTGTATACCAGGATGGCGCGGGTGTTCCCGTTGTACGGCAGGGATACCTCGTCGCCGCCTTCCGAGTAGTCGTGTCCCCAGTTGGCCCCTGCGGCAGGGAAGGTCGCGGAGGTGAGCTTGTAGATCTTCACCCCCGTCGTTGGATCGAGATAAAAGGCGCCGGGG
>WNFL01039860.1_pt4 | contig 12960 bp, 13 predicted proteins | sample 5400361 | NCBI WGS metagenome assembly WNFL01 (sample SAMN13153351, study PRJNA577476) | soil metagenome | isolation source: 40 cm soil on Douglas fir-dominated hillslope | place: USA:California | collected 2013-09-17
GCCCGCCGATCCGACGAACAACTTCTTGCCGTCCTTGAACGTGATATCGCGGCCGTTCGCGCGGTTCGCGCCGTCCTTGGCCTGGTATCCCTCGATCAGGATCTCAGTGCCCGGTAGCAGCGATGCCTTGGTCCAGCCGCGGCGAAGGAGGGCGTTCGGTGCGCCGGCTTCCACCATCCAGTTGGTGACGGTGCCGTCCGTGCCCTTCACGTCGAGGTAGATCCAGGCGTGCGGATTGATCCACTCCATCTTGGTGACCGTGCCCTGCAGCTTGACGGGCCGCTTCGCGTCAAACTCGGCGGCAAAGGAGTGGTGCGCGAGTACCGGAACCGCCGCGAGCAGCAGCGCAGCGCCGGCAATCATTACGGACAACTTCGTTCGCATCGAAAACCTCCCGCTTGGTTAAGCGTGCCCTATCTTAAACGATGTCGACGGCGTCTACAAATCTTCACGCCGACGGCATCATGGCTGATGACACATCCTTATATATAAGCTGCCGGACGACCGGCCCAACCCAGGCGTCGTGCTCATCTGCTCTCCGGTCAACACCTTACGCACTTCTACCGCCGCTGGATGTCAGCTCGCATCTGCTCCCAGGCGTGCCGGGCTTCGTCGACCGAGCCCTCGTCCTCGATGGTCGTGATGTCACCCGGGTCTCGCGCTTTCAGTACACGCCGCATGATTTTTCCGCTCCTCGTCTTCGGCAGCATCGACACGAAGTTCAGCTCGCCGATGACCGCCACCGGACCCAGTTCGCGGCGCACCGTGTCCACGAGCGCCTGCCTTAGCTCGCTCGACGCCTGATGACCGTGCTTGAGGAGCACGAACGCCGACACCACCTCACCGCGCGTCTCGTCCGGCCGTCCGATCACACCGCACTCGGCGACCGAGGCGTGCTTCAGGAACGCGCTTTCGACTTCAATCGTCCCGATGCGATGGCCGGCAATCTTGATGATTTCATCGGCACGTCCGCCAAACCATACATACCCGTCGCTGTCGATGTGCGCCGAATCGCCCGAGTAATACACGTTGGGAATCTTCTGCCAGTAGTCGCGGCCATACCGCTCGGGCTCGCCCCAGAGCGCCGGCGTGAGTCCGGGAAACGGCCGCCGGATCGTCATGATGCCCTGCTCGCCCGCCGCACACGCCTCCCCCTCCATCGTCACGACCGCTGCATCGATCCCGGGAAGCGGAATCGTGGCGGAGCCCGGCTTGATCGGCAGCAGATCGATGCCGTACGGATTGCCAAAAGCCGGACCACCGGTCTCTGTTTGCCACATGTGATCGATGACCGGCGCCCGATTCTTGAGAATCGTGTTTTGCAGCCAGTCCCAGGCGGGCGCATTGAGCACCTCGCCTGCGCAGACAACGCGCTGCAGTCGTGAATGATCGACGCGCAGCAGCGGCTCGNNNCGGTGACGTGAAGATGCCGGTGGCGCCGAACTCCTCCACCGCCACGCGCCAGTTCGCTTCCGGCTGCGGATAATCGAGCGCGCCTTCGAACACGACGCTCGTGCAGCCGATGATCAGCGGAGCGTAGATCATGTAGCTGTGGCCGACGATCCATCCGACATCCGACGTCGTCCACCACACGTCCTCCGGCTTGAGGCCGAAACACCACTTCCCCATGCTGACGATGTGGACCTGATAGCCGCCGTGGGTGTGAATCGCGAGCTTCGGTTTCGCGGTGGTGCCTGACGTCGCGAGGATGTACGCCGGCTCGTTGGCTTCCATCTTCTCCACGTCGCTCAAGTGTCCGGCACCCCGCGCCAGGAACTCGCTCCAGCTCTTGCCCTTCCTCTCCCACACGACGACGTGTTCAACCGTTTTCCCGCCGATCTTCAGCGCCTCCTCGGCGATCGGCAAGAGCGCGACGTCCTTGCCCTTGCGATACGTCACGTCCGCCGTGAACAGCGCCTTCGATCCGCTGGCGGCGATACGATCGCCGAGTGCGTTCGCGCCGAACCCGGCAAACACGACGGAATGAATGGCGCCGATGCGGACGGCCGCGAGCATCAGCATGACGGCCTCGGCGGAGGTCGGCATGTAGATCGTGATGCGATCGCCTTTGCCGATCCCGAGCGAGCGCATCGCCGCCGCTGCGCGTTTTACTTCATCGAGAAGCTCACTGTAGGTGTGGACCGCGCGTTCGCCGCGCTCGTTGAAATAGATCAGCGCCGCGTGCCCGCCGCGTCCGTTCGCGACGTGCTGGTCGAGCGCGTTGTGACAAAGGTTTGTTTCGGCGCCGATGAACCAACGGAAGGTCGGCGGCGTCCACTCGAACGTCTTGTCCCAGGTGCGGAACCAGGGCAGCTCGCGTGCGGCGCGGTCCCAGAAGCCGTCAGGATCGCGACGCGCGTCGTCGAGCCATTGCTGAACGATCGGCGAGATGAGACTGGTCGCGCTCACAAGCGCCGAGTATATGTGGTCGCTTGAAGTTCAGCGAGGGCGGACTCGCAGCTCGAGCACCGCCTTCTGTCGGCCGGCTACGCCGACGGTCGTCGCGCGGGGAATGAGCGTCTCGAGAAACACCGGATCCTGCCATGCGTCATCCGTCTCTGTTGGCGCAGTCATCACTGCGGACACGAAGTAGGTCCCCGGCGGCAGCCCTGCCACACGGTACCCGCCGTGGGCGTCCGTGACCGACCGTCGCAGATAGCGCGACTCCGGAAACCACTGCTGCCGGTCCGTCGAGAACAGGATCACCGGCGCGCTGCCAATCGGCCGGGCACGCTCGTCGACGACCTTGCCGCTCAACTCCGCCGCGCGATCGGTGAGCACGACTTCGACGTTCGACAGCGACTGCACGGCCGTTCCAAGCGGAACGGCCCTGTCGGTCATGTCTGCGCCGTTTACACGAACTTCCTCCAGCATCAGCCCCGGCGGCGTGCGGACCAGCGCGAGTCGCCGTGGACCGTGCAAACCCGACAGCTCGAACGTCCAGTCGCCGCGGATATCGGCGCTCGCCTGGTTGTTTGGAGACCGATCGAAGTCGACGGGGAGCGCGGCTAGTTCGAGCTCGGACGGTTTCGGCGTTTTGGACGGATCGTCGAGGTCGAATCTGAATCGGCCGGTCACTGACGACCCTGAAGACATCCGCACGACCACGCCTGTCACATCGGCACCATTGACCGATACGACAGCCGATCCGAAGTCGCCTTCGGAATGCTGATTCGGACGTCCCCGATACACCTGAATCACGTATTCGCCCGGCGCGACGTTCGGGAACACGAACGTGCCGTTCGGGCCGCGCCTGGCGCCGACGGCGATGCCGGCGACCGACACGGAACGTTCGCTGGCCGCAAGCATCAGTCCGCCGCCCGGCGTCGGTTCGCCGGTCGGGCTCAGCACAACCCCCGACACTTCCGCCGTGCGTCCCGGCACCATCGAGAAGTTCACGAAGCCGACATCCTGCGCCAGCTCCAGGCGCACGTACTGCGCCTCTTCGGTGTTTGGCGTCCCGGGGAAATAGGCGCGGCTGTATCCGGGAACGTCCTCCGACGCCACTTGTCCAACGGCCGCGCTGACGATGTAACGGCCAGGGGCAAGGCCAGTGAGCCGATAGCGCCCGCGATCATCCGTGACGCGCGACGCGCCATCCCGCAGGAGCTGCCGTCGCCCGCGCTCGTACTGCGCCTGAAGGGCCTCAACTTCGACGCCTTGCATCGGATCGCCGTGCTCGTCGGTGATCGTGCCGCTCAGCGTGCCCCACCGCGCCATCTCGAGACTGACGCTCTTGCTCTCATTCGCGGCGAGATCGATTCTGCGTCCGAACAGGACGTCGCTCGGCGACGGCGACGTCACGGCACGCCCCATCTGAAACACGTTGAGCGTCCGGCCTGACTCGATCTGCGCGTAGCCGGGCCTGACGACACTTACGAGCAGCGGGCCAGCCACAATCGACTCGACCTCGAATCGCCCCTCTTCATCGGTTGTGGCCATCCTCGAATCAGCGTTGTCCCCCGTAAACAGATAGACGTGTGCGAGCGAAATTGGCGCGCCGTCGAAGGCAGCGACGCGTCCCCGAACGGAACCCGCCGGCCGGTCGATCGGCGTTACGACCCCGAGCTGAACGGCGACCGGCGGCGGTCGCGGCAGGAATCGATTGTCGAAGAGGCTGGCCGGCGTGCCGGCCAACCGGTCGGCAGGAACGACGATGTCGGCACCTGCTCGCTCGTCGCCTGGCTGCACACGCACGGCCTGCGCATCTTCAATCGCCGCCGCGCCCGGGTAGTAAGTAGTTCTGGCTTCGGGGATCCTCGCGGTCGGGCGTACGCCGACCGCTCCGGGCGTCGTCACGCCCACGACGAAAGCGCCATCGGGCAGACCTCCGAGGCGATATTCGCCTCGATCGTCCGTCTCCGCTGTCGACCCCGCAGTCGAACGCTGACCGGATTCAGCCTTCAGCGCCGAGATCTTCACGCCGGCGACCGGTTCGCCTCGCTCGTCGACGATTCTTCCGGCTATGGCGGCGCCCCTTTTCAACCGCACTTCGACGGCGCCGCCCGGCGCCGTCGCGGGCACATCGCTCTGCGCGAAGCCTGTTTTGCGGACGACGAGGCGATAGGGGCCGGCCGGCGCGGTCAGACGAAATGCTCCGTCACTGTCGGTCAAGACCACGGGGGACTGCGGCGGTTCTGGAGAGAGGGCGACGCGCGCATTGCGGATCGGATCGCCAGAGGTGTCCGCGACGACGCGCCCCGTGATGACGACGACGTTCGCGCTATCGGATGGCGCGCGACGCGGAGCCGGCGCCTGGGCCGCGACGGCAACGGCTCCGGCGAGCGCAAGGCTGAGCAGCATGCCGCCTCCCGAAACACCTCAGGGCTGTGCGTTCGGCTGACTTGCCTGCAACAGCGGGCGCGACCACGACCAGCCATCGGCAGGCCGCCGAATGTCAGTGACCAGCGAGAGCCTGTGCTCCTTCGGATCGTGCGTGGCGCGCGCTGTCACGATGACATGATCGCCCACGCTCAACGACGTCGCTTTCGCATCGTTGAAACGGGCCAGCTGCGAGAAGCTCAACCACTCGACCGTGTAGTCGCCGTCGGAGGCTCGAACGGTCATCACGACGTGCGGATTGGCGTAAAGCACCCGCGCGATATTGCCCTCGATCGACACAGGATGCTCGCGGTCGAATGAGGCATAGCTGTGGTGGGCGTTCAGATTCGTGACGGTCAAGGCTATGGCCGCGAGTGCGAGCGCAAGCGTGCGTGACATCGGTGTCTCCTTGCTGCCGTCCGTCGGCAGCCTGTCAGGGGCCCACTCTAGCAGGAGATCGGGCACGCGGCACCCCACGAGGTGGTCACGTCGTTGTCAGTGACACGTCACAGACAGCGAATGATGTTGTAATCTCACGGTCGTGACCACCACACCCGTCGTCGGCTCTTTCAAAGCTTTTCGTATTTCTGATGCCAACGGCACCATCTCCGGTGCTGTCGTCGACGCGACGCTCGCCGAGCTGAGCGCCGGCAACGTCCTGATAAAGGCGGCCTACTCGAGCGTGAACTATAAAGACGCCCTCGCAGCCACAGGCGCCGCGAAGATCCTGAAGAAGTTACCCCTCATCGGCGGCATCGACGTGTCGGGAACGGTGGCGTCCAGCGGCGACGCGCGCTTCAAAGAGGGCGACCAGGTCGTCGTGACCGGGTACGACCTTGGCGTCGGCAACGACGGCGGATACTCCGCCTATGTTCGAGTGCCCGCCGACTGGGTGGTGAAGCTGCCCCCGGCGCTAAGCCCGTTCAACGCGATGGCGCTCGGCACCGCGGGTTTTACAGCCGCCCTGTCCGTGATTCGGTTGGAACAGAACGGCCTCAAACCAGGCGCCGGTCCGGTGGTCGTCACGGGCGCGACCGGCGGAGTCGGCAGCATCGCGGTCGGGATCCTCGCGGGCCTCGGCTACGACGTGACCGCGGTCACCGGCAAGGACACCGAGCACGACTACCTGAAATCACTTGGCGCGAAGGTGGTCATGTCGCGGAGCGCCATTGAGAAGAGCACCCGGCCGCTCGAAAAAGCGACCTGGGTGGGCGCGGTGGATCCGGTCGGCGGCGACACGCTCGCGTGGCTGACGAAGACCATGGCCTACAACGCGAGCATCGCCAACTCGGGACTGACGGGCGGTATCGAATTGCACACGACGGTCGTGCCCTTCATCCTGCGCGGCGTGAACCTGCTCGGCATTGATTCCGTGCTGTGCCCGATGCCACTGCGGCTCGAGGTCTGGCGGCGGCTTTCCACCGACATGCAGCCGGGCATGTTGCAGTCGATCGCTCGGGAAATTCCGCTCTCCGGCCTGCGGGAGGCGTTCGACACAATCGCCAGCGGAGGGGCGAAGGGCCGGTTTGTCGTGAACGTGGCTTAGTTCAGGATCAGAGGTCAGGGGTCAGGGGTCAGGGAGAAACAGATGGCGAAACGATCGAAGAAGAAAGCGAAGAAAGCTGCCCCGGCGCGGAAGGGCGCGAAGAAGTCAGTAAAGCGAGCGGCCGCCAGGCTGCCTGCGTCGCTCCTCGCCGCCGTACGCGGCGCCGATCATCGGTACATCGGCCACGTTCGGCTCGACGTGGGGCGCGCCGGCGCCGCGCGGGTCAAGCGGATGATTTACCCGCCAGGCTTTCACTGGGCGAAGGACATGAAGCCCGTCACCGGCACCGAGCTGTGCATGCACGCGCACGTCGGCTTCCTCGTGCACGGCGAGATTCACATCGAGTACGCCGACGGCTGCATCGTCGAGCACAAAGCGCCCCACGTGATCGCCATCGAGCCTGGGCATGACGGCTGGGTTGTCGGGAAAGAGCCGGTCGTGATGATCGAATTTGATTTCGAAGGAGATACCGTCGCGCGCCTGGGCATGCCGGCGGAGCACAAACACTAGACAGAAAGTGGAAAGGTTAAAGTGGAAAGTCTGAAAGTAAGTGGAAAGCTGGCGACCAACTTCCCACTTACTTTCAACTTTCCACTTTCAACTTTGAACTTTCTTAGTTGACCTTCCGCAGCCGCCCGAATCGGTCGGCCGGAATCGGCGTGTTCACCTTGATGTCCTTGATGAAGTTGTATTCGAACGGGAACTTCATGCCGTTCACGTCGCGATAGTCGCCGTAGTCGATCTGCGTCAGCACCTTGCCCGCCGGCGACGGCACGTACCGCACCATGCGTTTGATCAGGTACGTATCAGGATCGAAATACAACGTCGCCATGAACCCGCGCGGCCCCATGCCCTGCACGGTGAGATAGGCCTTGTCGTCGATCACGCGGCGGAAACCGATGCGCCAGTTATTGAGCGCGGTCTTGATCACGCCGGGGAATCCCATCTGCGCCTCGAAACGCTGGCCGTCGAGCTCGCCGCCCACGAGCTCGTAGTCCTGCAGCAGCGCGCGCGGCGTCTGAATCCAGCCGGTCGTGCCGTTCACGGCCCAGAAGCTTGGATCGCGATCCGGGAAGTCCTTGAACGTGATGAGCGTCGCTTTCTTGTTCGGTGATTCGCCGTACATCGCGAAGTTCGCCACGCCGCCGAATCCGCCGCAGCCGCTGCGCGCCGCCCATCGCCGCAATGTACTTGTCGAGCACTTCCTGCACGGGGGGCTGTTCCGCATCAGCCTGCACCAGGTCGTCGAGCTCGCCGTTCGGCACGTCGTAGAGCGCGCTCAACGCGATCGACGTCGCCGGAATCATGCGGCCGTGATGGCAGGTCCAGCAGGTGACGCGCTGTGCGCCTCCGAAGGTCGTGCGGTTGATCGTCGCCACCATCTCGACCATCTGCCGCGCGCGCTTCTTGACCGCCGTGTCGAACACCCAGTCGACCTTGTCGCTGCCGGCGCCGGGATGACAGTCGGCGCAGTCGAGCCCGAGGCCCGCGGACATCACGCCCATCGCGCCGATGAAATCGTCGACTGGAAGAACCTTGAGCGGTGCGGACGTGACGTTCTTGAAGTACTCACCCGCCGTCTTGCCGTTGATCGGCGCCGTCATGCGCGGCTGTTCCTGCGCCGACGGCTTGACTGCCATCGCGAAGCCGACAACCCACAGGGCCGTCAGTCCTGCGGCCGCCAACGTTAGTCGCCACGAGCGCGTCATCTCATGTCCCTCCGTAAGAGTGCGATAAGCCCAAGATGATATACGACATTCACGATGCTTTGATGAGGCCGAAACAGAGCTGGCAGATGCCGACGTAGCATCCACAGAACACGATCGGCCCGAGCAGCACGAGCACCCACGCGTGGCGCGCCAGCCAGTTCACGCGCGATGCGGCCAACAGCAAGGCTGCGGGAACCACAATGAACGAGGCAGCCATCAACTCGATGCCGACACCGCGCCGATCGATCACAAGAAACTGCCAGACCACCAGCGCGAGCGCGACGGCGAGCGTCGTGATTCCGGCGGTCCTCAGCGTCACCCGGCGCCAGCTCAGAATCGCGACGACGATCGACACGATCAACGCCCAGACGAGAATCAGGCCGTCAGGTCCGATGTTCAGTAACGCTCGCATGGAGTCCTCCTGTTGTCGGCTAGATTCTAACGCGACCCGGCGATTGGCGAGATGACGCACAGCGGAGCAATCTCGAGCGGATTGCCGCCGATCAGAGGACAGACTCGGCCGTCGATGCATCCACTCATGCCAACGACAAGCATGACGGTGAGGAGATGCGCGGGACGCTTCTCGGTCGTCGATATCCGGATGTTCCGTTGGAGCGACGTAAAGCCTTTCAGGCGAACGTCGAGCCAGTACTTGCCAGGCGAAACATCTGGGAATGCGACGTATCCGCGTGAGTCAGTCTGACGCGCAGGACTCTTCAGATCGCCGACGCTTAGTGAGACGGAAACCCCAGGAAGCGGCTTTCGCAGCTGATCGAACACCTGGACAGCGGCTGACGACAGAACCACTTCTGGTTCCTGTCTTACCGTACCTTGCCCACCTACAACGACGCAGTCGGTCGCCGACAGACTCGCGGTACTTATCAGGCCTGCCACCAGCGTTGAGACAATCCCTACTGACAACCGCGGTGACTTCGGCATCAAGGAATCATGACCGACTTCGCGTCTACCCGAACATCGTTCACGTACTCCTCGAGGAACCAGCCTTCCTTAATCAGTTCGGCGAGATGCTTGCTGACACGCTCCTGATAGTCAGCGGTGTTCTTGTAGAGCGTCTTCAACGTCTCGCCCGGCAGGTGGACCTTCGTGCCCGCTAGTTGGCACAGACGATCCTGCGCCGGTGTCTTGCCTTTTCCCAGCACTCCATTCGCCGCAACGGGTACGTCGACAAACACGCTTCTGACGCCGCCCTTCGCGTTGCCGTACTCGTCGAGCGCGAGAAGCGACCCATCGCCATTCGTGTCCTTGTCGACCGCGATCGGCGGCGCATGCGGTGGCGTCTTGCCAGTCGCGATCCAGTCGACGAGGTAGTTGAGGCCGAGGGCGGTGAAGGCGCCGGCGGGAAAATCAGTAACGGGCAGCGTACACGGGTCGTTCAGGAATCCGGGATTGTCGCGCGAGTTGTTGTGCGGCATGCCGGCAACTTCGTAGAGCCTGAACCGATTGCCGGGCGCGTCGCTGTCGGGACGGCGATAACCGTTGCCCTGCTCCGCGTACATCGTCACTTCAGTCTGGGTCGGCATCTGAATCATCGGGACGTCGACGATGGGCAGCGGCGTGTTGCCGAGCGTGCTCGTCAGCAGGTAGCCGTCGAAGATCGGACCTCCGTCCGGCATCCGCAGGTCCGCGTGCACGCCGAGATAGTTGCGAACCGTGGCGCTCGACGCCGACGTGCCCATCAGGGTGACGCGCCGCACCTGGTAGCGGGCCAGCGGATGGCCGGCCGACGCCGCCGCACTCTTCGTCGTTGAATTCTTCATCAGGCGTCCGAACTGCGCGATGATCTCGTTGCTCTGACCCATCGCGATGTTGAGCGACGCATAACGCTCGGCATTGAACGTCTTCAACAGTTGAATCTGAGCCGGGCTGTGGACGATCTCGGCGAAGACATGGTGGCGGGTGAGAATCGACACGCGCGACCACTCGAAGATGAGCGACCGACCGCCCGCGTGCATCGCTTCGCCGATCACCGTGCCGCTGAACGCACTCGCGTCCTTCGGACGGCGGATGATCATGCGCGTCATGTACGGCGCGCCGTTGGCGGTGCCGGACAGAAAGTACTCTTCGGTCACGTAGGGAAAGTCCTCGACCTTCACCGCGGTCGGGACGATGCTCACCGGCGGGCTCGGGTACGTGACGCCTGGCGCCGTCACGGGCCCTGTGACGGTCGGCACCTGCGGCGTCGACATGAGCGCGGCGATCATCAATAGCACATTCATCTGGCCCTCGCGGTTTTCTTCGCTGCGGTCTTCTTCATCGCTTTCTTCGTGCCCTTCGCGTAAGCGTTCTGCCAGCACAGCGTCAACGCTTCGCCGAGCGTGTCCTCGTCGAGGCTCGCGAAGTGCACGAGCGTCGCACCGGCGGCGCCCCAGGCGCCCGCCGCCGGCTTGAAGGCGCCCGGGTAATCGCGGAGGAAGCGCTGCTGCTGTTCAGGCAGCAGCATGAGCCCGCCCCATTGGGGATCGTGCTGGATGGTCGCGAAGATCCGTCCGTTCGCGCGGAAATCCGGATGGCCCATGTGGGCGCTTTCGAGCGCTCCGTCAAGGCTCAGCGAAATGCGGCGGAAGTCCTTCACGTAAGCCACGTGGCGCATATTGTAAGGCTGAGAGACGCGCCTCATCCCGTCCGCTTTCGTCCCACGGACGAACTCACCCGCAACGCGGTCGGAAGCGCTGATACTTCAGGGGGTCCCCGTTCGGACGACCGGGCTTCAGCAAGCGCTCGATATCGTGCAAGCCGCCGCGCATGTATCCCCGGCCGAGACGCTTGATTTACTCGGTCGGTTGCGGTCCATCCCAAGCCCAACGACGCCATTAGAGCGGCTCATTCTCCATTCGTTTGTGTTATCGCAACGCCAAGTACTCCGGCGCGGGCTCCACGTTTACCGCAGCTCTCAGCTATGGCGGCGTTCCGCTGAGTCTTTCATACGAGCCGACGCGTCGTACCGCCGTTGTTCAGGGGACTTCCGTCTCACTGCTGGATAAGGCGAACGTCATTCTTGTGGACAATGTGGACCGCGTGCCGATGGTGAGCGGCGGCTCGACGGAGATTCTCTCATTCGCGCGCTGCGAGGCGGACACCGACGATGAGGAAGCGAATCGGAGACTAAGAGCGCTGATGTGCGACGATCTGAAAAAATAGGAGTTCTCCGACAGATCACTGACTGCGTGCGCCAGGCCCATCCGGGGGCGACAGACGCCTGACATCCTGGACCTCTGAACCCCAGATCCCAACGACCCAGAACACGGCCGCAGAGGCGGGACCGATCGACAGGCCGAGCGCGATCGCGCTCCAGAGGCGCCGTACCAGAACCGTGCAACGTCAGACGACAACGTCCCTCTGAACAACTGCACGACGAATATCGACGCGACAATCAGAACGAACGGTACGTTTCCCAGGACGGCGCCGAGCGCAACGACTCTGCCGAGCGACAGTGGACCACGCCTCGCCATCCACACGAGCGCAGGCAGCGCTGCCCCTGTCGCGAAGAACGCGATCATGCTGACGCCCAGGGCTATCGACACTGCCGAATCCAGCGGGTCGTATGGCGTGCCCTCGAACACCCTGAAGCCGCTGTACCACAGGCCCAAATAGCTGATGAACATGACGACGCCGGCAGCGATGGGTGTCGCGATCGCGGCTGCCGCCAGCCTCAGCAGGGTAAGCGGCGAGACATCCGTCGCGGAAGTCACTCGGCCGCATATTGTAAGATGCGCGGCGTCTATGAAACACCTCCTTCTCGGCACATCGGTCCTGGTGTTGTGTGCAGCGCAGTTGTCCGCTCATCACTCGTTTGCCGCCGAATACGACGGCATGCAACCCATCACGGTCTCGGGGACCGTGGCGAAGATCGAATGGACGAATCCGCACATCCACTTCTTTGTCGACGTGAAGAGCGAGGCCGGCGCCGTCACGCAGTGGAAGTTCGAGGGCTATCCGCCGAACATGCTCGTGCGGCAAGGCTGGAAGCGCGACGTGACGCTCAGGATTGGCGACACGATCACCGTATCCGGCTGGAAAGCGCGTTTCGATCCAAATCTCGGCGCGGCGCGTGAGGTCACGTTTGCCAGCGGCGAGAAACTGAACGCGGGTCCGCCCGCGGGCACGGGAGGCCGGTGATGACGCGAATCGCGGTGCTCACGGCGATTGCGGTGCTCCTGAACGGGTCGATGCCGCTTGGACAGGCGCGCGCCGGCCAGACGAAGATTCCGCGAGCGGCCGACGGCAGGCCCGATCTCTCAGGGGTGTGGATCACCGGGGCGCTCTCGCTGCTCATCGGCGACAAGGAAGCGCGCGCGATTGCCGACGCCGATCGCGCGGCCGGGCGCACTGTGGCCCCGCCGGAGCCGTTGTCGTACAAGCCCGAGGCCGAGGCGAAACGGCAGTACTACCTCTCGCGCCGCGGCATCGACGACCCGATGGCGCGCTGCTTCCTGTCAGGCGTCCCGCGCATCACGACCCGTCCGCTGCCGTTCCAGATCATCCAGATGAAGGATCAGATCCTTCTTCTATATGAGGCCCACCACGCATTTCGCATCGTCCCCACCGACGGACGCAAGCATCCCGACGACATCGAGCCGTCGTTCCTCGGCGATTCAGCGGGTCATTGGGAGGGCGATACGCTCGTCGTCGACGTGATCGGGTTCAACGAGAAGACGTGGCTGGCTGGCGTCGGCACCATCCACAGCGAGAAACTGCACGTCGTCGAGCGCTACACGCGCGACACGGCCGATACGGTTCGCTACGACGTGACGGTCGAGGATCCCGAGGTGCTGGCGAAGCCGTGGCACGAGCACGAGATCTTCCGGCTCCGCCCGAACGAGCGGCTCCGCGAATACGAGTGCATCGAGAACAACGAAGACTTAT
>WNFL01359621.1_pt1 | contig 12960 bp, 11 predicted proteins | sample 5400361 | NCBI WGS metagenome assembly WNFL01 (sample SAMN13153351, study PRJNA577476) | soil metagenome | isolation source: 40 cm soil on Douglas fir-dominated hillslope | place: USA:California | collected 2013-09-17
CCGCGCATCATCATGCACAGGTGCTGCGCCTCGATCATCACGCCGACCCCGACCGCATCGATCGACTCCATGATTTCCTGCGAGATCTGCTCGGTCAGGCGCTCCTGCAGCTGCAGTCTGCGCGCGTACATGTCGACCATGCGCGCCAGCTTCGAGACGCCGAATACGCGGCCGTTCGGGATGTAGCCGATGTGGCAGCGCCCGAAGAACGGCATCATGTGATGCTCGCAGAGGCTGTAGAGCTCGATGTTCTTGACGATGACCATGCTGTTGGTCTGTTGCGTGAAGATCGCGTCGTTGATCATCTCCTTGGCGTCGGTGCGGTAGCCGGAGGTCAGAAATTGCAGCGCCTCCGCGACGCGTTGAGGAGTCCGCTCGAGGCCCTCGCGAGCCGGATCCTCGCCGAGCTCCACCAGGATTTCGCGGACGAGCGTCTCCAGTTTCTGGCGTTTCATTCCCGGGCCTCCGTGGAAGGCGAGCGATCGAGCGATTATTATCCCATGGAGGCCGTGCGATCGAGCCCGGCGCCTGGCGCGACGACAAGCCCGCGAAGCGGACGGCGTGGGGGAGCAGGGCGCCGGAGACGGCCGGCCGGACCGGGGTAAGCGCTGCCCGTAGCATAATGTGCCGAGCGATCCGGGAACCTCAAGGAGGAACGAGCGATGGGCCAGTGGATGCAGTTGACCGCCGCCGACGGGTTTCGGCTGGCGGCATATCGCGCCGATCCGGCGGGGCAGGGCAAGCCGCGCGGCGGTTTGGTCGTCGTGCAGGAGATCTTCGGCGTCAATGGCCACATCCGCAGCGTCTGCGACGGCTTCGCGGCCGATGGCTACGTGGCCATTGCGCCAGCGCTGTTCGATCGTTACCAGCGCGACTTCGATATCGGCTACACGCCCGAGGATATCGCGCGCGGTCGCGAGTTCAAGGCGAAAGCCGCGACGGAGGTGGCGCTGTCCGACGTCGCGGCAGCGGGCGACGCGGCCGCTTTGGCGGGTCGCGTCGGCATCGTTGGGTACTGCTGGGGTGGATTCATCACCTGGATGAGCGCCGCGCGACTAACGGGCTTCGCCTGCGCGGTCCCGTACTACGGCGGCGGAATCCTGGAGGCGGGCAGCGAGCAGCCGAAGTGCCCGCTCATGGCGCATTTCGGCGAGCGCGATGCTGCCATCCCGGTGGCGGGCGCCCGCCAGCTCGCCGCGGCGCACCCGGAAGCGCAATTCTTCTTCTACGACGCCGAGCACGGCTTCAACTGCGATCAGCGCAAGAGCTACAACGCTGCGGCGGCGAAGCTCGCGCGGGAGCGCTCGCTCGCGTTCCTGCGCCAGCATGTAGGCTGACAGAGCCGCTCCTCGTTGGCGGTCGCTCAAGGGCCTCGTCAGTCGTCGTTCCCGCTCAGTTACCAAAATGAACGGTAACCCAGTGTCGTAAGCGTCGCAAAGGTTACTGGATCCTCACTGGCGCGGGGATAATGTTGACAGAAGCAACTAAAAGGTTGACATTGGCACCGATATGGGGATCGACCGAGGCGGCCCTCGAGCAGCGTATCGCTGCGGTGCGTGCGTTCAACCGCTTCTATACGCAGCGGATCGGCGTGCTGCGCGAGCATCTGCTGGAAAGCCCGTTCCCGTTGACGGGTGTACGCGTGCTCTACGAGCTGGCGCACTGGCCCAGAACCGGCGACCCACCGACCGCGAGCGTGCTCGCTGCGCGGCTCACGCTCGACGAAGGGTATTTGAGCCGCTTGCTGCGCAGCTTCGAGCAGCGCGGCCTGGTGCGCAAGAAGCCTTCCTCCGCCGACGCGAGACGAAAGTCCCTCGCGCTTTCCGGACGTGGCCGGCGGCTCTTCGCTTCACTGGATGCACGGTCGCGGGCGGAGGTCGCGGCGATCCTCGGCAAGCTTTCCACCGCGGCACAGTCGCGCGTGGTCGAAGCGATGCGGAGTATCGGCGCACTGCTAGGTCAGCCGCTGGCCGATGCACCCGCGCGGCCGACGCCCTACGTACTGCGGCCGCCTCAACCGGGCGACATCGGCTGGATCGTCCACCGCCACGGCGCCCTCTACGCGCAGGAATACGGCTACGACGAACGGTTCGAGGCGCTGGTGGCAGAGATCGCCGCGCGCTTCGTAGAACACTTCGATCCGAAGCGCGAACGGTGCTGGATTGCCGAGCGCGATGGCGAGATCGTCGGCTCCGTTTTCCTCGTGCGCAAGACCAAGACAGCCGCCAAGCTACGACTGCTGCTGGTCGAGCCCGAGGCCCGCGGGCTCGGCATCGGCAGGCGCCTTATCGACGAGAAGCTGATGCTCTGGACACAGAGCGACCTCCTGGCCGCGCGCCACCTTTATGCGACCGCCGGATTCCGCAAGGTCGACGAGGAGGCCCACGAGAGCTTCGGCAAGAAGCTCGTCGCGGAGACCTGGGAGCTGGCGCTTTAGGTTCCTTAGCCGCTTAATGTGGCCACAGCCAGCCGAACGTCCCGGCCGTGAGCAGCCCGTAGATCAGCCCGTCGATCGTCCCCTTGATCGTGGTGATCCACTGGCGGCCCATCCAGATCGACATCGGCCAGAGCGCGAGTGCATAGCCCGCGAACGCCGTCGTACCGACGATGCGGAACACGGCGGGGTAGGCAGCTCCGGGCGGGAGAGCGCTCGCGGCCACATATCCCGCGAACAGGCCGACGACGAGCGAGAATATGAACCACATGACGAGACTCTTGCCCATCGCCATCGCGCCGTTCGGGAACACGGTCATCACGATCACCGGTCCCTTGGTCATCTTCGCCAGGAACTCGGGAGACTTCATTTCCTTCATGCTGTCGCACCTGGGCACCATGTAGTCGCCGGGCGGAATCGCCAGCGGACGTAGCGCGTCCATCACCTTTTCTTCGTTGGACAGCTTGGGATAGTCGGTCGCGTGCCACCATTGCAACACCATGTGGATGATCGTGCTGGCGATGTACACCAACACGGCCGACACCAGAATCGGAAGCCACAACGCGGAGAGCGGGGTCATCAAGGGCTCCTCAGAGTAAGCGCGCCAGCGATTCTCCGAGGAAGTTTGGCGCGCGTCAACGAGCACTGCGCAATCGAGCGTGGATCGGCTTCGAGAAGGCACTACGTCCACCAGTACCGCGTAATGTGGAAGAACACCGGCGCGGCAAAGACGACCGAGTCGAGGCGATCGAGCATGCCGCCGTGTCCCTCGATCATGTCCCCCCAGTCCTTCACGCCGCGATCGCGCTTGATCGCCGACATGACCAGTCCGCCCAGAAAACCCATGACGTTGATGGCGAGCGCGATGAGCGCCGACTGCCACGGTTTGAACGGCGTGATCCACCAGAGGGCGGCACCGATGGCGGTGGCGCTGGCCACACCACCGATGAGCCCTTCGAGGGTCTTCGACGGCGACACGTCGGGCGCGATATTGTGCCTGCCGAAAAGCTTACCCCAGATGTACTGCAGCACGTCGCTCGACTGGACCACCAGCACGAGAAACACGATGAGCAACAGGTTGCGCCCTTCGAAGCCGGGAATGTCCAGGGTCAGCAGCGCAGGTACGTGCGAAATGCAGAACACGCACACCATCAGCCCCCACTGGACCTTGGCCGCGCGCTCCAGGAAACGCATGGTGTCGCCGGACAGCGCCGAGAGGATCGGCAGGACCAGAAACGCATACACGGGAATGAAGATGGAATACAGGCCGTACCAGCCGATCCAGACGAACCAGTATTGCAGCGGCAGGACGATGAAGAAGCTGGTCGCGAGTGCGTCGTGGTCGCCGCGGCGCGTGTAGGTGAGGCTCATGAATTCGCGCAGCGCGAAAAACGACACGAACAGGAACAGCACGATGACCCCGGCCTTGCCGAAGACGAACGCGAACCCGATCACCAGCACCATCACCCACCAGGCCCGGATGCGCGCGTTCAGGTTGTCGATTGCCCCGTGTGGCTGCCCATGGGCACCACGCTTCTTGAGCAGGAAACCGATGACGGATGCAAGTAAGAGCGTCGCGCCAATGCCGGCAAAAATGGTGAACGTTTCCTGCGGTGCGGTCATTGCACTCATTTGGTTGGTGGCATCAGCGCCAGCAACGCGGCCGCAGCGGAGCTCCTACCGACAAGGTGCACAGCAGAGGTATCGGCACGAACCTGCCCTTGGGCATGACCCGGCGGGAATTCTCGATCCAGACCGGCACGAAATCGACCTGCGGACAGGCTCGCGCCAGATGATAGATCCCGCTCTTGAACGGGAGGAGCGGCTCATCGGTCATGTTCCGGGTGCCTTCCGGAAACACGATCAGCGAGTCGCCGGACTCGATGGCCACGATCATCGGTCGGATGGGGCGCTCGGCATGGGACCCTCCGCCACGTTCGATGAGCACCGCTCGGATGAGGTGGGTGGCAACGTAACTCCTGATGCCCGGCTCGCCCCAGTAATCCGCGCCGGCCACCGGACGCGTGCGCGACCTCAAGTCCGGCGGCAGACACGCCCAGAGCAGCGCGAAGTCGCCGTGGCTCGTGTGGTTCGCGTAGTACACGCGCTGGGTGGCCGCGGGCGGACACCCGAGCCAGCGCACGCGCGCGCCGGTCAGCGCCTTGACGAAGCCACATAGCACACGTCCGCCCAGCGCATCGATCATCATGACGCCAGGCCTGCTCAGGCCAGCAATGCGCTGCAGCCCGCGCCGGCGATCAGCAGCGCCTGAAGGGTGACGAGAACCCCGAGTCGCAGCGGCAGGCGCAACGCCCGCCGGCAGCGCAAGAGCCAATCGCGCCCTGCCTTGGCGCGCGGCAGGAGCTGCAGCTCGATCATGACGCTATCGAAGACGTCGGTGGAGAGCGTCCCGCTGCGGGCGTGGGCGGCAAGCATCGAGAGCAATCGTCGATCGAACAGCGCACGCAGCGCGGTCCACTTCGCGGCGAGGCCGAGCGCCAGGCAGAGCGTGAGCGCGGCGACCCCGACCAGCGGCGCAATGCCCAGCACCGCCGCGAAGGCGAGCGCCGCCGCCGCGATCAGCGTGAAGCCGGTCGAAAGCGCGTCGAGTGTGCGTGCCCCGGTCAGCGCATGCGCCGTGATCGACAAGCGCAAGGCAGACGCCGTATCACTGCCCGGGCCGGCTGGTCCGTCCGTCATGCCATTACATAGGCTGGAAGGGTGCGCAGCGCCGCCGCGTGACGCGGACCGAGCACGACTTCGGCGCGAGCTTCGCGCACGCGCAGCAATGCGGCTTCGACGCCTGGCACGCGATGCGTGGCGAGCAGCCACGCGGCAACTGCGCAGGCGCTGCGCGAGTAACCCAGCGCGCAGCACACCAGCACGGGGCCGTTCCCGCGCAGCCGTTCGATGGCCGCGACGGCACGCACCAGTACTTCGGTGGGCGGCGTCGTGAGATCGAGGACCGGGACCACCGCGATCGGCCGCCCGCCGACGTTGAGCGGCAACTCAGGGCTCAAGTCGACGACTGCGGCAAAGGTCGAGCGCGCGAGCTCGCGCGCGGTCGGCGTGCGGCCGAACCACACGCCATCGACGACCGCAGCCCAGCGCGGCGCGCGCCACGTCCACGCGCGCGAGTTGATCCAGGCGCCGGCAAGATACGGCGCGAGCAGCCAGGATGCGGCGAGACTTTGCCGGCCATCGGCGTGCTTCTGGAATCCCGCTTCGCCGATCACAGCGTAGATGCTCGCCACCAAGAGCAGCGACAGGGTCGGCCAGAGCAGCCACAGCGCCCAACCGCCGATGGCCGTTGAAACCGCAGCGCACCCGAGCGCGCCCGCCCCGTACATCGCGGCCAGGCGCCAGCGCTGCGGGTCGCGGGTCCAGCGCCATGTCGCCCACGGCGCATCGACGCCGTCAGCGGGCGAGAGCCAGACGCAGAGCCATCCCAGGGCCAGCCCGGTCGGGATGTCGATGAAATGGTGTTGATAGGTGGTCAGCACCGAAGCGCAGATGACGACGAACAGGACATCGACCACGAGGCGGGCTGCGCCCGTGACTTTGCGCGAATACAACGTCCAGAGGATCACCGCGAGCGCGATATGCAGCGACGGAATCTGGTTGAATGGCTTGTCGAACCCCATGAGCACGTCGAACAGCGCCCCGAACGCGCCTCCGGGGTCGGGTCGATCGAAGGTGAAGCGATGGGGAAACGCCACGAAGCACGCGACGGCGATCACCTGCGCGGTCAGCAGTCGCCGGGCGTGCGTGTCGAGCTCGCGGCGCGTCGCGCAAAGAAAGAGCGAGACGCCATACAGGGCATCGATGATCCAGTAGGGCACGATCGTCCATGGCCAGAATGGAATGGCGCGCTCCCAATCGAACACGATGGCAGGCACGTCGGCACGAAGCGAGGCGGACCAGTTGGCGAGCCCGTAGGTCGTGAAGAAGAATGGAGCGAGGAACGCGAGCCAGGCGAGCGCGCGCTTCCAGGGAAGCCGCTCGCGTGTCGCGGTTGGCGGCGCGCGCGTCACGAAGCCACTCGCCGGGCCAGCGAGACGGTGAAAATGCCCCACTCGTCGATGCGCTGGTCGATCTTGCGGAACCCGGCCTCGCTCACGAGCTGGTCCATCTCGGCCTGCGTTCGCCGGCGCATCACCCACGCCGCACCGCCGCGGTGGCTGGTCAAGGCGCGGGCGATGAGCTCGAGCTGAGGATGCCACGGCTGATTCGTATAGATGAGGAATCCTCCCGATGGAACGGCATCGGCCATGCCTGCAAGCGACGCGCGTACCTGGGTGTTGTCGGGGAACAGCTCGTAGAGCCCGGAAACGATGCCGATGGTCGGGCGGGGCGCGACCGCGGCGAGGCTCGAACGGTCGAAGGCATCGCCCTTGACGAACGACGCGATACTGCCGAGACCCTTGGCGCGGATCAGCGCCGACCCGTGCTCGACGTTCAACGTGCTGTAATCGCGCAGCAGAATCGAATCGGGGCGTGCCGCGGACGTGTCGATGGCCTCGAGCACGTACCGGCCATGGCCCGCGGCGATATCCATGATCCGAACCGGCAGCCCGGCGGCCCGCGCGTCCCCCATCGCCCGGCGCAGCAGCTCCTCGATGTGCAGCTTGCGCTGACGGATTCCACGCCACCCGATCGACTGGAGGTAGTTGGCGTCGATCATCCTGCCGAGCGCGGTCGTCCCCGTCGGATGGTTGCGATAGACGTAGTCGAGCGTGCTGCCCGAATCGAACCCCGTCTCGTGCCCAAGGCGGATGCCTTCGGAGAACACCCCGCCGAGGCGCATCGCGGCGCGCGTCGCCGCCCAGTACGCTCCGCGGGGCGTCAGCACCGAAAGCGGTGCCGCCAACGCGTCCGCTTCGTCCTTGGTGAATCCGGCGCGATCGGCGCCGCGCAGATCGGGCCGCCGCGGCGGGCCGGCGAACATCCGGGCCACGAACTCGCGAACGCGTTCCAGCGCAACCCGGCGGTCCTTTTCCCCGAGCGTGTCGTGATAGAAGCCTTCGAGGACGTGGCGCTCCTTGACCGACGCACCCAGGCGCTCGAAGAACGCATGTTGCGGAGCGTGATGCACGACCCAGTCGGCGCCCGACACCAGGAGCTGGGTCGGAACGACGATCGCGTTCGCGTCGGCGACGATGCGCTCGGCGGTGTCGTAGAGTCCGAGCAGAATGTTGACCGCGATGGGCCGCGTGATCAGCGGATCGGCATCGTAGCTCGCGATTCTCGCCGGATCGTGGGTCAGGAAGCGGGCCTTGACGTAACTGTTGACGAAGAAGGTGCCGCGCAGCTTGTGGAGCAGGGCGAGACCGGATCGCGCGAACGGAACGTAGAGCTTGACCTTGAAGGCCGGCGACGCGAGCACCATGCAGCGAATGTTCGGCGCGTAGTCGTGGACCCAGGTGGCGACGAGCACCGCACCCACGCTCTGCGCGATGACGCCGATATCTTCGATCGCAATCCCATGCTGTTCGACGACATGGTCGACAAACGCCTGCACATCACGCACCGAGCAGGCGAGCGAGGGACTGAAACCGCGCACGCCCGGTGAACGACCATGGCCACGCGCATCCCAGGCGAAGAAATCGAAATCGGGAATATCGAGCTCATCGGGCAGATGCGCCATGCGGCCCGAGTGTTCGTGCCCCCGGTGAAACAGGATCAGCGCGCCCCGCCGCGGCCCTCGCGCCGGCCAGTGCCGATAGAAGAGCTCCGTGCCGTCGTGGGTGGCAAAGCGGCTTTCGACCACCGGCCGAATCGCTGCCAGGTCGCTCACGTCATTCACCTGACAGGCCTCCTAGACTCCTTAACTCGGCCAAGCCGTTACGCACACGATTGACGATGGTCAGCCCCAACGCGCCGGCGAGCACGGGCATGAGCCATTCGAGCCAGGCGGGCATCGGTAACGCAAGGCCGGCCCACAGCCCGAGCGCACCGAACACGAATGCGCGGTCGCTCTTGCCCATCGGGCCGTCGTAACGCCGCGACGCGCCGACCGTCGGGCCCAGAATGCCGGCGAATTCGGTGAGCACCGCAAGGAAGATGATCAGCGCGAGCCACGGGAACGCAAACGGCGGGAGCAACGCGAAAGGCAGGTAGAGTGCAGCGTCGGACACGATGTCGGCGAGCTCGTTCAGGTATGCGCCCAGCGGGGTCTTCTGCGCGAACTCGCGCGCCAGCATGCCGTCGATGGCGTTGAGCGCCATGCGGACGAACATCCACAGGGGGATCAACGCGAACGTCCATCGCACCGGGGCATTCAGCGCGACGAAGACGCCGAGGGCAATCGAGATGATTCCGGCAGCAAGCGTGACCTGATTCGCCGTGACTCCGCTTCGCGCCAACAGGGCTGTCAGCGGACGCAAGAGCGATTGGAATCTCGGCTTGAGCGCGTAGATCGACAAGCCAGTACCTCCCTTCCCGGCTGGATCGATGGCGCGGCACCGCGCCGACAAGGACCATCACCAACCGCTACTGGCAGCCGAAGTCTACCGCAAGCGCCGTGCCCACGAACGATAGATGGGAGAGCCTTCGGCGTCTGTTGAAAACGCCACGCGTGATTTGCGCGATTCCGCCGAAATTACGCCGCCGCAGGGCCCGACTTCTGTGCTGCCAGCTCGTCGAGCGCGGAGCTGACCGCGCGATCGAAGAGCGGCACCGGCTCGACGATCAACCGCGCCGCGCCTTCGCTGAGTTGCCACGCCAGTTCCTCCGGCGAGACTGCGATCGCCTGGCCGCGTGAGCGCGTCGTGAAGATGTACTTGGTGTGCAGCGGGCTCACCCACGAGAGTCGGGCGTTTACCGTCTTGCCGTCACGGTCGAACCTGAGCCACGTGCCGACCACCATCTCGCCGACGAAGTCGTGCACGTTGGAGATAGCGGCCGATGTCGCCTCCACCTCGGTGGCGCTCGTCCTCGCGGCGACCGCTGCTGCGGCTAGCGCCTCCGCGGTCGCCCCCGTTCGCGGCTCCACTTTTGGCTTGATCGCGGCGATGTGGAGTCGGTAGACCGCTTCCAGAAACGGTTGGAGGCGATCGTCGCGCACCTGGACGGCGGCGGCGCCCGCGCGGAGGTTCCGGATCAGGGCGGGCACCATCTTGGTCAGCAGTGCCTTCTGGGCGTTGCGTTCCTTGGCGGTGATGCTCCACAACAGATCGTCGAGCGTACGCACAGCTTCGGTCCACGACGCGCTTTGCAGCCCGTCACGCTTGCGCACCAGCGTCAGGTAATCCGCCCAGATTATCTCCGCGAAGCCGCGGACTTCGAAGGGCACGCTGATCCCGGTGAGCTTGTCGCGGATCAGGGCCCCAACCTCGGAGCGCTCGGCTTCGTTCTGCTCGGCGGATAGTGCCGCCGCGACGTCGTGATTGAGCATTGCCGCGGCGTTGCCTTGCTCGGCTTCGACGAACGCCTGCAGCTTGGCGTCGGCGGCGGCGAATGCTGTGGCGTCGAGCTTGAAGTCGCGGCAAACCCCATCGATGACGCCGGTGGCAACCTGCTCGAATCCAGCCGCGTAGAGATCGTCAGTCGTAGCACCGACCGCGGCGGCCGCGAGGTGATCGAGGAGCTTGCGCGCCGAATGCCTCTTGTCGGAGAAGAATGTCCGGTCGATCAGCGCCGCCTTGAGGATCGGCACCTGGAGCCGCGCGAAAAGTTCGCGTAGGGAGTCCGGGATCGACGGGTCGCGGAAGATGTAGTCGAATAACAGTCCGATGACGTCGACGGTGATCTTGTCGGTCGGGTTGACGACCTGATCGGCCACGGCGGCGCGAATCCACGGAATCCGGTTGAGCGGGCCCGCCGCACGCTCGGCAGCCGGCGCGTTTCCGGCGGGCACGCCCGCGCCGATCGCCGTCCCGGGATCCACGATCTGCCAGCGATCCAGCGCCGCGACGACCGAGGAGAGCGAGCCGATCGCGAGTAGCGGATCAAGCTGTGGCAGCCCGAACGCGGTGGACGATGCAGCTGGCGCTTCAGGCACTGCGCGCGAGAGATTGGCGGCGTAGGGATTGCCTTCGACGGGAGGGGCGGCGGTCACCACAGCGACGGCGCCCGCGGCCGGTACCGGCGCGGCTGCCGGTGTCGATCCCGTGGCCTGCGCTGCGGCGGGCGGCGACGCGCCGCTGCCGGGCGACGCGTTCGGCACTGCGACGTCGACCGCGAGATGGGGCGGCGCGATTTCCTTGATCAGGCGGAGAAACAGCGGGAGGAGATCGCCGTCATCCGCGGGGCGCAGCTCGCTCCGCGCCCGCAATTCGGCCTTGATCTCTGGCAGGACGTGGCGATCGGCGAGCAGCCGGTTCAGCCGAATGTACAGCTTTGGGGCCGCCGGCGTGACGTCGGCGAGCAGCCGCTCCATCAGTGGACGCCAGACGCGAGCGTTTGGGAGCAACGCGCGGGCGGTCACGCCGATGGCGTCGAGCACATGATCGGGCGCCAGGGGATTGTCGATATCGCGGACAAGTTTCTCACCAAGCAGCACGCCGACACGCAGGTCGAGCGCGTCGACCTCGCGCTTGGTGAGGCGACGCAGGAATTCCGCGGCGTTGATCAGCGCGGCCTGCTTGTCATGATCGAAGGCGTTGAGCACGCGCAGCGATGCGAGCGAACGGTCCGAGTCCGGACGGCGGCCATGCCGGTGGCCGCCCGCAAGCCGCTTCTCGAACAGGTCCTTGTAGGTCTGCGCGAAGCGGTTCACCCACTCCCCGCGCTTGTTCCGAAAGTCGAGAATCTCGGCGTCGGTGACGAACTTGTTCTGCTCGAACAAATCGTTGGTGCCGTCGATCGATTGCGTCAGGACATCGACCAGGCCGGCCTGGAACTGCGCGCAGCATTCACGCAGCAGCGCACGCGCCGCGTCCGGCGTGAGCAACAGTTTGCCGTCGGCGTCGGTGGCCGGTGGCGGGGTCGGGGACGTGGCCGCATCGGACATGGCGGGTCCTTTCCGGAAGGAGCAGAGCTCGGCGCGACACGCTCCCGGATCGACGCTATGGTGGCATCCTCAGCGGTCGACGTGAAGAGTGTTGCGCCGGGCGGCGCGCAACGCTCGGAGGATCATCGTGAAAGCGCGCGAACGCGGCGTCGTGTGCCGTGGAGTGACAGGCGCGCGACGATCGGGCGATAATAGACTTCACTCCGCGGGCAGGTCGGCCGCGATGGATTTTCTAGAGCGTCGCCCGAGGGGCTTCTGTTTGGAAGCCTCGATCAGGATTCCCGAGGGAGGGACCGTCGATGAAGTGCCCCGCTTGTGGCAACGAGAATCAGGCAAGCGCAAAGTTCTGCGTGCATTGCGGCGTGATGCTGAGCGCGGTGCTGGCCGAGGCGACGCTAAGCACCCCGGCTGCTTCGCCAGCCCCGCCCACCTCCACGCCGCCGCCAAGCACCGCGCGCCCTGCGCCTGCGCCCTTCGTTCCGCCCTCGGCGGCCGTGGCGCCCGCTCCTGCCGCCGCCGCTGCTGTGGCGCCCGACACCGCAACCTCCGCCACCAGCGCACTGGCCTCGGCAGCGGCGTCCGGGCCTGAGTCGCCCCGCAAGTCCGGCCTCATCGTTGCCGCCGCCGCATTGGTCGTCATTCTCGCGGCCGGCGGCTATTTCGGCTATCGGTTGCTCGCCGAGGGCGCGAAGAAGGAGGCGGTAGCGACCGCCGAGCCCGCTAAGCCCGCGGAAGCGGCGACGCCGACGCCAGCCGCCGAGCCGGCAAAGGACGCCGGCGCGCCCGCCACGGGAACCCCGCCGACCGAAACGGCATCTCCCCCGGCCGAGCCCCCGAAGGGCGCGACCACGGCGCCGGAAGCTCCGATGCCGGGCACTCCGGCCGGCACGACGCCGTCGGCGCCGATCAAGGCGACACAACCCAGGGCCCCCAAGCCCCCACCGACGACCGGCGAGCCGCCCCCGATCTCGCAGCCCGCGCCCAAGGCGCCGGTGGTTGCGCCCGCCCCGCCCGCCGCCGCGCCCGAACCCGATCGCTGGCAAATGTACGCCGATGCGATGGGGCGCTGCGCGCGCGAAGACTTCTTCAAGCGTTTCGCTTGCGAGCAGAGAACGCGGTCGCGCTACTGCGAGGGCTACTGGGGCCAGGTGCCGCAATGCCCGGCCGCGCCGACGAGGGACCATGGGCAGTGAGCGAAGCTTGCGGATCACGGGGCGCGGTCCAGCTGCGGGCGGACGACGTCCCCTGATCCGGTAACGCAGTGTGAGATAGGCCTGCGAGTCGCATGGGGCACATCTACTGGAACGAGTACTTTCGTCTGCTCGACAGCGGCGAGGTCATCGACGTTCTCGCCTTGGGCGATTCCTGGTTCCACTATCCATTCAACAATCTGATCACGCCGCTCTATGAAGCGCTCGAGCGGCCCACGATCTTCGTGATCGGCGAGAACGGTGCGCGCGCAGACGAGCTCGCCGCCGGGCAGTGGCTTGCCAACTTTCAGAGGATGCTCGCCGGGTTTCCCAGCATCCGGCTGGTCTGCATCAGCGCCGGCGGCAACGATTTCGCCGGTGTG
>WNFL01425778.1_pt1 | contig 12960 bp, 13 predicted proteins | sample 5400361 | NCBI WGS metagenome assembly WNFL01 (sample SAMN13153351, study PRJNA577476) | soil metagenome | isolation source: 40 cm soil on Douglas fir-dominated hillslope | place: USA:California | collected 2013-09-17
ATCGATGCCGAAACTGGCTTCGGCAATGGCGGGCTTATTCCCGCGGGCCCTTTGCGCGAAAGACCCGAAGAGGGCTTCAAGCGCGCCGACGCGCTCGTCGTGATGGGCGACGGCGAGCCGAAACGCCCGCCTTTTGCCGGACCTGTTCTTCGTGCTCGTACGCTACCCACGTCGCCAGAGGCTCTTGCCGGACGCGCCGTTTTCGCCTTTGCCGGCATCGGGCGGCCGGAAAAATTCTTTCAAACGCTGCGCGACATGGGTGCGCGCGTACTTGGCACTCGGGCCTTTTCAGACCATCACCGTTTCACTGGAATCGAGCTTGCCGCCCTCAAAGCTCTTGCGGAGTCGGTCGGCGCTCTCTTGGTCACCACGGAGAAGGATTTCGCGCGCATCGCCGAGTCCAATCGCAAGACAATCCTGCCGGTGCCGGTCCATGCCGTGTTCGAGGATGACTCGGGGTTGGCCGCGTTGCTTGGTGGTCTCGCCTAAGTTGAGCGTTAACCTTGGTGTTGCGTGAGCATCATGAAAACTGTATGCCGCCTGCGTTTTTCCGGTTGCGCTTGCCGGTGCGATAGGCTGCAATCGATTTCGTCATTGGCGCCGCTTCAAAGACGGCGAGTGCCGCAAGGAGCCGGTGACGGAACTATTGGACGCTCTGGGGACTGCCATGGCGGCAGGGGGGGAATTAGAAGTGAAATTGTTTGACGGCCCGGAAGTTACGGATTGGGCAACCGTTCCAATGACCGACCGGATGGGGGCATCCGGCGTATCCACGCACCGGACGCGCAAGGTTGGCGACGTGCAGATGCGTTTTGTCTCCTTCGGCCGGGATTACGTCGCAGACCATTGGTGCCAAACGGGACATATCATCTTCGTTATCGACGGCAAGATTACGATCGAGCACGAGGATGGGCGGCAATACGACGTTGGGGCCGGTATGAGCTATCACGTTGGCGACGTGCCTCATCGTGTAAGCTCCCAGCGCGGCGCGTCGATCTTCGTCATCGACTAGTCTAGAGCCACCGCCACCCGCCGCTTGACAGGCTCGTTGCCGCGCGGGCATGAGCGGAGTCATGACTGAGTCCGGCCCCCCGGCCGCGAATGCCCGCAAAGCCAATCCGCTGCCTCTCATCAAGCGGCTGCGTTACTATTTGGAGACTGCGGGATTCTTCCTGGTGGTCGGATTTTTCCGGCTCTTCCGCCTGGACCGCGCATCAGCCGTCGGCGGCTGGATCGGACGCAATCTGGTGGCGCCGACCTCGATGTCGCGCCGCGCGATCGCTAATCTCACCGCCGCCTATCCGGAAAAGTCCGCCGCCGAGATCGCGACGATCGTGCGCGCGATGTGGGACAATCTCGGCCGCGTGATGGCCGAATACGCCCATCTCGACAAGATCCATTGGAGCGGCCCCGACCCGCGCATCGAGCTCGGCGGCACCGAATACCCCAATGCAGCGAAGGCAGCAGGCAAAGGCATCGTCTTCATTTCGGGTCACTTCGCCAATTGGGAGATCATGCCGTTCGGCGCGCATGATTACGGCTTTACCGGAGGCGTCGTGGTCAGGCCCGCGAACAATCCCTACGTCGATCGCTGGCTCGAACGGGCGCGAATCCGCAACGGCATGCCGGAGCAGATTCCCAAAGGGGCGTCCGGCACCCGGCGCCTCTTCTCGCTCTTGCGCAAAGGAGAGGGCGCCTTTCTGCTGGTCGATCAGCGTGCGAGCGAGGGCATTCCGATCCCCTTCTTCGGCCGCGACGCCTTCACCACGCCGGCGCCCGCCGCGCTCGCCTTGCGATTGGGCGCGCCGGTGATTCCGGTTTCGAACGAGCGCATGGGCGGCGCGCGCTTCCGCGTCTCGGCTCATCCGCCGATCCCGCCGCCGAACACCGGCGATCCCGATCGCGATCTGATCGAATTCACGGTTGCCATCACCCAATTCATCGAGAAATGCGTGCGCGAGAGGCCGCATGAATGGCTGTGGATTCACAAACGCTGGGTGCGGCAGGACGCGCCGCTGCGAAAGCGCGCTCAAGCCTTGTCGCCTCTGCGCGAGGGTAGCGACACGACCAAGCCCGTCTGAAGAAAACGCGCGTCTATCGCGGGGTGAGGCCCTTTTCCTGCATCCGTTTCAGCGCGGCGGCGGGGCCGGCATAGGCCTCTTGCAGATCGACGCTCCAATAGCGCAGCGCCTCCAGCGGAATCTTGGTGCCGGTCACCGCGCACAGCACATAGGAGCCGGGACTGACGACACGGTATTCGCCGTCGAGATATTCCAGCACCGCCGGCCGGCCGCCAATGTCGCGTTCGAACTGGTTCATGAATTGCGATTGTAGCGCGCCGAAGCGCCAAAAACCAACCTCGCCACAGCTTAAAAGAGATCGCGCTGGCCGGGTTTGGGCGGAGTTGCGCCACGCCCAGGCTTCGCCTCTTTCCCCGCCGCGACCGCGTTCGTCTCGGCATCGGCGAAGCGCAGCTTGAGATTCTCCCCCGCTTTGACCGCGGCGGCGCGGCGCTTCAGATCGCCGTCTGCCCCTCGCACCAGCACGAAACCGCGATTGAGCACGGCACGGAAACTCACGCTTTCGAGCACACGGGCGCTGGTATCGAGCGCGGTCTTGGACGCGCGCACGCGATTGCCATAGGCACGGACGATGCGCGCTTCGAAATCGTCGACGCTGACCCGCTGACGAACGATCTCGCCGGCGACGATGCGCGGGCGAAGGAGCGCCGAAATCCGCCCGAACCACGCACGGTGGCGCTGCAAATTCTGGAACAGCCCGCTGCGCAGCCGGCCCGAGGCGCCGTCGAAGCGCTGGCGCGGCATGGCGAACAGCGAATCGGCGCGCGGCAGCGCCCGCGCCAAGGCCTGCACATGCCGCCGCTCATTGTCCATCCGTCGCGACATCGCGCGCAAACCACGTTGTTGCAGCGCCAGCAGCGCCTCCAGAAGATCGCGCAACACCGGGACCGCCATTTCGGCCGCCGCCGTCGGCGTCGGCGCGCGCTTATCGGCGGCGAAATCGATCAGCGTGGTGTCTGTCTCGTGGCCCACCGCGGAAATCAGTGGAATCAAGGATTCCGCGGCGGCGCGCACCACCTCTTCGTCGCTGAAGGCGAGCAGATCCTCGAACGAGCCGCCGCCCCGCGCGACGATCAGAACATCCGGGCGACCTATCGGTCCGCCGAGTGGCAATGCATTGAAGCCGCGAATCGCAGCCACGATCTCGGCCGCCGCGTGCTCGCCCTGAACGCTGACCGGCCACAGCAGCACCGGGCGCGGGCAGCGGTCGGCAAGCCGGTGCATGATGTCGCGGATCACGGCGCCCGTCGGCGAGGTGATCACCCCGACCACGCGCGGCAGGAACGGGATCGGCTTTTTGCGCCCGGCGTCGAACAGCCCCAGCGCGGCGAGCTTTTTCTTGCGCGCGTCCAACATCGCCATCAGCGCGCCGATGCCGGCAAGCTCGATCTGCTCGACGACGAGCTGGTACTTCGATTGGCCGGCAAACGTCGTCAGCCGGCCGGTGCAGACCACTTCCAGGCCCTGCTCGGGCTTCACCTTGATGCGGGCATAGCCTGTCTTCCAGATCACCGCGCCCAGCACCGCGCGATCATCTTTCAGATCGAAATAGCAATGGCCGCTGGAATGGCGGGAGACGCGGGACAGCTCGCCTTTGACCCGCACATAGGGGAATGCGTCCTCGACCGCGCGTTTTAGGAGGCTGGACAGCTCGCTGACGCTGTACTCGGGCAGATTGCCCAGAGCAGCCGGCTCTATGGGGGTTTCGTCGGTCATGCGGCGATGATACAGGCGTCTTCGGGGCGTGCCAGCAAGGAAAGCGGGCGTGAACATCCTTCTCGTCGGTTCGGGCGGACGCGAGCATGCGCTGGCGTGGTCGTTTTCGGCGAGTCCGTTGGTCTCGAAGCTCTATTGCGCGCCGGGCAATGCCGGGATCGCGCAAATCGCCGAGTGTGTGCCCATCGACGCCATGGCGCTCGACGCGCTGGTCGCCTTCGCCAAAGAGAACGGAATCGATTTCGCCGTCATCGGGCCGGAGGCGCCGCTAAGCGCCGGTCTGGCCGACCGCTTCGAAGCGGCCGGGGTGAAAGCGCTCGGTCCTTCGGCTGCGGGCGCGCGGCTCGAAGCCTCCAAGGGCTTCGTCAAGGACCTTTGCAAGGAACACAACATTCCGACGGCCGCGTATCGCCGTTTTAAGGATGCAGCGGAGGCGAAAAAATATCTCGCGTACCTGCCCCACCCTGTCGTCGTGAAGGCCGACGGCCTCGCGCAAGGAAAAGGCGTCGTCATCGCGGAAACGTCCGCCGCTTCGAGCGAGGCCGTCGACATCATGTTCGGCGGCGCCTTCGGCGGGGCCGGACGCGAAATCGTCATCGAGGAATTCCTTGAGGGCGAAGAGGCGAGCTTCTTCGCCCTCAGCGACGGCATTCACGTTCTTCCGCTGGCCTCCGCGCAGGACCACAAGCGCGCCTTCGACGGCGATCGGGGCCCGAACACCGGTGGCATGGGCGCCTATTCGCCTGCGCCCGTCATGACGCCCACGCTCGAACGCGACGTGATGACGCGCATCGTGGTGCCGACCGTGGACGCGATGCGGGCGCGCGGCACGCCCTATCAAGGCGTGCTCTTTGCCGGACTGATGATCGCCAAGGAGGGGCCGAAGCTGATTGAATACAATTGCCGCTTCGGCGATCCCGAATGTCAGGTACTGATGCTGCGCATGAAATCGGATTTGCTGCCGGCGCTGATCGCGGCGCGCGACGGCGTGCTCGACACCTTCGATCTCCGATGGTTTGACCAGACGGCGCTCACTGTCGTCATGGCGGCCAAGGGCTATCCCGGCGCTTACCGGAAGGGTACCGAGATCAAGGGCCTCGCCGAGGCGGCTCGGATCGAAGGTGTCGAGATTTTTCACGCGGGCACGGAAGCGCGCGACGGCCGCGTCTTCGCCGCCGGCGGGCGCGTGCTCGACGTCTCGGCCGTCGGCAAGACCGTGCGCGAGGCGCAAGCCCGCGCTTACGAGGCCATCGACCGCATCGAGTGGCCCGACGGCTTTTGCCGGCGCGACATCGGCTGGCGCGCGATCGCGCGCGAAACCTCGGGAGGCGCGAAGCAGCCATGATGCTGTGGCTCAGCCTCGCCTTCGTGATTGCAGGATTGCTGTGCCTCTCCATCGACCGCCGCGCTGCGCATTATTTCCGCGAGCACCTGGCGCGGCCGCCTTTTCGGCTCGCGCTGAAAGTCACCGATCTCGCCAAAGGCGGACCGTGGATCGCGGGCGCCGCCATTCTTTATCTGGCGACGCAAGGCTTGATCGCGCTTGGCCGCGAAACGCCGATGGTGCGCGCGATCTCCGATTACGCGTTGGCTCTGTTGATCAGCTTCGTGGTGGGCAGCGTCGCCCTCCATGTGATCAAGCTCTTTCTCGGCCGCCGTCGTCCGCGCGACGATTTCGAGCACGGCCTTTATGGCTTCCGCTATTTCACCTGGGAGCTGCAATATGATTCCTTCCCGTCCGGCCATGCGATGACGATTTTTTCGGTCGCGGCCGTGCTTTCCGCCGCCATGGGCTCGCTCGCGCCGCTATGGCTCGTGCTGGCTCTGGCTCTTGCTCTCACTCGCGCGCTTTTGACCGCGCATTTCCTGGCCGACGTTATGATCGGTGCCGCCATCGGCATCGTCGCCACGCGAGAGACCCTGCTGCTCGCCTTTCCGAGTCTCGCTCCGAACTGGATTTAGCTTCGTCGATGTTCGAGCTTCTGACCGACCCGAATGCATGGCTCAGCTTTGCCACCTTGACCGTGCTCGAGATCGTTCTCGGCATCGACAACATCATCTTCATCGCCATCGTCACGGGCAGGCTGCCGGAAAACCGCCAAGGCCCGGCGCGCCGCTTCGGCCTTTCGATCGCGGTATTCCTGCGCATCGCGATGCTGCTCAGCATCGTCTGGATCATCTCCTTGACCCGGCCTTTCATCACGCTCTTCGGCATCGGCTTTTCCTGGCGCGATCTCGTGCTCGGCGCCGGCGGCCTTTTCCTGCTCGCTAAGGGAACCAGCGAAATCCATGCCGAAGTCGAAGGCGCGCATGAAGAGCGCAGCTCGGCCGCGGCCGGCTTCGGCGCCGTCATCGTTCAGATTGCGCTGCTCGATCTCGTCTTTTCGATCGACTCGGTCATCACCGCGGTCGGCGTGGCAGAACGCGTCGAAGTGATGATCGCCGCCGTCGTCGTCGCGATCCTGATCATGATGGCGGCGTCCGGTCCGGTGGCGAAGTTCATCAACGCCAATCCGACCGTGAAAATGCTTGGCTTGAGTTTCCTCTTACTGATCGGCACAGCGCTTGTCGCCGACGCGCTGCATTTCCACATCCCGCGGAATTATCTCTACTTCGCGATCGCGTTCTCAGGCGCGGTCGAAGCGCTCAACCGCATCGCCGCCCGCCGCCGCGCGAGGCGACGGCAAGGAATATAAGCTAACGACCTTTGCGCGTTACCTGGTCAGTTCGCCGGCGGCCAACCCATCGGCGGATCGGGCACGTGCAGCGTCATCAGCACGATCGGCGCGCCGCCGGTCGGGATGACTTGGTGCGGCGTGTTTGCCGGTACGATCAGCGTGTCGCCCTTCACCACGGCCTGGGATTTGCCGCCCGTGATCGATGAGCCGCCGAGATTGTTCGCATTGTTGCGCTTCTCCTCGACGAGCTTGCCGCCCGTCACGATGTTGCCGGTGCCTTCGAGCACGACCATCAGCTCGGCGTCCTTCTCATGCACCGCCGCGGGCGATGTGCCGGGACGGTATTCGAGCTGGGCGCGATAGGGCGCAAGCGACAGGATCGGCTCGGCCACCAGCGGCGCATTGTCCTTGCGGTCGGCTTTCGCCTTGTCGATCAGACCCATGATCTCCTTGTTATTCATGAAGGTCCTCTGGGGAGGAGCCTGAGCCGCCAAAGCCGCCGAAGCGACAGCGGTGGCAAGAAACGTCAAAGCGAGAAATTGCGCGCGCATGGGAGCCTCGAGTAAACGGCCCCAATGGCCGTTGCAAGGGCCGGGCGGCTGCGTTGGGCGGTCGGACGGAGTTGCCCATGAGCTGAAAGGACATTCCGGCGCGGACGACTTCCGGCAACGCAGCCGGAGCCCCCCTCGTCCATGACCGGCGCGAGTACGGCTGGAAATCAAAAATCGGGTTTGGCGGCTTCCGCCAGCGGGACCAGATCGTGGTTGAAGAAATCGCCATTGTTCTCGTTGCACGGGACCGTCAGGATCGGCGCGGTATCGACGCGGCGCCAGCGCTGCACCGCACTCCACGGCGTGGTGAACGCGCCCGGATCATCGACATAAACCGAAACGTCAACCGTCTTCCCATCGGCCGCGAGCTTCCAGCGTTCGATCACGTGAATCTGCGTCGTATGCGGCGTGCGGTAATTGTCGACATAGGTCTTGTCGTTCAGGCCGATGGTGTCGATCACGAGCGTGTCGCCGTTCTCGTAATGGCCGACCGATTCTCCGTACCAGGTGGGCTTCAAATTTTTTGAATGCGGCACGTTCATGTAGATGTGGCGAATCTCCGGTCCGCCCTGGTTGATGACGACGACCTCTTTGGGTCTCTGGTAGAAATAGAACGGCTCGCACCGGCCAGCAGCGTTCGCGCGCGCGAAACGGAACCTTGCCCGCCAGCACCTCGTCATTCGCCTTCTTCATCGAGGGTTTCAACCAATCCTGCAGGATCGGATTGGAAAGATCGGCAACGCGGTAGGTCGGTTGAACGCCGTTGCCGTTGGGCACATAGGGATGGGCCCTGTCGAAGGTGACCGGGCCCGGCCCACCGCCGGGAGGCGGGAGCAGATCGTCCGGGCCGACCGCGCGGTCAAGCACCCAGCCGGTCTTGTCGGTGGCGGCGAAATCCGGAATCGCTTGATTTTTCGCGCCGTCCGCCGCCAAGGCCCCGCCCGCCGCGCAGAGGACGCAAGTCACCAGACACACCGAATCAAATTTGAACATCGTCGTTGCTCCGACATTTCCGAAATCGCCGGGCTATCCGCCCACCATCAGCAGCATAATACCGATGAGGGCCCCCGCACAGCGCCGAAATGCCGGTTGCTGGCGGGGTCCGGCCGGTTTCCAAGCTGCAGGAAATGGCTGATACAATGGCGATATTCGAAGAATGGGAGGCTACTGTTGACCTCCTTAAGAAGGAAGCGAGTCCAGTTCCGTGCTGAAGCAAGCTATCGCTTTTCATAAAAAAGGTCAGCTCGCGCAAGCAGCCTCTTTATATCGCAAATTGCTTGTCCAGAACCCAAAGGATGCCGACGCGCTGAATCTGCTGGCAGTGGTCGAGCTCCAAAAAAGGGACCCTTCGGCGGCAATAAAGCTGCTTGACCGAGCGATCGCAGTTCGCCCCACGAGCGCACATTTTTTGTACAACCGCGGCTCTGCATTGCGGGATCTGAAGCGTTTCGAGGAAGCTCTCGCCAGCTATGATCGCGCTGTGGCGATCAGGCCCGACTATGCCGAGGCGCTCAATGACCGCGGCAATGCGCTGCGCGACCTAAAACGTTTTGACGAAGCGATCGCCAGCTATGATCGCGCGGTCGCGCTCAGGCCTGACTTCGCCGAAGCGCTCAACAATCGCGGCAATACGCTGCGAGACTTGAAGCGTTTCGACGATGCGGTTGCCAGCTATGATCGTGCCCTGGCGGTCAAGCCCAATTATGCCGAAGCACTCAACAACCGCGGCAACGCGCTGCGCGACCTCAAGTGTTTTGACGACGCGCTTGCAAGCTACGATCGCGCGGTGTCGATCAAACCTGATTACGCCGAGGCGTTCTTTAACCGCGGCACCACGCTGCACGGCTTGAAACGCTTGGACGACGCGCTTGCCAGCTATGATCGCGCGCTGGCGGTCAGGGCCAACTATGCCGAAGCACTCAACAACCGCGGCAATGTTTTGTACGACCTGATGCGCTACGAGGAGGCGGTGTCAAGCTACGACAAAGCTCTCGCCATCAGGTCTGACCAGCTGCAGGTGCTTAATAACCGCGCTATGTCCCTTAGTGCGCTCGACCGATATAAGGAAGCGCTGGCAACGCTGCTCGGCGCGTTGTCGATCGATCCCGATTACTCTGATGCACTAAACAATCACGGCGTCGTGCTGAGTCGTTTAGGCAAATTGGACGAAGCGGAGATGCAGTTTAAGCGGGCGCTGGCAATCGATCCGAACTGTGCCGAGGCAAGAAACAATTTCGGCGAAACGCTCAATCAACAAGGCAAACTGGACGAGGCGGAGGCGCAATTTCGGCAGGCGTTGGCGCTTAAGCCGGACTATGTCGAGGCGCACATAAACCTCGGGTTGACGCTGCTGGAGCAGGAAAAACTCAACGAGGCCATTTCCCAGGCCGAAATTTCTGCGAAATTCGATGCCGGCATTTCTTTCCCGCATTACGCCTTCGGAGTGCTCTTGGCCAGGTGCGGCCGCAAGGAAGCGGCACGGACGCAGTTCGAAATGTCTTTGAAGCGCGGCCCCGAGGATAGACAGGGCGCGAGAATGTTGCTGGCCGGGTTGGGGTTTGAGCAGGTCCCGGAACGCGCACCGGATGCTCTGCTCAAGCGAACATATGCGAGACGTGCGCTGTCGTGGGGCCAGTCCGCGAGTCGAATGCATTCTTATCGTGGAGCTGAGTTGGTTGCGGGGGTCTTCGAGAAACTCGCAGCCGAATCCACAAGCCTGTCTGTTCTCGATGCCGGCTGCGGCACGGGCTCAGTCGGAAAATTGATTTGTGATCGGGTGCGCCGATTGGACGGAATCGACCTATCGCCGGAAATGCTTGAAGGAGCCAAGGAAAAGAGCATCTACCACCAGCTCCACGAAGGTGATTTGGTCGCGTTTCTGGCCGCTCACGCCGAAAATTACGACGCCGTGACCTGTGCTGCGACGCTGATTCATTTTTCTGACTTGCGCCCGCCGTTCGAAGCCGCCGCGACCGCCCTGCGCGATGGCGGCGTTTTCATTTTTACCCTCTTTCCCAATGAGCATGATGAGGATGGAGTGACGGTTGGCTCGTTCGACGGTTTGGCGCAGGGCGGCTGTTACGCCCATGGTCGAAATTATGTTGCTCGGCTAGCCGCGGAAACCAAATTCAGGGTGGAGGTGCTCGCGAGCGAGATTCACGAATATACCAATCAAGGAAAGCCAAGAATGGGCCTCATAGTGGGCTTGCGCCGTCATTTTCGAAGCCCGGCTTCTGTGCCCTGAACGTATTGATGACGCCGCAAGTCGCGGTCAGCGATCACCCGCCGTCGCGCCCTGCTTTCTCTTTCCGGCGCGGACCTTTCCGCCCGCGGCTACGGGCGCCTTGCTAGGAGACGCATCCGATTGTGCTCCGCCGACCTTTGCTCGAAATTCGCCCTCGGCGCGCAACCAATGCATGCGGTCACGCCCATGCGGGCGGCCCTCGCCCAACCAGATTTCATAAGCACGCCGACGAATCTGCTCGATCAAATGCTCTTCTGCCATCTTCCGCGCTCCTCAACTCAGCCCAGTACGCAAGCATGCTTATCCCAACAATATCTCGCGGCCTCTGCAACTGGGAACTGAGGCGCAACTGCAAAAGTGATCGGGTTCATCGTTTGGCAGGAAGCGCCCAAAGCTCCTTAAAGCGCTGGGTCCGCTTTTGAAGTTCCGCTGAGAGCGTCGCGAAATTTCCCCCGTGTTGCTGCAAATAGGAGGTGAAATCCGCACGCTGGTTCAAGGCAAGCCACACTCCTTCGAACTCGAAGTCGGTAACGATATTTTTGTGGGCCTCGTCCTTTCGCACACGGAAGCCAACCCTGTACTGTGGCCCTCCGTCAGGACTGACAACATCGGCATAGACGACAACATCGTCGTCGCGGCGCACGATGGAACTGGAGACGCGAAGACTCTGGCCCTTGTACCAGTCGAAATAACCTTGATACACGGCGGCTACAAAGTTGTCGTACGCCGCCATGAAACCAGCGAGCTCGCCGTCCGAAGCGGAGCGCGCGTAGGAGCCGAGCGTAAAGAGGGCAACCCGCTTGGTGTCGATGATCGAGAGCAGAAAGTCGCGGAATTGCATTTGCCGCTGATCCGCGTTCAGTCCCTTATTGTTGAGGATTACGTAGCCTCTGTCGATGCTCGCCTGCACAAAGGCTTCCGCCTCGCCGGCTGCGTAGGTTTTGGAAATTTCGAATCCGACGGCGGCCCGCGCCCTTTCGTCATCACCGACGGCGACGCCCGTGGCGGCAAGGGCAAGAATCACGGAGAGACACAGTGTCGCGCAGCGACCGCGGCTATTTGGGCTTTGCCGATGGCGGTACGGCATCATCATTTCCTCCGGCTTTGAGGTATGAGCCGTAAACCCAGCCCTGTCGCGGCTTGGGGTTGCGGCTGTCGCCCTCGATTTGAACAAGCGTCCAGTTCTCGCGTTGCTCGATGGTCGCAACCTTCAAGCCGCGCGGCAGCATCGAGATGACCGTTGCCGTCGTCGAAGGGCTGGCGCGAACATTCACGTCGCGAACGACAACAGCAAAATGTTGTACGGCGACGCTCGGCGATGTCTCGGGAAGAGATTCAAGCGGAGCAGGAGAATGCCCAACGACTGGCCCGATTCCGCCGGTGACCGCCGCGATATTCGACCGCCAAGTTTCCGGAAGAAGAGGCTCGATGCTGGGATAGATCACAATCGCCAATACGGTCACCGCCGCGGCCAGGAAGACGTCGCGGACGGCGCGCCTTCTCGGCGCACGAGGTTCCTGTTCGGTTGCCTCGATGGCATCCCTCATCCGGTTCGTCCGAATGACGATCTTGGATCCCGTTGTTCGTTGTCCGCGCTCTTCCGCCGAACGAACCGGCGCCAACCCGGTCTCGCGACTGGCGCGTTTTGCCTGCAACCCCGCCTGCTTGTGGAAGATGTTTCCCCCGACAGCATCGCTACGCTCGCGCGAGGCTTCCATCCTCACCTGCGTCAACGCGGCCTCAGCTGCATCATACCGGGCCGTCGCTTGGGCAATCGCGTCCGCGGATTGCTTCCACCACTGCGCTTCGGCCGCAGCAAGGTGCGCGGCCTCGTCCGCCTCAAACGCCGCCCTCGCACTTGAAAGTGCTGCCTCCGAATCCAGTTGCCACTGTTCGCGCGCCTGGTCGTGGGCCAACCGCGTTTCCACCAACTCGGCGTCGCGATCCGTCAGGGTTGCCTGTATTGCCGCGCATTCGTCCCGCAGCCGGCGGAGGTCTTCCTCGGCCTGATTGCACGACGCCTCGGCTTGGGCATGTGCTTCGGCCAACGTGCTTATGGTTTGTTCCTGCCATTGCGCTTGAGCGGCTGCGAGTCGCGCGGCTTCGTCGGCCTTCCACGCTTCCTCTGCCATTCGAAGCGCGTCTTGAGCCTCTTGTGCCAAGGTCTCGCGCGCCTGTTCGGCGGCCGCGAGCATCTGCGCCAACTCGGCGTCACGATCTGCAAGTGCTGCCTCCAGCGCTGCCAGTTGATCGCGCAGGCCGAAAAGCTCTCCATCGTCTTGATCGCGCGCCGCGACGGAATCGGGCTGAGCGTTCGCTTCCGCGTGCGGTGCCTCGATCACGGAAGGCGCTGCCGCGCCTTTGTCCACAAGAAGCTCCGCGGTCGAGCTCGCAAATTCGTTCTCGCCCTGCCCGGCTTTCGAAGACTCCAGCGACGCGAGCGTGAATGCTTGCGGGTCGCCTTTGCGCAAGCACAGGTCTGCGGTCAGGCTCCCAAATTTGCTCTCATCCAGCTCGGCTGTCGCCTCGGATCGACTCGAGGCCGGCGTGTCCGCGCGGTTCGTCTTTGCGCGGACCGGCCGCGTGGCAAGTTCGGTTGCGCGTTGCCCCATTTCCAAAACCCCAGTTCACCGTTCTGGCAGCGGCGTCCAAACCTCTGAAACGAAAGGCCGCAGGGTTCCGGAAAGGCA
>WNFL01427667.1_pt3 | contig 12958 bp, 10 predicted proteins | sample 5400361 | NCBI WGS metagenome assembly WNFL01 (sample SAMN13153351, study PRJNA577476) | soil metagenome | isolation source: 40 cm soil on Douglas fir-dominated hillslope | place: USA:California | collected 2013-09-17
TACCGCCACCGCATCCGATCCTAGGTTCGCCGCGTACAGCCGCGTTCCATCTTCATTCTCGGCAAGCGCACTGGGCTCCGCGCCGAAGTAGCTCTGTCCCGGCAGCCGCGTGTCGAAGTAACCCTTCACCTTCAGTTTCCGATGCAGAACCGGGTCACTGCTGCCAATCTCGATCGCCGCCACCGCATCCCGGTTCGATAGCGCCGCGTACAGCAGGCCCGCGCGCTCATCCAACAGCAGCGCGCACGGATGTGTCCCCGGCGCGGTCGCCGCGCTCGGTTTCATCAATTTCACGTTGCGCACCACCGTGCCCTCGACGAGGTCCAATTCCACCACCTCGCTGACATTCCACAAGGCTACGAAGGCTCGCTTGCCGTCCCTGGTGACTGCCAGCGCAATCGGATAAGTCGCAGGCACGTTCTCGCTCACCGACAAGTCGAAGCGCCGCGCAACCGCTCCCGTACGGATATCCAGCACGGCAACCGTATCGGACAGGTTTTCTGCGACCAGCAGGCGCTCGAGGGAGCCGGGCAGTACCGCGAGCGCCGCGGGATAGGGGCTGACGGTACGGTCGTCGCTGCTCAGCAAGCTGGTGCGCCGGCCGGCGGCAAGCGTCACGGGAGGCAGAGGCAAAAACTTTTCGGGCGTCAGCACGCCGTCCGCGAACCTGTACACGACGATGCCGTTGCCGGTTTTCTTGTCTCCGTCGCCGCGCGGATCGCTGGAGGAAGCGAGGCTCGCATAGACCGAGGCGCCGTCCGCGCTGAACGCGAGCCCCGAAAAGAACGTCTGCTTCATGTCGACCAGCGTGCGCGCATCCGGGAAATCCCTCACTTCTCCCGTGCGCACGTTGAGCACGGCCAGCGATTGCATGTAGCCGGACTCGAAGGTGCCGTAGCCCGCATTCAGCGACACCACCCAGCGACGATCCGGCGAGACCGCCAGCGACATCGGCAGGCTGTTGATACGCCGCGGATTACCCGGAGTGGGTGTCATCAACTGCTTGCTGGTCGGAAGATCCAGCGCGCGACTCGTGAGGTCCTGCTGCGCGTGGACAGTGCCGCCAAGCGTGGCGAGACTCACGACGAGCGCCGCCTGACGCTGCAAAAACCGTTTCGCGAAGCTCGCACGCATCGCCATTACAAATATGTTACACATCGCGTGGATCTCGGGGACACGGGCCGTCCATGCTAACGCATGAGACCCGTAACGAACACGCGAGGGAGGACTCAGGGCTCGTTCGCGGGCCACTGCTCGAGCGTCGCGACCACCGAACTCAGGAAGGCGTTGGCTTGGAAAGCATCGAGGGCGCGGTGGTCGATGGTAAGGGTCAAATAGCACATGGAGCGCACACTGATCGCCTCGACACCATCGACCTCGACCGCACACACTCGGCGCTCTGCCTTACCCACGCCCAGGATCGCGACCTGCGGTTGATTGATGACGATCGGCGCCGCAAGGAGGCTGCCGCCCACTCCGTGGTTCGAGATCGTAAAGGTGCCTCCGCGTACGTCCTCGGGCAAAAGCTTGCCGGCCCGGGCGGCCTCGACCAGCTGACCCAGGCGCTGTGCCATGCCGAACAGGTTCAGCCCCTGAGCGCGATGAATCACGGGCACGATCAGGCCCTTGTTGCCGAGAGCCGTGCCCACGCCGATGTTCACGTCCCCGTGCAATTCGAGCGCATCGGAATGAAAGGTGGCGTTGACTTCCCGGTGGGCGCGCAGAGCCTGTACGCAGGCACTGACGAAATAAGCGGTCAGCGTCAGGCGCGCGCCGCGCGATTCGAATTCCGCGGCGTGGCGCGCCCGGTGCGCCAGCACCCGGGTGAGATCCGCTTCGAACAGTGTGGTGACATGCGGTGCCTCCATGAGGCTGCGCGCCATGTGTTCGGCCACGCGCCGGCGAATCGCCGTGTGCAGTACCCGCGTGCTGCCCGCCGCTGATATCGGCGCGCGTGGTGCCTGCGTACTGCCCGACGGCGATATCGGCTGTGCAGGCGCGCGCGCCGGCGCGCGATTGGCCGCCGCATCCGCCGCATGGCGAGTCACATCTTGCGCCGTGATGCGTCCATCGCGACCCGTGCCCTCGATGTCGCCGGCGGCAATCGAAAGTTCCTTGAGCAGCCGCCGCACCGCGGGACTCAACGGCTTGCGCGCGTCGCGCGCATCAGGAACCGCCGGCGCCCCGGCAGACGGCGCGGTTGCTGTCGACGTCGCAGTCGCTTGCGGCGCAGTTGAGTCGCCGCTGAGACTCAGGCGCGCAAGCACCTCATCCGGATTGACCTCGGCGTTCACCTGCTTGAGCACTTCGACCAAGGTGCCGTCGGCGGGCGCCGGGATTTCCACCGTCACTTTATCGGTCTCGAGCTCCACCAGGGGTTCATCTTTGGCGACCGTATCGCCCACTGCCTTGCACCACCGCAATACGGTGGCGCGCGTTCCTTCCTCGTTGGGCGGGACCAACACGTCGGTTAGGTGGGACATGGTTGCCAGATTAGATTTCAGCCAGAGCCTTGATAGCCTGAGAAATGGTCTCGACGTTCGGCAGGACTTCGTCGAGCAGCAGCGGGCTGTGGGGACTGGGAACATCCGGCATGGCGAGGCGCTCGATCGGCGCGTCGAGATCGAAGAACGCTTCCCTGGCGATCACGGCCGCGATTTCCGCGCCGAAGCCGGCGGTCATGGTGTCTTCATGAACGATCAGGCAGCGGCGCGTCTTGCGCACGGATGCAAGGGTCGCCTCGCGATCCCAAGGCGACAGCGTCCGCAAGTCCAAGAGGTCGGCGGAGACTCCGGTGTCGATGATGGCCTTCTCGCAACGTTCGACCATGGCTCCCCAGCTGACGACGGACAGTGTCGTGCCTTCACGCAGCACGCTGGCCTTGCCGAACGGCACCACGAATTCATCGCCGGGGTATGCGCGCCGCGCCCAACCGCCATCGAGCAGCGAACGATGTTCGAAGAAAATCGTCGGGTCATTGCCGCGCAAGGCGCTTCGCAGCAGTCCCACCGCATCCTGGGCGTTCGAGGGCATCGCCACGCGCCAACCCAGCCCGTGCACCCACTGCACTTCGTTGGATTGGCTGTGCCAGGGATCACCGCACTTGAAAAAGCCTCCCGGGATGCGCACGACCATCGGCGCGGCGAAACGATTGACGGTTCGCCAGCGCATCGTTCCGCAGTCGTTGAGCTGCTCTGCGGCGGGATCCGCATACTTGCGAAACTGAATTTCCGGCACCGGCATGAGTCCGGCGGCGGCCATGCCGACCGCACGGCCGATGATGCCTTCCTCGGAAAGGCTGGTGTCGAAGACGCGCTCGGCGCCAAATTTCTCCTGCAACCCGAGAGTCGCCGCGTGCACGCCCCCCTTGCGGCCCACGTCCTCGCCGAAGATGAGCATTCGAGGATTGACCGCAAGCTCACGCTCGAGCGTGCGGCGTACGGCCGTGACCAGATTGATGCGCGGACCCTGCGGACTCGCCTGCGAAGTGCCCGGCGGCGGCACCACGCCCTCGGCGTACGTTCCGCCCTGCTGCTGCACCTCAATGGTTCCGTCGGCGGCCAATTCTGAAAACACATAGCGTCGAACGCGGCCAGGATCGGGAGTGCTCCGCCGTTCGACGGCATCGAGCGCATGCGCGACGGCTTCGCGGCCTTGCGCGATCTCGAGATCCCAATCGGCAGCCGGGACGACATTCGGCACCAGCTGAGCGCGCAGCTTTTCCAGAGGATCACGCGCCCTCTCGGCAGCGATTTCGCCGACGCTCTTATAGGTTTGGGTGTCCTGCCCCGAGTGCCCGGAAAGCCGCGGCACCAACAATCTGATCAGCGCCGGGCCCCCGCCCGAGCGAACGCCCGTGACGGCATTTTCAATCAGCGCCGCCGCACCCATCGGGTCTGAAGCATCGCCGTCGAGCACACGAAGTCCCCGAAAGCCGGCGAGATTTCTGGCGATGTTGCCGTCCGGAGTCTGCTGCCGCGACGGCACCGAAATGCCGTAGCCATTGTCCTCGATGAAGAACAGGAGCGGCAGCCGCTCGGTGGTCGCGATATTGAGGGCAGCCCAGAAGCCGTTCGTGGCCGTCGAGGCATCTCCGCCGTGCGCCACGGCAAGGCTGGTCTCGCACTCCTTGTCGCCGAGCACGATTCCGCGGTAGCGCAGGGCCTGAGCCCAGCCCACGGCGGGGGTGTATTGGGTGCCGACGCCTCCGCACACCGGCAGCACACAGGGACCGGATTGCCGCGGCAGATTGAACACCACACCGATATCGCGTCCGTCGCTCATCCCGCCGGCCCGCATCATGGTTGACGCCAGCGCCTCCTCGAGCGGCAAACCCAAGCTCAGTAACAAGGGTCGCGATCGGTAGTAGGCGCCCACCCCGTCTCTAGATCCGGTGAGCTGATTGGCGAGCAACACCTGCGTGAGTTCGTGTCCGCGCGCCGAGAACTGATAGAGGACTTTGCGCTCCGGCAGGAGAGTCGATTCCTCGAGGTCGTCGAGCGCGCGCGACACCGCGATCTGGCGCAGCACGGCGCGCCAATCCAGGGAACCGAGCCCGGACATCTCCCGAACTAGCTGAGGGCTTGCACTCATCGTGATCTCGCTGCGTGTGGACCTACCCAAGCCTAGTCCACGCCCATCAGTGAAAATCGCTAAAAACACTACCAATAGCCGCATGCATTAGTGATAATCACTATTATCTAAGCTTTTTGGAGCTAAAAATGGGGATTGATCGCTTTGATGCGCGGATACTTTCTGCATTGCAGCGCGACGGCCGTCTATCCGTGGTGGAACTTGCCGAAGCCATCGGGTTGTCGGCCACCCCCTGTGCGCGGCGAATCAAGGCTCTGGAATCGAGCGGCGCCATCGAAGGATACGCGGCCATTCTCAATCCCGCGCGCATCGGTCTCGGAGTGCTCGCGATCGTGCAGGTCAAATTGACCGAGCACACCGACGAAACGGTGGCGAGGTTCGAGAAGGAGATTCTGCTCATGGACGAGGTCACCAAGTGCTTCGCGATGACCGGAAGCTATGACTTCATCCTGGAGGTCTACGGCAAGGATTTAGATGCATTGAGCAACGTCGTGCTCAAGAAGCTCATCAGAGTGCCGAACGTTCGCGACATGCAGTCGAGCGTGGTGCTCGCCACGGTCAAGCGCTCGGCTCGAATTCCGTTGGGACATCTGCAGGTGTAGATGCGATTGCGGCCGATAGTCAGACAGGCTCCTGGCTGCACGCGAATGTCACGCCGCGCGCAGGCGGCGCGCGAGCAGCGCATCCGCGAAGCCGCCGTGGCCGATCCCGGCAGCGGCGATGGCGGCGCGGACGCGCGGACTCAACAGCGCGGCCAGCTCTTCGGCGTGGGCGTACGTGCTCATCGACGCAGCGATCGCACTTCCGGACTCGGTGGCGGGGTGAAGATAGATTTCGGTCACGCCCTCCGGCAGCCGTTCGAGAATTGCCAGCAGCTTCGCCTCGTCCATGGCGCCGCTCGCGGCGACGCCGAATATGCGATCCAGCGCGGTATTGGCGGCTCTGAACCCATGGCCTCCCCGCGCGGCGAACCAGAGGGGCTCATCGGGCACCCTCACCGCCGTAACTCCGTACTCGCGGCCGATTCGCAGCAGCATGTCCAACAGGGTTGGATGCAGATGGAAATGCTTGTGCACATTGACGTGATCGAGAGCCAGCCCGGTGCGCGCGAACGCCGCAAACTGTGCGCGGATCTCCGCTTCCAGCTGTCTGCGCACCCCGGGAAACGCGAAGAAACGTACGCCGTTGACGAACATCCGGCTGTTCATGCGGCCGGCTCCGTCGGCGAGAGCCGGGATGAGATCCGGCGTCAGCATTGCGTTGCCGTCCGCGAGAACGAGATGCAGACCCACGCGCAAGTTCGGCAGCTCGCGCGCACGCGCGGGTGCCGCCACCATCAGACTCGCCGCCGTGAGAACCCCCGCCGCACTTGCCTGCTGAACCGCCTCGTTGACGGCTTCGTGCAGTCCAAAGTCATCGGCCGTGACGATCAAGAATTTTTTCATCGGGCTTTCGCGTCAAATCCTCGCGACCGGCTGGACCGATCCGTCGCGAGTCACGCGGTAGCGAACCTCCCGCCACTGCACCCGGCGCGTAACGAAACTCCAAGCCCAAAGCGCCAGGCTGAGCGCGTCCCTCAGCGGCAAAACGGCGAGCTGCAGTGCGGAGGAGCCCCGCTGGCGCACCGATAAATGCAGCATGACGCGCGCCAGCGCGGTGATCGCCAGCATGCCGACGACCGGTGCCGCACCCCCGGCCAGCAGGGCTCCGAATGCGGCCACCGGCACCCCGAACGTGACAAAGGTAAACCCGTATCCCATCGGCCGGAGCGCACGAATCGTGCGCAGCCATCGGAGCTCGTGCCGCACCAGATCTCCGAAGCCGGGCTCGGTCACGCAGACCTCGACCACGGCTTCGGAAAAAACCGTGCGCAATCCCCGGCGGCGGGTCAGTTCTCCCAGCCGATAATCGTCCGCCAATTGATCGGCGATCGCCATGAAGCCGCCGATGGTCGCGAGGACTTGGCGCCGTATGGCTATGGTTGAGCCGAACGCAAAAGACCGCGAGCCGGCCATGGCCGCCACCCGTACCGACGGCATGAACCATTCATTGATGAACGAGGCTCCCAAGAGCGACCACAATCCTCGGCGCGGACGCCCTCGATACGCGCAGGTGACGATGCCGACGCCGTCGTCGTGAAGCGGCGCTACCACTTTGGCCAGATAGTCGCGCTCCACCTTCACGTCGCTGTCGGACAGGACCAGAAACTCATGGCGCGCAAGCGGCATCATATTGATGAGATTGCTCACCTTGCGGTTGCTGCCGTGCTGCCGGCGATCGATCGCTACGGCCAGGTCGCGCAGCGGAAACTCCCTTTGCAATCGCTGCACGATGGCCAGCACCGGGTCGTTCGAATCGCAGACGCCGAAGACCACTTGAAACTCCGGATACGCCTGATCGCAGAACGAGCGCAGGCATTCGTACGTCTCCGGCTCGGCCCCGCAGAGGGGTTTTAAAATCGTCACCGGAAGCGTGTCCCCCGCCGTGAACCGCGAGGGTCGAATCCGCATGTTCGCGGCAACGCACGCGACGATGCCATAGACCATGGCGCACGCCGCGAGCGCGAACCCTATCCACGGGAACTCCAAGTGGGCGAATGCGGTCACTCTGCACGTCCGTGGGACCGGGACACGATGACGCTTGGTTGGTTCATGACAGGATCACGCATGAGTTCCTCTTTGGGGGATGACGGTCCGCGCAGCGTACCCGCCGCGCGATAGAATTGTGACAAGCGAGGCTTGACGCTGGTTCGCTTTGTTGCACAAAGTACAGTTCCCGGCAATGAGACGCAAGTGCGAGGCATCCGGGCTGCCATGACCGCGCCGCGGGCGATTTCAACGTCTCTTTAGGTCGCCTCTTTCGGGCTCCATTCCGATCTGACGGCGGTTGCCGCATCCAATAGCACTTGCTCGAGCACCGAGAGGTACTCGACATAGCGCTTGCGCCCCAAGGCGGTAATGCGGCAAAACGTCTGCGGGCGGTTATTCTGCACGCCCTTCGTGATTGCGATCAGCCTCGCTTCTTCGAGTACCTGCAAATGCCGGTTGAGATTGCCGTCGGTCAGCGCACACAGCTGCTTCAGGTCGCCGAACAGCAAACCTCTCGAATGAGTGACCAGCGACGTGAGCACGCTCAACCGCGCGCGCTCGTGAATGACGCGGTCCAAGCCATCGTAGGCGAACCGGGGAACCGCGCCCTTCTTGGTGCCGCGCTTATTCAAGAGGTTCTCCATACCGAAACTGAAGTACGGCTGCGACCAGAAGCTGGCCGACGCCGAACGGAATACCCATCGTCCAGGGCGAGAGCGACCGGGTGGCGCTTCCGGCAACCAGGCAAAAGAGCCCGGCCGCCAGATACCACACGCCGACGGCAAACATCTGCCGCGGAAGAAATCGGCACGAAGCGAATACCCCCAAGCTGAAGATCAACTCCCAGAGGCCGGGTAACATCCAGCATTCCTGCGGCGCGACCCGCATCATCACGACGGCGAGCAAAAATCCGACCATCACGGCGGGCAGGAACTGCGCGACCGCGGATTGGACCATTTCTTTGGCAAATCCCAAATGCACGCGCCGGGCGCGCACGAACGTCTCGAGGCCGGTCAGGAACACCGACACGACGGCGGTCCCCGCCCAAACGCCGAGCCAGATGGCAAGGTCAGCCTTCGCAGACTTCGCCATCCACTGCGTCTGTGCGGCCGCAACCGCCAGCGCCAGAATTCCGCTCGCGGCAATGGACGCCGGACCATAACCGTGAAATTCAGTGCCACGCGCCACCTGAGTGCGGATGGAATGAATCTCGGACAAGGCCTGTTGCAAGTCTTTCATCTACCACCCTCGTATCTTTGCACTGCAAAGTGCAATCGGCCGCGACGCTGATCGAGAAATACCTCAAAGGCGCATCGTGGTCAACCGGTGAGCTCACTGCGAGAGCGGATACGATCAGCGAAACGGACGGCTGAGGTAGCGCGAGCCCGCGAGGCCAAAGCGCCAAGGCCGCTCGACTGCCTTGGAGATCCCTACCCGCGGCCCGCATACGACCCGGGCACGCGTGCTCACCGCCGTCAAACTGAACGGTGCCGCATCGATGCTTTTTCCGTTCAGTTCGCGGGTGATCGCCAGAGCCTGTCCAAGCCGGCCGGGTCCCGCACAGAGCATTCGCGGATCCTGCTGCCGCCGGCGATTGATCATCGTTGAAACGCCGGCCGTCGGCTCCAGGGCGCGAATCAACACGCCCGCGCCGTGCCCGGGTTCCCGGCACACGAAATTCAGGCACCAATGGATGCCATAGGAAAGATAGACGTATGCACGGCCGGGAGGCCCGAACATCACGGCGTTGCGCGGCGTCGGACCCGAGAAACTGTGCGACGCCGGATCTTCCCCATCGAACGCCTCGGTCTCGACTATGATTCCACCGATCCCGCCGACGAGCAACGTTGCACCGATCAAGCGGTGGGCGACCTCCGGCGAGTTCCCCATGAAGTCGATCCCTTTCAATCGTGGAGTGCCTGGTGCACCTGCTGCACGCATGCGGATCCTTCGCCGACCGCGGCCGCCACCCGTTTGACGCTTCCGCAGCGCACGTCGCCGACCGCGAAAATCCCGGGCCAATTCGTCTCGAAAGACTGCGGCGGCCGCACGGCCGACCCATTCGCGGCCGGTAGATCCCCAGGGTCGAGATCAGCGCCCGTTCGCACGAATCCTTTGTCGTTCAGCGCGATGCAGCCTTTCAACCAGCGTGTACTGGGTACGGCGCCCGTCATGAGAAAGACGTGACCGATCGCGTGCGTTTGGAGGACGTAATCCGGCGCCGTCTTCCACACCACGCGTTCCAGCTGTTCGTCGCCCTCGAGCGACGTGATCTCGGTGCCCGTGTGCAGCGTGATGTTGGGAGTTTCGTCGATACGGCGGATGAGATAATGAGACATGGAGTCGGCCAGCCCCTTGGATCGAACCAGGAGGTGCACGTGGCGGCACTTGCTCGCGAGAAAGACCGCAGCTTGGCCCGCTGAATTGCCGCCGCCCACCACGATCACTTCCTTCATCTCGCAGCGCCTGGCTTCTGTCGCCGTCGCCGCGTAATAGATACCCGTGCCGAGAAAGCGGGACGCGTTTTCGATCGCGAGCTGGCGATACTCCGCACCGGTTGCGATGATGATCGCACGCGCACGCACCGCATTGCCGTGACAAAGTTCGACTGCATACGGCCGCTCATCGCAATTCAGCTTCAACGCCGAGTAAGCAGTCCTGATTTCGGCGCCGAATTTCTGCGCCTGAACCCGCGCGCGGCCAGCCAGGGCCAGGCCGGAAATGCCGGTGGGAAATCCGAGATAGTTTTCGATTTTCGAGCTCGATCCGGCTTGGCCGCCGGGCGTGCCCGTTTCGAGCACCAGCACATCGAGCCCTTCCGAGGCGGCGTAGACGGCGGCCGCCAACCCGGACGGCCCGGCGCCCACGACGATGACGTCCCGGATCCGGTCATCATCGATCTGCTGGTTCATCCCCAGGCAGGCGGCCACCTCTTCATTGCTGGGATTCTTGAGCACCACTTCGCCGCGGCACAGCACCACGGGAACCTCGTCGGCTTTGATATGAAAGCGTTCCAGCAGCGTCTGTACGGACGGATCCGTGTTCACGTCGAGGTTGACGTACGGAAACGCATTTCGGGTCAAGAATTGCTGTAGCCGCAGCGTTCCCGCCGAGTAGCTCGAACCGAGTAAAATGACGTCGCCCGCCTGGGAGGCGATCAGACCGACGCGCCTCAAGATGAAGGCACGCATGAACAGTTCGCTGAGGTCCGAGTCGGTCTGAATGACGGTGCGCAGGCGATCCTCGGCGATCACCAGAACCTCGCCCGCATCGCGGACGCGAGCCCGGACCAAGCTGCCGATGCCCTGAAGCGTGCTCATTTCTCCCGTGAAGCTGCCTGCCGTGTGCACCACGACCAAGACTTCCCCGTTCATGCCGGGTTGGACCACTTCGATGCTGCCCGAGAGAACCACCAGCATGGGACGATGGCGGTCGCCGGGCTCTGCCAAGATCTGTCCCTTGCTGATTCGGCTATGAGTTGCAACCGCTTCCAGCCGCGCAATCTGCGCCGGAGTCAATTGCGGAAACATCTGCGCCTTGCGGCCGCTGAAGGGAGGCTTAGCGGCTATGCCTTCGTCGTTGAGCTCCGCAGTCACGTCAAGAACACCTCGATCTCGTCGATGAAACACCAGCTCCAATCTTCTCCGCGCTCGAATGACGAAATGATCGCGTGCTTGGATTTCTGGAAATGCTTGCGCGCATGTCGATTCTTCGAGTCGTCACAGCATCCTACATGTCCGCAGCTCCTGCACAAGCGAAGATGCACCCAAGTGTCGCCCATGGCGAGGCATTCCTGACAGCCATCGCCGCTTGGAGCCGCGGCCGTTACCGTGTTGAGGTGAGTGCATTGCTGCCGCGCTCTAGCCATGCTCGTGCTTCCCCTGAAATATGCATCGACCCCGCGCCTGCGCACCCGATTCATCGTGTGCCCATGTGTGTTGACTAAAATACCATCGCAACCATACTCTGCGCCCCGGCTCTCTGCCCGCCGCGACGCCGGAACACGGTTGAAGCGCCTATTCCGCTGACGGCGCCGAGCCCGATACCTTGCCGCGGGCGCGAACTTCGCGGGCGAACGGTGTCTAAGCCACCTGAACCCCCACCAAGAGGTGCCGAAGATCTCATGCATTCGCGAAGCCGTCCGCTCATTTTAGCAATAATTCTCACTGCAGCGGTGCATGCCGCTCCCGCGCCGTTCGACCTCGCCGGTCCGACCCTTGACGTCAAAATTACCCGGGGCACAGAGACGCGGTCGGCGTCTGAAGTTCCCAATCTCGCGGCCGGCGACCGGATTTGGATCAAGGCTGATTTTCCGGCTACGCAATCCGCGCACTATCTGATGGTGATTGCATTTTTGAGCGGCTCGACCAATCCCCCGCCGGAGAGTTGGTTCTTTCCCTGCAAGACGTGGACGGGCAAATGCGGACATGACGGATTGACGGTAACCGTGCCCGAGGGTGCCCAGCAGGTCCTGGTATTCCTGGCCCCGGAAACGGGCGGTGATTTTAGAACGCTGGTGAGTGCGGTGCGGGGTCGTCCCGGTGCCTTCGTACGAACGTCGCAGGACCTCAACCAGGCGGCGCTGGATCGTTCCCGCTTGGAACGGTATCTCTCGGCGATCCGTGGCCTCAACGACTCCGATCCGTCCAAGCTGACCGAGGCCGCCCCGCTGCTGGCCCGGAGCCTGGCGATCAAGGTCGATGAGAAGTGTCTCGACAGGCTTCCCGCACTGCAGGCGCCCTGCCTGACCCAGGGCCAGGAGTCGCTCATTTTGAATGACGGGCACAGCACATCGATCGTCGAGGCGCTGACTTCCGGCCCTGGCAGTGATCTGGCAATGGAGGCGAGCTATACCCCGCAATTGAGCTACGGCTATTACAGCCCCTACATCGCATCGGTGCTCGATATTGCGCGCATCTTCGACTCCTTCCGTACCGCGCGATATCAATATATTCCGGCCCTGGCTTCGCTGCATGGCGACAAACTCGCGCTGACCCTGAACGCGGCACCTTCCTTTCACAGCCCGCAATCGGTGTTGGTCGCGGCGCTGCCGGCGGTGGAAACGCCCCAATTGCCGCCGTTGCATGCGGTGAATCCCAAAGAAATTTACTGCGCCGGCAGAACCTCTCTGGTGTTGCCCGTCGACGGCGCGCCTTTGGTATTTTCCACCGGTTATGCGCATGACGTGACGCTGAGCCTGATGGGGAAAGACGGAAAGAGCATCGACCTGTCCGCCAAGCCCGATGCGGCTCAGGGAGGTTACGTCGTCAACACCGCTGCGCTGCATTCCGCGGACCTTGGGGACAGCGTGCAGGCGTCGCTGCAGGCATATTGGGGCTTCGAGCGCTACCACGGTCCGAGCTTCCTGTTGATGAATGCGCACGCGAAGTCCTGGGGGCTCGCGGCCGGCGACGAAGACGCGCTGGTGGTCGGCCGTCAGGATACGGTTCACCTGCAGGCCGATAGCGTCAGCTGTGTCGACGGCATCATGCTGAAAGACCCTGCAGGCAAAGAGCTGAAGGCTGATTGGAAGACGGTCAAGTCCAATGAGCTCGAGGTGAAGTTGCCGCTTCAGGAAGCGAAACCCGGGGCCATGACCCTGTGGGTGACCCAGTACGGCGTCAGTCAGGCGCAACCGATCTCGATACAGACCTTTGCCGAGGCGGGTCATTACGACAGCTTCATCGTGCATGCCGGCGATGCGCAAGGGGTCTTGAAGGGCAGTCGCCTCGACGAGGTCGCGAGCCTGTCGATCAGAAATGTTGCCTTCGTGGCGG
>WNFL01099852.1_pt1 | contig 12955 bp, 11 predicted proteins | sample 5400361 | NCBI WGS metagenome assembly WNFL01 (sample SAMN13153351, study PRJNA577476) | soil metagenome | isolation source: 40 cm soil on Douglas fir-dominated hillslope | place: USA:California | collected 2013-09-17
CCCACTGCCATTGCGGTCGCGATCACGTCCGGACGCGTGTCCTTTCCGCGGACGACTTCCAGAAGGCGCATGACATTAGCAGGGGAGAAGAAGTGCATCCCGACGACATCGCCGGGTCGGGAGGTGAAGCCTGCGATTTTGTCGATGTCGAGCGTCGACGTGTTCGACGCCAAAACGGCGCCCTTTTTGCAGACACGATCCAGGTCGTGGAACACTTGCTCTTTCACGCCCATGTCCTCGAAGGCTGCTTCCACCACAAGATCGACATCGGCGAGCGCACTGAAATCGACGGCGCTGGTCATGGCGCTCATGCGGTCGTCCATGCCCGCCTGATCGAGACGTCCGCGTTGCACCATGCTTTCGTAATTTTTCGCCACAACGCCAAGCCCACGGGAAAGCGCCGCTTGATCGCGATCAAGAATGACAACCGGAATGCCAGCGTTCACGAACGACATCGCAATGCCGCCGCCCATTGTCCCCGACCCGATCACACCAACGGTCTTGACCTCTCTCGGCTTAACATCCGGCGCAAGACCGGGGATCTTGGCGACTTCCCGCTCCGCGAAGAAGACATGGATGAGGGCCTTGCTCTGATCGTCTTGCAGAGCCTCGCCAAAAAGTTGACGCTCGCGCTTGAGACCATCGGAGAAGGGAAGCTGAAAAGCGCCTTCAACCGCATCGACGCAGCGGAGTGCGGCATGCTGCCCGGGCTGGCGTTTTTTGATCTCTTCGCGCTTCTCATTGAAGGCTGGCGAGTTGCGGTCCGCTTCGATCTTTTCGTTGCGCTCGCGCGTTTTGGAATGGGAGCCCTTGCCTGCCTTGGATTTCGCGAAGGCGATGGCCGCGGCAAGATGATCGCCTTCGGCGACTTCGTCGACGAAGCCCGCTTTCTTGGCGACGGCAGCGGGAACTGGATCGCCGGAGGTAATGACATCGAGCGCGGCCTTTGCTCCGGTAAGGCAGGGAAGCCGCTGTGTGCCCCCGCCTCCCGGCAGAAGACCGAGCTTCACTTCGGGCAGCCCGAGGCGCGCATCTTTGGCCGCAACGCGATAGTGGCAGGCAAGCGCAATCTCAAGGCCGCCACCAAGCGGCGTTCCGTGAAGCGCCGCGACGACAGGTTTCGGCATGTCTTCGAGCGCGGCGCAGATCTCGTTGATGTCGGCGCCTTTAAACGGCGCGCCAAATTCGGAAATATCCGCTCCGGCTGTGAAGCTCCGGCCAGCCCCGGCAAGAACGACGGCCGTCGCTGCGTCGTCCGATGCCGCTTCTTTCAAAGCTGCCATAAGCCCATCGCGCACCGCCCGCGACAGCACATTCAGCGGCGGATTGTTGACTGTTATAATCCCGGCACCGTCTTTGTTCTCGTACGTTACTGCACTCACGGCCATGAATCCTCCCCAGGATTTCGTCTTTTTTTGCAGTTCGACTTATCCGAACGATAACGTTTGCCGATGGCGAGCGTCAACGATCCCGCATTGCACGTTAGGGTGCTAGGTGGCGCATTTATTCCTCTGTTCGTCACGGCAGGACGCCTAAAGGGGTTGTTCGGAATGACATCTAGCGATGCGTAAGCTGAAGCGACTCGCCGGAAAAACCAGGAGCGGACACACACTTGAAGCTGTCGGCGCTCGCTAAATTTCTTCGCCTAAAAAGGCGTGGAGATATTGGACGCACACCGATCCTTCGCCGACCGCCGAGGCGACGCGCTTTACCGATCTCGACCGCACATCGCCGGCCGCGAAAATTCCCGGCCTGCTCGTTTCAAGGCTATAAGGCTGACGGTCTCCGCGTCTCGAACTCACATCGCCGCCTTCAAGTTCGGCACCCGTTTTCACGAAGCCCTTCTCATCGAGCGCCAAACAGCCATCGAGCCATGCAGTGTTCGGATCGGCCCCGATCATCACGAAAATATGCTCGATGGGATGCGCCATTTCCTCGCCCGTTTTGCGGTTTTTCCAAACGACGCTTGCCAGTTCCTCATCGCCGGTTAGTGCGACGACTTCCGTGCAGGTGTAGAGCGTGATGTTCGGCTCGGCCCCAATGCGATGAGCAAGATAGCTGGACATCGTTTCGGAGAGGGCCTCGCCGCGAACCAGCATATGGACGTGCTTTGCTCGCCGGGAGAGGAACACAGCAGCCTGACCAGCCGAATTACCGCCTCCTACTACCGCCACCTCGGCGCTGTCGCAGAGCAGCGCCTCGACATGGGTCGCGCCGTAGTAGATGCCCCGCCCTTCAAATTTTTCGAGATTGGGGAGATTGAGCTTTTTGTAGCGCGCCCCCGTTGCGATGACGATGGCATGGGTGAGAACTTCGCTGCCGTCGTCCATCCGGACGCCATAGGGCCGCTTGCCGCATTCAAGACCCGTCGCGCGGAGGGGCGTCACGATCTCGGCGCCGAATTTCTGCGCCTGAGTGAAGGCGCGCCCCGCAAGAGCTTGACCCGAAATACCGGTTGGAAAGCCGAGATAGTTTTCGATCTTGGAGCTCGAACCCGCTTGGCCGCCATACGCTTCCTCTTCGGCCACCATTACGGTCAAGCCTTCGGATGCCGCATAAACCGCAGCCGCTAGACCTGCTGGCCCCGCACCTATGACGATCACGTCACGCAGTACATCTTCGTGGTATTCGGACAGTCCAAGGCAGTTCGCGATTTCACGATTGGAAGGCTTCTTCAGCAGCTTGCCGCCACGGCAAAGAGCAATCGGTATATCATTTTTCGATACCCCAAGCCGCTCCAGCGTCTCCGTCGCCTGCGCGTCTTCGATGTCGATATAACGGAAGGGATGCCCGTTTCTCGAAAGGAACTGGCGCAGCCGGAGGGTCTCCGCCGAGTGGCGCGAGCCGAGGATGACGACATTGCCCTGTCCCAATCGAATAAGGCTGATGCGGCGCAGGATGAAAGCGCGCATCAAAACTTCCGAAAGGTCGGCGTTTTCACCCAGCATTTTGCGAAAAGCCTCGCGGCTCAATTCAAGCACGTCGCCAGGCTCGCTCATTGCGCCTCGCACGAGGGACCGCCGTGACGACAGGAGATTGATTTCGCCTGTGAACTCACCCGGCCCGTGGCGAACGATCACGCTCTCCTCGCCGTCTTCGCCGGGTTGCGAAATTTCGAGACAGCCGCTTAAAATCACAAAAAAAGGTGTTTCCCCATCCCCGATTTCAAAGAGGCGCTGCCCCTCGGCAACGCTATGGTGCTTGCCGTAGCGCGCGACGATTTGAATCTGGTCGTCGCTGAATTTCGGGAACATTTGCTCTTGGCGATCGGCCGCTTCCGCCATTGCTGACCCCTTCCTCGTAAGCGGTAACGCGATGTGCCGAAAGAGGCACCAGGCTAACCACGAAAGAAAATGTAGAGGAAATAGGCCGCGACCGCGATCAAAATAATTGATAGCAAATAAAGGAATGGGGCCGCGGCGGAAGTGAGGCGCTCATCAATAATGAGGTCCGATGCGGGCGGAAGTGGAACGTCGGCGTGGGCTGGTGATAGCGGCTCTTCCTCCTTCCCTTGCTGATTGTTATTCGGAATCTCCGGATGGCCCCGCGTCTTGCCCTTCTCCCCCATGGCGTTTCCGTCTTCCTTCTCTTTGGACAACCTGTCGCCTATGAACGGCGCGAAACTTGGCTTAAATCCTGCAAGTTCTAAGCTTACCCCAGCGGAGGCTGCATCTTGGTGAAAGTCACAATCAAATATCTTGATAGGCTATTGGCCGTCATTCCTGTCCTTGCTGCTCTCTCTATTGTAAATCCTTTATCCGCAGCGGAAAAGATAAGGTTCGGGTTGAATTGGCTTCCCGAGGGCGAACACTGCGGATTTTTTCAAGCAAAGGCGACGGGCCTCTACGAGAAGGCGGGGCTTGATGTCGAGCTGAAGCCCGGCGGGCCGGATCTGAATACTCCTCTTCTCGTGGCAGTCGGTCAGCTCGATCTCGCGCTCGGGACTAGCTACACCACGCTGAACATGGTTGCGGAGGGCATACCCGCCGCGACGGTCGCGTCATTTTTCCAGAAGGACCCGCAGACCCTTGTCGCGCATCCTGATCAAGGAATTTCGACTTTGGGCGATGTCAAAGGGCGTCCGGTCATGATTTCCAGCAGCGCCAGGCAGGAATTCTGGCAATTCCTCAAACTGAAATTCGGTTTCTCCGATAGCCAGCTTCGGCCCTACACTTACTCGCCAGCGCCGTTCCTTGCGGACCCGACGGCGATCCAGCAAGGCTATGTGACCGAAGATGCGATGCTGCGTGGCTCGCAGATGCCGAAACCGCCGGTGATCCTGCTGCTCGCCGACTATGGCTTCGACAACTACACGTCAACAGTCTTCGGCCTTCGCTCCTTCATCGATAAAAAACCTGAGGCCGTGCGAGCTTTCGTCGAGGCCACTCGCCAAGGATATGCGGCTTGCATCGCCGGCGATTACGCAGCTGGAATGAAGCTGTTGCTCAGCATGAATCCGGATCATGGTGAGCCGCTGTTCCATTTCAAGCTTAAGGAAATGAAGGCGCGCGGTCTTGTCGACGGCGGCGATGCGGCGACATTAGGAATCGGCGCGATGACCGATAAGAGATGGAAAGCCTTCTTCGAGACAATGGCGGCCGCTGGCGTCTACTCGCCGAAGCTGGACTACAAGACCGCTTATTCCCTCGAATTTCTCAAGAGATAATGTTGGAGCGTCCACCGGGCGAGACTGCGAACCCGCCACTCGTCGCTATCCGTGGCGTCCATAAAAGCTTTGCAAATGGCATTTTGGCTCTGGACAATATCAACCTGACGCTGCCGGGCGGGCCACAGTTCTTAGCCTTGGTCGGCCCATCGGGTTGCGGGAAAAGTACATTGCTCCGTTTGCTAGCGGAGCTTGAGGCGCCAACCGAAGGCCAGATTGAATGGCTGGGCCTCGATGGCCTAGACCAACGCGGCGCAACCCGCAATCTCGGATTTGTTTTCCAAGAGCCGACATTGATGCCTTGGGCTACCGTCTTCGAGAATATTAGTCTTCCGCTTCGCATCAAAGGGCTGCGGGAAAGCGACTACAATGACCAGGTGATGCGGATGCTGGATCAGGTCGGCTTGAAAGACTTTACCGCCTCTTACCCGCGCCAGCTTTCGGGTGGAATGCGAATGCGGGCATCGGTGGCGCGTGCGCTTGTGACCGGACCGCGCGTGCTTCTCATGGACGAACCTTTCGCCGCGCTGGACGAGATCACTCGCCTCAAACTCGACCGCGACTTGCTCGATTTATGGCAGGCGTCGCGTCTGACCGTCGTATTTGTCACGCACAGCGTCTTCGAAGCGGTTTTTCTCGCCGACCAGGTCGTAGTCATGACCTCCCGTCCCGGCCGCATCGCCGCCGATATCAAAATCAGCGTACCCTATCCGCGCACCGAAGACTTCCGCACCTCAACCGCGTATATCGGCCTATGCCGCGAGGTTTCGGAAGCGCTCGCCCGAGCGATGGGGACGCCGCCGCGGTGAGAAAGATTCTTGATCTCATTGCTCCCTACGTTGTGGGCGTGCTGCTGCTGGCGGGCTGGCAAGCAGCCGTCGACTGGTACGATTTGGCCCCTTACGTTTTGCCTTCGCCCGTTCTCATCGCGAGGACGCTCGTGGAGGACTTCGACACCCTTTTACCGAGTTGGTTTGTAACGGTGAAAATCACGCTTCTCGCCTTTTTCGGATCGGCGGCAGGCGGGCTTTTGCTGAGCCTTTTGCTTACATCGTCACGCTTGCTTGAACGCAGTCTCTTTCCTTACGCCGTGATCCTGCAAGTAACTCCGGTTGTCTCAATCGCGCCGCTGATCATTATCTGGGCGAAAGACACGACGCTCGCTCTGTTTATCTGCGCTTGGATCGTGGCATTCTTCCCGGTCGTGTCCAACACGGTGACAGGACTGAATAGCACCGACGCAAACCTTCGCGATCTGTTCAAGCTATATGGCGCATCCAAATGGCAGACGATGCTGTGGCTTCGTTTGCCATCCGCCTTGCCGTACTTCCTGGCTGGCTTGCGCATTTCGGGCGGCTTGGCCTTGATCGGAGCAGTCGTCGCGGAATTCGTGGCCGGCACCGGCGGGACGGAATCCGGCCTTGCATCTCGCATTCTCGAGTCGGCCTACCGGCTCCGCATTCCCCGTGTGTTTGCGGCCCTCGTTATGATCTCGATAACTGGGCTCGCGATTTTTGCGGTTCTGTCATACCTCAGCAATCGCCTTTTACGCCATTGGCACGATAGCGCTGCCGGGCCACGCTAACACTTCAAGCTCATTTCCACTGACCTTGAAAGAGAGGCTCTCGCACAACCTGCCGAGGAAGTTTCAGGTCCCTTAATATGTCGGCGTTGTGCTCGTCCTCCGCATCGGGCCTGAACTCGATTCCCAATTCCTCTTCGGGATTTTCCCTCGCTCCGATAAGCAAGAGTTCGGCGCCTTCATAATCCAGGAATTCCGGCGGGTCGACGGGATGGAATCTGCGGCCTTGAAACTTCTCCTGCAGTTCTTCCGAAAATCGAGCTTCGTGCTCTTTTTTAAGTCCCATACCCTGTGGGCTTTCGACTTCAGGATTTTTTACAGCGATCACATAACTTGCCTCGCGCTTGATATTGAGCTCACGCTCAACCGGACCTTCCCGCTTTGGCAACTCCAGGACATAGGCCAAATGCGTGTGATTGCCATGTGTTACGATCGCATATATCCCCTCGGCGGCAGGGCGGGCTGGCGGGATGAATCGCTCGCCCCGCGTCTTCGTCTCATATTCCTTTGCCCCAAGCTCTTCATTCAATGCAGCCCGGTCATGAAAGACCTTCCAGACAAAAGCCCAGAAGCGGTTATGTTCTTCCGGATCGGGGAGCTTCTTGCGGCCGGCAATAATCAATCGGTACTTATGAGTGCGCCAGGGCTTTAGAACAATATAAAGGCGTTCCACATCCGCAAATCCGTGCGCCTCTGAACGCTGCACGCGGGGTCGATAGAGGAAGTAGATATCTCCGCGCTCAAGAATGGGATTTTGCTCAGACTTTACCTGCGCCATTATTGTAATCCCTTATCGAAAGAGTCGATAATGGCGCAGTCTGCCGGCTAGGCGTTGATTGGGATCAGAATCAACATGAAGTCGCGTGGGAATTCACGAGTCAGGTGCGCGAATTTGGCGGCTTAGCCGCCCTCGTCGAAGGTTATTATGATGTCCAGACTAAAACCAGGCGCATTGTCCGTGACTCCATGACGTCGCGCAGAGAGCTGCGGTCGAAAGAAACTGCGCGACCGGCGCATGGGTGAAATAAATGGCAACGCTGGCGGCTGCGATCACGCTGACGGTGATCCCTGCGGCCACCAGGTACCAAATCCGGGAAAAGATGAGCGTAAGTTTAACAGGCCTCTGCTCATTGAGCGACAGCGGTGCTTCGGGGTGATCGGAAATGCTTTCCGCTGCGGTGCGCGCACCGGGGGTGAGGCGCGCGAGCACACCGGTAAGGCCGACTACAAGATGGGCGGACGCCGGCACGATGGCGGTCATCAGCATTCCCGTGACAAACAATCCGTCAGTCCAGGGCGCGGTCACCGCCTTATTCAACAGGGCTTGCCAATTGAACCGCGGCAGCCTTGCAAAGGCGAAGGCAAGGTTGAGACCTTCGATTACATTTGGCAAAAGCACCGTCAGCGCAACCATCAAGAACGCGCCCGATAAAAAGGTGCCCAGCACAGCGCCGAGAACCTTCAATTCCCCCAGCAGGTCGGGCTCAGCCGTCTCGGCTTGCTTCAGAAAAAAGCGTGTCACACCCCACGAAAGCCAATCAATCGAAGCGTTCACGAGCGGGAGCAGGATGAAAAATAGAAACAGCAGAAACGCAAACTGACTTGCAAAGGCAAGCGCTGCGCCGCCAAGAATGGCTATGGCAATCGTAAAGAGCGCTGCTCCAGCGAGTGCAAACGCCACCGCGAACGCAAAAGCCAAGGCGAATCCGCCTGCCATTGAGCCCAGCACTGAGCCCGCGTTGGAAACCTGACCGGAAAACGTCGTCGCGATGGCAAACGAGATCGTGAACGCCACCATAACGGCAAACCCGCCAAGCAGCACCCGCGCAATGGTTTGTGCAAGATCGTGATCGCCGCCGAACATCTTCCAGACTCGCTCTATCAAGCCGAGCAGATTGTTGAATGCCGCCACGATGACGTAGGTGATGATGGCGAAGGCCGTGAAAAACAGAATAACTTCGGGCGTCGTGATCCGGTGCGCCGTCACCCCGTTCGTGATGAGCGTGGCAAGGAACAGCGTGATCGGGAATATGAAAGCAATCGCAAGGCAGCGCTCGAAAGCCTGCCCGCTGAACGCGGGACCAAACCATTCCAATAGCCATTCGTTGAAGCGGCGGACCGTTGATAGGTAAGTACGAAATGGGGAAGCCGCTCCAAGGCGATCCTTCAGCGCCATGCGATCATCGTATTGTGACAGTTGCCGGCTGAGCGAGCGTTCGGGAAACGGAAGAAGCCAAGCGAGGATGGTCCCAAGCAGCGCCGTCAGCACAGCCATGACTGAGAGCACTCCCCAGCCCTGCCATACTACGAGAGAAAGGCCTGATCCAGCCGGTTCCATGCGTGCCCCTACATTTTGTCCCCTCGCTTGGTTAGCAACCTGAGGTGCCACACGCAAGCAGCGATGCGTGTTGGGTGGGTTTGGGCGTTGGCTTTATGCAACAGACGCTGACGAAGACGCGATACCAAGTGAGAAATGTGCAGAACTTAATAGGTGCAATGACTTGCTGCGGCAGACTATTGTCTGCATACCTCATGATCCGTATCAGCAGGCACGAAGCCGTCAGATTAACGCCGCGCCGGGCTCAGTCCGGGAAGCGCGGGTATCGGCATGAAGACGGGCTTTTTCGCCTTAACGGGTAATGCAGCGTAAACCTGCTTGATGGCTTCCACGATTATAACGCCTGAGAAAGCGGGCCAAAGCCGGGCCCCAATCCGCTCCCATGCGAGCGCCGCGGATGGAAGGGCGCGGGCCCGGAACGGGGGCCAAAACAGGCAAGGCGTCACGCCGACCGGCTCCAGGAGAGCATCGCGCAGAAGCTTCTCGATCTGAGTCAAACTGTAAGGGCGTCCATGACCGAAAGGGGTTGTTTCCAGTCTTGCCCAAGCTCCGCGCCTGTTCGGCACGACCATAATGACGCGTCCTTGCGGCATGAGGACTCGCCATATTTCGCGGAGATATGCATGGCGATCCTCGACATGCTCAAGCCCATGTACGACGAGAACGCGCTCGGCAGACATATCCCGCATGGGCAACTTCGTCTCCGGCACAAGGGCGGATCGGTATCGCCCTTCGTGCGGCCATTGCACCACCCCTTGCGCAGCAGGCATCAATGCAGCCGTCGCCTGGGCTTCACCATTGAAGATCCGCAAATAGGGGGGAGCGTAGCCAAGGCCAATAACGTGCATACCCGCGACATTATCCCAACGGGCGCGAATACGGCGCGCGATGATACGACGCGCCACTTGGCCAAGGGGCGAGGCGTAAAAGTCCCGGAGCTGGGTCACATCGTCATACATGGTTGAATAATAGCATCTTTTCGATCCGGGTTTAATGCCGGCGGCTTTTGCATTAAGACAGTCTCAACAGCTCAATTGAGGATAGAACCATGGCCTCGCTCGAAATCCGCCAGTTTCTCTGCCGTAGTGACAATTACGGCGTCTTGATCCACGATAGCTCCGCGGGCGTAACCGCGGCCATTGATACGCCCGAAGAGTCCGCGGTCCGCGACGAGTTGACGCGTGCGGGCTGGAAGCTCACGCACATTTTCACGACGCACCATCACTCCGATCATGTGGATGGGCATCTCGGGCTCAAACGCGAGACGGGGTGCAAAATTTACGGACCCGCAAAAGAAGCGAAAGAGATTCCAGGCATCGACGTTTCCGTTAAGGAAGGAGACAGGCTCCCCTTCGGTTCCTTTGAGCTGCAAGTGCTGGAGACGCCGGGCCATACGCCGGGCCACGTGACGTTCTACATTCCAGATGCAGTGCAGGCCGCGGTCGCCGGAGACAAAAGTGGCGTTGCGTTCGTTGGTGATACGCTATTTTCAGTGGGTTGCGGCCGCGTGATGGAAGGGCGCCACGCCGAAATGTGGCATTCGCTCGAAAAGCTGATGGCACTCCCTCCTTCCACCCTTATCTATTGCGGCCATGAATACACGCAATCCAACGTGAAGTTTGCGCTGACAGTAGACCCCCAAAACGAAGCGCTTCTCAACCGCAAACGCGAGGTCGATGCGTTGAGGGCCGATGGCAAGCCCACCGTGCCGGTTACACTCGCGAAAGAACTTGAGACGAACCCTTTTCTAAGGGTGAAAAACCAGGCGATAAGGCAAAGTCTCGGCATGGGGCCGGACGTGCCGGATGAGAAGGTGTTTGAGGAACTCAGACGCCGCAAGGATCGCTTTTAAGGTGGGACCGATGCTGGCAATTCGCTCCGTCCTTCGAGATGCCGTCGCCTCAGGCTGAGGCGGGAGACATGAACTCAAGACTGTTGGTCGCAGCGCGCTATTTGCGGTCGTGGAAATAGTCGTAAATTTGTTGGGCCATGGCTTCGCTAATTCCGCCGACCGCTTGCAAGTCGGACAGACCGGCGCGGCTCACCGACTTCGCTGAGCCGAAATGCTTCAGGAGCGCGCGCTTTCGCGACGGCCCGATACCGGTAATATCGTCGAGGGAGTTCTCGCTCATCGCTTTTTTGCGCTTGGCGCGGTGCGATCCGATTGCGAAGCGGTGTGCCTCGTCCCGCAGACGCTGAATAAAGTAGAGAACCGCGTCATTCGGCGGCAGGCTGAATGGCGGCTTGCCCGGCATGAAGAAGCGTTCGCGGCCTGCATTCCGGTCGGGGCCTTTTGCTATGCCGGCGATGGTCAACCCGTGAAGGCCAAGTTCCGTCAGCACCCCCTGTACGGCGGAAAGCTGACCAGCACCGCCGTCAATCAGCACGAGATCCGGCCAGGAGCCAACATCACCGCCTTGGGATTCGGCGTCATCTTGGCCGGCGTCGCCATTTTCGTAGTCGAGGTCCGGAAATGGTTCACCCTCACCCTGCCCCTCTCCCGAAAGCGAAGTGGGTATGCCTCCGCCAACCCTCTCTTCCTTGAAAGAGGGTTGGGTAAGGGGGGCATCAGTGTCATCGCTCCCCGCCGTATCGCCCGCGGGCAACCCGTGCTCCTTCATGAGCCGCTTGAAGCGTCGCGTAAGTACCTCGCGCATCATGCCGTAATCGTCGCCAGGGGTGAGATCTTCAGTTTTGATGTTGAACTTCCGATATTGATTCTTCACGAAGCCGTCAGGCCCCGCCACGATCATCGCGCCCACGGCGTTCGTGCCCATGATGTGCGAATTGTCATAGACTTCGATCCGGCGCGGGATGCGCTCCAGGCCGAAAACTCTCCCCACACCTGCCAGCAGTTTGGCTTGGCTCGTGCTTTCGGCGAGCCTCCGGCCAAGGGCTTCGCGCGCGTTCTGGATTGCATGCTGCACCAGATCGCGCTTCTCGCCGCGTTTTGGCGTGAACACCTCCACCTTGCGTCCAAGCTTCGTGGACAGCGCTTCTGCGATAAGCGCTTGTTCCGGAACATCGTGGGAAAGAAAGACGCAGCGGGGGACAAGTTTGTCGTCATAGAATTGTGAAATGAAAGAGCCGAGCACGTCTTCAGCCCCGAGGCTGCGGTCGGCGCGCGGGAAATAAGCACGATTTCCCCAATTCTGGCCGTTGCGGAAAAAGAAGACCTGAATGCAGGTTTGCCCGCCTTGCTGAGCGATCGCAAAGACGTCGGCTTCCTCGACGCCGCGCGGATTGATCCCCTGATGCGCCTGGACATGGGCGAGCGCCCAAAGGCGATTTCGATATTTCGCGGCTCGCTCGAATTCGAGGCGTTCGGACGCTTCTTCCATCAATGTGTTCAACTTTTGCTGCACGGCATCTGTCTTGCCGGAGAGAAACGCCGTGGCCTCATCCACAAGCTTTGCGTAGTCATCGAGGGCGATCTCTCGTGTGCAGGGGGCGGCACACCGCTTGATTTGGTGAAGCAGGCAGGGCCGCGTCCGTGATTCGTAAACGCTGTCCGAACAGGATCGCAGCAGAAACGCGCGCTGCAACGTGTTGATCGTTCTGTTGACGGCTCCGGCGCTTGCGAATGGCCCGAAATAGTCGCCTTTCAAAGTTCGCGCGCCACGATGCTTGGCGATCTGCGGCGCTTCCTGGTCGCGACGGACAACGATGTAGGGGAAGGATTTATCGTCACGGAAGGAGACGTTGTAACGGGGCTTGAACCGTTTGATCAGGTTGGCCTCTAGAAGCAAAGCCTCCGCTTCCGTCGCCGTGTTCATGAACTCCATCGAGGCCGTCGAGCGGATCATCGCGCCGATACGGTTCGAATGGCCGGACATCCGCGCGTAATTTTGGACGCGATTCTTGAGATTCCGCGCTTTGCCGACGTAAAGGACCTCTCCTGCCTTATCCATCATGCGATAGACGCCTGGGCCGGGCCCGAGGTGTTTCACATAGCGCGCGATAACCTGCGGGCCGGATTGGGCCGCATTCTGGTCGCTATCGAAATCCAAGTCGCCGGAGCTGACTTCCAATGTGTCTTCGATTTCAGGCATATCAATTATGTAACGTGGACATCCGGTGTTTGCCATAGGAGATGCTGGCCGCCATCGAGCACGATCATCTGGCCAGTCATCGATGGCGCACTAAGGATGAACAGAACGGCATCGGCGATTTCTTCGGGCGTCGTCCCGTCCCCGAGGAGCGTCGCGCGGCGCTCGGCATCGAACTCTCCCTCGCTTTGATAGATGTTTTCCAGGGCCGGGCCAGGGGCGACGGCGTTAACGCGAATAGCCGGAGCGAGGGCCTGCGCCATAGTCTTCGTGGCAGCCCAAAGCGCGGATTTGCTAAGTGTATATGAGAAGAAAAGCGG
>WNFL01407710.1_pt1 | contig 12955 bp, 18 predicted proteins | sample 5400361 | NCBI WGS metagenome assembly WNFL01 (sample SAMN13153351, study PRJNA577476) | soil metagenome | isolation source: 40 cm soil on Douglas fir-dominated hillslope | place: USA:California | collected 2013-09-17
GTCTATTTCTGGGAGGGCCAGCCGGCGGAAGGGCGCAAAGCTCTCGACGCTCTCAACGAAAAAGCGCGCCACCAAAAAGAGCCCTATTCGCAATTCGAGATTGGTTTCGGTCGCGCCATGTTAGCTGCGGATCCCGGTCTCGAACTGGAGCAACTCCGCTCGCTGGAAATTTGGCTGCAAGATCCAATCGATGGCTTGAGCGAAGCTGATCGCGATAATTCTCGCGCCCAGGTTCTCCGAGAGCGCGCCCGCATCTCCGCAGCGCGCGGCGAAACAGCGCTCGCGGAAGCTAGCGTCCGCAAACTCGAGCAACTCGCCGCGCAGTCGCGCGACCTGCTCGTTGAGAACAGCTACGAATCCGCTCGCGGCTACCTGCTCGCCGCCAAGGACGATTTCGCGAACGCGGTAGACGAGCTAGCCGCCGACCCGCGCTCCCTGCTCGCATTAGACCAGCTCGCCGCCGCACAGGAGAAACTCGGCAACCCCTCCGCCGCCGAAGCCGCCCGCACCCGCATCAAGTACCTGCGCGCACCAACCGTCGAATGGTATCTGCTGACCTCCACCTCGGCCGCACACTAGAGATATCGTGCGGCTTACCCGCTAAAACCAGATGGGGTCTATATGATTTCAAGACGCGAGTTCATTGCCGGCTCAGTTGCTACTGCTGTCGCTTCCGAAACCTCCGAAAAGCTAGGGCTACAATCTGAATCGACCCTCGTCAACGATATCCATTCCCAACTCAATCCCACTCAGGTGCTTCGAGTCTTAGAGCCACGATCACTGGAGGATGTCCAAAGCATCGTTCGTATGGCGCGAAAAGATCGAAAGGCAATCTCAGTTGCGGGCGGGCGTCACGCAATGGGAGGGTAGCAATTTGGAACCGATACGGTGCTCATCGATATCAGAAAGTTGTGCCGGGTGCTCCATCTGGATCTCCAGCGCGGAATTGTGGAAGTTGAAGCCGGGATTGAGTGGCCAGAGTTTATTGACGGTTTCCTTACATTACAAAAACCCGGTCGCCTAACTTGGGGAATTGCCCAGAAACAAACCGGTGCTGATCGACTGACAATGGCTGGAGCAGTTGCTGCGAATGCGCACGGTCGGGGTCTGACCATGAAACCGTTCATCAGCGACGTCGAATCCTTCGTTCTTGTGGATGCGACGGGGACTGTCCGCATATGCAACCGAGCGGAAAACCCCGAGTTGTTTCGCCTGGTTCACGGCGGCTATGGCCTTTTTGGAATCGTTACCTCCGTACAGTTGCGCCTTGTACCCAGAACGAAAATTGAACGGGTTGTGGAAGTTCGGACAGTGGACGATCTGGCTGCAACATTCGATAAGCGCATTTCTGACGGATTTCAATTTGGCGATTTCCAATTTGCTATCGATCGCGAATCTAAAGACTTCCTACACAAAGGCGTCTTCTCGTGCTATCGGCCTGTTTCCGTGGAGACACCGATTTCAGCCGTGCAGAAGCAATTGTCCGAGGAGAATTGGAGGCAACTCCTGTATCTCGCTCCCACGGATCGGGCAAAGGCCTTCGAAAGATATGCAGACTACTATCTCTCAACCAACGGGCAAGTGATCTACATCAGTTGAGCGTCTATCCCAACAACTATCATCAAGAAATTGACCAGAAGCTTCACGCTACTCATCCTGCGAGTGAGATCATCACTGAGATCAATGTCCCCAGATCGATGCTGAAGGGCTTCTTCGATGAGGTGCGAGAGGATTTCCGCACGAATAGGGTCAATTTGATCTACGGCACTGTGCGCATTATCGGGCGCGATGATGAGAGCTTCTTGCCCTGGGCAAAATAGTCGTATGCATGCACCATCTTCAACCTCCACACAGTTCACACACCTGAAGGGCTCGAGCATTCGGCGGGCGCTTTCCAGAGGCTCATCGACATGGCCACCCGGCGCGGAGGCACGTACTATCTGACCTACCACCGCTTTGCTACTCGAAAGCAGATTGAAAGCTGCTACCCGCAGTTCGCAGAATTCCTGAAGTTGAAGAAGAAGTACGATGCTGAAGAACGGTTTCAAAGCGACTGGTACCGACATTACAGAAGCCTGTTTGCAGACAGTGTTTGACCCACTTCCAGAACACTATTTGACCCACTTCCAGAAAGGGTGACCAGTGCCACGCGGCGCAATGGAAGTTCGCACGGCTACCGCGGGTTGCCCGCCTTCCGAATATAAATCTGCCCCTGAAAATTCCTGAATTGTATTTCCGGGCCGCCCCCATTGATCGTCCCATGCACCGTCTTATCAATCTTCACCCGGTATTTGCCGCCCTTACTACGGCTGTCTTCCACCACCGGCTGTGACGACGCTGCTTTGAGCTGCACATCAAAATCGCTGAACACGTCTCCCTGATCCGAACGAATGCTTACGTTCGCCAACGAGCTGAAAGCCATGGCCTTCTGCGGGTCCACTCGCGTCAATGTCGCGTGCACATGCCCGTTCAACGCATGCGCCACCACACTGCCGGAAACGTTGTTCAGTGTAACCGCTCCGTTTATGTCATCGACATCCAGTTCGCCCTCCACGCCCGTCACCACGATGTCTCCGTCGTTAACCGCTCGCAGCTTCAGCGACGTGTGCACCGGAACCGAAACAGAAACATCGATCGGATGCATATAGGATTCCGTGTTGATGTTGACTTCGTTGTTTTCTTCCTCCACGGAAAGGCCGGTGCTTGAGATTGCCAAGCGCTTAGGCCCACCCTCATTGCGCGAATTCTCGCGATTGCGCATACGCGCTTCCACCACAACTTCCTTGCCCTCGTAAGCCTTCACGGTAATCCCGCCATTCACCATGCTGACCTTAACGCGCGCCGGCCGCGACGGATCGCTCAGCGTCACTGGAATGCGGTCCACACCCGATTGCGTCTGGCCCTGTGCGAGCGTGCTCCCTACCCCCGAACCTAGTGTCGCCGCCGCAATCGCCACCAACAGGAACCGCGCCGAAATCGATGAGAACTGCCTCGTTTGCTTATTCATGGTTTTCCAAAATCCGAATGTCTCCATTTAAATTTTCCACCTTGATTTGCGGACCACCCGCATTTATCCGCGCTCCCGTGTACCGGTCGCTCCTCCTGCATGCCCTGCAGCGGCAAAGCCGTGACCGGGAAGTCGCTGTAAATTCCACCGTTGAAAGTCTTGAATCGGAAATCCGCGGAAAGATCGCGTGCAAACTGCAGCTCAATAGCCCCATTCACCGTCTCGAAATCCGAGGCCTCGCGCGGATTCTGCCGAAACGATACCTTCACCGGCCCATTCACCGTGCGCGCCGTTCCCGACCCCGCGATGTTGCGGATCTGTATATCTCCATTCACATTGCGCACCAGAAAGCTGCCGTTGATATCGCGTACCGAAACGCGCCCTTCATTCACAGTCTTGATTTTGATGTCCACGTCTCGCGGCACCTGCACCTGAAAATCCATCTTCACCACGTACCCGTCGTCATCGCGCGACCTTCCGCAGTCGTGGCAATTGCATCGGAATGGCCCGTTAACATACAGCTTCAGCGCATCCGCTTGCTGCGTAACATCCAGGGTCACTTCCTTCTTCGCCTGCTCGATTTTCCCCTTCGATTCCGCTCGGATGCTCTTGTTCACGGTGAGTTGGACCTGATCCGACGCCACACCCACAACTTCGATCGACCCCCAAACATTGTCGATCTCTAGCGTCCTCCGTCCTGCCCCGGCAGGCATGGCGAAAGACTTCTCGATTTTTTCCTGCTCATGTTCCGTGAAGCTAGCGTCCTCGTGGTCGATGTCGTCTATATCGACGTCCTCTCGATCGATGTCTTCCGAATCGTGGTCCGCATCCATGTCCGGCTCGTCTCTATCAACATCCATGTCGATCTGCGGCTCCTCTACATCCACGTCCATCTCCATGTCGACATCCATGTTCATGTCCATCTCCCGCTCGTCTTCATCCATGTCGACGTGAACGGTGGACTTTTCCTGCTGCACCGAACGGACCGCCTGCTTTTCCGGAGTGTTCCGCGTCCCCTGCGCCGGCCACAACAGCAAAGCCATCCCGGACGCCAGCACCGAAACCCAATACGTATTGCTCATGCTCAGCTCCTCAATTCAACTTGCTAATCGCCCAATCCGCGCGCTGCCGCACCGTCGGATTCAGATTTGGCAATTGCCGCAGCTTCTCCAGTCCCGGTGCCGCCTCCGCATCGCGCCATTCCACCAATTGGTCGATCAGCGCAACTTGCATCAGCGGTGATTGCTGCTCCTGCAACGCGTCCACCACTGTTTTCTTCACCTGAGGCTGCCCGGCATGCCGGCTCAGCGCGTCCAGCGCCGCCAGCCGCACGTCCACGCTCTGGTCATACCGCAGCGTATGCATCAGCGCCGAAAGCACCTGCGGATCGAGATGCTCTTCCCTCCGCGTCCACGTCACGCCCTCCAGCCGCTGGCTCGCCGACTGTTGCTGCAGCATCGAAAGTGCAACCATCTGCCGCATGTTCGTCAGCTCTGTATGCATCGCTGCCAAATCCTGCGAGTTCGATTTCGCGCTCCCCAGTTGCAGCCCCAAATAAGTTCCCAGCGCAATAAGCGCGATGCTCCACGCCACCGCTCCCACCGGCGAACGCAGCCACTGGAACACGCTCCAAATAGGAGCTCGCTCATCCGCGCGCCGCGTCACTACTTCACTTCCGTGGCCCGCCTGGTAAGCCTGCAGCATCGCATCGAATCGCGCCCGCCCAGCCGGGCTCGGCTGCTCATCCGGAATCAGCGCAAGCTGCTTCCACAGCCCCGCTACCTCGCGGCACTCAACGCAGCTCTCCAAATGCCGCTCGACAACTTTCTTCTGCTCGCCTTGCAACCCCTGTTGCAAATAATCTGGCAAAAGCTCCGCGACCTCTTCACATTTCATGTCGCCCTCCGCGGCGGAAAATGTTGCGCCGCAGCACGCTGCGTTGAATTAGCCGGGGCAGCCTGCAACTGGTGGAACATTTCACGCAGCTCCTGCATAGCCCGGTGAATTCGCACCTTCACAGTCGCCACTCCGCATCCCACCAGCCGCGCCACATCCTCATACGGAAGTTCCTGAAACCGGGCACAACACCAGCAACTCGCGCTTTTCCTCCGGCAATTCCATCATTGCCCGGTGCAATAATTCGGACTCCTGTTGTTGCTGCGCGGGATCTCCCGGCGTGACCGCTGGCGCCATCTCCGGTTCGAACGGCACCTGCGGCCGGCTCTTCCGGAAATGATCGATGCGTGCGTTCCGCGCGATCTGATAGATCCACGCGCGAAACGGAGTTCCGTCCCGGAACGTTTGCCGGTGCCGCAGAATCCGCAAAAATACCTCCTGCACAAGGTCTTCGCTAAGCGCCCGATCCCCGGTCAGCTTCGTATAAAAGTTGTAAAGCGGCGCATGATAGCGTTCGAACAACACCCCTAGCGTCTCCCCCGCGCCGTCACGCACCTGCAGCATCAATTCCTCGTCGGTTACCGAGTGCATTCTCGGATGGTCTTCCCTGGACCGAGCATCTTGCCCCTGCATACACGAATACCGCCAAACGCGGAAAAGGTTACATCCGCAAAGCGTCAACTGGAAGCTGGCTCATTTGGAGTGCGGTAGCTTACTACCGCTTTCAAGGCGACAGCATCATCGAGGCGGGCGGCAAACGACGGGGGCTTGAAGCTTTATCGGCTTCGAATCGTCAGCGAACCCTAAACGGCAAGCCCTTGCGCGGAATGAAAATCTTCTCCGGCGGCATAATATTGAATTTCTTCGAGTAGCTCCCCTGGTTCACCGCGATCCCCACGCGGCCGCGAGAATCCACATAAAGCAGCGACTCGCCGACGGCAACGTCCATAAACGTCCTAGCGTAAGGCAGCGCGATCATCTTCTTGTTAATCTGCACAACCACTTTATCGCCGACGTTGTACCCAAGCGGCTTCAAATCCTCCCCAGGAATATTCGTAATCAGCGACCCGTATGGATCATCGAGCCCAATAATGTCTCCGTCGATCCCTTTCTCGGAAAGGATCGCGCTTTTCAATGACAGTCGCACCAACTGCTGCACCGGCGGCCCCACCAGATTAAATTCCCATCCAGCCGCCAAATGCGCAGCAGCCGGCGAAAAAATATCCCGTCCATGGAATGTCGAAGATAGCGGCGCATCGATCATCCAGTGCTGGTTCGTGATCTCCCGCGCCTCCGCCAGTCCGTCGCGGTCCAGCACCGGCGTAATCACTCCATTGTCCGGAAGAATAAAATATTGTCCCTTCTTCGATTTCACGGCGATCGCCTTCCGCGAAGTGCCCACTCCCGGATCGACCACCACAAGAAACACCGTCCCCGCCGGATAATACGGCGTTACCCCATACAGAAACCGCGAAGCCTCCTCAATCGAAAACGGCGTCACCTGATGCGTAATGTCCATGATTCGAACGTCCGGCGCGATCCCATAAATCACCCCTCGGCAAATCGCCACCGCATCATTGGCCGTCCCAAAATCCGTCATAAATACAATCGCCGGCCGCACCGAAGAGGCCTGGGCCGACGCTGGCGCCGCCGGCTGCCGCGAGCACGCGCCAAGACAAAGCGCCGCAGCCATCACCGCAGCAACAAGTCCTTCGACGAGCGCAGCGCGCGAACGCATCCTGTCTCCTCTGGCCAAAAATTATACTCGAAGCGCAACCCGAAACCGGCCAACCAGCCGGAGAAGTTACGTAGCGGCCATCTTTAGATGGGCGCGGGTTACGCGCAGCCCAAGCGCGTCTCGGCCAACACCTGCCTTCTTTTATAGTTGGCTAAGCATCTAACTACCGCTTAGCGCAGCCCCAGCCGTGGCCCAGCCGGCCTCCTGTCTAGCAAAAAGAAAAAAGGAGAAAGAAAGTGCGTCGAAGTGCGACTTTGGCTGCGTCGTGGTGTGTCTGGTGTGCCTTGGCATTCGCTTCGTTGTGTATCTCGGCTCCTGCTGCAAGAGCCGATCAGGTCGCCCTAAAAAATGGTGACCGCCTCACCGGAACCATCGTGAAATCCGATGGCAAGACCTTGCTCCGAAGAGCTAAGCTGGAAGCTCAACAATCTCGTTTCGTTCGGCGAGCGCTTCACCGCCTTCCCCAACGTAAGCGACCTCGGCCAATATCGTTTCCAGTTCGACGTCACCGGCGCCACCAAGCTAAAGGCCTGGCTAAGCTGGCAAGTCACCGTAAGCGACCGCTACCTAAGCAATCCCCTCCCCGGCCTAAAGTCCAACGACGAACTCCTCTCCACCGGCCTACGCCTAACCTTCGGCAAAGGCGCCTTCTAGCCACAAATTTTCTCGGTAGCTGTAACCCAGAACGGACGAAAACGTGAAAGATACGTCACTCCTCGAAATTCGGTATCTGGAGTCGAATGTCTCGTATTTCCTGAATTTCCTCGCCTTGCTTAAGGCCCACTTTACGGAATAATGAGGATATCCTCGTTCCAAGACCGCCGCCGCGCGTTGCCTTGTTCCTAACCGCATCACGCAGTAATTTCGCGAACCTCTTCTCCCAAAGTTCGCCCGTGACGTTTTGCGCGTCGCCGCAACTTCGCGACGACCTTAGCGTCAATATCTCGCACAATAAGCTGTGCCATCGCCCTCCTAACCCACTGAGGTATCATTTCGTGGCATCGGCTTTTGCCTTGCTGACCATCGCCAGAACCGCGCGATAGAACGGCTGCAGGAATTCCGCCGCCGCCACGGGGCTTTTCGTCGCTTGCTCGCCAAGCAGACCCTGCAAATGTCCATCTTTCAGGAAAATCGTCTGCACCAGGATTGCCGCCGCTGCCTCATTGCCTGCGTCCATGCTCAATACTCCTTTTGTCTGCTTCTTATCAATTCAATCTGCAACGCGGAGTGTAGCATTTCGCGCCGCGCTCGATGCCGCGCCGCCGTTTTTACCAGAAATTGACGTACAAGCACCTGAAAAAGGGTAGAATACCAATATGAAACCGATGCGCTCGCTATCGACCGGCACGCAGCGCAAAATCGTTGGTTTCCACATGGATGGCAACCGCGATTGGGTCGCCGAGCTCGACTGCGGCCATCAGAAGCACGTTCGCAACGATCCGCCGTACACCGACCATCACTGGGTAACCACCGCGCAAGGCCGCCTCGACCACATGGGCCAGGAACTAACCTGCTCCGCCTGCCGCCCCGGCGAATAATTCTCCCCCGCACCCGACATGACACTGGTTCCACTCCGGCGTACACTGCGCTCTGGAGCCTTTTGGAGAACATCCCCATGTCCATCCGACCCGTAAAGCGCCTAATCCGCAGCAAGCCCACAACAGAAGGCGCCGGAGTCCATCTCCGCCGCGCCTTCGGTTTCGGCAACACGACTGAGTTCGATCCCTTCCTCCTCCTCGACGACTTCCGCAACGACGTCCCCGAAGACTACCTAGCCGGATTCCCCTGGCACCCCCACCGCGGCATCGAGACCATCACCTACGTCCTCGCCGGCACCGTCGAGCACGGCGACAGCATCGGCAACCGCGGCGCTATCGCCCCCGGTGACGTCCAGTGGATGACCGCTGGCAGCGGCATCATTCACCAGGAAATGCCCAAGGGCGACCACGCCGGCCGCATGCACGGCTTCCAGCTCTGGGCCAATCTCCCCGCTAACCTAAAAATGACTCCACCGCGCTACCAGGAAGTGAAATCCCCGGACATTCCCGAAATCACCGACGACGACGGCACGCACGTCCGCCTCGTCTGCGGCAGTTTCTGGGGCAAGCGCGGCCCCGTTGACGGCATCGCCGCCGACCCCGTCTACATCGACGTCTCCGTAGCCCCAGGGCGCCGCAAATTTCTCCCTGTTGAGACCACGCGCCACGCTTTCGCCTACGTCTTCGCAGGCTCCGGCAAATTCTGCAACGCCAGCGCCCCGCTCTCCGTCCCCACCGAGCCAGTAGGCTGGCTAGACACCGCCCCGCCCGCCGCCGCGGACAATCGCTCCCTGGTCCTCTTCGATCGCGGCGACGAAGTAGTAGTGCAAGCCGGCGACGAAGGCATCCGCTTCCTCCTGGTCTCCGGCAAGCCCCTGGAAGAGCCAGTAGCCTGGTACGGCCCAATAGTAATGAACACGCAAGACCAACTACGCCAAGCCTTCACCGAACTAGAAAAGGGCACCTTCCTGCGCGAAGGCCGCACAAAAAAAGCCCCCGCCGAGTAGCGTAGCGGCCGCCTTCAGGCGGCCAGCTCGACCAGCCCCAGCCGCCGTTGTAGGGGCGTGCTTTAGTTTATCCTGGGCCTCGAAGGGCGCGTCCCAGCCCGAGCGCAGCGAGGGTGTAATTCCAAGGGCGTTGTGAGCCCGAGAAACCGTGCCTTTCCGCATAGGGAGAAAGCATGAGCCTTTGTAGATGGCGGGCTAGTCATCCGCATCAAAGGTGTAGCTCCATGCGCGATTTTCCGCGGACGGCAAGCATCTCGCCCACGAATCGGGGGCAAAGCCCGCCAGCGGTGGAGCAACTCTTTCGGGCCGGGCCCCGTCCAATCGGCGAACCGAGGAGTGTTGTGCGACGGGTCCAGTTGAAGCTGGCTTGAGATCAAGGAGGAAAGAGAAAGTCATGGAGGAATTCCAAGAAGTAAATCAGCAAGGTCATGAACGGCAACCGGAGTCAGCCGGAATAAACCGCTCGCTGTTAGTTATAGCTGCGGTACTGCTGGCAGTCGCCGTAGTGGCTTTCGGCTACGGATACCGGCAGCAAATCATGGTTGGCCACCTGACGGCGCAACAGTCAATGGCGCACGCCACCATCAACGAAATGCAAGGACAGCTCACTACACTGACGGCGAAGCTGAACGAAATGTCCGCCACTCAGCAGGCTGCATCGGAAGCCGCGGCGCAAAACGCGGCGCCAAAGAAGGCACCGGCGGGACACGCAGGTACCGCAGGGACAAAATCGCCTACCGGCAAGAGCGGCACCCCGTCGAGCAAGCAACTCAAAGAGCTGCGCGCGCAGCTCGACCAGCAACAAAAGCTGTTGAGCCAGACGCAAGCGGAAGTGGCCAAGAATCGCGCAGACCTGGAAGGAAATCTCAATTCCACCCGCGATGAGCTCAACGGCTCGATCGCCAAGACGCACGAGGAACTGGTCGCGCTCGCCAAGCGCGGAGAGCGCAGCTATTTCGAGTTCGACCTGACAAAGTCCAAGGAGTTCCAACGCATCGGGCCGCTCACCCTCTCGCTGCGCAAGGCGGATACGAAACATAAGAGTTACGACGTGCAAATGATCGTCGACGACAATCAACTCACCAAGAAGCACGTCAATCTCTATGAGCCGATTTGGATCCACACCGAAAATGAGTCCCAGCCGGTCCAGGTGGTCGTGAACCGCGTCGAGAAAAACCTGATACATGGATACGTCAGCGCCCCGAAATACAAGCCCTCGGAGCTAGCGGCAGTCGGCTCAGCGACGGTAACGCCCGTAGCAGCCCATCCGCAATCGCCGGACCAAAATCAACCCCAACAGTAGATCAGCGGCACAAACGGCAGGGCGTCCATCACAACGCCCGCCGTTTCATTTCGCCTCTTCCTAGCGCCGGAGATGCGCCACAGTTAGCCCAGTGCGTAAGCGCTGGGTACGCAAACGCAAAAAATCATAAGCGCCGTAGGTGCGGCACACGCCTTACCCCAATACATATTTCGCATCAAATTCCACGCCGCACTTTTTCAGCAACGCCACAAACTCTTCCTCAAAACTCATCTTCCGATGATGCGCCGCCTGATTCCGTACGTATTGCTCGACGGCTGCAACATTCGATGCACTCACGCTGAACGCCCCGTAACCCTCCTGCCACTCAAATCTTCGGATTTGTTCCCTCGCCCACCGCGACGAATTCGATTTGATCGTGAGAACTGCCTTGGCTAATGGCAACGTCGAGGGAATTTGGATCAACGAATGGATGTGGTCATCCATCCCACCCACCGCGTGAACAAAAATTTCGTTCTTCTTGCAAATTCCCGCCACGTAGGCCCACAGAGCCGGCTGAAATTCCGCGGGAATTGATTTGCGGCGTTCTTTAGTACTGAAAACAAGGTGAACGATGTTCTGCACATAGGAGTGAGACATCTGTAGGCCTCCGCCGCCGGCCATTACACGTCGCATACAAACTTGTGTTTCCATCCGCGGGGTCGTGTCCGCGGATTCTCTGTAGCGCCAGAGGTGCGCTACAGGTTAGCCCAGCGTGTAAGCGCTGGGTACGCGAAAACCAAAACAATGAGCGCCGTAGGTGCGGCACACGCCTTACCTCAGCGCAATTAAAATCAAACCCACAATGTGCTTTCTCCGCTCCTTCCGTGATTAACTGACCCATGCCCTCACCCCTCGCCCTCTCTGAATCCCTATCCCTCCTCGCCTCCGGCCTATTCGCCGGCGCCGCCCTCTACATCACCTTCGTCGAGCATCCCGCCCGCATGCAATGCGGCACCGCCATCGCCCTCACCCAATTCGCCCCAAGCTACAAGCGCGCCACAATAATGCAAGCCTCCCTAGCCGCCCTCGGAACCCTCGCCGCAATCGCCGCCTGGCTACAAGGCGCCCCACCCCAGTGGCTAGCCGGAGGCCTACTCCTCGGCGCCGTAATCCCCTTCACCCTGATCGTCACCCTCCCCACCAACAACCGCCTTCTCGATCCCTCCCTAGACAAAAACTCCGCGCTAGCGGACCAACTCCTGCATCGCTGGGCAAAATTGCACGCAGTCCGCAGCGCCTTGAGCCTCGCCTCGTTCCTTGTATTTCTCTTGGCGGCTATCTGGCGTTAACGTGGAAAGGAGGGGGCCCGTCGCTCTTAGCGCCCGAGGTGCGGCACCCGCCCTTACTGGACATCTGAACCCACATGTGCGCTAAGCACCCACATGTTCGGTAATCGGGAGTTAGGACGTATTGTGCTATAGGAATCTCCGAGACACACCCACGCTCGCCCGAGAGCTGCAGCCTACAATGCCTAGATGGATGCCAGAAAAGACTCAAATCGACGCGGCATTTATCGGGCTGCGGCGTACGAACGTCATTCGATTTGGCAGGGAATCCTGGAGATTTGATTTTGGCGGACGAACGAACTCGATGTGCTCGACGAGGGCAATTTAGTTGTCGGTTGGGTTTACCGCCTTGAAAGCACCCGCCGCCGCGGCGCCACCGACAAAATCCGCTACAAGGTAAATCCAGATATTCGGCCAGGACGACAGCCCCATACAGGAGATGCCCACCGCCACCGCCGGGTTGAATGCTCCGCCAGAAATGTTGCCAACGGAAAACGCCCCCACCAGCACTGTGAACCCGATGGCCAGCCCATAAAAGGAATTGCCGGATGTACCCTTCGCCGTAGCAGTGTTCAGCACAACGTAAACAAGCGCAAAGGTGAAAAGAAACGGATGTAACAGCAGTCCCTGCTTTCAAAAACTTGACGGCGAAGGCCGCCAACACAGCCCCTATAATCTGAGAAATCATGTACGGCGTTACATCTTTGGCCTCGCACTTCCCCCGTAGCCAAACGCCCAGCGTAACAGCCGGATTGAAGTGCCCTCCGGAAATATGCCCGCAAGCAAAAATCATTACCATGAGCGCGGAGCCTATCGCTAACGGGGCGAACGCCCCTGCACCGTTGCCGATTACTGTGCACCCGACCGTGAGAACAAGGAAAAAGGTCCCAATAAATTCAGCGATATACTTGTTCATGACCTACCCCTTTGATTCTCGATTGAAGGGATTCCGGGAACCTTGGGCGGACCTGAAGTGCGGCGAGCATATCACGGATGAATTGAGCTAGACTTCGCAACGCATAACCATCAACCCGTTAGCTTGATCGTAAGATGTTCCGCTTAGTGAGGCTCAGAGGACGTATAACGCATTATAAAAGGGCGCCCGTTTGGAGTAGGTTTTGATCGTTCGCATCTCAACCTACAACAAGGAGCGCCCTCATGAATGAAGCGAAGTATATTG
>WNFL01040182.1_pt1 | contig 12954 bp, 10 predicted proteins | sample 5400361 | NCBI WGS metagenome assembly WNFL01 (sample SAMN13153351, study PRJNA577476) | soil metagenome | isolation source: 40 cm soil on Douglas fir-dominated hillslope | place: USA:California | collected 2013-09-17
ATCGACAGCGAATCGCCGTCGACGTCGGTGTCGTTGCCGAGCAGCTGAACCGCCGTGAAGATAACGGGCGTGTCCTCGGTCGCCGCCAGCGTGTCGCCGTTCGCCACCGGCGCGTCGTTCACCGCGGCGACATTCACCGTCACCGTCGCGCTGTTGCTCTGAACCGTGCCGTCCGTTGCCTTATAGGTAAAGTCCGCCGCGCCGTTGAAGTCCGCGTTCGGGGTGAAGGTCACGGTACCGTTGCCGTTCAGCACCGCCGTGCCGCCTGCCCCGCTCGTCACCGATGCGATCGACAGTGTATCCCCGTCGGCATCGGTGTCGTTACCGAGCAGCTGAACCGCAGTGAAAATGACCGGCGTGTCTTCGGTCGCCGACAGCGTGTCGGCATTCGCCACCGGCGCGTCGTTCACCGCGGCGACGTTCACCGTCGCCGTCGCGCTGTTGCTCTGAACCGCGCCGTCCGTTGCCTTATAGGTGAAGTCCGCCGCGCCGTTGAAGTTCGCGTTCGGCGTGAACGTCACGGTGCCGTTGCCGTTCAGCACCGCCGTGCCCCCTGCCCCGCTCGTCACCGACGCAATCGACAGCGGATCGCCGTCGGCGTCGGTATCGTTGCCGAGCAGCTGAACCGCCGTGAACGTAATCGGCGTGTCTTCGGTCGCCGACAGCGTGTCGGCATTCGCCACCGGCGCGTCATTCACCGAATTGACGGCGATCGAAGCGGTCGCCGGCGATGCGTCCTGCGCTCCTAGATTGTCGATCGAAGCGTATTGGAAGCTCGCTGCGCCGTGGAAGTTCGGATTCGGCTTGAAATAGACTGTTGCCGCGTTGCCGCTCGCCACGACCGTCCCGTTCAGGACCGCCGCGACCGTGCCATTTAACGTAATAATGCTGGTCGCGCCGGCGTCGCTGTAAAGCGTGCCGTTCGAGGGGAGGCTCGTCACTCTGAACGATGCGACCGTTCCATCCGCATCGCTGCCCGAAAGCGACACCGCGATCGTCGTGTCTTCGTTTCCCGAACCGGAACCCGCCGCCGTTTCCGGGGCGCTGTTGATGCCTGCGCTGCCGCTCGTCACATGAATCGTCGCGAACGCGGTACCGGTGTTCTGGCCGCCATGGCCGCGGCCATCGGCATCGGTGACGGCAAAGCTGACCGTACGATCCGGGACCAGCGGACTGACCGACGAGCTCGAGTAGCCGATATGCTCCAAGAGAGTCTGGACCCCGGCTTGCGAGATCGGACCGTTGAACAAGATGACGAGGGGAACACCGTTTACGCCGCCGAAAACCGTGCCGACCCCCGTTCCGTTCAACAGGACCGCGCCGCCGCCCCCGAGCGTGACGACGCCATCCGTTAGAATGGCGAGACGATCGGTCGCGTCGCCATTGAGCGTGAATTCGATGCGCAGGGAACCGCCGTTGAAGTCCGTCGAATCGACGTCGGCAACGGTTCCAACAGGCGCGATCGCCGTCAGCGCATCGCCCAAATGATACGAGAGCGCCGTCGACGTTCCGCTCGGCGCGCCATTCAAATCCACCACGGGAGCATCGTTGACGCGGGTGACGTCCACGGACGTCGTCGCCACATTGCTCGCGTGGTTCGCGGCCGCGCCGTCGTCGACCTGGAAGCTGATGGTCCGCGCCGCGGCCGAGGGATTGTCGCTGGTATTGAAATACGTCACGGAACGCAGCGCGGCCTGGTAGTTCGCGACGCTCGACGACCCGCTGAGCGTCAGCACGCCGGTCGCAGCGTTGTAGCTGCCGGAAATCCCGTTCTGATTGACGAAGCCGAGCACATCCTGGCCGGAAGCAAAATTTCCGGTGATCGAGACGCTCGCGCCGGTCAGATTCGCGCTGTCGACGTCGGCAACGGACAGACTCGCGTTGATCGGCGTTGCCGCATCGTTCTCCGCGTAATGGAGCGTGCCGCCGGCCGTCAGAACCGGCGCGTCGTTGACCGGGGTAATCGTCACCTCGTCGGTGCGAATCGTCCCCGCGAGATTGATCGTCAACGTCTGGTGGAGCGTCGGATTGTGGCTCGTATCGACGAACGTGAGGTTTCTAAGGAGCGTCTGGACATCTTGCGCCACGGCACCGTCGTCGAAGGTGATCACGAGGTCCGAGCCGCCGTTACCGCCGCTGATGCTGGCGACCTTGGTGCCGGCGATCCGGATGTGCTTGCCCGAAACCATGACGCCGCTGGCAAATCCGATTTCGTCTTCCGGCAGCAAACCGGAGATCGTCAGTGTCTGGCCGCCAAAATTTCCGGTGCCGGTTACCGAAGCATGCGCTGCGAGCAGCATTGCGCCGGCGCCTTCGGTGAAGGCAATGGCCGCGTTCGTTCCCGCGATTGTGTCGTCGAGGTCGAAGCTCTTTAGCGTTGCCATAATACGTTCCTCATCCGGCCTTCCATACGCACTGTCTCGAGCCCGAGCCGATCTCGGTACCCGCGTTTCGGTTCTCCTTCGAAAGTGTTCGTTGGCCCCCGAACACCGGCGATGTGTTCGGGAATGCTGCATCAAATGCGAGACATCAAATACGGGATAAGAAAATGTCGCTTACCAAACCCTGAACGGCCGCGCGCCAATCCGATGGAGAGATATAAGGTTAAGAATCCCGCACCGGAGAATGGGCTCGCACTTGATTCAAATCCGTCTTGCTTGAAAAAATTCCTTCAACAATTTCGACGCTTCATCGGCGTTGCCGGCGCGCGCGATCTCCGGACGGTGGTGGCAGGTCGGCTGCGAGAAAAAACGCGGCCCATGCTCGATGGCGCCGCCCTTCGGATCGGCGGCCGAGTAGACGAGACGCGCGACGCGCGCGAGGCTGATGGCGCCGGCGCACATCGCGCACGGCTCCAGCGTCACATAAAGCGTGGTGCCGATCAGCCGCTCGTTGCCGATGAGACCGGCGCCGGCGCGCAAAACCAGCATCTCGCCATGGGCGGTCGGATCTTTCAGCTCGATGACGCGATTACCCGCCTTGGCCAGCACCTCGCCCGCCGGCGAAACCAGTACCGCGCCGATCGGCACCTCGCCGCGCGCGGCCGCTGCTTCCGCTTCGCCGAGCGTCAAGTCCAGCATCGCGTCGTCTTGCTCTTTCATCGGCGGCACAGTACCCCAGCCCGCCGGAAGGACAACCAGTGGCGAAGCCTGCGGACGATATCAGCGAGAAGACCGGTGAGCGCATCGCCAAGGTGATCGCGCGCGCCGGCATCTGCTCGCGCCGCGATGCGGAGAAGATGATCGCCGAGGGCCGGGTCGCGGTCGGCGGAAAGACGATTGCGTCTCCGGCGTTGAACGTCGAGCCCGATGCTTTGATCACCATCGACGGCAAGCCGATTCCGACCGCATCGCCGACGAAGCTGTGGCGCTATCACAAGCCGCAAGGCTTGGTCACGTCGCACCGCGATCCGGAGGGACGGCCTACGGTCTTTGCGCATTTGCCGCCCGGCCTGCCCCGCGTCGTCTCGGTCGGCCGTCTCGACATCAATTCCGAAGGCCTGCTGCTCCTCACCAATGACGGCGAGCTGGCGCGCAAGCTGGAGCTGCCCGCGCAAGGCTGGGTGCGGCGCTATCGCGTGCGGCTCTTCGGCAGCGTCACGCAAGCCGACCTCGACCGGCTCAAGCACGGCGTCACCATCGACGGCTTGCGCTACGGGCCGGTCACCGCCGAGCTCGAGCGCACCAAGGGTTCCAATTCCTGGGCCATGGTGAGTCTGAAAGAGGGCAAGAACCGCGAAGTGAAGAAGTTGATGGAGCATCTCGGCCTCAAGGTGGCGCGCCTGATCCGCGTCAGCTTCGGTCCGTTCCATCTCGGTCATTTGGCCGAAGGACATGTCGACGAAATCCCCGGCAAGGTCTGGCGCGAGCAATTGGGACTGCCGAAGGGCGGAAAGAAACCGCCGCGGCGCTAGAAAATTTTACGATTTTCCCATTGACATCGCTATGAGTTCATTATAGCATCCAAATGTCGCAATCGACGAGGAATTGTTCGGGGACGATGGTCATGCTTGGATGGAACGCCACCTTCGATGTTCGGAGCTTCACCGCGCGAGGCCGCGGCGAACTTGATTTCAATCAAGATTCGAAAAATCAAGTTTCCGCGGAAACCGTGGATTCTTTTCAAGCGGGAAATCAAGAAATCAAGTTGAGCGGTGTGTTGGGACTTGTCGCTCGCCATGTCGTCGAAAAACACGGCCTGCCGAGCTCGTTTGATAAAATTTCTTGGATATCAAAAACCCCGCGGGAATCCTGGGTTTTCCGCGAAAATAAATCAAAGAAATCAAACAAATCAAACGCGCTGCGGCAATTGCGAAATTTGACGGAACAGACTTATGAAAGGGGAAAAACGCTTACGGAAACAAGCGGCTGGTGACCCAGGGCGAGTCGAGCGAGTCGCGGGCGTAGAGCAGCCGCTCGTGGAGCCGGAACGGCCGGTTGCGCCAGAACTCGATGGCCAGCGGCTGCAGCCGGAAGCCCGACCAGTGCGGCGGACGCGGCACCGATTGCAGCGCGTATTTGGCGGCGAAGCGTGCGACTTCGCGTTCCAGCGCAAAGCGTCCTTCGAGCGGACGCGATTGGCGCGAGGCCCACGCGCCGATCTGGCTGTCCTTCGCGCGCGTCTTAAAATAGGCGTCCGCTTCGGCGTCGCTCACCGGCATCACCGTGCCGCGCACGCGCACCTGGCGCCGCAGCGACTTCCAGTGAAAGCACAAGCCCGCCTGCGGATTGCCCGCGAGCTCCTCGCCCTTGGCGCTTTCGAGATTGGTATAGAAGACGAAGCCGTTATGATCGACGCCCTTCAACAGCACCATGCGCACATTGGGAAGACCGCTCGCATCGACGGTCGCCAGCGCCATCGCTTCGGGATCGTTGGGCTCGCGAGCCTTGGCTTCCTCGAACCAATCCTTGAACAGTGCGATCGGTTCGTCGGCGGGCGCGATCTCGCTTTCTTCCGAAACGCTCACTTGTAGAGCCGGTCGATGGCGCCGCTTTTGTCGAGCTCCGTTATGAAGCTCGCATCATACCAATCCTCGGCCTTGTGCTTGCGCATCTCGGGCGAGTCGTACAGCGCCATCGTCGCCTTGATGCCCTCCACCGTCGGATAAGGCTTCTGTGGAATCTCATCGGCCTCGGCAAACATCCGCTGCTGCGTGACGGCATCCTTGATGTTGAACCATTTGGCGAGCGCTGAATTGAACGCGCCGCGGTTGGTCTTCATCAGCGCGACGGCTTCGACGCTGGCTTTGACAAAGCGCGCCGCTGTATCGCGATTGGCGGCGAGCCACTTCTTCTCCGCCAGGATGCTCGAGCCCGCGACGGGGAATTTGTACTGCGTCAGATCGATCAGGTCCTTGAGCTTCATCTCCGGCGCCATCGCGAACAGCATCGCGCTCCCCAAGAGCGCATCCTCGCGGCCCTCCTTGAGCGGGTTCAGCGCGTTGCCGTTGCCGATGAGCGAAATGTCCTTGTTCGGATCCCAGCCCATGTGCTTGGCGAAGGAGAGCGCGCCCACATGCGTGACGGCGCCCGGCACCGAATAGCCGAGCCGCTTGCCTTTCAGATCCTCGACCTTGGCGATTGCCGAAGTGGTGATGATGTGGTCGCGGATGATGCTTTCGGTCGTCGCCAAGAGGACGCGATCGATGGCGCGCGGGTCGTGGACGACGCGGTAGATCATCGGACTGCCGCCGCCGATGCTGATGGGCGCGTTACCGATGTCCTGCTTGACGTATTCCTTGGGCACGATGACGCCGGAATTGCGGGCGACCTCGGCCGCGCCCGGCGTGATGAATTGATGCACGTCAAGGCCGTTCTTGGCATAGATGCCGGCATCGGCCGCGATCAGGAACGAGACCTTGTTCAAGGAGACATCGCCGAGCGCCACACCGAGCGGGGTCAGCCGTTCCGCTGTGAGGGCCGGCTGAGCCGCCGCACACAAAGCCGCCGCAACGAGAAAGCGGGTCCATGAATTCATCGTTCCCTCCCAAAGACCGCCATCATAGCGGAACAGGACTTAACCCCAAGGCCAGACTCTTCCTATATAAGTCGCTCGAGAGGAATCCCGGTGGTCTATGGCTCGCGATCCTTATGACGTTTTGGGCGTGTCCAAGAAGGCAAGCGAAGCCGAGATCAAGAAGGCATTCCGCACGCTGGCCAAAAAGCATCACCCGGACACCCACGCCAACGATCCCAAGGCGGTAAAGCGTTTCCAGGAGATCAGCGCCGCTTACGAGGTCATCGGCGACAAGGAAAAGCGCGCCCAATACGACCGCGGCGAGATCGACGAAGCGGGTCAGCCGAAAGGTTTCAATCCCGGCGCCGGCGGCCAAGGCTTCGGTCAGGGCTGGGAGGGATTTCGGAGGCAAGCCGGCGCTCAAGGCGGCGGCCCGCCCGGCGGCGGCGAGTTTCATTGGGGCAGCGAAGGCGGCAATTTTTCGACCGAAGATATTTTTTCGGACATCTTGGGCGGCCTCGGAGGCAGCAAAAGCCGCCGCAACCAACCGCGCAAGGGCGCCGACATCCAGTTTGAAACCACGGTGTCGCTTCAGGAAGCGGCGATGGGCGGCAACCGGCGCGTCGCGCTCAGCGATGGCCGTCAGCTGGACGTGCGCATTCCCCCGGGCGTCAAGGAAGGTCAGCAGATCAGGCTGCGCGGGCAAGGCGCGCCCGGCGACCGCGGCGGTCCGCCCGGAGACGCGCTCATCTCCATCAGCATCGCTCCGCATCCCTATTTCGAGCGTGACGGGCGCGATCTGCGCATGGACTTGCCGATCACGCTGAAGGAAGCCGTGACGGGCGCCAAAATTCAAGTGCCGACGCTTTCGGGCTCGGTAACGTTGACCATCCCCCCGCACTCCAACAGCTTCACAGTGCTGCGGCTCAAGGGAAAGGGACTGCCGATCAACACGAACAACGACCCCGCCGGAGACCTTTATGTGCGGCTGGTGGTGACACTGCCCGATTCTCCCGATCCCAAGCTCGATGCCGTTATCAAGAGCTGGGACAACGCTTATGACCCCAGGGCGAAGCTGAAGTAAGCGCTGGGGCCTCGCCATTTGCTTTGGCGGGCGATGCGGCCCTCCGCTATAGGATGGTGGCGGACGGCAAAAGGCCAAGGCATGGAAAATTCCGGCATCATGACGGGCAAGCGCGGGCTGATCATGGGCGTCGCCAATGAGCGCTCGATCGCCTGGGGCATTGCCCAATCGCTTAGCGCTCATGGAGCCGAGCTCGCCTTCACCTATCAGGGTGACGCCTTCAAGAAGCGCGTGGGCCCGTTGGCCGAGCCGCTGAACCCGGCAGCGCTGATCGATTGCGACGTCCTGGTGCCGGCATCCCTCGACGCGGCTTTCGCCGAGCTCGGCTCGGTCTGGGACCGTCTCGATTTCCTGGTCCACGCCATCGCCTTTTCCGACCGCGATCAGCTCAAAGGCCGCTACGTCGACACCACCCAAGACAATTTCGCCATGACCATGAACGTGTCCTGCTATTCGTTCACGGCCGTGGCCCAGCGTGCCGAAAAACTCATGACCAAAGGCGGCAGCCTGCTGACGCTGACCTATTACGGCGCGGAAAAGGTCATGCCGCATTACAACGTCATGGGCGTTGCCAAGGCCGCCTTGGAGGCGAGCGTGCGCTATCTCGCCGAGGATTTGGGCAAGACCAATATCCGCGTCAACGCGATCTCCGCCGGCCCGATCAGGACGCTCGCCGCCTCGGGCATCGGCGATTTCCGCTATATCTTGAAGTGGAACGAATTGAACTCGCCCTTGCGCCGGACGGTCACGACGGCCGAAGTGGGCGACGCGGCCTTGTTCCTGCTCTCCGACCTCGCGCGGGGAATAACCGGCGAGGTGATGCATGTCGATTCGGGCTACCACGTCGTCGGCATGAAGGCGGAAGACGCGCCCGACATCGCGGTCGCGCTGAAGGACAATGGGGCATAGAAGGCGCACATGTCGCACAACAGCTTCGGCCATCTCTTTCGAGTGACCACCTTCGGCGAAAGTCACGGGCCGGCGCTCGGTTGCGTGGTCGACGGCTGTCCGCCCGGAATTGCGTTGATCGAAGCCGACATCCAGGCCTATCTCGACCGCCGCAAGCCCGGCCAATCGAAATATGTCAGCCAGCGCAAGGAGCCGGACACGGTCCGCATTCTTTCCGGCGTGTTTCAGGACGAGCGCATGGAACAGCAGCTGACCACGGGTACGCCGATTGCGCTCGTCATCGACAACGTCGACGCGCGTTCCAAGGATTATTCCGATATCCGCGACAAGTTCCGGCCCGGCCACGCCGACTACACCTATTGGATCAAATACGGCTTGCCGCGAGACCGCCTCGCGCATCGCGGCCGGCGCCATTGCGCGCAAGGTTCTCGATCAGATGTACGGCAAGGTCACGATCAGGGCCGCGCTCGTTCAGATGGGCACGCTCAAGATCGACCGGGCGCGCTGGGATTGGGACGAGGTGGCGCGCAACCCGTTCAATTCGCCCGATGCCGGCGTGGTCAATCAGTGGGCGGATTATCTCGAAGGCCTGCGCAAGGCGGGCTCGTCATGCGGCGCCCTCGTCGAAGTGGTCGCGGAAGGCGTTCCGGCGGGCCTGGGCGCGCCGGTCTACGGCAAGCTCGATGCCGATCTCGCTTCCGCGCTGATGGGCATCAATGCGGTCAAGGGCGTGGAGATCGGCGCCGGCATGGGCGCCGCCGCTCTGACGGGCGAGGAGAACGCCGACGAGATGCGCTCGGGTCCGGGCGGCAAACCGGTCTTTCTATCGAATCAGGCCGGCGGAATCCTGGGCGGTATCTCGACAGGCCAGGACATCGTCGCGCGTTTCGCGGTGAAGCCGACCTCGTCGATTCTGAACCCGCGCAAGACCATCGACGTCGAGGGCAAGAACACCGAGATCGTCACCAAGGGCCGCCATGATCCGTGCGTCGGAATCCGGGCTGTTCCCATCGGCGAAGCGATGATGGCCTGCGTTCTGGCCGATCATGCGCTGCGGCACCGCGCGCAAATGGGCTGACGTCAATTTCCAGTAAAGGCGTAAGCGGCGAGCACCTGCGAGACGTTATAGCCGATGCTGACTTGCGGCTCGGAAGGCGGAGTCGCGCCCTCGGCCGTCTCGCGCGCGGCAACGCAGTCCTGAACCTTGCTTCCGAGTGCGGGAAGATTGCGCGATAGGGGAAGCGACTCGAGCACGCACTGGTCGAAATAGGTGTAGTGGTCGGCTTCGCCGCAGCCGAAGGACGTGCGGTCGCGCCGCGCCGCGGTCATGATCATCCGGTTTGCCGATTGCAAGGCTGGAACGAAGACACCGGAGAAGCACGCCGAGACGACAACCACCGTCATGCGGTCGTTGCAAGAGTCCTCTACCATTTGCGCAATCGTCCGCGGCGATACCACCATGTTGCCGACCAGGATACCGTCCTGCCCGCCATGCGAGGTGAAATACAGCAAGCACCCTCCGCTGCCCTGCTGGGCGAGCTTCTTGAATTCGGTGCGGATGGTGTCGATGTCGGAGGGAAGCGGATGCGTTTCCATATCGAGATCGGGGCGCACGGAGAACTGCTTGATATGACTCTGCGCGAAGCCGAGGCTCGAAAGGGCTTTCGCGATATCGCGCCGGCCATTGTCGAAAACCTCGGCCGGCATGCCGGAATGGGCGCGGAAATCGCCGGCGACCACGATTGCCGCCCAGGACTCAAAACCGTTGGCCAAGGTGGGTGTCGTGGAGAGCAAAGCTGTGACGGCGACCAGGAAAACCGAAAAAACGCGACAGCGCATGACCTTGTCCATGTCGATCGAACCACTCATCCTTTCACAGACGCGGGTCCCCGGCAAATCGGGCGGATGTTAACGGCTGAATTCGGCGAACAATTCGACGTGCGGCGACCACAGAAATTGATCCAAAGGCCGCACGCAGTCGAGCCGGTACCCGCCATCCGCGAGAATTCTGGCATCGCGCGCGAAGCTCGCCGCATTGCAGGAAACATAAAGCACCCGTGGCACGGCAGCCTGCGCAAGTGCTCTCGATTGCTCCGCGGCGCCGGGGCGCGGTGGATCGAGCACGACCGCATCGAAGCGCGAAAGCTCGGCCGGCAGGAGCGGCCGCCGGAAGAGATCGCGGACTTCGCTGCTGAGCTTGGCTCGGCCCTGCTTGGCCGCGGCGGTCAGTGCTTCGATTTGCGGCGGAACACTGTCGATCGCGTGCACCGCGCGCTCGCCGGCCAGCGCAAGCGCAAATGTGCCGCAACCGGAGAAAAGATCGGCAACCCGGCGTGCCTTGACCGCGGAAGCCGCGATCTGCCTTTGCAAGAAGCGCTCCCCTTCTTTGGTCGGCTGTAGAAACGCATCGGGAGGAAGTGCGACCGAGAAGCAGCCGATCTTGATGACGGGCGTCGCCGCGACCGCTACGTCTTCTCCGTTCCACGACAGCCGCGCCAGTTTCAGGGTCGACGCCAGTTCCACTAGCGTCATCAGCAGGTCGGGACCGCGCGCGCGTTTCAGCTTGAGCGCAAGATCGATGCCGGAATCGGTCAAGGTCGCCAGCAGTTCCGCGGTTTCGTTCGGCCGCAAGAGCCCGCCAAGATGCGCCCGCAACGGCTCCATCAAATCAGCGAGCTGCGGCACGAGAATAGGACACTCGTTCAAGTCGACCAGAGTGCGGCTTGCCGCTTCGTAGAAGCCGACAAGCACGCCGTTGCGGCTTGCCTGCGCTTTGAAATTGGCGCGCCTGCGCGTGCCCGGCGAAACCGCATGAATGTCGTCAACGGGAACGTTGGAAAAGCCGCGCTGCTTGAGCGCCGCGATGACGAGATCGCGCTTCCATTGCAGATAGGGCTCGCGGGCCACGTGCTGGAGCACGCAGCCGCCGCAGCGGCCAAAGTGAGGGCACGGCGGCTGGACACGCCACGCGCCCGGAGCAACGATGTTCCGAATCCGGGCCCGAGCGCCTTCGCGGGCAATTCGAACGACGTCGCCCGGCACCGTATAGGGCACGAACACGCCGTCGCCGGTGACTCCGTCGGCGGCATGAGCGAGCTTGAGAATTTCGACGGTTTCCTCGGGCTTGGGCGCTTGTTGCGGCATGCAGGGGTTCGCTAAACTCAAATCCAATAAGCGCAAAATCACCTTCGCAATAGGACCATGGGGCACAGTATGCAATGCGATCCCATCACTCGGCGTAAAGTGCTGGCGACTGGGGCGGCCGCCACCGCAGTCGCGGCAACTTCTTCGGCTCCATCGCTCGGTGCCGACGCGAAAGGCTGTCTCATCGGTCCGCCGCCGCACGCGAAAGGTCCCCTCGTCTTCATGAACTACGACCAGGTCGAGCTTGACGCCGCCTATGACCAATCGGCCTATGCGCCCTTGGGCTTCCAGATCACCGCGCGGCGCGCCAGCAACAGCGCGGAGACACGTCGTCGTCTTGGACCGCCGCGGCGTGAATCCTACGGCCCGACCGAGATTGAGAAGCTCGACATCTTCCGCACCGCCCGTCCGAATGCGCCGATCCTGATTTTTGTCCATGGCGGCGCGTGGTTAAACGGTTCGGCCAGCGAGTATCACTTCGCTGCCGAGAATTTCATCAGCGCCGGCGCGCATTACATCGCGCTCGACTTCATCGCCGCGGAAGCGGCGAGAGGCGACATCAGGGTGATGGCCGATCAGGTGAAGCGCGCCATCCTCTGGGTCTACAAGAACGCGGCATCGTTCGGCGGCGATCCGAACCGCATCTATCTGAGCGGACAATCCTCCGGCGCGCACCTCTCCGGCGTTGCTCTGGTGACCGACTGGGCCAAGGATTTCGGCGCACCAGCCGACATCATCAAGGCTGGGCTCCTGTTGAGCGGCATGTACGAAATGAAGCCGGTGCGGCTCTCGGCACGCAGCTCCTATGTGAAATTTGACGACGCCATGGAAGAATCCATGAGCACGCAACGCCACATCGCGCGGCTGCGCGCGCCGATTACGGTCGTGTATGGGACCAACGAAACGCCCGAATTCCAGCGTCAAAGCCGGGACTTTGCCGCCGCGGTCAAAACCGCGCGCAAGCAAGTCGAGCTGATCGTGGTGCCCAACCACAATCATTACGAGTTGCAGGAGACGCTGGCCAATCCCTATGGCTGGTGCGGGCGCGCGGCACTGGCGATGATGAGGCTGAAGGCGGCGTAGGCCGTGTCCGTAGCCTAAAAGACCTCAAGGTCCTTTAGAAATGTTGCCGGTAGCTCGCATCTCAGTGGAACATGGCGCGCCCGTGCCTCGGCCGTTGGAAAGAACTCCATCGACTTCAAATCGGCAAATCGTGGCGGTAGATCTCCTCCCCACTTCTCGCGAAACTCACGGTAGCCCTGCTGCACCAGTTCCATGCGACGCTGAAATGCCAATCCGACATCGGGTTCGCCACGCTGTTCGCTTTCCCGCCGCAGGTACCCACCACCCGAGTGATAGAGCCAAGCGCCTCCGGCGCATACGAGCCTGTAGCCCGCCAAGTGAGCACGCATCCCGTAATCGATATCGCCAAAAAATCCGAAGAAACGGGGATCCACTACGCCGATCGTGTCTATTACGGATCGCTTTATAACAACTGCGTCTCCGGACAACACTTTGTCTTCTCGCCATCCGAGTCCATTCGCGGCGAATACCTGCCGCGAGTACGCTTCTATCTCACCGTAATTCCGCGGCATGACATCGGGAACAACCAAATACTCGGGATGGCTGTCCGTGTGGTTGGAGGTCCCGCGAATAATGCCGAACTTGGGCTCAAGGGCCGAAACGCGAAGAAGTGATTCAATGAAAGTGGGGGTCACCCACATGTCATTGCTGAGGAAGAAGACCCTGTTGCCCGTAGAGACGTGAAGTCCGATGGAAAATACTCTGCTGTAGTGTTGGTGAATATTCGATCGAACAATTTTGAATTCGTGAGCCGATCCGATCGCCCGCGCGGATAGGAA
>WNFL01442949.1_pt2 | contig 12954 bp, 12 predicted proteins | sample 5400361 | NCBI WGS metagenome assembly WNFL01 (sample SAMN13153351, study PRJNA577476) | soil metagenome | isolation source: 40 cm soil on Douglas fir-dominated hillslope | place: USA:California | collected 2013-09-17
GAAATTACCAGAGGGATTTCGCTATTCGAGCGACACTAATGAACGCTGGCTGACAAAGGGCGAACTGGAAGAACTGGTCGCGCCTGAAGCGAGCGCAGCGGAAGAGCTTCCGACCTCGGCCTAACCGATGAGTGTCACACCTACAAGGCTTGGAACGCTAGCTATCCACGGCGGCACTCCCGTGCGGGACACCTTGCTCCCGTACGGACGGCAGAGCCTGGACGAGGGAGATATCGAATCCGTCGTCGAAGTTCTGAGGTCCGACTGGTTGACTACCGGACCGAAGGTTGTTGAGTTCGAAGAGCGGTTCGCGGCCTGGGTAGGAGCAAAATATGCGATCAGCTTCAGTTCAGGTACGGCGGCGCTGCATGGTGCGGCGTTTGCGGCGGGCTTGCAGTCGGCGACGAAGCAGTCACGACGCCGATGACATTCTGCGCGACCGCGAATTGCGTTCTCTATCAGGATGCGACGCCGGTATTTGCGGATGTTAGCGCCAACACGCTCAATCTCGATCCTCACGAAACTTCTAAGAAAATCTCCTCGCGCACAAAAGCGATCATCGCTGTGGACTATGCCGGACATCCCGCCGATCTGGTTGCGTTTCGCGACTTGGCGGAGCAGCACGGACTAGTTCTGATCGAGGACGCCTGCCATGCTCTGGGCGCTGAGCATCTGGGGAGGCGCGTCGGCGGCATCGCTGATATGACCGTGTTCAGCTTTCATCCGGTGAAGCACCTGACTACCGGGGAAGGCGGCATGGTCACTACCAACGATTCGAAGCTGGCGGAGACGCTGCGGCGATTTCGCAATCACGGCATCAGCAGCGAAGCGCGGCAACGGCAGCAGAGCGGGCAGTGGTTGTACGAAATGGTTCTGCTCGGTTTCAACTACAGGCTGACGGATATCGCGTGCGCGCTTGGGCTGTCGCAGCTCGAAAAGCTTGAGGCGAATCTGGTCCGGCGGCGGGCGATCGCAGCGCGGTACTCCAAAGCATTCCGCGAGTTGACCGCCGTGATCGTTCCGGCGATACGTCAGGACGTCTTGCCAGCGTGGCATCTGTATCCGATCCGGCTAAATCTGGAAGCGCTGGCGGCGGGGCGAGCAGAGATTTTTCGTGCGCTGCGCGCTGAGAATCTAGGCGTGAACGTGCATTACATTCCCGTGCACAAGCACCCGTACTATCGTGAACGTTTCGGCTACAAAGGGGACGAGTTTCCGGTGGCCGAGGACGCTTACGAGCGGTTGATCAGCCTGCCGATGTTTCATGCGATGACCGATGTGGACGTCGAAGACGTGATTGCGGCAGTCAATAAAGTTTGCGAGGCCTACGCACGATGAGAATCTGGCGGCAGGAGAATCCGAATGCCTGAAAAGGCGGCATTCCTGCGAGGCTCCAAGGTTTATCTGCGACCTCTCGAGCGCACGGACTTGAATGAGACTTACCTGGGATGGCTGAATGATCCGGAGGTCACGCGATATCTGGAGACGGGAGTTTTTCCTGCAACGTATCAGGACCTGGAAAAGTTTTACGACGGAGTGACAGGTTCCAAAACCGACGTGATTTTCGCCATTGCCGATCGGAAAACGCACCGGCATGTTGGGAATGTCAAGCTGGGTCCGATCAACTGGGTACACCGTCGCGCGCTGCTGGGGATCATGATTGGCGAGAAAGGATTCTGGGGCAAGGGTGTGGGAGAAGAGGCGACCCGGCTGATGGTGGAATATGGTTTTTTTCGGTTGAACCTGCACCGCATCGGTCTGGGTGTTTTTGAAGAGCACCAACCTGCAATCCGGTGCTACGAGAAAATTGGTTTCAAGTTGGAAGGCCGTTTGCGCGATCAGATGTTCCAGGCTGGAGAGTACAAGAATCAGCTTTGGATGGGATTGCTGCGTGCGGAATACAAGCCGCTTCGAACGGGCCAGCGAAAATGAAGGGATTGGTTGTAGGCTCGGGTTCCATCGGCACTCGGCATCTTCAGAATCTGAAGATCCTCGGCATCAGTGAATTGGGGGTGGTGGAGAGCGATACCTCCCGCCGCGAGCGCGCCGCCAATGAACTGGGAATCGTCTCTTTTGCAGGGCTTTTAGAAGGTCTGCGCTGGTCTCCTGACTTTGCGGTGATTGCGACGCCAACCCACCTTCACATCGAACAAGCCTTTGAGGTAGCAGAACAGGGTTGCGCTCTGTTCATCGAGAAACCGCTATCGCATACGCCTGCGGGGATATCCGAATTGTCGAGGGCGGTTCAGCAACGCCGCTTGATCTCGATGGTGGGCTGCAACATGCGATTCCATCCGGGCCCGCGCAAAGTCAAAGAACTTCTCGACCAGGGGAAGCTGGGTAAGACCCTCTTCGCGCGCATTCATGGCGGTTACTATCTGCCGGTGTGGCGTCCGGGGACGGACTACCGGACGAACTATGCAGCGCGAGAGGAAACCGGGGGCGGATGCATTCTGGATTGCATTCACGAGATTGATCTCACGCGCTGGTATCTCGGGGAAGTTCTAGATGTCTTTTGTGCGGCGGGTCATTTGAGTTCGCTGGAGATTGAGACAGAAGACGTAGCGGTGCTGATCTCGCGACATTGCTCTGGTGCGCTTTCGGAAGTGCATCTCGATTACGTGCAACGGAGCTACGAGCGGGGATGCCAGATCGCCGGCGAAGAAGGGTCGCTTTTCTGGGACTTCCGGGAAAAGCAGGTTCGCTGGTATGACGCCGCTGCCGACAAGTGGACGACGTTCGAGCAGGCCGCCGAATGGCAACTGAACCAGATGTATATCGAGGAAATGCGACACTTCCTGGACTGCGTGCGCGAACGGAAAGAGACGATGCTGCCGGTGGCGGAGGCGGCGCGAGTAATGGATCTGGTTTTCGCTGCGAAGGAGTCCGCACGGGAGAGGAAGGTCATCGCTCTGAACCGGGAAGTGCCGGTGTGATTGTTGCGATTGTGCAAGCGCGAATGGGTTCGAGCCGGTTTCCGGGAAAGACGCTTGCAGATTTGCTGGGACGTCCGATGCTGGCGCGAATCGCGGATCGAGTCCGGCAAGCCCGCACGATCGACCGTGTTGTAGTGGCGACCAGCACTGCCACGCAGGATGACCCGATCGCTGAGTTATGTGCGACGGAGAGGATCTGCTGCTTTCGAGGCAGCGAGAGTGACGTTCTCGACCGCTTTCACGGGGCCGCGACAGAGCACTGCGCCGACATTGTGGTTCGGATTACCGCAGATTGCCCACTGATCGATCCCGGCGTAATTGAGCGGGTCATCGAACGCTTTGTGCGGGGAGATTGCGACTACGCTTCGAACGCGCTACGGTACACATATCCGGATGGCCTGGATACCGAGGTGTTCTCCATGGCGGCTCTGGAGCGTGCCTGGCACGAGGCGAGAAGGCCGTCGGAACGCGAACATGTAACACCCTACTTACGTTCTGGAAAGTTTCGGGCGGTCAATGTCGAAAGCGACGTTCCGCTGGAAAAGAGTCAGCGCTGGACGGTGGATCATCCCGGGGATCTGGAGTTCGTGCGGGGGGTGTATTCCGCGTTCGGGGGCAGAACGGATTTTCAATATCACGAAGTGATGCAGCTTTTGAAAGCGAGGCCGGAGTTGGCAGCGACGCAGACGGACACGATCACCAATGAAGGGTATTATCGCAGCCTGTATCAGCAGGCCAGAGCTGGAGCGGCGCCAAAGCTGCGACTGGCGAAGTCGGAGGAGTGGCTCGAGCGCTCGAAGAAAGTGATCCCGAGTTGCGCGCAGACTTTTAGCAAGGGGTACCGGCAATACGTCCGGGGGGTGGCGCCAATGTTTCTCGAACGTGGCGAGGGATGCCGCGTGTGGGACGTCGATGGCAATGAGTTCATCGACTATGTGCAGGGACTTTTGCCGAACATTTTGGGATACGCGCATGAGGGAGTGAACCACGCCGTGGCGGCGCAACTGGCGCAAGGGCACAGCTTTTCGCTGCCGCATCCGTTGGAGGTGGAACTTGCGGAGCGGCTGACACGGCTGATCCCGTGCGCGGAAATGGTGCGCTTCGGCAAGAACGGGTCGGACGCGACTTCCGGGGCGATCCGCGCGGCTCGCGCTTTTACTGGGCGCGAGCGCATCGCCTGCTGCGGATATCACGGCTGGCAGGACTGGTATATCGGGACCACCACGCGCAATGCCGGGGTGCCAAAAGCGGTGCGGGAGTTGACCCAACCCTTCGTCTATAACGATCTCGCGAGCCTCGACAATCTTCTGAATTCGCATCGGGGGGAGTTCGCGGCCGTCATCATGGAGCCAACGAATTTTGTGGAACCCGTTCCAGGGTTCCTTGAAGGCGTGAAAGATCTCGCGCGCGAGCACGGTGCGGTGCTGGTCTTCGACGAAATATGCAGTGGCTTTCATCTTGGACTTGGTGGGGCGCAAAGACTATTCAATGTGACGCCCGACCTGGCATGCTTCGGCAAGGCGATGGGGAATGGGTTCCCGATCGCTTGCGTGGTTGGCAGCGCCGACATCATGCAGGTATTCGACGAGATTTTTTACAGCTTCACGTTTGCCGGGGAAGTCGCCTCGATGGCGGCGGCGATGAAGGTGCTGGATATCCTGGAGCAAACGGACGCACTGGAACGGATCGAGGCCAACGGACAAACGCTGGCGGACGGTCTCAAGTGCCTGGCGAACGAGGCTGGCCTCGCAGGGCGCATCGATATTGTGGGACGACCACAATGGTCGTTGCTCAAGTTCCGTAATTCTGAGGGCGCGGATGACGCGGTGCTGAAAAATCTGTTTCAACAAGAAGCAGTCAAGCGCGGGATCTTGTTATTGACAACGCATAATATGACGGCTGCGCATGATGCGGCTGCGATTAACGCTACCCTGCTGGCTTATGCGGACGTTTTGAAGACTCTGGCCGGCTGGATGAGTGAACCCGAGCCCGCGCGTTTTCTGGAAGGCGAGATGGCGCAGCCGGTATTCAAGGTTCGCTAGTTCGCTTATGTTGACTCGTTCTGGCCGGCGACAGAGCTTACGGTCTGGGCGAATTGGCGAGCGCGTTCCTCCAACACCCGGCGGGCGGAGATCGCGTCGTAGAATTTTTCTCCGCGGAAGCAGGAAACTGTTTGTCCTCCGAATCCGCGCTTGAAGAATGAGATTTTCATTTCCTTTTCGGACACCGGGGCGTGCGGTTGGGGCGCAAAGAACTGCAATCCAAGTTCGTAGCGGCGAACACCGTTCGCTTTCAGCCACTGTATCGCTTTCCATTGCAAAAGATGGCCGATCGGAAGGTGGTTGAATTCGGGATCCTCGCAGCCGGAGCTGTAATAGGCTCCGTCCTTGTAAACGCTGATGAGGGCAAACCCCACAGGTTTCTCGTTTAGCATTGCGCAACTCAAAACGGCCAATCCTCGCTGGATCCATTCGAACATCATTCGAAAGGTGCTCAAGGGACGCGTAACTCGTCCGGCAGCCTTGTGATGGAGCAGGCGGTACGCCTCGAAAAATGCTTCGGTGATATTGCTTTGGTCAAAGACTTGCGCGCTCATCAATTTCTCAGCGCGCGTGACGTCGGCGCGATGTCCTTTCCGCATGGCCCGCAGCAGACTCGGTTCATCTTGCGCCAGATCGAGCACCTGCGTGGGCAAAGATACGTCATGGAAGCGATGGCGCAGAAATGGATTTGCTAACAGGCAACTCGAACTCCATAGAGCGCTCGCGGGAGGAGAAGTACGAAAAGACACTCGGCGAACAGAATGTTCTTTGGCAAGACGGTCGACCTGCTGAAAGACGAATCGTAGCGCTTGAGACCGCTGCTTCTCGCCCAGTCCATTGGCCAATGCGGGCGCAGGGACAGGATCGCCTCCAAATGAAAATTGATCGAGAATTCCAGTTCCATCGTCCACGGTCTCCTGAATCAGCGGGCAAATCGCCAAGGGCGTTGTCTGGGACAAGCACAGAAAGGACAATAGACGCGGATTTGTTTCCGGCCGGTAATTAAGGGTGTAGTTGTGCCACTCGAACGTGTGCCAGAACCAGGCTTCATCGCTGGCAGAGCAGAACTCATTCCAAAGCCCGCGATTCGTTTCGCCAAGCGGAACAAATTCGAACTGCTCGGAGACTTCGGAATTTTGAGATCGAACTGATTGCACGATAATAGAGAGTATAAATTCACCGGCGTCGCGAGTCCCCATGCTTCTGGAGCGACTGCTACAATCGCGGTTAGAGATCCCGCCATCCGCATGAGATTTTTGCTACTGCACCCTGAGGACTCTCCCCGTACAGGCCCCTGGACCAGCCAGCGTTGGGATGGGATCTTCGATCTGGCGCGAAGCGGCTGGGCCGCATGCGAGCGCTGGAGGCGAGCTTTCGGTTGTCCGGTAAAGCCCATTGACGAACTGCGCGACGGATTCGCCGAGGTCAGGAAGGTGCGCGAGTTATTGCAGGGACGACTGGTAGATCGTGAGGGTATCGATTGGTGGGAACTCACAGCCATCTTGGTTCACCAACAGTTAGAGAGCCTGGTTGTCTTGTGGAAGTTCGCGCATGATGTGCCGCGAGATGGAGAAGTTTGGATTACTCGCGGCGGGTTCGATGCTGATGCGCTGCGGCTTGTGCTCGGGTCGCGTTTGAATGTGATGTCCTCGCAGACAGCGTCGTCGCGCCGAGGTCCCAGGCATTACCTGAGACGCCTCTGGAGGCTTCCCAACTCCCAGGTGATACAAGTTCTGGGAGACAAGTACGATACCGGATATCGCATCCGCAGGCATTTTCATCGACGGCAACGCGGTGGCGACCAGCCGGTTGTGCTGGTTCCATCTTCGTACATCAACATGTCTCTGATGGGAACGGCCTACGCGCGGCTCTTGTCCGAAACCGACTTTCTACTTGTTTCCACGCGCCTGAGCGGCAGACTTCGCGAGACTCCTGGCAATGTCAGACAGGCGTGGCTGGCTTCGTATGCGGGCGATTCCGGGGAAGGTGAGTACCGCGAAATCCTGCGGCGATGGGAAAGGTTGAAGAAGGAAATCGATGCAGTGCCGGAACTGTCGGCGCTTTCGCGGTTGGAACTGATGGATGATTTTCCGCGCTGGTTCGCCGCTGGATTGGCCATCCGTAACGCGTGGCTTGGCGTTCTCAAAACAGAGCCGGTGGAAGCTGTGCTGTGCTGTGATGACAGCAATCCGCACACCCACATTCCTCTGCTGCTCGCACGGGAGCGCGGACTTCCGACCATTGCGTGCCATCACGGAGCGCTTGACGGGCGGTACCTGATCAAGAAAAACCACGCCGATGTGATTCTGGCCAAGGGCAGGATGGAGGAAGACTATCTCGTCAATACCTGCGGTGTGGAGGCGTCGGAAGTCGAGATTGGCGCGCCCAGGGCACCCGAGTATTTGGGAAGCTCGCGAGCGGAAGGTGATTGGATCGTTTTTTTTTCCGAACCGTACGAGATGAGTGTGGGACGAACGGAAGAGTTTTATCGTGACATCATTCCGGGACTGCTCGATCTTGCCAAGAGTTGCGGAAAGACGCTCGTAGTCAAATTACATCCATCGGAAAACCTGCGTGATCGGCAGAGCGTGGCAGAACGGATCCTCGCGCCAGAGCAGACGGCAGCGATTCGTTGGGTTACGGGACGACTGGATTCCGAATTGCTGCGACGAACCTGGTTCGGAGTCGCGGTTCTGTCATCGGTGGCCATGGAGTGTATGGTCCACGGTATCGCCTGTTTCCTATGTGAGTGGCTGGATTTGTGGCCGTATGGGTACATCGCTGAGTATCGAAAGTTCGGCGTCGGGATCGGATTGCGATCGCCGGAAGAGATCGGGAGGATTCCAGAGATTCTGGCGACTTATCGTCCCGATCCGAGTATCGTCGCCGGATGCTGGGAGGCGATCACGCCGCAGAGATTTGGGGAATTGTTGCAAGCGGGGAGGACGGCCGGGGCAAATGCTGTCCGTATGCAGGGAGCGCAATGAATCGCGGCACGCTTCTGATTCGGGCGGACGCCAATGCCGCGATCGGGGCCGGCCATGTAATGCGGTGTCTAGCTTTAGCCCAGGCATGGCAGGATGCGGGTGGGACGACGGCGGTTCTGGCGACAGCGGAGTTGCCCGTTGCGATTGAGAAACGTTTGATTGGGGAAAGGGTTGAGGTCGTCAGGCTCCAAGTGGATCCGGCAACGGAGCAGGACGCGACTGAACTGGCCGAGCTCTCGCGTCAACGAACTGCGCACTGTGTGATCGTGGATGGAGAGCGATTTGGGCCGGAATACTTTACAACTCTCAAGAAGAACCGACTGAAGATTCTGTGGCTCGATGATTTTGGGAGTGTTCGTGCTCATAACGTAGATCTCATCCTCAATCAGAATCCGGGAGCTTCGCGAGATGCCTATGCCTGGTGCCGGGACGAGGCACGGTTGCTGCTGGGGACAGAGTATGTCACGCTGCGGCGCGAATTTCGTCAGGCGAAACCGAGAGCCGAGACTTCGGGCGCCGCTCGCAATTTGCTGGTGACATTTGGAGGCAGCGATCCGGATAACCTCACGGAGCTAGTTTTGTGTGCTCTTGCCGCGGATCCTCCCGGCGGCAACGTTACGGTGGCTGTCGGCAGCGGAAATCCGAGGCTTTCTGATCTTCAACGACTCGCGAGTTCAGTAGGCGTGACCCTTCTTGCCGATGCGCCGCACATGCCTGGGTTGATGATGGAGTCTGATCTCGCGGTGATCGCGGCTGGCGGAACGTTGTGGGAACTGCTCTATTGCGGGTGCGCGGTGTTGAGCTATTCTAGAAATTCTGTGCAAGCGGATGTGATTGCGAGACTGGCGGCTGCGGGCGCGGTCTGCGACCTTGGAGCTGCGTCTGCTTTCGAACCGGCCGAACTTTGCGCGGCGATCAGGCGAGTTGCAGGTTCAGCGGCGACCCGCGAGAAGATGCAAGCAGCCGGACGGCAGATCGTGGATGCAGATGGGGTTTTGCGAGTGATGAGAAGGCTCAACGGAGAGTGAAGTGGGTGGTTCCGGCGTAGAGTTAGTTGCGATCAAGCATGCCCAACGCGATGAATTCATGCGGGTGGCGGAACTGCACTTTCGAGGATTGAGTTCGACATTCACGCCGCACGATGACTGGAAGCGAAGTTACTTCGAGAACATCCTCGACAATCCTCAGTTTTTTCTTCGGTGGATTGTTTTTGAGGGAGGGAACGCGGGCTTCATCTTGTATGGACTGGAGCCTCACCGTTTTTTGCCGCGCCGTACGGGCGCGATTTTTGAGTTGTATGTGGATCCTGAAAAACGCCGCCGCGGTATTGCGCGGCAGGCCGCGCAGCTTGCAATCCGTGAACTTCAACTCCACGGACCGTCCAAGATCCAGTTGGAAGTAGTCGAGGGGAATGAGGAGGCAGCGGCGTTGTGGACGTCGCTCGGCTTTGAGAAAGTAACAGAGCGTTACGTTCTGGCCACCAAGTTATGAGAGTCGCCATCTCTCAACCGACGTATTTGCCATGGCTCGGCTATTTCGACCTGATCGATCAGGTTGATCGCTTCGTCTTGCTCGACAACGTTCAATTCGAGAAGCAGTCGTGGCAACAGCGAAACCGGATCAAGTCAGCGACAGGCCTGCAATGGCTGACGGTGCCGGTGGAGTTTCGCGGCCGGTTGAGCCAGCAGATTCGGGAAGTACAGATTCGGGACGGAAGTTTCGGCAAAGACCATTTGCGCGCGGTAGAACTGGCGTATCGTCGAACTCCTTTTTTTGAGGAGCACTATCCTGTTCTGGCGGCATACTTGCAATCGGTTCGGGACGGCTCGCTGCTCCTGGATCTTAATCTGGAGTTGCTGAAGTGGTTTCTGAAGACCATGGGAATCAGTACGCCGCTTTTTTTGGCGTCGCAAATTTCCGTCGAAGGAAAGAGGACGGAGTTATTGGTTGCGCTTTGCCGGAATCTGGGCGGGGACACGTATCTCTCGGCGCCGGGTAGCGCCGTTTACCTGCTGAACGAGATTGGGATCATGTCCCAGGCGGGAATCGAAGTGTTGTTCCACGGATACGCGCATCCGGAATACAAGCAGCGATTTCCGCCGTTCGTGCCTTACGCTTCCGCATTGGATCTGCTTTTTAACGAAGGACCGCGCTCGCTTGAGATCCTGCGAAGCGGAAGGCGGGAACCGCTCCTGCCAGAGCGGGTCGCCGCCCAGTTGACCGAGGGGCAGGTGCACGGCTGATGGAAGCGATTCAAGTCGGAGGGAGGAAGATCGGCCTCGGTAACCCGGTCTACATCGTGGCGGAGGTGTCCGCGAATCACAATGGCAGCTTCGAGCAGGCGCAGAAGATCGTTGAGGCGGCGAAGGAGGCAGGTGCGGATGCGATCAAGTTGCAGACTTATACACCGGATACGATCACGATTGCCTCTGAGCGTGAGCCCTTTCGCATCGGTGGTGGAACGCTCTGGGATGGGAAGACTCTCCATGAACTCTACGGCGAAGCCTACATGCCATGGGAATGGCAGCCGAAATTGAAAAAGGTTGCGGAAGATCTGGGGATGCAATGCTTCTCCAGCGCGTTCGATGAGAGTGCGGTGGATTTTCTGGAGACGATGAACGTCCCGGCCCATAAAGTGGCATCGTGCGAACTTGTCGATTTGCCACTGATACAGAAAATGGCAGCTACGGGTAAGCCGCTGATTATGTCTACCGGCATGGCAACCTTCGAAGAGATTGAAGAGGCGGTGGCGACGGCTCGCGGCGCTGGAGCGAAGCAAATTGCGTTGCTCAAGTGCACGAGCGCTTATCCAGCGCCGGCGGAAGAGATGAACCTGCGGACGATTCCCGAACTTGGACGACGGTTTGAGGTGCCGGTCGGCCTTTCCGATCACACCATGGACGTTGCTGTGCCGGTGGTGGCCGTGAGCCTGGGAGCTTGCCTCATCGAGAAACATCTGACCCTGTCACGCAGCGAGGGCGGTCCGGACAGCGGATTCTCGCTTGAGCCTTCAGAATTCAAGGCAATGGTGGAAGCGGTCCGTACGGCGGAGAAGGCGCTGGGTGTGGTCCATTATGGAGTAAGTGACCGCGAGGCGAGCAGCCGGATCTACCGGCGCTCGTTGTTTGTGGTGCGCGACCTCAAGCGAGGCGAGAAGTTTACTTCGGAAAATGTTCGCTCGATTCGTCCGGGACATGGATTGCATCCACGGCATCTGTCCGAGGTGCTGGGAAAGACGGCGGCAAGCGACATCGTTCAGGGCACCCCGGTGAGCTGGGACCTGGTGAGCCGTAAGTGATCGTAGTGAGTTCACTCTTGCGCCGTGCGGTGTATCCGGTGATGTCCCGAGTGGGAATGTTTTCCCGCCGGATAGGGGCGGGGGAAGTTTGTGTTCTCACCTACCACGGAGTGCTGCGGGACGGCTTGGTGAAGGACAAGTCGCCGACGGCAGACACACTTGTTTCGGCGGGGCAGTTTCGACGGCAGTTGCGATTTCTGAAATCGCGCTACCAGCTGATTACGCCGGAAGCATTTCATTTCTGGCTGACGGAGAATGGATCACTTCCGCAGCGGGCTGTGCTGCTGACTTGCGACGATGGGTTGCTCAACGTCCTGACTGAGATGGTTCCCATTCTGCTGGACGAAGGAGCACGCTGCCTGTTTTTTGTGACGAGTGCATCTCTGGACGACCGGCCACAATATCTTTGGTATGAGGAACTCTACCGGATGCTGGACGCTGCGCCGGGCGATGCATTGGTAATCGCCGAGGGGAAAAACGTCCGCAAGGATGCGCTGGCAGCGAAGGGTCTCATCCGCTATTGGGGGGAATTGGTGCAGAAGTTTTCTGCTTTCAGCTTCCATGATCGAAAGGAAGCACTTTTATTCCTGCGCAAGGAGTGGCAGTTGGCAGTTGACGGTCGGATGTGTGATCCGGGAAGTTCGGAAGAATGCCGCGACCGCCTACTGAACCGAACTGAGTTGCGCCAACTGGTAACGCAGGGGATGACGGTGGGAGCACACACAGTGAGTCATCCACTTCTGGCGGAGATGTCCGCGGAACTTGCGGCGCAGGAAATTCGGGAGTGCAAGTTGAGCCTCGAATCGTGCTTGCAGCTGGAGATCTGGGCACTGGCATATCCTTTTGGAGATGAAGGTTCGGCTGGAGCGCGAGAGATGAAGATGGCGGAGGACGCGGGGGATGCCTGCGCTTTTCTGAATTGTGGTGGAGGTGTTATGCGCCAGAGCAGTCCTCGGTATGCCTTGCCTCGAGCCCACGTTACGTGGGAGATGAACCTGGCGGAGTTCGAGGCCCATTTGTCGGGATTCCACGAAGATCTACAACGACGCTTCCGGGGTGGCGCAATCCAATCAGGGCCCGGACAGGCGGCATGACTTATTCCGGTTACATATCGACCAGTCGTTCCATAGTCGTCCCGCGAGCCTGCAGGAAGGCCCTCATGCCATGCGCCTGACCTGGACAAGCCAACCTCCAGACCCGACGTTGCGGGAAGAGTGGAACTCTCTGGTGTTCCAGATGGAAAGACCGGAGGTGTTTTACACGTGGGAGTGGGCGACCGCTGTGGCGCGTGCATTTGGCGGTAGCGCAACGCCGTGGATCGCGACCGGCTACGAGGGCGACGAATTGGTAGGGGTAGCTGCTTTGACGAAACCCTCGGCGACGGAAGTCGCTTTTCTGAATGGGGCCACGGCTGATTACTGCGATTTCATCTCTCTCCCGGGTCGCCGCAAGGAATTTGTCGCCGATGTGCTGGACGCTCTTCAGAAAGTTGGAACGCGAAAGCTTGTCCTGGCGAACCTACCGGCAGATTCGGTCACGGTTGCAGCGGTTCAAGGCAGCAAGGCGTTCAAGAGTTTTTTCCGCACTGGATACGTGTGCGCACAGGTACGGCTGGGATCGGAGGAGGAACGGCGCTCGCTGGCGGATTCGCTGCTGAAGAAGCAAATGTTTCGCCGAAAGTTGAACGCATT
>WNFL01002121.1_pt1 | contig 12953 bp, 13 predicted proteins | sample 5400361 | NCBI WGS metagenome assembly WNFL01 (sample SAMN13153351, study PRJNA577476) | soil metagenome | isolation source: 40 cm soil on Douglas fir-dominated hillslope | place: USA:California | collected 2013-09-17
TGGCAGAATTTTTTGCAAGCATTGGTATCGCTGTGCTTACCTATGACAAGCGTGGCGTTGGTGATTCCACTGGACAATGGCAGTCTACTTCATATCAAGCATTAGCTGAAGATGCACTCGCTGGAGTTAGATACCTGCAATCACGCGCCGACATCAACGCAACCGAAATCGGGATGTGGGGAATCAGTCAGGGTGGATGGCTTGTACTACTCGCAGCGTCATTATCCAAAGATGTTAAGTTCATTATTCCGGTGTCTGCTCCTGGCGTGAATCCGATAGAGCAAGAGATCTGGCGCGTTGAACATATGCTAAAGGCAGATGGTTTTTCATCGAGTGACATTGAGGCCGCAGTGAATTTAAGAAAACGGAGCTTTGCTGTCCGGCAGCATGGTGAGTCAGATTGGAGAGATTTCATTTTTGCGCTCGAACGAGCAAGGCATGAACCCTGGTTTAACTACCTGGGAATTGACGCCAATCCCAATAAAGATGATTTCGTGAATGAACCGGGCTGGATTCTTGAACCTGTGCCAATATTAAAGCAAGTCTCCTGTCCAGTTTTGGCGATTTTCGGAGATTTAGATCCGTATCTGCCTGTTCGGCAGAGCGCCACCAACTTCAGGCAAGCGCTCAAAATTGGCGGAAACCAGGATTATGAAGTGACAATAATTCCAAAAGGCAACCACGTTATCTTCGATGCTGTGACAGGTAGTCCGCAAGAACAACCGAATTTGCCCGGTTTTGTCCCAGAATACCTGGCCTTAATGCGTGACTGGTTATTTGAGAGGGTAACAGTCAAACAGTAAAAAGCCGCACCATTGGGATGCGGCTTTCGTGTAAATCATATTCTGAGGCTGTATTTATTAGCGTTTTGCTGCGCTGGCGGTAGTTCCATGCGTTGCCTGAACATTGATAGTGTTCTCGGCAATTTGGGTCAGCAGCTCATCGGCGTGCTTCTCCTCATCCAGTGTCTGTTGAAGAAGCGTCGCGGCCTGCTTTTACCCGAGCGTCTGGGCGTAGGTACGCACGGTGCCATAGCCTGCCATCTCGTAATGCTCAACGCGCTGCGCCGCCGCGATCAACCCGGCGTCTATTACTTCGGGTTCTCCATTCTCTTCCATCATTTCACTGCCTTCTTCGATCAAGCCCTGCATGGCCTTACATTTCTTGCCGCGCGGAGCCATATCAAGTGCAGTGAAGACCTGTTCCAGACGCTTGACATGGCCCTCGGTTTCGCGCAAGTGCGTCTCAAAGGCTTCCTTCAACTTGGGCGAAGTAGAGGCTTTCGCCATTTTGGGCAGCGCCTTCGTAAGCTGCTTCTCGGCATCGTACATATCGCGCAATTGTTCTACATACAGGTCACGTAAAGTATTGAGTTTCATACCAGTCTCTCCCGTGCTAATTTGTACTTACAGCATTCAAAAAAGCAAAAGGCAGACCAGCAAATCCAGTCACTGAGCCAAAAGCGGCCTCAACCGAGGCGTGATATTAATGGATCAGCGACCCTCGGTATAGGTCGGAACACCGAGTACTTCCGCGATGTGCAACGCGGCATGATGGGCGGGGGTATCGATCTCATGAAGATCGAGGGCGCGGCGAGCGTCAAAAGATTGGCCGGACAGCATCTTTCCTTGCACTTCGCTGGCGTAACATACATTGATGAAGCCGCGCCGAGGCGAATAAAGGTGTATCCATACTTCCGGCCAGATGCGATCATAAGGGGCAGCAGCCTCACGCCGCGAAAGTACGTGACTCACCAGTACATATTCGATGCCTTCAAAAGGCGAGAGTAGGAGCGTGCGACCCGCCCGATGATTCCTGCCGCGATAACCACGCATCACCCGCACCACGCGTTCGTGATTATCGATCAAGACACTGGTTGTTCGCGATAGCAAAAATATCTGCCGGATAGCCAGCACCGCTAGGAGGGCGGTCAGGACAAACCCTACCAGTGGGAGCCAATCAGGCTGGACCGGGGCAAATGGACTGAAAAATGATCCAAAAGATAAAGCTGCAAATACAAGCGTCAGCAATACGAAAAACAGGACGTTGAGCAGTGCGCGGTTACGCCAGTTCGTGGAGTGCTGACATATCAGGTCTTCATCATCCTGTTCCAAAACCCATTCACCCAGACTGATAGGCAAGGGCATCAGCGGTACCGGTTCAAGTTCCGGTACAACCGTCGGAGATAGCGTTGTGTCGCCAGGGAGCACAGGGGTGTAGCTGACGGTTGGCTGTTCATAATCAGCAGGTGGAACAAGGCGAAATGGCTTGTGCAGGGTTTCGGCGAGGGCTTCACCAGCAAATCTGGCATTCTCACCTTCATTGTTCATCCATCGGGCGAGGCCGCACCAGCGTCCGCCGCGAGTCTGTGCAAGGTCTGGCGAGACCATAATACCCAGATGCCAACTCGAATCTTCCACCGCCCATCCAACCACCACCATCGTAATCTTATCTGCCGAGAGATGTCCTTCTGGCGATAGCCGCCGTGCGCTGGCAAACGAGGGACGATAACTCAGTCCATCATCATGGGCATCGACGATTGGCGGGGCACTGTCTGCTTGTCCATTGAGCAAAGACCATGTGTCGTTTTCAATATTAATGGTCAGATTATTGGCAGCGGCAATTGTTGGCATTAGTTAGGTTTTCGCGTTTCTTCCCAAAAGGTACGGCCTACAAGTCTACCAGATTGAGCGATTGTTGCTAGCCCGGTGAAAGTAAGTGGTAGATGAATGAGATTTTCGTAGGGATACATAAATCGCATCCCTACAATTCCTTATTGGGCAGTTGGCGGGTTACTTTTGCTGTTCTACCATATCGACGAAATAGCGGTGCATCCGCTCGTCGGGGGTCAATTCGGGGTGGAAGGAGGTTGCCAGCATATAGTCCTGTTGCGCCGCGACAATGGTTCCATCATCGAGGCGGGCCAGCACTTCGGCGGCGGGACCGACTTCCGTGATGATAGGAGCGCGAATGAACACGGCGCGGTACGGTCCACCACCGAGTCCTTTCACATCTAGCGACTGTGTGAAGCTATCTATCTGCCGACCAAAAGCGTTGCGCTCGACGGTGATATCCATCAGGCCGAGGTGTGGCACTTCGCCTTGAATATGCTTCGCCAGAAAGATCGCGCCTGCACAGGTTCCCCAGGTAGGATGGGTCTGCACGAACTCGCGCAATGGCTCGACCAGGCCAAAGGACTTTGCCAGCTTACCGAAGGTTGTGCTTTCGCCGCCGGGGATGATCAGACCGTCCAGACCCGTTAGCTGATCCGCTTTCCGCACTTCTACTGGCTGCACGCCAATATCGCGCAGCATGTGTGCGTGTTCGGCGAAATCACCTTGAAGCGCCAATACCCCTATTTTCGTATCACGAGCCATGAATTCACTTCCCTATATGGTGGCACTGTTATCAAACTAACTACCAGTGAGCGACAATTGCTCTAAATGTGCCTTTGCTAACAATGGCTGTATCGGGATCGCGACAGTCAGTATCCAACCACGCTTCTAAACGGCGGACAGCTTCCGTATGGACATCGTCGGGCAGAGTCCATTCGGCGCTGTGCATTCTGGCTTTGAAGCGGTCAGCAAGCATTCGCGGCGATACGGGCGGTTGTTCATATTCCAACAATTCCACGATCTGCGCTGTCGCGCCTAAGGCTTGTAAAAACGCAACGAACTCGTCGTCTCTACTGCGCACCTTCACTTGCTGCTGCCGATCTACTCCCAGTTCGGTCAGGATTTCATTCCAACGCTTTCTCACCAACCGATTAGCACTTACTGGATCGCCATCCTGCGATGTAGTTTGTGCATCATCAGTATTGTTCCAGTTCCGATCCGTTCCGGCGATGAGCAGCCAGCTTCCCGTTGGGCGCAGAATGCGGCGTGCTTCCGTCAGGACTGCTTGCCACTGCTCGACCAGATGCAGCACGTGGACCAGAATCACAACATCGTAGGAGCCATCTTCAAACGGTAGGCGCTCAGTGATGTCAGATTGGATGAGTTTGGAGTGATAATCCGTGCGCTGTTTGCCCGTTGCGGCTGCTAAATCCGCGATCTTTTGCTCAAGCCGTCCCATCATGGCTGCTGAAACATCGACGCCATCATATTCGTATCCGGCCTCAATGAAGGGCAGCGCGATGCGACCTGTTCCAATGCCTAATTCGAGAAATCGCGCTGACGGCGCAACATGTGTAAAGTCGAGAATAGCATCCCGAATCTTTTCTGCTGCGCCCGGTACAAGACCGCGCGTCTCATCATAGTAATCAACAGCGCGATCAAAAGATATGAGTGGCATAAACCAATCTCCTGCTACATTTCACGACGATTAGCATGATTGTGGATCATGGTTGTTAAGCGCATATGAATGCCAGCAGGAGATTTGGTCACAATTACCAACCGCGCTTAGCCATTTTATCGTCGGCAGGCATGGTGCTAACATTGATCCCGACCATTGGCTCACCCAGATTGCGGCTCACATCGGCCAGCATAACCGGATCGTTGAAGTGTGTCACGGCCTCGACAATGGCCTTCGCCCGCCGCGCCGGGTCGCCGCTCTTGAAGATGCCGCTGCCGACGAATACGCCATCCATACCAAGCTGCATCATCAGTGCCGCGTCAGCAGGAGTCGCTACACCGCCCGCCGCGAAATTGACCACAGGCAGACGGCCCGCCTTGGCAGTCTCGACAACGAGGTCATAAGGAGCCTGAATATTCTTGGCGTAGCTGAACAGTTCATCTTCATCCATCGAAGTCAGGCGGCGCATCTCACGCTGAACTGAACGCGCATGGCGAACCGCTTCAACAACATCGCCAGTGCCAGCTTCACCTTTGGTGCGAATCATCGCTGCACCTTCATTAATGCGACGCAGCGCCTCGCCGAGATCGCGGCAACCACAGACGAACGGAACCTTAAACTTATGCTTATTTACGTGATTTTCCTCATCGGCAGGCGTCAGGACTTCGCTCTCGTCGATGTAGTCGATGCCAATAGCTTCCAGGATTTGCGCCTCGACAAAATGACCGATGCGGCATTTTGCCATCACCGGAATGCTGACCGCTTCCATAATGCTCTGGATCATGCCCGGATCGCTCATACGGGCTACGCCCCCTTGCACCCGAATATCAGCGGGGACTCGCTCAAGGGCCATGACGGCGCAAGCACCCGCGTCTTCAGCAATCTTGGCGTGTTCGGGCGTCACCACATCCATGATCACGCCACCTTTGAGCATCTGCGCCAAACCACGCTTCAACAATGTCTGGTCTAATCGCTCGGTATTAGTCTTCTCCGCACCATTTGAACCATTGTGACCGTTAGTCATGCTTAAACTCCTAATTCTTTCAACATTGGTTTGATCTCAATATTCCACCATTATAGGCAGATAGGAACCAATCAATAGGTCCAAGTAAGTCCAATAGCATAGATGCTGTCTTATTGTGAGACGCTTACCCCTTCGCGTACAATAGACCCTATGATCAACCCCGTCGTTTTCAAACTTGGCCCACTGGAACTTCATGCCTTCACCGCCTGGATCATCGCTGGCGTTTCCGTCGGGATCGCGCTGATCTTGATTATCGCGGCGCGGCGCAAAGAGCGGATTAATGCGTGGTTGGATGTAATTATGGCAGCGGTTATTGGTGGTGTAATCGGGGCACGCGCTGTACATGTTTGGCTTAACTGGGCCTATTTCGCGGCGCACGCTGATCAGATCGCAGTCTATTCAAGCGGTGGTTTGGATTGGCACGGTGCTGTTGGGCTTGGGCTGCTGTTCGCGATTATTGCCGCTGTGGTTCGGCATGTACCACTCAAACCGCTCACGGATGCGTTCGCGCTTGCCTTTCCAATCGGGGCAATGGCAGTCTGGTTGGCCTGTGCAGCGTCCGCCAGCGCTTATGGCGTCGAAGTAAGAACGCTGGCTGATTTCCCTTCATGGTTAGTAATTGAGTCGCCCGATGTTTATGGTACTATTGCTCCACGGCTCAACCTACCGCCCATCGGGATTGTGCTGGCAATGATTCTGCTGCTAGTCGTTATGACTTTGACAGCCTTGCGACACTTCGAGGGGCTGCGGCTGTGGTTAACTTTAGCATTGTATGCGTTGAGTATGGCATTCATGGATTTTTTCCGCGCTGACTACGTGGCGACATGGTTCGGCAGGCGCGGTGATCAAATTTTGGACCTGGCTGTGGCGCTGGTCGCGATCTTGATTTTCTGTATTGTTGGACTGACACGGCGCAGAGAAATCGTACATGTCATCTACAGGCGTGTTGAGCAGGGGGAGTAGATTCTATGAATATCAACGTTGGGCTGGCACAAATACACCCTAAAATTGGCGACGTGGCGGCAAACCTCCAAACGCATCTCGAATATATCAAGGAGGCAAAGCGCGCGGGCGTGGACCTACTGCTGTTTCCTGAACTATCGCTGACCGGATATAACGTGGAAGACCTTGTGTACGAGCTTGCCATGCAGCCGACGAATGACAATCCAACCTTCCGGCACCTGCTGCAAGCGAGTGTTGACTTTGACATGGACCTGATGGTCGGCTTCATCGACACCGATCAGCGGGCGCGATATTTTATCGCAGCGGCTTATCTTTCTGGCGGCAAGGTCTTGCATGTGCATCACAAAGTCTATTTGCCGACCTACACCATGTTCGATGAGGGACGTTACTTTGCGTGGGGCGATTCGACCCGCGCCTTCGATACACGCTTTGGACGCGTAGGTATGTTGATTTGCGAAGACTTCTGGCACGCCGCGCCGCCCTACTTGCTGTGGCTGGATCGCGCCGACCTGCTTCTCTTTCATAGTGCCAGTCCAGGGCGCGGCCTCGACTCCTCAGACCGTCTGAGTTCGGCGCGGTGGGTGCAGCTTGTCAACCAGGCTTATGGCAGCCTGTTCACGGACTTCGTTATCCACTGCAATCGTGTTGGCTTTGAGGATGGCATAAACTTTTGGGGCGGCAGCACGATTGTCGATCCCGATGGTGAGGTTGTTATCATGGGACCGATGCACGAAGAAGCGCTGCTCGTCCAGTGCATCGACCTGAACCATTTGCGCCGTTCCCGGTCAAGGCTTCCGTTGCTACGCGATGAACGCACGGGACTGCTCACCAGCGAATTGCAGCGCATACTGAGCGCGACTTCCACGATGCCTGACGGCGGCACACATCCAGATTAAGTAGTGAAGTCGATGGTATATTGGTAAGCAGCCGTGGCAATCAACAAAGTATTCATCGAAGAACTCGGCAGTAGACGCATGGAATCCGAAATGCGCGATGTTTACGACGAGTTGCGCCAAAGAAACATTCCTGTTGAGCTTTTCACCGATAAGCGGCTCCATCGAAGGCAATTACCCGTAGCGAAAGACACCCTTGTAGTCGGCTATGTTGAAACTATGTATACGGTATTTAAGTTGCTAGGCATTCATCCGCCAAGTCCCAACGATTATCCTTCTATCTTGCAGCCACTTTTCTACAGACGCATCTGGAATAGCTCACTACAGGACCTTATGAACTCAGTAATGGAGAGTGGAATCCCGATCTTTGCAAAACCATCGGAGCAAAAAAAGCTCTTCACAGGTCAGGTGTTCAAGCACTCCGCTGATCTAAACAACACGGACAATGCACCAATGACAACACCTATTTTTTGCTCAGAAGTAGTTGACTGGCTGAGTGAATATCGCGTGTTTGTGATTCATGGCAACATCGTTGGAGCCAGACACTACGATGGCGATCCAGCAGTTAAAATTGATGAGCGAGTTGCCACCGAGGCTGTTCGACTCCTTGAAAAGTCAGAAGACGCAACTGCGGCTTACGCAATTGATCTCGGCGTTATTTCCACTGGGCAAACTGCTTTGATAGGAAGAACTCGACGGCAACTGTCTATAGAGATAATTACCCTTGTCGCAGGTTGTTAAATTCATCAATTTGTTATCGTAACGAGGTTGAACATGACCCTTCAACTATATGATACCTATACACGCAGTATGCGTGATTTTGAAGCGTTAAATTCCCCTCAAGTTGGTTTATATACGTGTGGTCCAACGGTCTACGACTACGCTCACATCGGCAATCTGAGGACCTATATCTTCGAGGACATTCTGCGGCGAGTCCTGGCGTTCAATGGTTATACCGTCCGTCACGTTATGAATATTACGGATGTAGGCCATCTCACTTCAGACGCGGACACTGGTGAAGACAAGATGGAGAAAGGCTCACGGCGGACTGGCAAATCTGCCTGGGAAATTGCCGAAGAATATACGCAAGCCTTCAAGGATGATCTGCACCATCTAAATATCAATGAGCCGACTATCTGGAGTAAGGCGACGGATCATATTCAGGAACAGATCGAAATGATCCGTTGTATTGAGGCGAATGGCTTCACCTACCGTACTTCGGATGGCATCTATTTTGACACCTCCAAATTGCCAGATTATGGCTACCTGGGGCGATTGGATATTCATGGCCTGCAGGCTGGTCAACGTGTGGAGATGGGTGAAAAACATAACGCTACGGATTTTGCATTATGGAAGTTCAGCCCGCCAGGTAGTAAACGCCAGATGGAATGGGAAAGTCCGTGGGGCATTGGATTTCCCGGTTGGCACATTGAATGCTCAGCAATGGCTGCGAAATACTTAGGAGACTTCTTCGACATTCATTGCGGCGGCGAAGATCATATTACGGTTCATCACACCAATGAAATCGCGCAAACTGAAGCCTGCTATGGTACTCGATTGGCAAATTTCTGGATGCACGGACATTTTTTGCTGGATGGGGAGAAGAAAGCCGACCCAGGTGATGAATCCAAAATATCGAAGTCGAGCGGAGACTTTTTGCGGTTACAAACGCTACTTGACCGAGGTTACGATCCACTGGCCTATCGCTCTTTCTGCCTAGGGGCGCATTACCGGACGAAGCTAACTTTCACGTGGGATGCATTGGATGGTGCGGCAGCGGCGTTGGAACGATTGCGGACTACGGTGTACCAATGGGATACTGGTGGCGCTGAGGCTGATGAAAACTACATGCGGCAGTTCACGAAGCATATTAACGATGACTTGAATATGCCGCGTGCCCTTGCACTGGTGTGGGACCTCGTAAAGAGTGATTTAACACCATCGGTAAAGCGGGCAACACTCCTGCAATTCGATACGGTGTTAGGCTTAGGATTAGCTGAGTGGCAACCTGTCGCCTTTAACGTGCCAGATGATATTATGCAACTGGCCGAACAGCGTCAAAAGGCTCGAACCGAAAAACGATGGAAGGACGCAGACGACATCCGCGAGCAAGTCAGTATCGCAGGCTATGAAATAGAGGACACAGTACAGGGGCCGCGTATTCGCATCAAGGGCGGCAAACAGTAAACTCCTGGTCGGGCGTTTCCGTCTTGATGAGAAGCCCACTTTGCGCTAAGATAGCACCCTAATCTACCGCAACCTTCGATGGTTGGAAGGAACACATTCGATGAAAATCATCTTAAGAGAAGACGTATATAAGCACGGCGTTGCCGGAGAAGTTGTAACGGTGGCCGATGGATTTGCCCGTAACTGGCTCATCCCCAAAGGGATGGCAATGGCCGCTACGAAACGCAATATTGACGAGTTGGCTGACCTTCGGAACAAAGCTGCTGAAAATCGGGCAGTGTACAACGACAAGGTAAACACTGCTGCCCGCCAGATCGACGGTGTGGAGCTGGTATTCGGCGTTAAGGCTGGCAGCAATAACAAGCTGTACGGTTCCATCACCAGCCAGATGATCAAAGATGCACTGTTACAAAAGACTGGCCTCGATATCAACCGCCGCCGTATCAGCGAGCGAACGATCCGTGAGCTTGGCCGTTATGATGTGCCGGTGCGCATGGGCGAGGTTTCGCCTACGCTTAAAATCGTCGTGCTGCGTGAGGAAGAGGTTCCGTCTTATCTAAACGTGCAGAGTTCGACGACTGAAGCACAACCGGAGGCTGCCTCCCCTGCTGACGTAGCATTAGTTCAGGAAGCCACTGCTGACCACCTGCCGGTTGATGAATCGCCAGCGAACGAGCCAGCAGCTAGCGAAGCGCCTGCCCAAGCCGCAACCGAATAACTGGTTGCCAGTTTGCCTACGGAAAAGATTTAACGGATGTCTGATGCTCAAACCCTGGGAAGCGAATTGCGTGCTGCACGCGAAGCACGCGATCTTACGCTGGATCAGGCCGAGCAACAGACACGCATCCGCAGCAAATATCTTGAAGCGCTGGAAGAGGGCAAGTACGCCGTATTGCCTTCAGCAGTGCAGGCACGGGGTTTCCTTCGCAATTACGCCCGCTTTCTAAATCTGGATGCCGATCACATTGTTGGGCGTTACGACGCCTTGCAAGGCGGACGCAGACGGCGGCGCGCGGCACCTACAACTTCGGCGGAAGATCCTACGATGCTGTCGCCATCTCGCCGTACTAAAGAGATGCACGCGGTGCTCGTCAAGCCGCCAGCAGGCCCGCCGTTGGTGGAACCGCCTCTCCAGGGGCCGCGAAGAAGATTCCAATTTATGGGCATTATCATCGGCGGAATTGCCCTGTTAATTCTCGCCGGGCTTTTAATCGTAGGCGCACAAACGCTACAGGCGTATCTCGCCCGCAACAGTAACAATGGCTTGATTCTGAGTCCTCTGCCGCAGATTATCAATTCAACGGCAGGTGCTGCAACAGCGGCAGTAACTTCGCAGCCATTGCGGCCCTCGCCGCTGCCCTCGCCAGTTCCAAACGTGGAGGCGACAGCATCAACGGTCAAAGGCACCGGGAGCGGCGTTGCACTGACCCTCAACATCACGGAGCGGACATGGATCCGTGTGACCGTGGATGGAACGGTCACCTATGTAGGATCAGCCGCGCCGAACACGACCTTGAAATATGAAGGTAGTACGATCAATGTGCGTGTTGCGAATGCCATCGGTGTGCACGTAACGCTCAACAACCAGGATCAAGGGGTAATGGGCGCGCGCGGCCAGATCGTTGATCAGACTTATACGGTCAATAGTGGGTCCAATGCGCCGACAACAGCACCTCCAAACGCAACTGGTGCTGGACAGACAACTGGACAGACCTCACTTACGTCGCCGGGAGCGACGTTTTCTTTGACTCCTATCCCTCGCTTCAGCCCAATTCCGTCAGTGCTGCCCACTCGTGCGCCGAGTAAAACTTTCACCAATACGCCAACGTCCACCCCTACTCCTACCGTCACCTGGACGCCCAGTGTTACTTACACGCCTTCCATCACGCGCACGCCGACCATTACATTTACGCCATCAATAACCCCAACAGGGACTCCTACAGTCTTAATTCTGCCCCATGAAACATCTACGTCAGAAGGTGGCGACATTCGCCCGAAATAAAAAGCCCCGCCAGCCAATTCTGGAAACTCTATAGCCCTAAATCACTTGCCCATATACACAGCTTCATACTCAATAGCATTCGGAATCGCTTTGATCGCGGCCTGTTCGTCCGGCATAAGCTGTGCTGATGGCGTGCGGCGCAATCTTCGAGCTACTTGATAGGCATCACGCAAGCTGTCAAAGTCGGGAACGCGCCAGTTAGCGGGAACAGTCAACGACTCCATCGCTGCAATGAGATACTGCCCGGCAGCACTATTCCAATTGATCGTCGTGTTACCCGACGCCAGTGTGCGGGCCTGGGCCTGCATCGCGCTGGCCTCTCCGCCGGATGTGCGGTCCAGCTTACCGAACAACTGCGAAGTCAAGCGACTTACGAGTCTATCCGTCTGTTGCGGATCGACATTGTGATCGCGCGCTAGCTGTTGAACGTCATCTGGTAATGCGATGCCAGCAGGCATGTTCACTATGGTCGATGGATCGGCTTGTTTCATGCTCGTTGTATCAGGCAGCACCTTGCCGGATCGCAGATAATCGACCAACTGGTCATCGTGGCGTTCACCCTCGTTATAAACTTCGATACCACTTCCCGTTTCCGCTAACCACGCATAAAGCAGCGGCATTTTTCGGCTTAGCACTGGTAGTAAGTCCGCTACTGGCTCACCAAGAATGCGTACCCATCCATCTTGCGCCGGGGCGACGAAATGTTTAGCAAAAATCTTGAGACCCGGCGGCGTGCCCATGCCGCCAGAAAACGGGTCGTAGCGCTGGTAGCCCAACGCTTGTAATGACTCGACCAATGTAATGACTACCGCTGCTGTTTCATGCGTTTGTAAATAGATACTGTTCCAGGAATTGGTCATCGGATTAGCTGCCACTATGGTTCATCAAGGAGCATTATAGTTGCCTGAGGTAAATTCATCAATTCTGATCTGATGAGGTCAGTTTCGCGCAATAAAAAATCCTGTGAACCACTGAGATTCACAGGATTTCGTTGCCTCGCGAGATTGCGAGGAGAAGGCCGAAACCCTCTCCCCTGATTACTTATTTCTTAGGTGGCAATCCAGCAATACCAGTCGTAGCAGCCTGACCCGCGCCCGGTTGACCAGGGGCTGGCGGAGCCGGGAGAATTGGCAGGCCACGATAGCCGACAGTGCTAACCCTGATGAGGTTCGCATTCGCCCAGGCGATTGTGCTATCAGGCAACTGGATAAAGAACCATATCGGACCACCCTTGTGGATACAGCCATCACGAGCCGCGATGCCAGGCACACGGGTTGTTCTGCCCAGAACCGTTACGATAGTCCCGAACTTGATGGCTTCGTTATAGCGGGAGTAACCGAAGCCGGGACCAGTACGGATGCACATCAGCCGCACGATAACTACTCCCTTGATAGGTCCACCATTCGGACCAGTCGGTGTCGCTGTCGCGTTGGGTGCTGCTACAGGCTTGGTTCCCGGCGCGGTAAACGTGATCTGTACGGTTGGGAAGGTCAGAGTATCGGTGGTGTCGGTTGCAGTAAAGGTCACCGGACCGCCCTGAGTCGAGGAACGCACCGTGAATGTCGCATTCCCGGACGCGTCGGTGACAGCC
>WNFL01450875.1_pt1 | contig 12951 bp, 18 predicted proteins | sample 5400361 | NCBI WGS metagenome assembly WNFL01 (sample SAMN13153351, study PRJNA577476) | soil metagenome | isolation source: 40 cm soil on Douglas fir-dominated hillslope | place: USA:California | collected 2013-09-17
AGGGGTTGTGAAATCTTTCATCTCGTCAGGGATCGGGACGTGAGAATGGGGACAGTGAATGAACTAAATGAAGAATAACTACGGGTAGTAAAGGGGTTGCGTCTGCAAGTGATCTGAGCGGGAGGAGTAGGAAAGTACGGAGACTAGAGTGGAGCACTGGGCTGAATGCATTACCGGACCGCATGGGCATCAGTTCGGTGAAATGCCGATCGGGGAGGAATGCCGAAGGCGCCGATCAGGCTTTGTAACCCACTTGATGCGTCGCGACCATAACATTTTACAACTCTTCTTGCATCACCTACTATGTGTAACCGGTTCACAAGTTCGAAATCAATGTGAAAAGTGAATGAGATGTCCGGGTTATTATATTAGTAGTACAGTTGAAAATTCTATAATAAATATCATATATTTCATATTGCATAGCTTTTGGCCGCTTCTGGCCGGGACCGGAATACATTTCAATTCATTTGAAATTTGGATAATGCATGGCTTTTGAGCGTTTTGAGCGTTGACCGACCATATTCATTATAGAATTTTCAACTGAACAACTGTTCATCCCTGACTCTGCTGGTGTCTCGCCAGAGAAGAGCAATGACTGGTTACTTCTAATCTATACCCTCAGTGTCATTTTTGCAGTTTCAACAGACCACCCACGACAAATTCTTCACTGCAACTGCGAGTTGAACGGTGGTCCCACCCAGTCTTTCGAGCAAGGTGATGGAGCAACCCTATTGACCTTCAGGGTTGGGATCAGTGTTAGAAGAAGCTAGCGATGGCCCACCCTATTGTAATTGTGGAAGATGCTGTGATTTGATGACTGCTGTACTCACCATTGGTACCTATCATTATAGTAAGTTCCATGATGGGTGATTTTATAGTCTCTAATCATCGAATCGAAACCACTACATCGGATTTTCAAGGGAATTGGACGGCAAGGGCAGTATTGTGGTAATGGGCTCCCTTTATACCCGTTATTCAATATTCAACACTCAACATTTGGGCACTAGCACTGCCGATAAGTTCACCCATACGATGGGTTTGGCCAAGAATTACATTTTGCCCCCATTCACGTGGCTAGATCGCAGCCATCGCATCCGTCGACAATTAACCACCCACTGTTGAGCATAAAATCCATGTCTTTGAAATAGCACTCTCACAGGGCCTCCCCCTGCGAATTCGACCTCTCGATATTTGAGGTTACGGTTGAAAATTATATAATGAATATGGTCGGTCAACGCTCAAAACGCTCAAAAGCCATGCATTATCCAAATTTCAAATGAATTGAAATGTATTCCGGTCGCGGCCAGAAGCAGCCAAAGGCTATGCGATAGCAATATATGATATTCATTATAGAATTTCCAACTGTACATAATCGTCGAGTCAATCCTCTTATCGATGAGAGGGTTCGCGGCGGTACATAAGAGCCAGCAAACATACACAGCTTTGACGCAAAATGGGCATGGTGTCCATGTTGACACGTCGTGTCCGAGGCCGCCGACCCAATGACAGAAGCGCTAAAACCTGCCGACTGGCGGATCAACACCTTGTCCCCGACCACGACTTTGCTTTCTCTCCACTCCTCCACCTTAAATCAGGCCGACGTTTACAGCCGATAAGCCGCCCATGGCGCTTTTCCTGCGTCAGTTCGCCGCCCTGCTGCACAAGAACTGGATCATCCTCACCCGACATTGGGCGGTACGCGGCGGTTGACCCTCTCCTGGTTTTGTGGCATAATAACAATATCTCCCATTTCCAGCTCAATTTGCTGCGATGCCTTCTGATCCCAGTCGTATACGGTGTCTACCTTGTAATCGCCCAAAATTTTCTCATCAAGTCTAATGACGTGAGTATCGTTCTCCCGCGGCAGAGCCCTGGGTTCCCTGGCGAGAGCGTCGGATGACCAACGCCTCGAGGCAAATTCTAAGGGTACACCCGCAATCTACTAAGGACTTTGGTGCCCATGGGATGTACAAACACCATCTGAATGTGGTCATTGCTCGTCCTTTTCTCTACTTCTCTTCTCGAGGAGTCGGTTGAATGATTCAGAGTGGTCATTAGCTCATATTCGACTCCATCGGAGACTCAGACGTAGCCAGTAGCACATTCTCATAGTAACCTCCATTCAATACTGATCTGACGTACACCACAGTTAGGTATCTCCGATCCTGTAGCTGTTCAGACCTTCGCAGAGACGTTCGACCCCGCCTACAAGTTTGTCTGGGCGGACGTAACAACGTCCCAGACCAGTCCTTCCCCGGTTGACATCATCAATCGAATCACATCCGGATTCTCGGACGAGCAGCTTTCGGCGGTTCATCGAGTTGAAACTGCAAACGATGTGCCTATTTCGTGTCCTCAAAATTTCAACCAATTCTCCGAATGCTTCGCAGCAGTCGTATTCCACGACATTCAATCAGGATCCAATATCACAGGCTTCAACTACACTATTCGTGGGGACGCGGGCTTAGGATATATTAACGTGCAGAAGCACACCAGTGACTTGGAGCTCAGGATTCTACCGCTTCAGTGGGCGTTGGATGAGGCGATTATTACGCTCTCTGGGTCATCCAGCGGATCTTTCAACCCTCCCCAAGAATTGCAGTTTACTCAGATGACCAATGAGGAGCAAACACGGGAGATTCGATTGGCCTATGTGAGAGGAATTCGGGAATTGTTCGTTCTGGCCCTGTAAGTCTGGAATACTCGCATTTATTGAAACCAGCCTCACCAGTGTCCTAGATTCATCTACTTTCTTGGGATCGTTTACCACCTCCCTGGATCCTTCATGGGAGAACGGGCAAACCTCATTACTGAGCATATGACAGCCATGGGTACACTCGACAAGGCACGAATACTGTACGTTCTCCACTCTCGAGTCGTTTTCGGGTTCTTACCGGTTGAAGGTCGTGGCACATCGGCATATCACTAGCCTACATACCCGCATGGGTCATCGTGGCACTCGTATGGAAAGCACGCATATTCACTTCTACAAGCGCCGGAATCATGATTGGACTTCACCTGTTGACAGGGTATGGCCGGTCCTTGTCTCTGATGTCGCTGACAGACATTCCTTAAGGTTATCTCTTGCATCCTGGTCCTTCTTCGTCTCTGTTCCATATGGGAAGTCCCCTCAGCTCGCTGCTATCTCAACTACTTTCCTCTCTTTGCTCTTCGCCATCCTCGCACTCGTCCTCTCGCCTCACGCATCGAATGGACTGCAAGTGGTCTTCACCCTGATCTTCCCCCCGAGCTTCTTTGTCTTCGTCGTGTCAGCGATCGTCGGGTTCGAGGCGGCGGAGACACGAACAAGCTTCACTCAACCAGATCCGGAGCGCGGTGGTCGCATAGGAACGTTATTCTTAATCGCCATTATCGACATATTTCTCTACCCTTGTTTGGCCGTATGGTGGGAGCGGATTCGATACGGTGCGAAGAATCCAAAGCAAGCTAAGAGCTGGTTTCCATGGAGAAGGGCGAAGAACGATGAGCAGCTGACTGTTTCTGAGGGGAGCGCTATAGAGGTTAGAAATCTGAGCAAATCCTTTGAACGACCTGGCTTCTGGCCGTTTAAACCGGCGAGAAAAATGACGGCTATCGAGGACCTCTCGTTCAGCATCCCAAGGCATGGTATCTTTGTTCTCTTAGGTGCCAATGGAGCTGGCAAGTCGACTGTCTTGTCAATCTTGGGTGGTCTTCTTGGACGAGATGGAGGGAGCGTGTTGTTCGAGAATAACAGGGGTAGGGAACGAGCAGCGCCTGGGTCAATTGGCATTGTTCCACAGAAGAACGTGCTCTGGGACGAAATGACCTGCCTGCAGACTCTTCGTGTTTGGAGTGCTGTTAAGCGACGAGGAACTGGGAATGGGGAGACAGAGGGCGATCTGATCCAGTTGTTGAAGGATTGTGGTTTGGAGAGTAAGGTCCGGGAGCTTTCTGGCAGCCTCAGTGGTGGACAGAAGAGAAAACTCCAGCTTGCGATTGGGATGGTCGGTGGTTCCGAAAGTACGTTTGCCGCCCGGGTGCTATATTCGTGTTCTGACTCTCACCTACAGTACTACTTGTCGATGAAGCTACCAGTGGGGTGGATCCGTTATCAAGACGTGCTCTTTGGAGGGCATTGACCGCGGTGAAGCATGACCGTACTATCATCTTTACAACGCATGTGAGTTGGCTTCATTCGGAGGTTTAACCCCAGCTAATCATCCCTTCAGTTCCTCGACGAAGCTGATCTATTGGGTGACCGTGTAGCGGTCCTTGCGTCACCCGGGAAACTTCTCGCCGAAGGTTCTCCTGTGTCACTCAAGTCCTCTCTCGGCGAGGGGTACAAAATTGTCGTCCAGTTTGATCAAGAGCAACCGGAAGCGGAAAAATCGGTTTCTCCTGCTACCCGTGAAGACCTTCTGGCAACTATCCGACAACATGCCCCAGAGGCCACCATCACGAATATTTCTCTCCACTCTGTGACCTTTGCCCTGAAGACGAAAGACACCGCCATCGTTCAACAAATTTTGGGCGGTCTAGAAAATGAGGAAAAGAAAGGAAGGATCGGCGGCTACGAAGTCAACAGCACGTCCTTGGAAGACATTTTCCTTGACTTAATGGGAAAGGATCGGGAGTTGCATGAGGACGACGATCAGGGCAGTTCTTTGAAAGAAGAGTTAAATGGCAATGATTCACCCACGCCAGTTTCTTCAGCTGATACCGCCAACCCACACCCGACACCGCTGGACCTTACACCTGCTCGTCCAACTTCGTTGCTCTACCAATCATTGACAATTTTCTACAAGCGTCTACTCATCCTGCGACGCTCTTGGCTATCACCGCTTCTAGCTGTGATCATTGCGTGCTGTGGCGCATGCATCCCCCTTTTCTTCATGAGCGATCGAACATCAACCTGCACTATTACTTTCCGTCCTTCTACAATATCCCCACTTTGGCTTCCCCTAAGTCGAGTTGGGAGTCAAGCTAGGCTCGCCTCCGCAGTTCCCCTCCTAAACGATAAGAATGGCCAACTTATTAGCGACGATGACGTGATTCCTCGAATCGCCCCTCCAGACGTTCTGAATGTCCTTGGTCAAGGCGTCGCTGCAATACCAACAGTTAAACTCGCGGACCGGCCTTCCTTCATCCAGAATATCGAACAAAATGTACGAAACCTTAGTGCAGGAGGGATTTGGGTAGACACCTCTTCAAGACAAACATTGCTTGCATATGAAGCTACGCATGATCTGAATGGGCCGACGATGCTCAATCTGGTCACCAATGTGCTCTTCTCCTCAGTTGGAGGCGCAAACGGCAAGACCATCGTTGCTAATTATATGCCCTTTGCGCTTAGGGCGGCTCAAGGACTCTCCGCATTGAAATGGGTGAGACTTATTTGTGGCAAAACGGCGATTGTTCTAATCACATCTCCCTAGTTGGCGTTCTTTGGGGCTGCTATGGTGGGCCCCTATTCTTTAATAATATCCATAATCTTAATGCCGTACAGGCCGTATTCCCGGCATTCTTTACTCTCTACGTAAACAAAGAACGTCGATCCTCCGTCCAAGCGATGCAACTCTCCAATGGTGTCTCCAATCCTGCCGGAATGTGGCTTGGACACCTCCTATTTGATGGAATCCCTGGTATCATCATCGCAACTGTGGTTTCTGCGGTCTTTGCTGCCACAGAGTCGAATCAATTCAGATTCATACCGCTCCTGGTATGGATTTTCATTAAGCAGTTTCACCCACTGGATTAACACGGAATTGTAGTGGCTTGTGATGGTGCTCTATGGATATACATCCACTCTTTTCGCCTATTGTATCTCCCGCAAATCTTCATCTGGGCTCGCCGCGTTCTCGATTTGTGCCGGCTATCAAGTTGTCATGTTTTTGGTACACACCAGTGTCCTCTCTGTGTTTTGGTTGACCCTGACATGTCCTCTAGCTCTACCTTACCGCGTATCTTTTGACGCTGACTTACGCGAAGCCATCCAAGACTGCTGGTTTTCTCACGATCATCCGTGCGTGAACCGGAATTCGTACTAATTCATACTGACAGTGCCTCCACACAGATTACACGATGTCGTTGCTGGCACCTGTGAACCCGCTGGTTTGAACCCTCCTATTTTACAATTATCCACCGCTGATAGATCACCACTAGATACGCGCGACCTTCATTTCAGTCAACCTTTTTGGTCTCGCTTGCGACGGCGAACAATTCGCTACCTCCGCAGGCGGGATTAACCGCTTCGGCAGCCCGATTCTCTACCTCATCCTTTATGGTATCATCCTCTTGCTCATCTTAATTTGGGCCGACAATGGTGCACCTTTGCACCTCCCGTCTTTCCTTCGTCGTCATCGAGAGGACACCACCACTAGCGCAGGAGCCCAGATACCGAATGACGTACAAGCAGAAACCAGAGCCGTGGAATCAGACCCGTCGCGTGCTCATGATCCACTTAGGGTGGTTCATGTTAGTAAACGGTTTGAGCTTTGGTGTTGGGAGAGATACGATTTTTGCCATGCTCGGGCCTAATGGCGCAGGCAAGACCACGGCATTTAATATCATCCGCGGGCAGCTCACTCCTAACAATGGTGACGCCTTCCTCAACGGGATGTCTATTACGATGCGGTCTTCTCGTGCTCGTGTGTCACTGGGCGTGTGCCCTCAGTTCACGGCGATTGATTCACAGCTGAGCGTCCGTGAACACTTGGTCGTATACGGTCGACTGAAAGGATTAAGAGGAGAAGACCTGAAGAAGGACATTGCGGTGCTCATGAAAGCTACTGAGTTATGGAGATACAGGGATATGTTGGCGAGCAAGCTGAGTGGAGGTAACCAGAGGAAGCTGGCACTGGTAATCGCTATGATTGGTGTGTGTTCTCGTAGTTCGGTCAGAGGCGGGTGCTAAAATGTCGACCCAGGCAACCCAAGTGTTCTTCTTATCGACGAATTCTCGACAGGGATAGCACCAGATACGCATGTGCCCTTTCGCATGGGGCCTCCCAGTGAAAGCTAACCTACCCTTTGACTGTACAGAAAACGCAATATGTGGCGCACCCTCCGCCGCATCGTTCCGGGAAAAGCCGTCGTCATAACCACTCACTCTATGGAAGAAGCCACCGCTCTCTCGACAAAAGTGGGAATCATCGCCCGGCGACTTCTCGCAGTAGGGACGACCCAATCTTTGGCAGCGCGGTACCCTTTCTACGAGGTCCATTTCTCTGCGCGCACTCGAGAGGAGCTCCAGAAAGTCCAGGATATGATGAAAGGAGTGCCAGGTGCCAAGATGGCGGATGATGTGACTACGCGGTTTGAAGTTCCCCTTACAACTGCGAGTCCTGAAGAAGGAACGTCGGAAGCGAAGCCCCTGACCTTGGCAGAGCTCTTCGCTCTTCTCAGCGCTCAGGACACCTTCAAGGAGTTCAGTGTTGATCGTGTGGGGCTGGAGAGTATCTTCCTCAAAGTCATACGAGAGAACCAAGTGAAGGAGGAGGGCGAAAGCGAGGGGAAGCGGAAGGCTTGGTGGAGACTGGTTTAGACTGATATTCGCGTGTGATACAAGGCCATTTTGGCCTCCGTATGTCTTTCTCTTTGTTGTACAGCTCGTTTGCAGAAGGCTGAAGTTGGCGAACACCTAGATATAGACATCTCTTGCCTTTCGACGCCTCTTCAGTATTGAGATCGATGTGCGGGACAGATGTTATTAGGGATCAGGGCTAGCACTGAAAAGGGGGTATATAACAAGAGACGCACAGGTACGATTGCGAAGAAGCAAATCTCGGCCTCTCCTATGCATTAGATCTGTGGCGCGAAGACACGGCTGCGTGGGGAAATGAGCGAGCGAGCGAGTAATGGTCCTGCGACTAAGGAGTTGATAGTGTAATATACAATTATAATGCGTTGCGTATATATTTATTCACGGCGCCTTAGTATTTTGCTCTTCAAACGAGATACGGTGAGATATAGCAGCAACATTCGAAAGCGAGACGTTTACACATCTGAGATGGTGGGATCGCGCTCTGTTTTGTAAATGAGGCCAATCTACCTTTATATGTGGATGTCAGTCCGAGGACCTTCTCTTGCAAGAGAAAAGACTGAGAGATGGCGTACCTGACCAAGGTTTCACGACGATAATCGCGCCCTTGAGGGTCTCACCGGCCACCAGGGCGCGAATAAGTCCGCCAGCAAACGCGTCTCCAGCGCCGTTCGTATCGACAATCTCCTCCGTTGCGACCATCAAGACTGGATACTTCTGCAGTTCGCTGTTTCCAGCTTCAACCACGAGGGTTGGGTCAGCACCTTGGTCAGGTCTGGAGACGGTTCTGCCATAGATATGTCCCGATACGGATGTACATGCCCCCGTTGGAACATTGATAAGCTGCACACCTGAAATAACGATGATCCAGTTTTGTGTAGCAGGGCGGCGAACTGACGCAGGAAACGCGCCATGGACGGCTTATAGGGTGTATACATCGGCCTGATTTCAAAGTGGAGAAGTGGATGGGACAAGGTGTGAGGGCCAGATACAGCAGCAGCGGCAGCGGCGGCGGCGGCTTGACCGTAATACGAGGCGAAGAGAGACGGGGATGTGCACTGGCATAGCCATTGTATTGCATGTTCGACTCCCTATATCTAGTAAGGACGTGCTAACAGCTGCAGTGCCCAGCTGGGAAGTGGAGAAGTCATCAACTTCAGCACCTGGAACAGTAACGCTTGTGGTCAGTGCTGGCGATGAAGGAGGGCTCATAACCAATTGAGCGGGAAAAAACGGCTGCTCAGTCGAGTACTTATATGCGACAATACCGGCCCTATCCACGGCAATGAGACGAACATGAAAAGCAGGAACCGAGAGAAACACATGAGAACGAGCGCTAAGACTCCCCAGTCATGTCACCGTGTTACCAAGGATATCATTGAGTGAGCAAAGCGCCGACAATTGTGGAGACGAATTGACCAGATCAACAATAATCGATAGGCTGGGAAGACGAGTAGCAATGATAGCAAATGTGGCACTTTTTGAGCAAGCATGGGGAGCATGGGGAGCATGGGGAGGCCGTGAGTTTCTGCCGTATCGAGTAAATGAGGTGAATGAGCGCATCCAGAGGGACGAGGGACGAGGCGTCGCAGTATTTAAGGTTTGAGCCGAGTTCTGAGTTTGACCAAATATACCGAACAACTTGCTCTCCTTCGTTCCTGTTTATGTTTCGTTTGCTGCCTACTTTATGGGACACGAGAAGTAGACAGGAGAGCGCACAATTCGGTGAGAGGCCCTCTCGTGGTTCTCTCTCACCTCGTCGTGCGTTAGGTCCGTCTACAGTACCACACACATAAGATTCGTTCATCAAAAATGACTCCTGTGGGGTGCATATCCTCAGTGCTTGGTCAATATATTATCCCACTCGAATCCGAAATCTCCCCCTCTATCTTCTTAAACACGACAATGGTCACCTTTCGTGCTCCTTGCGTCTGAAGCCTCAGTCGCTCACGAATGTGTGAAGTCGAATAGTGGATTGATTTTGCTGAAGTATGTTAATGATGTCTTTACTGTTGCCAGCTTTCTCCCTTATAGTGTCAGGTATGTATCTCCGTTTCTGGAACCCTGCTTTCCTGCAGGTGGCTGAATTTGACCATGAGTGGAACATCCTTGAGCTTGTCACACGGACTTGCGGCTCGCAGTACTGTTGTACCATGCCATATGGGCGCGCTTGCCCCAGCGCTACCGAGTTCAGGAGTTCGAGAGCCATAAAAGGGATTGTCCCAGTCCGATCAAGGTTTTGTGAATCGTGGTCAACCAGGCTAGCCAAGTCGAGGTCAATGAGGTACCCCTGATTCGTTCCATGGATTCTTTTGTACATCATATTGGAGGGAGTGATGTCTCGGTGTTGGATCCCTAGCGGCCATAGGGCCTGATTGCCTGACATTACTGTGTTAGGGATAGAACGCATGTATATGTAGAAAGAAGTGCCCACATTTATCATTGATATGCCACAGCCCACATATCGATCCCACTCAAACCCGATCCGAAATGTCCACCTCCATCACCTCAAACACGACAATCGCCACCTTTCGTGCTCCTCGGGTCTTCAGCTTCAGTCGTTCACGAATATGTGAAGTGGAATACATGGTTGACCTCGTTCCGGCATAAGGCAAGATATGGTTTGTGATGTCTTTTCGATCCGCTCCTGTCTCCTCTCTTCTTCGGATTCCGGCACTCATGTTTGTAATGCCCTTTCTTCCCGCAACCATAGCAGGTGACGTTCGATTTCTTTCCTTTACCGCCCGTTGACCCACTTCCGCGTCCTGACTCTGCCTTTCCGCTGCCCTTGGACCCCTTCTGCTTCGCGAGCAGTCCAACTTGATCCTCTGCAATACTTCCAGTCGTGGAGGTACGCAGCTCCTTGCGGAGCTCGATGGCGCGGAACGCGTCGCATAGGACGTCAACCGAGTGGTTGGAGGCGGTGGGGTTATGTACCGCGATGACCATATTATGCTGCGGGTAATGAATTGATGAAGTACTGGTAGAACTGCTGGGGAGTGATGGTGAGGCCAGCTGCGGCCAGGCGTGTGCGGAGAGCCTTCATGTGGTCACGAAAGGCTGTGATGGGAGTCTGACCATCCCATCACGCGAGGGTTAGCTCTGCATTGAGCACTGCCTGGATACCCGATTGGCGTGAGCCATAACTACTCTCGATCATAGTCCAAGCGTTGTGTGGGCCATCATCTGTTCCAAACACGTCCCCGAGGTCCTCCTCGACTCAGAGCGCAATTTCTGTGTAAGCGCGTGCTGCGCGAAGCTTCCATGCAGCTAATGCCTTGGTCTCCTCTGGAGTCGGAGCGGCTGCGTCCGCTGGTACTGGAGTCGTGATCATACCGTTGACCACTTCCCATTGGCCGAGTGCCTTCAGTTGAGCTTCCATGTTTCAGCGCCACACAAAGTAATTCTTGCCGTTGAATTTGGGGAAAGAGGCAAAAGCGTTTCCAGTGCTGAGTGCGTACGGGAGTGGTTCGGGGGCAGTAGGAGCGGACATAATGAGTGAGCGTGAGTGTTCATGAGCACAGGGCTCAATGACCTTTTAGATTACTGTAGGATACGAGTGCTCAGCGAATGTACCAAGTAAACACTATGTATATTATAGTTCACCTGTGTTGGGTTATGGTTCCGCCATAGCAGCTCCACTCAGCTGACCAGTGGCACAGTCGATCGCGCTGGTAACTAATCTTCGGAGTTGGTATCTAGGTATCGGTTAATAGGTTTCATTTCCTGACCTTGTCTGGACTCGCCTGGACTCTTTCTGGTGCCTCGCTACCATGCTTTAACACATGTTTCGGCCCCTCCATTTGCTCCTGATCCTTTAGCTATATAAGCACCCATGTTCTGGCTACTTGTTGCTCAGCGTTTACTTGGTATTCTCGCTGAGCAGTATGTTCTATTTGTTTCTATTGATCTTGACATGTTTGCTTAATATCTTTGTAGCTCGTATCCTACAGGTGAACTATAATATATAGCGTTTACTTGGTATTCTCGCTGAGCACTCGTATCCTACAGATCTATTCTAAAAACCTGTAGGATACAAGCTACAAAGTATTAAGCAATCGTGTCAAGATAAGTAGAAACAAATAGAACGTACTGCTCAGCGAATGTACCAAGTAAACGCTGAGCAACAAGTAGCCAGAACACGGGTGCTTATATAGCTAAGGGATCGGAAGCAAATGCAGGGGCTGAGACATGTGTTAAAGCATGGGGTCGAGGCACCGAAGAGAGTCCGTGAAAGTTAGGGAAATGAAACCTATCTACCGATGCCTATCTACCGACTCCGAGGGTAAGTTACCAGAGCGATCGACCGTGCCTCCGCACTGTTGAGTGGAGCTGCGACGGCGGAACCAGATATCCAACACTTTGTTGTCACCAGCTTTCTCCTTAATGGTATCCAGTATCTTGGTTTCTGGAACCCGGCTCTCCTGCGGGTGGCTGAACTTGACCACGAGCGGGACATCCCTGAACTTGTCGGATGTACTTGTCGCTCAGAGTACCCCGTCCGATGATGTCATATGGACGGTGTATCATGCTGTCGTGAGCCAAAACGACGCTCAAGAATGTCCCACACCGTCTTCGGGTCCCTGCTCCGTCCAAGTACGCCATTCGCGTTAGCACTGATCCTCAACTTAATCTCTTGATAAGCTGACACAGTACGCAGGTCGAACTCGGTTATAGCAGCGGTCTCTTGTGAAGTGATGTTTTCGGGATCGGCTGGGACAGGACGTACTATAGTACCGTCTACCATGCCCCACTGACGGAGGGTGAGAAACATTGTTTCCATATTACCGCGCCAATCGGGATAGTTCTTGACGCCTAGCAGCTTCTCGAATGCATTGAAAGATGATCCGCCATATCCGGCGGCCTGGACCATGGGCTCCTTGACTTTGAGGGTGCCATGAAGAGTGTCATCCGTGGTGCCGGTCCTGGCTGACTTTAAAATCCTTTCACCATCCACAGTCACTCGTCCCTTGGCATGACGTGCGTCACTACTGCCTTGGACCCGATTCTTGCTGCCGGCTGGGGGAGAAACAAGTCGGGATTCGGAAGAGAAAGTAACAGAAAGCAAAACGTACAAGACTTTGGAACTGGTTCCTCCACTGGTTCTTCTTCCAGCTCAGGACCAGGCAGTGCAGGTGTATCATCTATGTTGGTGGCGGATTCGCTAAGCCTTTGTGGTCTGATATAGAAACAGGTTCCATCGCGACAAGACCGAAGTGCCTTGGGGACGGTCGTTGGTAAGCTGTCATCGTTACTCTTATTCCGCCTGTATTTGACCGTTGCCTTAAATTGCCCCTATTACACAGCATTGGTAGGCAGCCGGTTCTGACACCGTCCATAGAGAGTATTCTGCCAATCCGATGCAGTCTTCTCAACCTCTTAATCAATTCCTCTGCCATAAAAATGACATCTGGTTCGCGGAATGACCC
>WNFL01182111.1_pt1 | contig 12948 bp, 10 predicted proteins | sample 5400361 | NCBI WGS metagenome assembly WNFL01 (sample SAMN13153351, study PRJNA577476) | soil metagenome | isolation source: 40 cm soil on Douglas fir-dominated hillslope | place: USA:California | collected 2013-09-17
TGGAAGCCGGCGTTGGCGTGCTCTCGCAAGAGGCGAGTCATCACCCTGTGTGCGTACCCCTTGCCAGTGTGTCCCGGCCGCGTAACCACTGCGCTAATCTCGCGAAGTTCCGGCAGGCACAACCGCTCGCCGCCCATAGCCACCAATTCTCCATTAACGCGAATACCGAAATAATTCCCCATTTCGTAAGTGCGCTCGCGAAAAAACCCCGGAAACGCCAGCGTAGTGAGCGCCACCATCGCGCCGGCATCTCCCGAGGTCATACGCACAATTTGTATTTCGTCGGCCCCAGCCTCGGCTTCCAAACGCGAAGGCCCAAGCATCTGATGGCAATGCAGCGGTGGTCCGACTTTAATTCCACTCGCGTCCACGGGCTGCGGGCCAAACAGATAGACATGCTCGCCAACCGTCAGCAATTCCCCAAGCTTCTTCAAACTATCTGCGCTGTTCTCCGCCACGGCCGCGAAGGGCACGACCTGTGCCGGGTAACGTTTTGTCCGGCCATTTCCAACGGCAAAGCGAGCGTGCTCCGTCTCAAGCGCGTTCCAAGCTGGATCGAGAAGTAGATCGTCACCCACAATTTTTCGCATGCTCGATAATACGCTCGACCTGCGTCAAATATTTCCTGCCAACTACTTCTATCTCGCGCCCTCGTTCCGAAAAAATCTTAACTCTTCACATTCCCTAATGCCCGCCCGACGACCCCGGCCCCTTAAATCTTCGAATCAGAAGCACCAGCGGCACTCCGAGCAGCACAAACCACCCAAGCGCGGTAAAGCAATCCATAAAAGCCAGGTAGGTGGCCTGCCGTTGCAGCAAGTCGAACGCCTGCGCCTGTGCGTGAACCACCGCGTCCGCATGCGTGAAAGCATGCGTCGAAAAATACTCAGCGAGGTTGCCGAGAAGCTTTTGATATCGCGCATCGAAAGGAGTGGAGTGCGCCACCAACACCGATTGATGATATTGTGTTCGGCGCGCCAGCAGCGTGGTTACAAACGCAATGCCGAAACTTCCACCCTGGTTTCGGAAAAGATTGGTCAAGCTGGAGGCTTTGTTGTTCTTGTGCTTCGCCAAATTGGAATACGCGAGCTGACTGACCGGCACGAATAGCGTCGCGATTCCAAGGCCCTGCACCGCACGCGCCCCTGCTTCGTGACGGTAGTCCGTAGCCAAAGTAAAGCTGGCGTAGTACCACATGGCCAGCGCGAAAACCAAATATCCAAATCCGAGCAGCCGTTTCACGCCAACCTTCGGAAGAATCCTCACCACAACCGGGGCGAGCATCACGATCACAAAAGCTCCGGGTCCGAGCACCAGCCCAGCATCCGTCGCCGTATAGCCAAACAGCCGCTGCAGCATCTGCGGAATTAGCACCGTCGATCCATAAAGCGTGAAACCGAAAAGGAAGTAAAAAATATTGGCCAGCGCGAAATTTCGGTCCGCCAGCAAACGAATCTCTACAACCGGATCAGGATGCCGCCACTCCCACACAATAGCGAACACGAGGGCTGCCATGGACACGACAAAAAAGAAAATAATAAAATTGCTTTCGAACCAGTCCTCCGTCTGCCCCCTGTCGAGCACAACTTCAAGGCACGCGAACGCGATGGCCACCGAGAAAATTCCCCATCCATCGATCTTCAGTTTGCCGCCTCTCCGTGCTGACTCCACCTCGCGTGTGAACTCCGGGGGATCAGAAAGCAAGCGGCTGGTGAGCAGAAGAGAGATGATGCCGATCGGGATATTTATGAAGAACACCCATCGCCAGCTCCAGTTGTCCGTGATCCAACCTCCCAACGGCGGTCCGATTGCCGGCGCGGTCACAATCGCCATGCTGTAAAGCGCGAACGCCGCGGCCCGCTTGGCCGGCGGAAACGTGTCCACAAGGATGGCCTGCTCCACCGGAGCCAGGCCCCCGCCGCCAACTCCTTGCAAGACGCGGAAAAAGTCAGCGCGCCCAGGCTCGGCGCGAAGCCGCACAGCAATGAGCTCACCGTAAAAACCGCCACGCAAATCATGTAATACCGCTTGCGTCCAAAAATCCGGCTGAGCCAAGCGGATAGCGGCAAAACCACCGCGTTCGACACCAGGTAACTCGTCAGCACCCACGTGCTCTCGTCCGCGCTCACCGCGAGCCCGCCGGCGATATGCGGTAGAGACACGTTGGCGATCGCCGTATCCAGCAGTTCCATGAAAGTGGCCAAAGTGACCGTGATGGCGATAAACCACGGATTGATGCCAGCCTTGAAAGCAGGCATGGCCACTGTCGATCTCGGCGCGCTCTTGGCTGCGAGGGATGCGTTGGCTGTCAGGGTATCGCTCACGGCTTTTCTCGCCCAGTTAGATGCTAAAGAGACCGTACGGTCGCATAAATAAATCGAATGATTGTAGATAGGGTCGTGTTGCTTTTTCAGCAGGCAGGGCGGTAGATGCGATCAGGGCAAGCAAAGACGGGCAGGGAGCCGCGCGACAAAATGTTTACTTGCTTGCGGTGGGTTTTCGCCGGACGATTTATCGCGAAGCGGCACTATCCTGACTGCATCCTCTGGGCCTGACAGCTAACAAGGAGATCACATGGACTGGAAATTGATCTTCGGCCTGTCTCTTTTCGGATTGGCCATGGGCGTCGCGACGGTATTCGTGATTCGTTGGATGTCGAGCCTGTCTTCTGGCTGTCCATCTTCCTCGTGTGCGCATACCTCATCGCGCGAAACCGGCCGGACCGCCATTTTCTTCACGGCTTGCTGCTTGGCATCGTGAATAGCATCTGGGTTACCGGCGCGCATATCGTCTTCTTTTCGCAGTACATCGCGAATCACTCGAAAGAGGCGGCGATGATGAGTTCGATGCCGCTTCGGGACTCGCCGCGTTTAATGATGGCGTGCATAGGCCCTATCATCGGCATAATTTCTGGTCTCGTTATCGGTCTCTTAGCCTTAAGCCAGAAGACTCGTCAAGCCGCGAGTCAATTTACCAGCATAACGTGACCATTCGTTGTAACAATGGGTCACCTACAGCGCTCATCTGCGAGTTTGCGATGCAAAGCTTGCATCCCGCGATTCCGGAGCAGTCGTTGGAATCAAGCGGCCACTTCGTATGGTGTATTCCTCGCCGCCCCAGTGGATGCGATTGGACGCAAAGCTTGCCAGCCATACTACGAAATGAATGGCATCTTGCAATGGCACGAGCCAGAGTTTGCGCCGCACCACATCGTCGCCTACGCCCCAGACGCCGACCGTCCATGCCATGGTCAATCGCAGAACCAAATACGCGATCAAGTATGTCGCACCAATCCACGGTGTAGACGCAATCAGCGCGGCTGCCAGAGCCCAAGGCAAGCCATGCGTGAAAATCAGCCCCGCAAAGGACCACGGACGGCAAAGCCGCACGGTGCGCGACCAGCGCACTTGATGCTGCCAGAAGCTAAGCGCGGTCTGCACGGGATACATCGTCCACACCGCTTCTCGTGAAAGCAAAACTTTGCCGCCCGCCTTTGCGATCCGGTGGCCTAGTTCGTAATCGTCCGCGAGCACATCGGCAATTGCCGCAAATCCGCCGATCTTTGCCAACCATCCCCGCGTCGTGACAATGGAAGCGCCCAGCGCAAACGTGATTCCCTCCATCCAATTCGCCATCAGCACGCCCGCAAAGAAATCGCTGGCCGCGCCAATAGCCTCCAGTTCAGCGCCAAGGTTCTTCTCCGCAATACCTCGATAAAACGAAGTCACTGCGCCAACGCTCCGGTCAGCGAATGGTGCAACAACTTCTCGCAGATATGTTCGCGTGACTCGTATATCGCCGTCCGTCAAGACAAGAATTTCGTGCTGGGCCTCGCGCGTCAGGCGCGCCAGCATATTTACTTTGCGATTTGCGCCGATTCGTTCCGCGCCGATGAACAATCGAATTCGTCGTTGTGGGAAATCCGTGATCAGCCGCCGAATCAATGGCACCGCGGGATCGGCATCGTCGCCCACACCGAAGAGAATTTCGTAATGCTCATAGTCTTGCGTGCAGAAGCTTGCGAAATTCTCATACGAGCCAAAATCCACACCGCGAACGGCCTTGACCAAACTAACGGCCGGGGCATACGAAGCAAACTCTCGCGCCCGTTCGCGAGTGAAAAATCGCAATGCCGCGAGCGTTGCTGCCATGTAATAGGCGAGCGGCATCGCCGCAAGCACAAGCACGAAGAAACGCCAACCGGGCAGCACAAAAGTAAGAGCCATGGGGACAAGCCATCTCACTTCACGCCTCGCGCGTTCTGTTGCAATGTCTCGGCTCGGGTATCACGAATCGGCTCCAAAAGGCGATTTCTGACGCGATACTCAAGTCCGCGCCACCTAATTCTGTCCGTAAAAAATCCGGCGAACCAGACCGCGGCGCTCATGGCATCGCGAACGGGTGCCAACCAGAGTTTCGAGGCAATGTTGCGATCTTGCAGTCCCCATACGCCTGCTGCATAAGCCAAGCCGACCCGCAAAGCCAAATAAGCCGCGATAAAAGCCGCTGCCGTTCCGGTCCAGCCGGAAACAGCAGCTACAACCGCCGCCAAAACCGCCCAGGGCAAGCCATGCGTGAAAATCATTCCGGCGTATCCCGCCGGCCGGACGTTGCGGAGCCCAATCGCCCAGCGAAACTCATGCCGTAAAAAATCGGAAAATCTCTCCCGTGGAAAAACCATCCACACCGGCTCGCGCATCAACTCCACACGATGCCCCTTGGAAGCGATGCGATTTCCCAGCTCGAAATCGTCGGAATGATGATTGGCCATTGCTTCCCACCCGCCGATTTCCGCCAGCCGCGTTTTGGTCGTCGCCATCGTCCAACCAAACGCAAATTGCACCTTGCCTTCGAGCTGTCGCGCCACAAGGGCGCTCGGCACCGAGTCCATGCACATCCCCAGCATATCCAGATCCGCAGCCAGCGTGCCGCCGCCTGCGCAACGATAGAAACATGTGACCGCGCCTACACGCCTGTCTGCAAACGGCGCAACCACCTCCCGCAAATAATCTCGCGGTACGCGAACGTCACTGTCTGTCATCACTAGCAATTCGTAACGAGCTTCCTTCACCAGCCTGCACAGGCTGTTCACCTTGTTGTTTTCGCCCACGCGCGGCACGTCGGTGACAAACCGAATCGATCGATCAGGAAAATCCCTCTGCAATTTTTCGATTACGGGAATTACCGGGTCGTGCGGGTCGGCCATCGCAAACACTAATTCGTATTCCGGATAATCCAGTCGGCAGTAGCTTGCGAAATTCTCGTAAGCACCCGGATCGACCCCGCGCACTGGCTTCAGGATGCTGACTGGCGGTGCAAAGGAATCGTCGCGCGCGGGCAATCTGCGAAGAATCCAAAAATATTCAATCGTGCAGTACAGTGATAGCACGTAGTACACCAGCGGGCCGGCGGCCAACACAAACACGGCCAAACGCAGCACAGACAGCACCGTTTCGCTCATAGCGTCTATTGCGAGCCGGCCACGTGAGTGACCGAGCGATTAGCGTACACCGCTTTACCGCCGCTCTCGGCCAACAAATAACTTCCGGCCGCAGGGAGCCGTTGCGCGGCTGCGGCTCGCTGCTCAGAAGGCACAAACAGAAAAACTCGTTTCGGTCCGCCCCACAATGCCAAAAATTCGGTGTCGGTCAAAAAAATATGCGGCGCATCCGGGTAATACGATCCTGCCGCCAAATTGTTGTAGCGCCCATTCCACAAAAGCAGTTGCCGATTGGTGTAAAACGCCACGCCGGACATAGCGTCAAATTCGCCGTAGAGCGCCAGCGTGTCCGACGATGTGATCTGCGGCAGAACTTTCGTCATCAGCGGCCGCGACGACAAATACGGTCCGAAAACACCAAGCGCTATATTCGCGGCGAAAAAGAACACCGCCATGGTGATCGCCAGGCAGATTGCCGCACCTTCAGCGCGCCCTCTGCGACGCAGCCACCAGGCAGCCGCTAGGCCAAAAAGAAATGCGGCGGCGGCTAGCGCCGAAGGCAATCGCAAAAGCGCGAAAGCCTGCGGCGTTAAATCCAGAATGTGCGCCATCGACACGCGATAAAAATCGTTTTCGTGCTCTTTCAGCAGCGAAGAAATATCGCCGTTCACCTGCACTCTGGCGGAAATCCACAACATCGCGATCAGCACCGCCGCCAGCGCCGCGCCCACCGCCGCCAGCGCCGCTTGCATGCGCACCAGCCAGCGCTCCCCTTGTTCCTCTTCCTTGGCCAAGCCTATTCCCAGCAGCATGGCAATGGCCGGCCACGCGCCAAAACTGTAATATTCCATTCGGGAACCAAACGTGAGCGAGAAAAACAGCAAAATAAATCCGGCCCACAAAACTAACAGTAGTCGCGTCTGCCCTTCTGCCGCTAGATTCTTCCAAGTTCGAGGCCGCGGAATGCGTCGCAAGGCACCGGGAAGAAAAATGCTCCACGGAAAGAACCAAATCAGGTGTGCGCCAAGCCACAACCACAGCGGCACCGCTTCATAATCGGGCGGATATCGCGTGCCGATCGCGCGCTTGAGATGCTCGTTGATAAAGTAAGACCAGAAAAACGAGTTAGCGCGCAAGCTCGCAAGGATGTGCCACGGCGCGGCCACCAGCAAGAAAATCGCAGCACTCGAAAATAAATGTAGTTCCCGCCATCTTTTCCAGGCCCCCGCCGCGGCGACAAACAAAAACAGGATGGCCACGGGAAAAATCACGCCAACCAACCCACGCGTTAGCATCGCAAGTCCGGTAATCGCGGCTGCGCCCCAATACGCCACGCGAGGATTTAGCGATCCGGTCCAGCCGCGCAGGAAAAGATAGAAGATTGCCGTAAATTCCAGCGTGTAAATCGCTTCCGGAATCATGATGCGAGTAAAGAGAAAAAATCCCGCGCTGGTACACACCACCAGTCCGCTGTACAAACCTGCGCGCACCCCGAAAAATCTTCGCGCAAATTCATTCACCAGCAGCACCAATCCAATCATCGCCAGCGCTACCGGCAAGCGCGTTGAAAATTCATGCTGCCCCAGGGCAGCGTAACTCATCGCCACCGCCCAATAATGCAGCGGCGCCTTCATCAAATAACGAATGCCATTCATGTACAGGATGACCCAGTCATGCCTCTGCAGCATTTCACGCGAGACCATCGCATGCGATGCGTCCGCGTCATCGAGCAAGGCGGGAAACCCGGCATTTCCGAGGTATATCGCAGCGGAGAGAACAATCAACAGAATGACAGCGGCGGTGCGGCTCTTTTCCGAAAAGCCGGAGCCAGCTTCTCCCGAAACACTTTTCTCCTCCGAAGAATTGACTTCAACCTGCGGCAACAAGCGCGACTCCCACGCATACAAGCACCACACCAATCCATCGGGCAGGACTCACGTCTTCGCGCAAAATGTATTTCGCCCCCAGCGTGCCGACGACGTAACTCAGCGCCGACGCCGGAATCACAAAGCTGATCGCTTTCCAGGACAGCAGCACCAATAAGGAATAAAACGCGAGCGCGAGTAGCGGCACGCCAGTCCAAAACCAGCCATTGCGCAACGCGCGCCATAGAAAAGACAAAAGCTCTCGCGGCCGCAGCCGTTCAGGTTCTCCAACAGACTTCATTCCGCGGCTGACGGCAATTTCCCCGCCGGAAGCGCCGAAGATCAGTATCCCGAGAAGGAGCGCCTCGCGCATTATGCCGCCACCCCTCGCACTGCAACTTCCGTGGTGCGCGGCCGCGTCTGACCAACCAGCAAGACGCCGATGCAGATCAGAATTACGCCGATCCAGCGACGCGGCGATACGGACTCATGCAAAAATAAAACCGCGAGCAGCGTCAATGTCGCATACCCAAATGCGCCGGCCGGCATCACGTAGCTATAATCCGCCCAACTCAGCACGGTCATATAACTTAGCGTGAAGCCGGTAAGAAAAAGGATCCCGATCCATATTGTTCCGTTCGTGAGGGTCATCAGAAGAGCGTGGCGCAAGCCTGCCGCGGAAATTTCCACGGCGCCGATTTGCGTCATGCCGCGCTTTAACATCAAGTCGCCGGCGTTGGCGCACACAACCATTGCGAGGATCATGACCAGGGTCTTGATCCGAATCCGTAACTCGTGTCCCATGCTGTGAAATTAATCGTTTCCGGAAGCGGACGGCGTCTCCGGCACGGCAATCATTGTTTTTTCGATATCGCCGCCCTCGCGCACCCACTTCCAGCGCTCCGAGCGGAGCTTCAGGAAATCGACCGCTTCGTGGTAGAGGCGCTTGCGCTCGTTGCTGTCCCAAAGGGCTTCGCGCACAATGCGCCACACAACCTTCGGACGGAAATAGTATTCGTCGTAGAAGCGATTCACGCCGCCCATCATCTCCGCCTTGGACAAATGCGGGTATTCGATGTGAGGCAACTGGTGCCCGCCAGAATCGGCCAGCGCTTCCACTTTCAGGAAGCCTTGCTTAGCCATGGAATCGTGCAATTCCGTGCCGGGCATGGCGTGCGCCAGCGAGACTTGGATGGTTTCGCAGTCGAGCTCCTTCGCGAAGTCGATCGTCTTCTGAATCGTTTCGCGTGTTTCGCCGGGCAAACCGATGATGAAATCGCCGTGGACGCGAATACCGACCTTGCGGCAATTCTTCATGAAGGTGCGCGCCATTTCAACGGTCGCGCCCTTCTTGATGTTTTTCAGAATTTGCGGGTCGCCGGACTCGAAGCCGACGATGAATAGCCGCGCGCCCGCATCGGCCATCCCTTTCAACGTTTCGTAGTCGCTGTGTACGCGTGCGGTGGACGACCAACGGAACTTGAGCGGCTTAAATTTTTGGCACAAATCGAGGACACGATCCTTGCGAATGTTGAAGGTGTCGTCGTCGAAGAAAATTTCCTTCATCTGCGGAAAATATTCGATGGCCTGCTTTACTTCACGCGCGACATTTTCGATTGAGCGCGTGCGCCACGCGTGTCCTGAGATTGTTTGCGGCCACATGCAGAAGGTGCATAGCGCCGGACATCCGCGCGTGGTGTAGAAGGAAACGAAAGGATGCAGTAAAAAGGGGACGTTATAGTTTTCAATCTTCAGGTCGCGCTTGTAAATGTCGGTGGCAAATGGAAGAGCGTCCAACTCCGCTGTGTGCAATTGCGGCCGCTCTGCGTTGTGCACAATCTTGCCGTCCTTGCGATAGCTGACGCTGAGAATTTCGCTCAGCGGTTTGCCGTGCGCGTACTCGACTACGGAGTGGTCGAATTCGCCGCGAGTTACGAACTCAATGTCCTCGCTGGCGTTCAAAGTCTCATCCGGCTTGATGTGCCCGTGCGGGCCAACAAATGCGATTTTCAGGCTGGGATTAGCTTCCTTGATTTTGCGGATGAGCTTGACGTCGCTCTCAAAACCCACCGTTGAGGTGAAGAGCACCAGAAATTCGTAGTCTTTGCAGATTTCGACGGTTTGCTGCCAGTTCACTTTCGCAGGCGAAGCGTCGAGCAGGCGGCTTCCCGGGATCATACCTGCCGGGTAGGTTAGCCAAACCGGGTACCAATAGGATTCAATCTCGCGCGTCGCGGGCCACCGCGAACTCGCTCCGCCATCAAAATTTTCAAAGCTGGGCGGATTCAACAGCAATGTCTTCATCACATCTGGCATTCTTCACCCTCAGTCTTCAGGAAATTGCTAGTTCTCAGGTCACGCAACGCCACAAAAAGGCGCTCATCGAACGCGCTTAGGCCCCCACTTGCATTGTCCCCGGAGCCCCTCAGTTACAAAGAATAGTTTACCGGAGTTGGCGGTACGGCTCCAAACCTTTCTCTGAATGGTGTTTCCGTGCATTGAATGGCGAAATACAGCATTAAATGGCGACGCTGGCACGGACGGAGTGTGTATTTGGGTGTGTCTCCTTGCAAGACCGCGGGCCAAGGCCGGAGCTAGGACCGGGGGCATCGATCTCTTTGGCGCGTCCGGTACGCCGTGATGCGGCGGTGAGCTGTGACGCGAGCGGTGCGCGAACGGAAGAGGGGGTACCACCCCCGTGGCGATAGAAAGAGTTCGGAAGGCACTGAAGCTAAAGCACATAGTCGCGCGCCGTTGCGCCAAAGAGTGCGTAACTGCATGTAAACATTGAGGTTGGAGGGATGTGATAGGAGGGAAAGGACTTGGACGATTTATGTTGATTAACATTACGCACTCTATAACAGCACGAGCCGTTTGTCACTAGAAATCTTGCGTCGGCGAATCTCTACAGTTGGCCGATAGTGCTCGAGGTACTTTTTGCGCCGTGGCTTGCGTCGGCGGCGCTCGCGAAGATTTCCCAGATGCGGTCAATCCAGTCCAAGTGCTCTGGCTTGATGAGGACGGAGCGAAGGACGGTTACAGTTTCGCGGTCGCGGCGAACACTTGCCTGCAGCGAACTGAAGAGGGTGACCGGGAGATCCGCGAGGGCGAGATGGAGGCCGCGCTCGGCAGCGGCTGCAAAGATGGAGCGAGACTTGGCCGACATTTCGGAGATGCTTGCGGCTCGCGGCACGAAGACAACGATGTCCAGCTCCGGTGCGAAGACCGTAACGAAGCGATTATCACCTCTCGCTTTTTCATAGAGGCCAAGAGCTGCGGACCTGCTGCGCTCGAGGCGTTGCGCAAATTCGCCATGCTTCACCAAAGGGAGGAGCTTTTGCGTGGCCCAGAGCGCCGCGGCGGAAGCGCCGGGGCGGGAACACTCTAGGCTAATTTCGCCCAAATGCAATTCCGCGGAGCTGAAGTAGGTAAAGGGCGAATCATGCTTGTACAGGCTTCCTACGTTTGGGTCGCGGAAAAGCACGCAGCCGCAGCCGTAGGGCTGCAGGCCGTGCTTGTGCGGGTCGATCACGATCGAATCAACTTCGCGGATGTGAGCAAAGGCAGCCTTTGCATTCGCGGCGAGATTGTCGATTAACGCGAAGTATCCGCCATAGGCGGCATCGGCGTGCACGCGAAAACCAAATTTCTCACGCAAAGCGAGGATTTCGGGTAGGCGATCGACCGAACCTGTGGCTGTCGTGCCCATAGTGGCGACGACGGTTCCGACATCACCACGCTCCAGGAGTTTCCGCAGCGCGTTGATATCCATACGGGCTTGAGAATCCACCGGCACGGATTCAAATTCGAGTTGCAACACGCTGCTGATGCGATGGTGCGTGTAATGGGCCTGTGCGCTGGCCAAGATCTTCTTTCGCGGCTGGAGGCGCCCCGCGACCCAGAGGGCTTCGAGATTGGCCATGGTGCCGCCGCCACAAAGATGTCCGAGGAAATTTCTCCAGCCGAACATGGAGGCAATCTCCGCGACAGCTTCTTTTTCCATTGCGGAGGTGGCGCGGCCGCCATCGAGGGCGTGATTGTTGGGGTTGATCCACATGGCCAGCGCGTAGGCGAGACGAGCGACTGGATGCGGGGGCTTGAGCATCTGGCCGGCATAGAGAGGATGAAAGTAGGGGTAGTTGTCGTGTAGCCGCTCGGCCGTTGCCGTCAAAACTTCTGACAATTGTTTTTGGTCGATCGCTTGTGCGTCGAATGGAGGAAGCCCGGCGAATCCTGCGTCGAGCTTCTTCAGCGCGTCGAGAAACGCGGCTAGAGTTTCTTGTTCAAGCTGCACAATTTACCCTACTGCTTCCGGCATAGCGGCAAGATGGGAGATCACCGGACAAACCAGGACTGGTCACTGCCAGACCTTATCAAGCTGGCCGGCCGTTTGCAGCAAATCAAGTTGCGCCTGCTGGCGCTGGAAATTTGCGTCGAGGTAGGCCATCCACTTGTCGTTCTCTTCGAGGCGAGCTCTTTCCACTTCACGCACGTTGATTTTGCCTTCGCCGAATTGCGATTGCAGCACGGCGAGATTTTGCTGAGTGAGTTGCATCTCCAAACGCGCGACTTCCTTTGCGGCATCGCGTTCGCGCAAACGCCGCGTCTTCACGCGGACTGCCGCACTGATTTCACTCCTCTTGCCCGCCAGCTGGGCCTTGGCGACTTCGAGATTTACCTGAGCCAGCGCGATATTTGCGCGAGTTTGCGCGCTGAAGAGCGGCATTTGAATCTGCACACCAGCATTGAAGTTATCGGGTTGGAATGTCCTGAAGAATTGCGAAAAGTTGTTAAAGTTGGCCAGCCGGCTATAAATCGCTGTCAACTGCAGCGTCGGGTAATATCCGCGTTTTTCGCCGGCCAGACGGAATTCCCGGGCGCGGACATCGGATTGGGCGACACGCAGCGCGACGTTATCCTGCAACGCCATAGCTACCAAATTTGCTCCTTCTTGCTCGGCCAGGCCGGGAAGATCCTCGGGCGTGATTTCGATTTGGGTATTTTCGGCTAGCCCGGTTTGACCGTGCAGCGTGATGTCCAATTCATCTTGACGGCCCTCGAGATGGAGGATGCGCTGCATTACACGGGCCTTCGTGAGCTGATCCTTGGTCACGGAGACGGGTAGTTCAAAATTTTCCTTTTCGCGCTGCTGCGTAACGGAAAGAATTTTGTTGGCACTTTCCTGTTCTTTGCGGAGCAGCTCGAGGGAGTGGCGCACCATGGCCAGCTCGAGATATGTGGAGGCGGTGCGCACGATGACGCCGTTCCTGGCGTCCTCCAGGAGAATCTTTTGTGACTTGGCTTGCTCTTGCTGTTCTTTGGCTTGTCCGCTCAACGGCTTATTGAAGACTTCCTGGGTGTAGATGACATTAAACAGTGCCGGAGCGCGGCCACCGGGAGTTTCGGGGATTCCGAGGGTGTAGCCGGCGCCGGAGCCGGCATAGAGGTTGGGCAAAAACTGCGCTCTGGTGATCATCGCGGAGCGGTCCGCGAGGCTGGCTTGGAGCTTGGCAACTTGAATGTCACTGCTGTTTTGTAGAGCTAATTCGATGGCGCGCTTTAGGGTGAGGGATACGGCAGACGTATTCGTTGGAATCGGAGGCGCTTCCTGCGCTCGCACGGTCACGGCGAGTAGACAAAACA
>WNFL01100074.1_pt2 | contig 12947 bp, 10 predicted proteins | sample 5400361 | NCBI WGS metagenome assembly WNFL01 (sample SAMN13153351, study PRJNA577476) | soil metagenome | isolation source: 40 cm soil on Douglas fir-dominated hillslope | place: USA:California | collected 2013-09-17
CTTACCTTCAGCAGGGAGGAGTGCAAAGGTCTGCCGCAGTCGTATCTCGATCGCGTCCCGCACGACGAGCAGGGGAACATCGTCGTCGGCTTCGACTATCCCGACTTCGTGCCGTTCATGGCCAATGCGGCCAGCGAGCAGGCGAGGAAGCGGTACTACATCGCCAACATGAATCGCGGCACGGCGCGCAATCTCGCGGTCCTCGACGAGATCGTGTCGCTGCGGAAAGAGATCGGCGATCTCTACGGCGTCCCCAGCTACGCGCATTACGTCACCAAGCGGCGAATGGTCGAGAACCCCGAGACGGTGATGCGCTTTTTGAACGAAGTGAAGAGCCGCGTCACCGAGGCCGAGCTCCGCGACCTGCGGCAGCTGGCGGAGATGAAGGCGGAGCTGACCGGTGTGCCTGTCGATCAGGCATCGATCGAGCGCTGGGACGTCGTCTATTACCGCGAGCGGCTGCGGGAGAAGCGCTACGACGTCGATCAGGAAACGCTGCGCGAATACTTTCCCACGCTGCCGACCGTGAACTGGATGCTCGACATCACCGAGCGGCTCTACTGCGTTCGCTTCACCGAGGCCATCGTTCCGGTGTGGCACGACGACGTCAGGTATTACGACGTCGATGACGCCGTTTCCGGCGAGCGGATCGGCGGCATCTACCTCGATCTCTATCCGCGCCTGGACAAATACAAGCACGCCGCGGCGTGGCCGGTGCGCGGGGTCTCGCGCAACGAGGGCCGCCAGCCCATCAGCGTCCTGGTCACGAACTTCAACCGGCGGGGACTCACGCACAGCGAGTTGGAAACGCTGCTGCACGAGTTCGGGCATGTCATGCACGGCGTGCTCTCCCGCACCGAATACAACCAGCACTCCGGCACCAGCGTCGAGCGCGACTTCGTCGAGGCGCCGTCGCAGATGTACGAGGAGTGGGCCAGCCGGATGGAGAGTCTGACGCTGATGCGCAACCACTGCGCAACCTGTCCGCTCATCGATGAATCGCTCGTGCAGAGAATCCGTGCCGCCAAGAAGTTCGGATCAGGAATCGACTACGGGAGACAGCTTCTGTACGCGAGCTTCGATATGGCGCTGTCGGGCGAGGGAGTCGGAGAAGGTGAATCGGTTGTCGGTTCTCGGTTCTCGGTTGTCGGAGCAAAGTCGGGTGACTCGACAACTGACAACCGACAACCGACAACCGCTTCATCTGCTACGACAACCTCCTCCCTCTCCCTCCGCGTCTGGAGAGACATGGAACGCTCCACCCCCATGGGCTACGTCGAGGGTTCCGAGTTTCCCGGAACCTTCGAGCACATCGCCAGCGGGTATGCGGCCGGGTACTACGGATACATGTGGGCGAAGGTCATCGCCCTCGATCTGATCTCGGCGTTCGGTTCCAACGTCATGAACGAGGCCATCGGCCGCCGTTTTCGCGAGATGATCCTCTCGCGTGGCAGCGAAGAGCCCGCCCGCGATCTCGTGGAACGGTTCCTCGGGCGGCCTGTTTCGAGCGATGCCTTCTTCGCCGAGATCCGCGGCGAATAGACTTATTCGCACAAGGGTTGTATCGTATGCATCTATGAGGAACCTTCCTCATCCTTCAGGCCGCCTGAGCTGAGTCAGCGCCTCTGAACCTCAATCTTCTTAGCAAACGATCTTTCCATGCCGCTCGAAGTGTGCCGGTGGAAAGAGCAGGAGCAAACCCCATGAAGGTCTATTTCGGAAATCTGCCCAAGGATATCGATGACGCGAAGCTCGGCGAGATCGTGAAGCCGTTCGGCGCCCCCACGTCGGCGGAAGTGGTCAAGGATCGCGTCACCGGAGCATCGAAGGGCTTTGCCTTCGTCGAGTTCGCCAGCGATGACGAGGCCCACGCCACGATCAACGCCCTCAACGGCAAGGAGATGAATGGCCAGGCCGTCGTCGTCAACGAAGCGAAATCGAAGAAAGACGCACCGAAGGCTGTCGCTGCTGTCTAACCCCTAGGAAGGAGCTGTGCATATGACGAACGTGTTGAAACCGAAACGCGCCCCGAAAGTTACTGTCTCGGAGACCAACATCCGGAAGGCGGCCGCCCGCTTGATGCAGCGTCCGCTTGTCTCACCCGAGGTGCAGTACATCCAGCGCGTCCTCGGCGCCACGGCTACGCAGGACGCGGTCGACGAAAAAGTCATCGCCGTCCGCAAGATGCCGTGGTCGAGCATCGTCATCCCGGAATGACAAAGGGCGGTTCGCCGCCCTTTGTCGTCTCGATGGCTGCCGTCGCAATGTGGCACAGACCACATCTGTCCAGATTAGTTGTTTCCACCGGGGCAGCAGCGAGCGACTTACGGCGTTACCTGTCATCCTGAGGCGGCGGCAGCCCCGGAGGGGCAGAGCGCGCCGAAGGACCCCCAGCCTGCTAACCCGGGCAGGGTGGTGGATGTCGACTTTCCGCCGCCCAACCGGGATTCAACTTGGGGGTCCTTCGACCGTCCTACGCGCGCAATCGCTCCGCGATTACGCGGCTCCGGCGGCTCAGGATGACAGTGCTATTTGTTGTACGGCTGGCATTCACCGGATCGCGCTGACTTCCACCTCCGCGTTTCCTGTCGCCAACGCGTGGACGATGATGCCATTGGCATCGAGCAGCAGCGAGCCCGGCTCGATGGCGTCGACGTGGCCGCGCATCATCACGCCCGGCGCCAGTGGCCGCGTCACGGCGCGCGCGATCTCCCCGCGAATTGATTCGATCTGCGGTGCCACGGACCAGTGCGCGGATCGGGCCAATGTCTCGCGCAGCTTTTCGTGCGCGATGCGGTCGGCGATGCGGAGGAACGGATTCTTCCGCCGGGGATCGAGCGAGTAGTTGAGATTCTCCAGCGAGACCGTGCGCGTGGCCGCGTCGAAAAGCGGCGTCCCCTCGAGGTAGACCAGACCGCTGTAGCGCTTGAGGAACGAGGCGCGGTAGTTGACGTTCAACTCGATGGAGACGCGGCCGTCCGCCGCCGGCCCGAGGCGGATGGAATCGACCGCGACGCCTTCGTAGGTCTGCTTCGCGAAGTTCTCCGCCATCAATCGATTGGCCTCGCCGTAGGGCAGCTCGACGTCGAACGGGATGCGGATACCGTCGTTCACCGCCTGCGCTACTCGCAAGGCCGGCAGCGGCTTCGGCGTCACCGGCGGGCGTTCGCCGACGACGACGCGCGTACGGGCTCGGAGCGTCAACGCGCTCGTGAGCGAGAGTCCGGAACCGGAGATCGGGCCGAGGGCGACATCCACCGGATCCATGACCAGCCACGTGCGCGGGCCGATCGCGATCGGGGTCTGCAGCGCGGACCAGACCTGGTTGGCGGCCGGGCGGACGTTCGTCAATCGAGGGGTGTTGGCGTCGATCGTCTTCACCGCCTGGCGCAATTGCTCGTTCACGATCGGACCGATCTTCCAGTCGGTGATGTCGATGTTGGCAAACGTCACCTGGCAACGGTTGGAGGAGAAGTCGACCGGCATGGCCCGCGTCACGGAGCGAAGGCGCCAGTTGGCATCCCACTCCAGATGCGACGAGAGCGAGATCCAGGCATCGCGCATCGGCTCGCCGAAGCCGCAGGAAATGCAGGGCCACATGATGATCTCCCCGCTGAACGGCTTCTGCGTCCGCCGGCAGCCCTCGAGCGCGTAGTGGACCGTGGTCATGGCGTGAATGCCGCTGCCGAGGACGTTGAGCGTGATCCGATCGCGAACGACGCGGTACTTCATCCCGAACTGTTTCGCCGGATCGAGCTCGAAGGCGTCCGTCTTCGCCAGAGTCTTCGGCACCTGCGACTCCAGTTGCGGCAGCAGAGGCGCGAGCGACGTGCGGATCGGGATGACGATCGTGGAAAGCTCGGGTGGGGGAGGCGGCGGGCCTTGGGAGGCCGCGACGATGGCGAGGATCAGGATCAACATGGTCTCGGAGTTTCGCGGTCTCGCGGCGTTCGATTTGCTTCATCCGCGTCTTGCCCGTCGCGCCCCCAATGATAAAGTCATCGGCAATGGACCAACCGCGAGACCGCGCAACCGCGTAACCCCGAGACCGCAATGTCCGACATCACAACACGCGGTATCCGCATCCAGGTCGAAAGTATCTACGTCGAGGAGCGGAGTGATCCGAAGGAGAGCTACTACTTCTTCGCGTATCACGTGGTCATCTCGAACAACGGCGCTGAGGCGGCGCAGCTCGTCAGCCGGGAATGGGTCATCACCGATTCCGACGGAAACGTGGAGCGGGTGCAGGGTGCCGGCGTGGTCGGCGAGACGCCGTTGTTACAGCCCGGTACGTCATTCGAGTACACCAGTTTCTGCCCGCTGCGGACCTCGATGGGCTCGATGCAGGGCGGTTACATGATGCATCTGACCAGCGGGGAAACCTTCCGGGCGGAAATCGCACCCTTCACTCTCGCTGTTCCGGGCGTTGTCAATTGAAGGTTTCCGCGTGCGCCGGCCTGTCCAGATCTCATTCCTGTCCGTTTTCCTGACGCTTCTGACCGTGGCATTCGCGGCGGCGCTGGTCGTGCGCGTTCGCTCGTACTCGGTCAGGACCACCACCGAAGCGGAAACGTCGACACAGGCGGGGCCGGAAGGAAGATCTGGAGGCGCACGCGGGCAACGAACCAGCTTCGTCCCACTTCCGGCCGATGGCGCAAACGGCACGTTCTCGTCGCCGTCATCGGCGGCAACGCCGAAGACATCATCGTCCGCTTCGATCTCGCGCGCGCAGAAGCTTCGGGAGTTGCTCGCGCTCGGTGCGCCGCGGACGGCCACTCCGGCGCCCCCAATCGTGACGGTGCAGCCGAAGACCACGAAGACGGCGCCCCCTCCGCCGCCGGTGAAGCCGCAGTCGACGATCAGCAAGCTTCTCCAGCCGATCATGAATGCCTTCGGCGGCTCCAAGTCTTCGGCGACATCGTCGTCCACCCAGCCTTCCAGCACCCAGCCGAAGACTCCGTCAAACGATCCGCACGATCCGAACTCCGACACCACACCGCCGCAGCTTCTCTCGATCGCGTTCGATCCTCCCCAGGTGCAGGACGGAGGCGACACCACGCTGGTCATCACCGCCACCGACGACCTCTCCGGTATCCGCGGCATCTCCGGCACGCTGACCAGTCCCAACGGCAAGGCCGTGCAGGGTTTCGCACAACAGCGCGACGGCGAGACCGTGCGCTACATCAGCCGCATCCACATCCCCGAAAAAGCACAGGAGGGAATCTGGAAGGTGAGCTTTCTGACGATGAGCGACCTGGCCACGAACTCGGTCACGCTCAGCTACGCGCAGGGAACCCTTCCGCCATCGGCGACGCTGAGAGTCACCTCGTCGGCATCCGACGAAACCCCGCCCACTCTGCGCAACGTCTGGCTGGAGCGCAGGGCCATGCGGATCGGCGAGCACAACACGCTCTTCGTCGACGCGCAGGACGACAAGTCGGGCGTTCATCTCGTCGCCGTGGTCTTCCTCAGTCCGTCGAAGCTGGCGCGCATCGGCGTCGGCTGCCAGAAGGGGACGAACGACGTCTGGCAATGCGACATCGCCCCGCCGCAATGCCTCGACTGTGGTGACTGGACCCTCGACCAGGTGCAGATACAGGACAACGCCACGAACTTCAACACCGTGCGCGGTGAGAATCCGGCTGTGGCCGCCATCCACCTCAACATCACGGGCGACAGTTGCGACAACACGCCGCCCGTGCTGCAGGGAGTGGCGCTGAACCGCACGGAGATCGTCATCGGCCGCGACGATCTGAACGTCGATGTAACCGTACTCGTCGCGGATGACGCTTGCGGCGTTGGCGGGGTAAGCGCGCAGATCGTCGGCCCGGGCACCAGTTCCAGCGGCCAGTACTTCTCCTTCCAGCAAAAGGACAGCAACACCTTCATCGGCACGATTCACATCCAGGCCAACTTCGCGCGCGGTGTCTGGCGCATCTCGTCGCTGACCGTGAGCGACAAGGGGCAGAATCTGAAGATCTACTACGGCAACGACCCCCTCTTGGCCCACGCGGCGTTTACGGTCAAGTAGGGCGCGGCGCTCCAAGGGATGATGAGACACGAAGGGCGGATGGTGCTCTGAAGGATGCCAATCGGGCTATCGAAAGGGGACTTTTACGCTCCTTTATTGACATCCGCCACGCCATAACCTACATTGTGTTGATCCGTGTTCGATGAACTAGCTAGGGCTGGTCCTTCCTGCTCTTCCTCAGGGGAGGCTCATCTCCGGCAACAGCGGGTCGCCGCTGCTGCCGGGACTGACTGACGCCATGCTCGGTTGGGACGTCATTCCGCCTTGGAAATCGGTCGCCATTCTGGCGACAGGTCTGTACGGGTGGTTTGCCACCTTCCATTCCGACAAACTTCATAAGACTGTCGGTGACAGGAAACCCCTTTCGGGTCGTGGATGGTTGGCCGTCACGATGCTAACCTTCGTTACAATTGTGTCGTTTTTCTCGAGCATTCGAGATGATCGAGAGGCTGCTGCCTCACGCGAGAAGCTGGAGAGAAGCATGACGGCCGCACTCGGCGAGGTCCAGCAGCTCCTACGCGAGAGCAAGATGCCAGTTACGGCGTACAACCTTCGAGTCGTCGTCGCGTTTGATCCCGTTGTCTTTGACGATGAGCTCAAACGAAAACTTCTCACTCCGTCTCAGCGCGCCGCGTTGGAGGCGAACGTACCCCTATCGTCTTCGGTCCAGAGCAGCATAATGAACTCGTTGAATGATCATCGCCACGAGGTTTTGGAGATCCTATTCCGCAGGTGGGAGATGAAGCTTCAACTGATGAAGCGCGAGGATACGAAGTCGCGTAACGAGCTAGGACGGCCAATATTCGCTCAGGATCTCTTATTTCCAGGTGATGAAGGGGCTTCCGCCTCCTTTACTCCGCCAGATGGCCGAACACGGACACCACGGGGACATCTTGCTGCAGGATGTCTGCTTCGATATACGGTGCCGCTGACCGGAATTCCGGGCCTGCGAACATATCGGGATTTGAATGGTGCGACGGTGCTCTTCCAGTTGAAGGCTGTACCCGGAAGCATCGGTTTAGAGAAAGCACACGCGTACCTGGGTGTTGGAGGGTCGGGCGCTTACCGTCAGAGCGATGAGCTGGCGATTTACTCCACCACAGGGGCGGTCGAGTGGGGTGGGCGATGGGAGTATTTGGCGTCCATCCCGCGTGACAAATATCGGATGCTGTGGGTATGATCGTGGGTTACCAAGGACCGAAAAACAGACCAAAAATGGCGCGTAGAAAATATTTTTAGTCACAGAGTTTGCGTGCCCGAAAATCATCTAACTCAAGTGAATGCATCAGGTTAGCTCGTTCGATGCTTGGATCAATTCAGAGAGTCAGCCCGAGGCGGAGGTAGGGAAATGCCTGAGCACGTCACTCCATATGCATAGACCCTCCACCGGAACGACGACAAACGTTAGGAGATTGGTGATGAACAAAGGTGTTTTGCTTTCCCTACTTCTCACGCTGTTCGCAGCACCGGCGATGTTTGCATGCCAGATATGCAATTCTACTTGCTCCAATGCCGCCACAGGAGTGAGTGGCTATACGGGATGTGACAGCAATAATGCCGGATGCGCGGTGTCTGGTGCTCAGTGTACTGGCACCGGCGGAAGCGAAGACGGAGGATGGTGCGATCCCGATACGGATGTCTGCAGTCGCGGCTTCTTGCGTCAACGCCCCTCATTGATGCTCGCCTCGTTCCGAACGTCCTCCGGCAAGGGCCAGTCATGGGTGCTGGTTGACGTCGCGGTGCGTACGGCAGAGACCTCAACGAAGTTCAAAGCGGTTGTTCGTTAGGGCCGCCATGAAAACTTTGTTGATCGCCGGCGTTTGCGCGGCATGCTTCATCCCGTCCGCCATCGTCGCGGACAGCACCGGACCCAAGGGCACGTTGTGCTTTCGGCAGGCCGGTGTGGAGATCGATTTCACCTCAGATGGCTGCACGTCGCAGACCTTCGCCAAGGAGGTTGCGCCGGCCGCGGAAGCACGCGATTTTGCGTGGCGAATCCCCGGGAGTCTTGTTCTCGGGACTCTGCCCAAAGGAGAGCGCAGGCTGGACGCTCTTCCCAACCTTCCCGCATCGCTCGCGATCAGTAGCAGTGATTTCAACTATTGGCCCGTCGAGACGCACTTTGAAGTTACTTCGAGCGATCACGCCCACGTCTGGCAATTCTCAATCGATGCACGTGGGGTCGATCAACTGCGAAGTCTGAAGCTACCGCCTGGCGAGTTTCAACTGGTTGTCGCCGCGCCGCACCACCGATCGTTGTTGCGAAAGATCGTGGTGGATGGTCACGGCGATTTCAGAGTCGGAACGCTCACGATGACGCGGCTCCCGATCATCTCCGGGACCGTCATCGATGCAGCCACCGGGACCGGGCTTGCGAATGTCGAGATCACGCTACCCTCGCAGAAGGTCCTCGGGGTGTCGGACGGAACGGGGCAGTTTCGCGGAGAGGTGCTCGACGATTGGCCTGAATACGTTCGCGCCGCCTACCCTGGCCGCGGCACGAAAGTGATGCCGTTGTTGAAGACGGAGGCAGACACATCGCTGCCCTCAATCGTAATGCGACATGGCGGTTCCCTGACCGTTGCACTCTCGCCGGCGACTCCCGTCGCTGTCGAACTCGCGCGTGTAGAGGGAGAGAGCAGACACGTCGTCACGACGAGGGATGTCGGCGACTCCGGCGAGATAACGATCGATGACCTTGACCCGGGCAAGTACGCGATCCTGATCAAGGGAACCGAGCCGCTTCAGCAGCACGGCAGTTTTGTCCGTATCGAAGCCGGTATCCAGAGCCGATCATCGATCGCACTCCGTCCGGCGCGTCTGCATGTCGATGTCCGAGGACACGAGCAGGCCGTAACCGGCGCCACGCTCGAGTTTCTCAATAGCGCTTTGAGATGGCGTGGCATCATCGCTGATTCAACGAAGACTGGGCACTTCGACCTCAATCTCTGGCAGCCCGGGGACTTCACCATTTTCGTTACCCTGCCCCAGCGAGGCGGTTATATTGCGCACGCTACCCTCGATGGTGATGGCGACATCAACTGGCGGCTCGATCTTCCCGGTAATTCGGTCAAGGGTCGAATCGCTGATGGACGAACGGGAGAGGTGGTTCCTGACGCACATGTATTTCTCCAGGTCTCGACGGCGACCGGTGCTAGCACTGTATGGACAAACTCCAACCAATCAGGCGAGTTCGAGTTTCCGTTCGTTCCCGGCGGTCATGCCGTGCTGTCAGCGCTCGCCGCAGGCTTCCTCGAAACTCGGGACGCATTCGACTTGCCCGAGGGTGATTCGAGCTCAGTCAGGCCTCTCGTGCTCGACAGGGCTCATATCGTCAAGCTGACCGTTGCCAGCCAAGCCGGAGTGCCAATTGCCGATGCTGTCGTTGTCGACTCCGCCGGTGATGAACGATCGCCATTGCGCACCGATGAGACGGGTACCGTGGCGGTGCCGTTACGCGAGGACGAGAACAAGCTCGTCTACATCATCCCCAGGGAGGGTTCGTTCGGTACTGCGGTGCTGGCTTCCTGTGAGGACCGTGCCTCGGCTGTAATCGGTCCGGCCCAATCGACGATTCGTATCATCGCTACCGCGGAGCCGGATGGAACGCCGGTGCCCGATGCCGGTTTCATTTTTCGCTTCAATGGGACCATAGTCCCTCCACGAGTCATCGGCGTGTTTGCTGCAGAACAAGGCATGCCGCTGCACACGGGGCCTGACGGTACACTCGTATGGAGCCGGATGCCGTCAGGCGTCTATGAGCTTTTTCCAGTCTTCAATCTAACGGAAGCAAATCGAGTCTTGCATGGGTTCGATGCTCCCAAAGCGCAGTTGTCCGCCAAGCTGGGCGAGAATCTCGTCTCGCTGACCTTTCGACAAAAGTAGCGAACAAGAAAGCGGCGTCATCGCCGGAGTCCCGGCCGCGCCTCGGATCCTCGTGGTACCGAGATGACGTTGATCTGCATTCATCACGCATTCCAAGGCAACGACCCCCTGCTGGCCCACGCGGCGTTTACGGTCAAGTAGCGGGAATGCGGTAGATTCACCCCATGAACCGGCGAATCGGTGCGGCGCTCGCGATCATCGTCAGTCTCACCGTCGCAACGTCGTCCCGGGCCGACGATGCCCCTGCTCCGGCACCAGGCCACTTCCCGGCCTTCCGTCTCGGTGCGTTCGCCGACATCGTCCTGAGCCATCCGACGGGCAGGGGGAAGGATCATCAAACTGGCGAGGTCGATCTCTACGCCTCATCGCCGCTCGGCGGCGACTGGTCGTTCCTCGGTGAAGTGCTGGTCAAGAGCACTCCTGACTCGGGGAGCGATCGTCCGCTGACGCACCGGTTCGAGCTCAATCTGGAGCGCTTCTACGTGACATTCAATCCGTCCGACCGGCTGCGGCTCGAGATCGGCCAGATCCACACGGGCATCATCCAGTGGAACGAGCGCGAGCACCGCAGCCTTTTTCTACAGACGCCGATCGACGTGCCCGCCATCGCTCGCCGTGAGTCGCAGCATGGCGCCTGGCCCCTCCACTTCGACGGTGCCTGGGCATCGGGCCGCGTGCCCGGCTCGCTCGGGGCCGAATATGGCGTCGGCCTCGGTGGGGCCCGAGGGACGGAACGCGACGATATCCAACCCCTCTTTCGGCGCGGAATGTCGCCGGCCGGTCTCGTCCTCGTGAGTGTGGCTCCCGACGTCGTGACCGGCTTTCAGGCCGGCGCGTCCGGCTACGCGGGACGCATTCGGCTGAGGGGCGAGACGTTGCGCGAGCTCGATGCCACGCTTTTCTCCTCGTTCGTTCGAGGCGGCGTCGAATTGCGCGGCGAATTGGCGCGGATGGTTCACTCGGACGTGGGAGGGCCGAATGAATTCGTCACACACGGCTGGTATCTGCTCGGTTCGTACCGGCCGCGCGGCCGGTGGAAGCCGCTCCGCCCGTATGTGCTGCTGGACCATCAGACGGTCGCACCCGGCGAGCAGTATCTGAGCGATGTGCAGAATCTGAACGCCTGGTCCGCCGGCGTTCGTTGGGACGTCTCGCCGCGACTGGTGTTCAAGAGCGAGTTCCGGTCGCAACTGGTCCCGCCACCGCGCACCCGGCATCTCGTCCGCCTCGAGCTTGCTATCGCCTTCTGATCGTCATGCGAATGTACCGGCTGTCGATGGCGATCCTTCTCCTTCTCGTGTCGGCCGCGAAGGCGGCGGAGACGTTTCCTCCGCGCGTGTCGTTTCTCGTCTCAACGAGGAATCCGATCCGCGACGTTTCGGCCGGCGATCTTCGACGCATCTTTCTCGGCGAGATCAGCCGCTGGAGCAACGGACATCACATCGTCCTTTTCGTGCGGCCGGCCGAAACGCCGGAGGGTCATATCTTCCTCGACCGTCTGATCAGGATGTCCGATATCGACTATTCGCAGTGGTGGCTAGGCGCTGTCTTCCGCGGACGCGCCGCCGCCGCCCCTCGGGTCATGAACAGTAGCGAGGCGATGGAAAAAGCGGTCGCCGCGAACCCTGACGCCATCGGATTTCTCCTGATGACGCCGGCCGCGGTCGAACCGAGTCTCGTCGTCCTGACCATCGATCGGAAGCCGCCGGCCGACCTGGAGTATCCGGTACGTGAGCGCTGAGCTCTTTTCACCTCTGATTCACCTCCGATCTGGTACCAGCATCCTGTGAAACCGGTGCGTGTCGCTTTCATCATTTCTCTTTTGTCGAGCGGTATCCTCTTCGCAGGCACGCCGCTTCGCATCGGACGCATCACTGTTGACGCCCGGCCGATCTACGACGCCTCGGAAGTGACCAATGGCCGCTTCTACAGCATCGTCAACACTCTTCACGTCCAGACTCGCGCGGCACTCATCCGGCGCTTTCTGCTTTTTCGCGAAGGCGATCCCTACGATCCGGTCAGGCTCGAGGAGACGGAGCGCAATCTGCGCCTCTTCGACTTTCTCACCAGCGCATCGGTGACCGCGTCGCCGCCGCACGATGGCGTCGTCGACGTGGCCGTGGTGACACAGGACTCGTGGACGACGGATATCAACGGCGACTTCTCCAATGACGGCGGAATTGCCGCCTACGACGTCGACGTCACGCAGAAAGATATCTTCGGTACTGGCAGCGAGCTGCAATTGCGTCGCGACCGCGGCGTCGAGCGCGATGAGAACGCCATCGAGCTCCTGCACCCAGCGGCGCTGGGGCCGTACTGGAATCTCGACGCGCTCTATTCAACAAACTCGGATGGCAACGAGGAGAAGCTCGCGCTGGAGCGGCCGCTCTTCTCGTACTCAACGCCGTGGACGGCCAGTTTCCTCCTCGACCACTTGCTTCGCCGCGAGCGGATCTTTCAGCAGGGAGAGGTGGCCGCGCGCTTCGGGCAGGAGCACCGGCAGGTCGCGTTTGCGCACTCCCACGTACTGCACGCCGATCAGAACGGCAGATCGAGCCTCGTCGGCGGTTTCGATCTTCTCGACGACGTCTTCTCCCGTCTCCCGGGCCGCGAGCACGACATCATCCCCGACGGACGCCATTTCCGTTTCCTCGACGCTGGTTACGAGGCGACAGGCTTCCGCTTCCTGAAGCTCGACTACGTCGATCGTGATCTTCGCCAGCAGGATTTCAACCTCGGCCGTTTCACCAGCGTGCATGCCGCGATTTCGCCGCGCCGTTCAGGAAACAATGCGCTGACCATTCGTCTCAGCGCCAGCGAGGGGATGGGTCACGCGTTCAACGACCACTCCTTCGTCGTTGGCCAGCTCAGTGCCTCGACGCGCGCGCCGCACGACCGCAATACGATCGTCTCGCTCGACGGTCGCTTCATCACCCGTTTCCAGACGCGCTATCCGCAAGCGTTCGTGGCCCGTATCCGCCTCGACCGTGGATGGCAACTCGACCGTGACGTGCAGTTCCTCGCCGATGGG
>WNFL01100296.1_pt3 | contig 12947 bp, 11 predicted proteins | sample 5400361 | NCBI WGS metagenome assembly WNFL01 (sample SAMN13153351, study PRJNA577476) | soil metagenome | isolation source: 40 cm soil on Douglas fir-dominated hillslope | place: USA:California | collected 2013-09-17
ATCGCGGTCAGATGCTGCTCGATCACCTCGCCGATCGCGGCCAAGAGCGAGGGCACGTAACGCCCTCCCATCCACTGGCCGCCGCGGGGATCGAACACGGCTTTCAACTCCTCCACGACGAAGCTGACATCGCCGCCGCGCCGGAACACCGCGGATACCATCCGCGTCAGCGCCACCGTCCAGGCGTAGTGCTCCATGTTCTTCGAATTGATGAAGATCTCGAAGGGCCGCTTGCGGCCGCCTTCATCGATGTCGTTGATGGTGATGTAGAACGCGTGGTCGAGATCGGGCCAACGCACCTTGTAGGTGCGGCCTTCGAGATCGCCCGGCCGATCGAGAGGCTTGGTCATATAGACGACGTCGCCGCTCTCGTTCTGACCAAGGCTGCGTGGCGCAAGCGCGACTGCCGCGGTCGTCTTCAATGCGGATTGTGCCGGCTGCACTGTCACTATCGGGAACGAGGGCTTTGCCTCCGCAATCGGAGGCTTCGATTGCGCACGCGCTTGTGGCTCCAGCACTGCGCCTCGAACTGGATTGGCGCGGTATGTCGTGCAGCCTTTGCAGCCGTCTTCATATGCCGTTCGGTAGACGTCCTTGAACGCTTCGAACGAAATGCCCGGCGGGCAGTTGATCGTCTTGGAGATCGACGAGTCGACGAATTTCTGCGCGGCGGCCTGAACTGCGAGATGATCGGCTGGAGCGAGCTCCTGCGCCGTGACGAAGTAATCGGGCAATGCCGCGTCTTCGCCGAACAGCTCGCGGAAGACGCGATAGGCGTAATCCGTCACGTTCTCTTCGCGCCGCGTTCCGTCGGGCATCAGCACGCCTCGGACATAGGAATGCGCGAACACCGGCTCGATGCCGCTCGACACGTTGTCGGCGAAAAGCGAGATCGTTCCGGTCGGCGCGATCGACGTCAGAAGCCCGTTGCGAATACCGTGCTCGGCAATAGCCTCGCGGACGGCCAAGGGAAGCGAGACGACGTTCGGTCGCGCGAGATAAGCCTCGCGGTCAAAGAGCGGGAATGGGCCCTTCTCGGCCGCGATCTCCGCCGAGGCTGCGTAAGCCGCATCGCGCAGCACTTGGAGCCAGCGGGTGATCAGCTCGAGACTTGGCGCCGAGCCGTAGCGCGTCCGGCAAAAGATCAGCGCATCGGCCAAGCCCGTCACGCCGAGCCCGATCCGTCGTTTGGCCTTTGCTTCCTGTTCCTGCGCGGGAAGAGGAAAGCGCGAAATATCGATGGCATCGTCCAAGAGGCGAACGCCTATGCGGACGAGCCGCGCAAGCTCGGCTTCATCGAGTCGTGCTTCATCCGTGAACGGATGATCGACCAGCTTTGCAAGATTGATGGAGCCGAGCAGACACGCGCCGTACGGCGGCAAGGGCTGTTCACCGCAAGGATTGGTGGCGTAAATGGTCTCGCAATAGGCAAGGTTGTTTGTCCTATTGATGCGGTCGATGAAAATTACGCCGGGTTCGGCGACGTCATAGGTCGCGCGCATCATGCGGTCCCAGAGAGAGCGCGCGGAGAGCGTCTTGTAGACCTTGCCGCCGAAAACGAGGTCCCAGGGACGATCGTCCTTCACTGCCGCCATGAAGTCATCCGTGACCAGCACCGAGAGGTTGAAATTGCGCAGCCGTTCGGGCGCGCGCTTGGCCTCGATGAAGTCCTCGATGTCGGGATGGGAACACTCGAGCGTCCCCATCATCGCGCCGCGTCGCGCGCCGGCCGACATGATGGTGCGGCACATTGAATCCCAGACATCCATGAACGACAGCGGCCCGGAAGCGTCGGCGGCGACCCCTTTGACGGCCGCTCCTTTCGGACGCAGCGTCGAGAAGTCGTAGCCGATGCCGCCGCCCTGCTGCATGGTGAGCGCGGCTTCGCGCAAATGAGCGAAGATGCCCGAGAGATCGTCGGGGATTCTCCCCATCACGAAGCAATTGAAGAGCGTGACCGAACGGCCCGTGCCCGCGCCCGCGAGTATCCGTCCGGCGGGGAGGAAGCGGTGACCGGCAAGCGCCTCGGCGAAAGCTTCAGACCATTGGGCGCGCTTCTCGGGAGGCTCGGCCGTGGCGGCGGCACGCGCGACCCGGGCCCAGCTGTCCTCCACCGTGCGGTCGATGGGCGTCCCGTCCGGCGCTTTGAGCCGGTACTTCATGTCCCAAATCTGGTGGGCAAGGCTTGTCATCGCCCTTCATCTTGGACTACGGGGCGGTAGAGTCAAGTATTGTTCTTCATTTGTTCTCATCCAAAAGGCATTAGCTGAAGATTTCCGAAATCCGCGAAGTACTTGCGGCGGCATAGGTATTTCGCACGCGCTGGGAGCGGTAAAGATAGACCAGCCAAGCCGACGATACCGCGATGACGTTGGCCGCCTGGAAAGATGGACCCTCGATCATCGAGGCGAACCCGAGAACAAGCCTCACCGCGAAGAACAGTTTCGCCAAACGGAGCCCGAGAGGCCGGGTTCGGTAGAGGAGAACGCCCGAGCCGATGCCGATAGCGACAACGATCACGTCGATCGCCGTCACGATCGTTGCGATCAACTGGGAGTTCTGGCCCGCGAGCGCTCTGCGCCAGAAACCCCATATCTCCATGCCCGCCCCGATCGGAACGAAGACGACCAGGGTAAGGCAAAGGAAGAAGAGCCAACCCGCAACGCCGCGGAGTCTTCGATGTGCCTCAGGTACTCGCGACTCGGCCAGCGTCACCGCCAAACCTCAAGCGAAAACGTCCGAAACCTTTTCCGCCGCTGCGGGCGCATAAGTATTCTGGACGCGTTTTGAGCGGAAGAGATATGCAAGCCAAGCGCCGGAACCAGCGAGTCCGCTAAAGATGGCCAACGCGTGCTGTGCATTACCTGGAATTGTGATGATGACGAGAGCACTTATAAGATCGAGAACGGTAATTGTGATGAAATACATTTTCGCCAACCGGACGGCACCCGGGTGAATTTGGTTGAGCCGAATAGCGACGAACACGCCGAATCCGGCAAGACCGATAGACAACAATTGGCCAATCACAGGACCAGCTCCCGCTGTAAGCATGCGCCAATTGATTGCTAAGTTGATCAGCACTCCGGCGGGAGAGAGATACATCAATGAGAAGCAAAGAAATCCCAGCCAACCGCCGATGCCGCTCAGTTCCGGACTTCGATCGTGTGAATCGCCCAAGGTCATGCCGCGTCCTCAAGAAGTTCCCAACCTATCATGCCTTCGCCGGCGATAACGCCGTGAGCTCGCGGCGGCCTTCCTGCAGCAAGCGATTGGTCGCCTCTTCTGTGCGACGTTCCAAGAGCGTCATGAATTCGCGTCGCTTCAGCCCAGGCGGGATCGGCTCCAGATATTCGAGCACGATGGTCCCGGGCCGCCGCAAGAATCCTCCCGTCCAAAACAATGTCGAATTGTGCGCGGCCGGCACGCAAGGCACCTCAAGCTGTAAATAGAGCCCGGCGACTCCGGGCTTATAGTCGGGCTTATCGCCCGGCTTCTTGCGCGTTCCTTCGGGGAAGATGAGGATCGGCCGTCCCTGATCGAGCGCACGCTCGGCGGCGGCGTGCATGCGCCTGATCGCGCTCCCGCCCGCCGAGCGGTCGATCGGGATCATTTGCATCTTGCGGCCGTACCAGCCGTAGAACGGAATTCGGAACAGCGAGCGCTTGAGCACGATCGCGGGATCCGGCAGGAGGCCCATTAGCGCCACCGTCTCCCAGGTGGTGAAATGCTTTGCCGCGACAATGACGCGTGCGTCGGGCAAGCGCCCGCGCACTTCGAAGTCGAGACCTGCGGTCCATTTGAGCCCAAGGAGAACAAGCCTCGCCCAGATCCGCGCCAGGCGAACCGTGATGCGCCGGGGCAGGAGCAGAACCGGCAGGAAACCGACATTCATGCTGACGGAAACCACTATCCACCAGGCGAGGAAAAGTGCGGAGCGGATGTAGATCATCGGGTCCGCACGAGCTCCGAAAGGGATGTCCGTACGAAGCTCGCCAGATATTTCGCATATTCGCCCTGTAGACGCCTCAAATTCTGCCAGCCCGCTGCACTCGAGGTTTCCGCCGCAACCGGATAAGGCACAAGTTTCACATCAGGCATGGCGGCGCCGAATTCGATCAGGCTGCGCGGCATATGGTAGGCAGCGGTGACGACGACGAGGCTCTTGTAGCCATGCGCATGCGTCCAGCGCGCCGCCTCCTCGGCATTGCCGCGCGTATCGGCCGCGGCAAAGCCGAGATCGGCACAACATTCGAAGTGCTCGCCGCCATGGAGCAGAACCTTCAAGTCGCGCTTGGTGGTCATTTTGTTGACGCCGCTGATGAGGAGACGCATGGCGTTTCCCTGTTCCAAAAGCGACACGGCGGGGCCCAAGCGGTCGCCGTCGCCCGTTAGCGCAACGATCGCCTCGGCGTCGTTCGCGGCCGCGGGCGGGAAGGACAGAGGAGCGGGAACTTTCTCGGCGAAGATCAAGAAGCCGGCGCCGTAAACGATGAGAGCCACGATCGCGGAGCGCAAGAAGAGACGCCACCGCCTACCCAACTGAGCGGCTCCTTCCTATGGCGAGACGTTCAATACTCATGGTTGGCGAAATCGGTTCGGTCGGTCGATCTTATCGCGTCTAATAATGTTCGTGCAGCGCCGCGATCACCGAGATCCTCGTCGTCGCCCAGGCGATCACGGCGGCCGAAACCGGCACCAGCGCAAGCCATGGAAAGTCGCGCAACGGGAGCCCCAAGGGCGGCAGAAACGAGACACTGGCGATGCCGAATTCATCCAGGCTGCCGACGGCAACGAAGCCAATTCCGGCGAGCAGCGCGCCGCAAGCCGACGCGATCGCGGCGGCGGAAAAATAGTGCCACTCGAAAGCCCGGGCGATGAACCCGTCCTGCGCGCCCATGAGATGTAGGAGTTGGACGATTTCACGATGCGCCGCGAGTCCGGCGCGGGTGGCAAACGCAACCGTTGCGGCCGTGCCGATGCCGATCAAGACGAGAACGGCGAGTGCGCCAAGCACGACCGTGTTGGCGACGCTCTTCAAGCGTCCAATCCATCGCCCGTGATCGTCAAGCACCGAATGGGGCGCCACGCGCTTGAGCTCGTTCTGCAAAGCCGTCAGGTCCGCCCCCGATCCCGGCGCCAGTCTGACATCGATGAGGCGCGGGAAAGGGAGAGCGGCCACGACGGCGTCGCGCCCGAGCCAAGGCTCGATCAGCGCGAGATTGTCCTGGTCCGAAAGGGGCGTTGCCGAAACGATTCCGGGCGTCGCCTTCAGCGCCGCAATGGCGGCATTCACCTCGGCCTGCGGGGGTGCTTCGCCTTCGGGAAGAATCTGCACCGTGAGCCGGCCGACGAGGCCGGCTTGCCAGGATTGCGCGCTCCGCTCCGTGATGAGCACGCCGCCGAGCGCAAGAGCGGCAAGGAAAGCCATCAATCCGATCACCAGATCGAGCGAAGCCGCGCCTTGCTCGCGGGGTAGGATACGCCCGCGCAGGCGTAAACTCGCCGCTCGATCGAGTGCCACGCGCTGGGCCTGTGTGCTCATCGCCGGCCCCTCATATCGACCAGGCGGCCGTCGACGAGCCGCATTTCGCGGGCGCGCGTGCTTTCGACGAGGGTGCGGTCGTGGGTCGCGATCATCACCGTCGTGCCGAAGCGATTGAGCTCGACGAACAGGCGGATCAAGCGTTCGCCCATGTCGGGGTCGACATTGCCCGTGGGTTCATCGGCGAGCAAGAGATCGGGTTTGGCCATGATTGCGCGGGCGATCGCGACGCGCTGCTGCTCTCCGCCGGAAAGCGTCGGTGGCTTGTCGTTCAGTCTTTGGCCCAAGCCGACCCAGGACAGAAGCTCCTCCACATCCCGGTCGTAGTCGGTCTCGCGTTGGCCCGCCAGCCGCAGGGGCAGCGCTACGTTCTCGAACACCGAAAGATGGTCGAGCAGGCGGAATTCCTGGAACACGACCCCGATCCGCCGACGCAGCGGAGGCAGGTCCCGCCGTCGCAGTTCGATCAAATCGTGCCCGAAGAGCGAGATGAAGCCGCGCGAGGGCTTCTCGGCCAGGAACACGAGCTTCAAGAGCGTGCTCTTTCCTGCACCCGATGGGCCCGTCAGGAAGGTGAAGGAGCCAGGATCGAGCAAGAAATTGACGTCGCGCAGGACCTCAGGACCTGCGCCATAACGCATGCCGACATTTTCGAAACGGACCATGCTCCTCGCGAATGTGGCTTGAGGTCAAAAAAAGCCGATTCGGTACCGGCTCTCACCATAGCGGGCGTGACCGCGTCGCGCCACGGATCGCGTGCTCGAGCGAAGACGCGCGCCACAAGATATCCAGCGGTCAATTTGGCGCACCGTGCGATGAGACTTGTCAGCATCGGAGCGATGCGCCAATTTCCTTGGCTTAAGAGGGGACGCGGTCGCCGCGATGATTCTCACTTGCCCGTCGTGCTCCACGCGCTACCAAGCCGATAGCGCGCGCTTCGCGCCGCCGGGACGCAATGTGCGGTGCGCCAAATGCTCGCATGTGTGGTTTCAGCCCGCGCCCGAGCAGGAGCTTGAACCCGAGCCTGAGCGCGTGATCGCGCCGCCGGAGCCCGCACCGGCAGCAGGCGCGAGCCATAGCCCGCTGACAGGAGCTCCGCCGGGAGGCTTCGGCGCCGAGCCCGCGGACGATCGGGTATTTCCGGCCGATGAGGAGGACCGCCCATTAGGCGTTCGAATCGCGCAATCCGGCGGCTGGTTGGTGCTTTTCCTTTTGGTTGCCTCGATCGGCTGGGCGTCCGTGCAGTACCGGCAGGCGATCGCGAATTTATGGCCGCCGTCGGCCTCGATCTATGCCGTGCTCGGCATGCCGGTAAATGTGCGCGGCATCGCTCTTGTCGATGTCGCATACCAACAGGCGGTCGAGGACGGACAGCAGGTGCTTTCGGTCAGCGGCAAGGTCGTGAACATCAGCGACCGGGAATTGCCGGTGCCCGTGATAAGGGTGGTGCTGACCGATCAAGCCAAACGCGAGCTCTATCATTGGACGTTCGACGTCGGCGTGCCCACGCTCAAACCGGGCGGCCAGAGCCCGTTCGTGACCAGGCTTTCGAGCCCGCCTCCCGATGCCCGCAACGTCGATATCCGTTTCGCAGAAGCCGGCGAGGCCCAGTGAAGGCACGATCGGCAAGGATGAGCGACCGTGCCGGCGAGCGCACGCTTTTCGCGGAAGCGGACATCGCCAAAGCGGTGGGCAAGCTTGCCCGCAACATCGCCAAAGCCCCGTTGCGTCCGGAGATCGCCGTCCCCGTGCTTGCCGGCGCATTTATCTTCGCAGCGGACCTGATGCGGGCGCTTGCGCGCGAGGGGCTGGACCTCGTAACCGAATTCATCTGGCTGAGGTCATATGGCCAGTCCGAAAATCCCGGCGACATCATGGTGCTCAAGGCGCCATCGGAGATCGTCCGTGGACGAACGGTTCTTCTCATCGACGGCGTGCTGGATTCGGGTGCGACTCTTGCCCGCGCCAAGGAGCTGCTGGAAGAGGAAGGCGCGGCGGCCGTGATCACGGTGGTTGCCGTGGAAAAGGAATATCCCGGGCGCACCTTCCGCGCCGATCACGCGATGTTTGCCGCCGGTCAGGACTTCTTGTTCGGCTACGGAATGGACCGCAAGGGCAAGAGCCGCGGCGCTCCGGATATCCGCATCAAGGGGGACGCAGCCGTCCGAAAAAAGAAAAAAGCGCGAGAGTGATCCCGCGCTTTTTTTGAAGTGATCTCAGTTGAACTGCTTGAGCAGGCGTTCGATGTATTCGAGCTCCTGCTGCGCGCGCATCGCGTCGCCGGCCCGGCGGCGCAGCTCTTCGAGGATTTCGCGCGCGCGCGCCAAGTCGGATTGATCCGGCAGCTTGACGATCCCGCCGGCCATCGAGCCCGCCTGATCGAGCGGACGGCCGAGCGGGTCGGTCTTCTCGCCCTGCTGGTCGTTGCCCTGGCCGTTCTGCTGGCCGTTCATCGCCATCATGTTCTTGGCGAGTTGCTGAGCGCTGTCGCGCAGCTGATCGAGCGCCCGTTGCTGCGCCTGCTCGGCGCTTTGGAACTGGCTGCCCGAGAGATTGTCACGCGATTGTCCCATGGCTTGGCCGGCTTCGCCCAGTCCATCCGGAGTCTTGATGCCGTTCTGGCCGAGACCCTGGATGATCTTGTCGAGCTGGTCGCGTAGGGACTGCTGAGACTGCGCCAGTTGTCCAGGGTCGAGGCCTTGCTGACCGCCCTGTCCGCCTGGCTGCCCCTGTCCCGGCTGGCCTTGTCCGGACTGACCCTGCTGGCCTTGGCCTTGCTGACCCTGTTGACCTTGGCCCTGCTGACCTTGCTGGCCGCGCTGGCCTTGTTGTCCTTGCTGACCCTGTTGACCTTGCTGCCCCTGCTGGCCGCGCTGGGCACGGAACGTGCGATCGAGCAGCTGCCGTTGTCCGCCCAGAAGGTCCGAGAGACCCTGGATGGCATTGTTCATCGCGTTCTGCTGCTGGTTCTGCTGGCCTTGCTGACCCTGCTGGCCTTGACCCGGGCGGCCCTGAACCATGCGCATGTTCTCGAGCATCTGCATGAGCTGGGCGAGCATCTGCCGCGCCATGTCCCGATTGCCGGTCCGCGCCAAATCCTCGATCGCTTTCAACAGATCCTGAAGGTCGCGCTGCGACATCGCGCGGGAATTGGGCGGCATCTGCGCCATCTGTCCGCCGCGCTGAGCATTGCGCGCAAGCTGCTGCATGTAGCGCGCCATCGCCTGGCGCAGCTTATCCATCAGTGCACGGATTTCTTCATCCGGCGCGCCGCGCTCGAGCGCATCCATCAATTGATCCTGAAGACGGCGAAGCTCCTCGGCCGCATTGGCGAGATCGCCCTCTTCGATGGCGAGCGCCATGTCCCACATGAAGCCCTGCGCGTTCTTCGCGCCCGGATCGCTCTTCTCGTTGCCGAGCTGGTAATTCAAGGCGCGCATGGCAAGGTAGTTGCCGTAGTCGTCCTTGTAGAACTGATCGGGGCCGAGCGAGAGCGCATCGACGGCGGTCGCGACCTTCGGCTTCGCCTTGTCGCCGTCCACTGCCAGGTTCTTCCGCTGTTCGATCAGCGATTGCGCCAAGGGCTCCGTGAAGACACGTTGCGGGAGCTTGATGGTGAGAGGCGCGCTTCTTCCGGTTTGACCGGCGGCATCCGTCGCTTCGAGCAGAATGTGAACGTTCATGCCGGCGTAAGCATGCGCCGTCAAATCGCGATAGACCGTATCGCTTGCCACCTTGCCCGTTCCAGGCACCGGCACTTCGACGACGAGCGTTTCGGCGGATTTGACTTCCTGGCCCTTGTCGTCCAGCGGGCGGATGAGCGCCGCGGCCTTGACCACTCCGTAATCGTCGGTCGCCTTGTAGGCGAGCTTCATCGAACCGTTCTGCTGGGCCTGCGGCGTCTCGGTGAACGCGATCGTCGGCGGCTTGTCCGGGATGATGTCGAAACGCCAATCGCCGTAGCTGTGGGAGCCCAAGCGCACCGTCACGTGCGAATTCGCGGCGATGGTGAGCTTGGCTTCATAGCCGGAATCACCTTTGGTGAATTTCGGCTGCCCGCCCTTGGGCACTGGCCGCGCGTCGATCGTCGGGCGCGTTTCCGTGCCGCGCAGACGCATCACCAGCGTGCTGTTGATCGGCGCCTGCACGTCGCTCAAACCGGTCTGAACGGTCGTATCGGTAAGCGAGCGTGGCGGCAGATTGGTATAGGCCGGGGGCGCCACCCAGGCGACGAAGACGGAGCTGTCGACGCTGTCGCCGAATACGGGCACTAGGCCGGAAACCAGCCGTTCGCCCGAGCGCGGTCCGGCGATCACGAATCCAACCGCAACCGCGAGCAGGGTCGCATAGCGGATGCCGCGAGGATCGCGACGCGACATGCCGGGCGACGGGAACTTGAGCTTGAGGTTCTTGGCCGAGGCCAAAAGCCGGATGATGTGCGCGCGCCAGAGACGCTCGGAGAAGGCGTCGCCTCGACCGGCAGCCACCGTATCGGTTCCCTCGGTGATCGGCCGGTTTGGGAGATCGCTGTCGCGCTCGACGCGTCTTGCGCCGTCCTCCCAGCGCGGACGCTGGAACGCCGCAAACGCTCGCCAGAAAGCGAAAATTGTCGCGCTGAAGATGATCAGCAGCAGGATCGCATGGACAGCACCCGGCAAGATCGTGAACAGGCCGACCAGCGCGAGCACCATGGCTCCGCCGACGATTCCCATCCCGGGCCACATCGAAGGCCAGAAGCGCTCCCAGACAAGGATCGCGCGCGCGGTGGAGACAAAGCGCTCGGCCCTTTGGCGGCGCGCTTCGCGTTCGTTCTTTTCGGTCTCAGTGTTCAAGCCAGCCCGGAACCCGATCCAGCGCGATCAGCGCTTCTAGAGTCATGCGCGGTCTCACGACCGACCACTCTCGCCCGTTTACCAGCACTTCGGGCGCGGGCGGACGGGCATTATAGGCGGACGCCATGACCGCGCCATAGGCTCCCGCCGTCATTATCGCCATCAGATCATTCCCCTTGGCCTCGGGCAAGTCTCGATCACGTGCAAAAAGGTCGGCCGTCTCGCAAACCGGTCCGACGACGTCATAACGCACCCGCCGGACATTCGGAGCCGGCTCGATCACGGGCAAGATATCGTGATGCGCATCATAGAGAGCCGGCCTTATGAGGTCGTTCATGCCGGCATCCAGAATCAGGAAGGTCTTGGATTCACCCGATTTTATGTAAAGTGCCCGGGTCACCAGCACGCCGGCATTGGCGGCGATGAGCCGCCCGGGCTCGAAGATGAGCTGAAGATCGAGTCCTTTGACCGCCTCCGCGATGACGTGGCCATAGGCCGCCGGATCCGGCGGTGGATCGTTGTCGAGCCGGTAGGGCACGCCCAATCCTCCGCCCAAATCGGCCCGGGTGATTCGGTGCCCGTCGGCGCGAAGCTCGGCGACCAGATCCGCAACGCGCTTGAACGCGGCCTTGAACGGCTCGAGCTCGGTGATCTGACTGCCGATGTGAACGTCGACGCCGACCACCTCGATGCCGCGAAGCTTGGCAGCACGAGCATAGACGTCACGAGCCCGCGCCCATGGCACGCCGAACTTGGTCTCGAGCGTGCCCGTCGTGATCTTGGCGTGCGTCTTCGCATCGACATCGGGATTGACGCGCACGGTGACCGGCGCGGTCGCGCCCATTGCGCTCGCGACCTCGGCAAGCGCGTCAAGCTCGGGTTCGCTTTCCACGTTGAATTGATAGATGCCCGCTTGCACCGCGAGCCGCATTTCCTCACGGGTCTTGCCGACGCCGGAAAAGACGATGCGGCTTGCCGGAATGCCGGCCGCCAGCGCTTTTTTCAGTTCGCCGCCCGAGACAACATCAGCTCCTGCGCCAAGCTTGCCGAGCGTCTTCAAGACCGCGAGATTGCCGTTCGCCTTGACGGAGAATGCGATCAACGCATTGGCTGGCAACGCCTCCTCGAAAACGCGGAAGTGCCGGGTGAGCGTCGCCGTGGAATAGCAGTAGAAAGGCGTGCCCACCTTCTCCGCGATCTCGCTTAAGGGCACGTCTTCGGCTGAGAGGACTCCGTCCTTGTAGTCAAAATGATTCACGGGCGAAGCGGCTTTCTCATGGACCCGTCGGATAGGGCAAGGTCGCGCCGCCCGAGTCGCCCAGCGGTTTGGGAGGCTTGGAGGGATCCTGTTGGGCCTTGTCGGCCATCGCGCCGCTCGGCAGATCGAGATTCGACTTCACGCCGCAGGATAAGAGCGCGAGCGAAAGGGACGCGATGGATATCGAACGCAAGATCATTTCAGCCGCTCCTTCCAGAAGGCGATCTGCTCGCGCACGCGAACAGGTGCCGTGCCGCCTTCGCTCGTCCGCGCATTCACCGAGGCTTCGAGCGATAGCACTTTATAGACATCCTTGGTGATCTTGGGCTCGATCTTCTTCAATTCGGCTATCGGGAGCGCGTCAAGGGAAAGGCCCAGCGCCTCGGCGCGCGCAACCACCTTGCCCGCGATCGCATGGGCCGCGCGGAACGGTTTCTCGAGCCGCGCCACGATCCAGTCGGCCAAGTCGGTCGCCGTCGGATAACCCTTCTCCGCCGCGCGCCTCATCGCCTCGGGATCGATCGTCAATTCGCTCATCATGCCCGCCATTGCCGCGAGAGAGAGCTCGAGCGCGTCGGAAGCGGCGAACACCGGCTCCTTGTCCTCTTGCAGGTCCTTGGCATAGGCGAGCGGCAATCCCTTGATCACCGCAAGCAATCCCGTGAACGCGCCGAGAATGCGGCCGACTTTCGCGCGGACGAGTTCCGCCGCATCCGGGTTTCTCTTCTGCGGCATGATCGAGGACCCGGTGGAGTACGAATCCGGGAGCCTGATGAAGCCATAGGCAGGCGAAGCCCAGAGCACGATCTCCTCCGCGAGACGCGAGAGGTTCGTCGCCGCAATCGCCGCCGCCGCGAGATATTCGAGCGCGAAATCGCGCGACGACACGGCGTCCAACGAATTGCGCATGGGCGCTCTAAAGCCGAGCGCCTTGGCGGTCATCTTGCGGTCGATCGGATAGGACGTACCGGCGAGCGCTGCCGCCCCCAGCGGAGATTCGTTCAGTCTCTGGAGCGCATCGGCAAAGCGCCCGCGATCGCGTGCCGCCATTTCGATATAGGCGAGGCAATGATGCCCGAACGTCACCGGCTGGGCCGGTTGCATGTGCGTAAACCCGGGCATGATGGTCGCCGCGTGATGTTCCGCCTGCGAAAGGAGCGCGCGCTGAAGCGCCAAAAGTCCGGCATCCGCCCGCTCGCAAGCGTCCCGGACATAGAGGCGGAAATCGGTCGCCACTTGATCGTTGCGGGAGCGCGCGGTGTGCAGGCGGCCGGCGGCCTCCCCGACGAGCTCGGCAAGCCTCGCCTCGACATTC
>WNFL01140140.1_pt1 | contig 12947 bp, 11 predicted proteins | sample 5400361 | NCBI WGS metagenome assembly WNFL01 (sample SAMN13153351, study PRJNA577476) | soil metagenome | isolation source: 40 cm soil on Douglas fir-dominated hillslope | place: USA:California | collected 2013-09-17
CGGGGATTCCACGCTCGCATCGATAGGCATGACCATCACCTGCGACTCGACGCCGTGCGGATCGGGGTGAACGCCGTGCTTCGCCAGGTGATCGGCGAAGTCCGGCGGGTTCGCCTCGGGGTCCAGAGTCCACATGAAAGGTAGATGGCGTGACGCGAAGATGGCGCGAGCTTCGCGGATCACATCGCCCGCCTCGGCCCCCTGACACCGGATCCAGGAGACGTTGTTCGGACCCGGGATCGGGAAGTCTGGCTGGATCGCGGCGCGGAAGCGGGGAGTGGCGATGATCTCGATCCCGGGCGCCGGCTCGGGCCGGAAGCGGTTGGCGAAGTCGATGAGCGCCTGCGATACTGCCGGCATGACTGCATTGTCGCGCGCGCTCGCCCGCTGGGACCCGGTCAGGGTCGCCGCGGCTGGGCTGGCGCTCATGGTGCTCCTCCTGCTGGCTGCGTACGGGTACAGCCTGACCGCCTCGCAAGCCACCCCCGGCGCCGTCGTCTCGGCGGTCGCGCTGGTCGGGATCGCCGGTTCCGGGCTCCTGTATGCTTGGCGCCCTGGAGCCGGCGGCATAGTCGACTAGCCGGTAAACCCCCACTTAGCAACCACGGAGTGCCGATGGACTCCCTCCACGCGATTGGCTTCTACGTGTCCGCCGCGATCTCGCTCGGCGGCGGGCTGCTGGTGGCATTCCTACCCGGGCGCGGCGCGCGAGGTCTTGCACTCGGGATTTCCGGCCTCGGCATCGCAGGGCTCTATGCGTCACTGTCGGCGGATTTTGCCGGGCTTGTCGCGCTCGTCTGCTACGCCGGTTGCGCGCTGTTGATTGCCGCGCCCAGGTATCGCGTCGTGGATTCTCCAGTCGGCTTGGCCTGGCGCCAAGGGGGAGCGGTTGGGGCGGCGGGCCTTTTCGCGGTGCTGGCCTACGCGGCCTTTCGAGGCGACTTCGTCCACGTTGCGTATCACGGAGGCGAGATCGGCGCCGCCGGTATCGGCCGGCTTCTCTTCGCGCATGACGCGCTGGCGACCGAGGCGATAGGCGCGCTCGCGCTCGTCGCCCTCGTGGGCGCGACGGCCGCCTGGCGCATACGAGAGCGCGGCCGGTGAGCGCCGGGCTCGTTTCCGTGCTCTTCGTGGCGGTCGCGCTGGTCGCCGTGGGCGCATTTGTCGCCACGTGGAAAAAAGACCTCATGGCGGCCCTGGCCGGCCTGCCGATCATGTTCGGCGGGGCCGGCGTCGCCTTCGCGGGCGCGGCGCGATTCTCAGCGGCAGGCGACCCCAAGATCTTCGGCCAGGAGGTCGCGGCTCTCGTCGCTGTGGCGGCGCTCGCGCTGGTCGCGCTCGGCGTGGGGATTGCGGGCCGGGGGACCTCGCGCTGAACCTGCTCATCGCGCTCTCAAACATCGCTGGCGCGGCTGCGAACATCGCAGACGCGGCTGCGAACATCGCTGCCGCGGCTTCCGGCACGGCTTCGGGGTCTCGCCACGCGACCGGGTTCACATTCGACCCCGCGACCACGCTCCCGTGGGCGGTTCCCCTCATCGTCATCGCCCCGTTCGCCGCCTTCCTCATCGCCCTGTCGAGCGTGCGCACCCGCAGGTCGTCGGCGAACCTGGCCATGTTCGGCGCGGTCACCACGCTGCTGGCCAGCCTTCTCGTCGGCTGGGGGCTGGCGAAGCGGACCACGCCCTTTCTCGCCTCGTACACCTACGTCAACGTGCCGGTCGCGTTCACCGGGCCTTCGAACTTCCAGGGCTTCGGAATCGACATCGTGCTGCGGGTCGACCACGTAACCGTCGTGGCGCTGATCGTGGTCGAGCTGTGCATCATCGGCGTCCTCGGCTGGCACCAGGTGATGGGACGGTCGGAGCCGGGTGCCGCGCGGTTCAACGCCCTGATGACCGTGCTGCTGTTCGGTGCCACAGGTGTGCTGGTCAGCTGGGACCTCGCCGAGCTGCTCGCCTTCTGGGGCCTCGCAGGCGCGGCGACCTACCTTCTGCTCGCGCACCGGTGGGCCATGGACGAGGCTGGGCTGCGCGCCAGGGTCGCGCTCGCGCTGCCGTTCGTTACCGACCTCTCGCTGCTGTGTGGCGTCGCGTGGCTTTACGCGCGCTACGGCCTGAACAACCTCACCACGCTGCTGCCGGTCCTTCACACCAACCCCGGCTGGACCGTGCGCTCCCTGGTGGTCGCCTCGGTCCTGCTGTTCGTCGGATGCGCCGGCCGCCTCGCGTTGTGGCCGCTTCAGTCGTGGCTGACCAGAACCTCTGTGACCGCACCGCCCGCCGCCTCAGCAGCTGCGCAGGCCGTGTGGTCGGTGCTCGCGATCGTCGTGCTCTACCGGCTGATGCCGATCGTCGTCGCCTCCAACACTCAGACCGTCAAGGGCCTCCTGTACGCATGCGGAGCGGCCGCGATCGCAGCCCCGCTCCTCGCCCTCGTCGGAAACGAGCCGCGGCGGATCGTCGCCCTGCTCGGCTCTGGCGCCACCGCGATCGGAGCCGCGGTTGTGATCCACGGCTTCCAGGTGCAGGGCGCGACCTTTGCCATCGCGGGGGTCGCTTGCGTTTTTGCCGTGGCGCCCGCCCGCGCGGCCGGGGTGCTCGCCGTCTCGGCGATCGCGGCAGCGACGCGGACGGACGACCTTGCCGAGATGGGAGAAGCCTGGACGCGCATGCGGGTGAGCGCGCTCGCCGTGCTCCTCGCATCGCTGGTGATCGGCCTGAGCGCGGTGGGCGCGCTCGCGTTCGGTGTCAGCTCGAAGTCGAACCTCGGGCTCGCCATGGGCGAAGCCGTGCTGCTAGTCGGGATCGGCGGCGCCAGGGTCTTCCTCGCCGTCGCGTTCGGACCGCTGCGCAGGCGCCGCGCGTTCGAGCCGGACCGCGTGCGCGAAGCGCCATCCGCCTCGCTGGCGTGGCCGTACTGGCTGGCGCTCGGGGGAGCGCTGCTGCTGGTGGCTTCGCTGTTTCACAGCTGGCTCGATTTCCTCGACGGCCACAAGCACCCGACGCCGAGCTCGGGGGCCTATGCCCTCTGGTTCGTCGTGGCGTTGGTCGGGTTCGCCGTTCCAGTCCTCGCGTACCTGCGTGACAAAGACGGCGCGCTGCTCGTCTCGGCGTGGACGGGAATGTGGCTTCGAAGGCTCTCCCATACCGCGTCGAGCAATCTCGAGCGCTTCATCGTCGCGCCGGTGACCGAGATCGCGGTGCGGCTCGGCGAGCGCTGGATTCCAGCGGGCGACGGGGGAGCCGGAGGGGCGCTGGACACGACGGGCCGGTTGATCGCGACAGGTGCGCGACTCCCGGTTGTGCCGCTGGTGATCCTCGCGGCCGTCATCCTCACAGTGGTTGTCGGGCTCGTCGCGCCCGGAGTGTTCAAATGATCTGGCAGGCCATTTACGCGGCAAGCCCGAGCCCGACACCCACAGTGCCCGGCGCCGGGATCTTCTCTTCGTCGCTTCTGCTCAGCCTGACGGTCTGGGTCCCGGTCGCAGTGGCCGTCGCGATCGCATCCATGCCGAACCCGCGCGGCCGCTACGACACGCTGATGAAGCAGATCGCGTTCTTCACGAACCTCGGATTGATGTTCGTCCTCGGCATCGCCTACAACCAGTTCCAGTCGTTTCTCCCGACGTTGCAGTACGAGGAGAAGGTGCCGTGGCTCCAGGCGGTGGGCGCGACCTACCACCTCGGGGTGGACGGTCCGGGGATGACGATGCTGATCCTGTCCGGCCTGATCGGGATCGTGTCGGTCCTGGCTTCGCTTGGGATCCGCGAGCGCGTCCGCTCGTACTTCGTCCTGCTGCTGCTCGCGCAGGCGACCGTCAACGGCGCGATCGTCGCACGCGACATGTTCGTGCTCATCCTTTTCTGGGGCGCGGCGGCGATTCCGCTGGCGATGCTGGTGATCGGCTGGGGCGGACCTCGGCGTTATCCCGCGGCGTGGCGGCTGCTCGGCTACTGGGGCCTGGGCACCGCGGCACTCGTGCTGGGGACGATGACTCTGTACGCCGCGTCCGGGAGCGGCTCTTTTGACATGGACGTTCTGTTGAAGGCGACGGTTAGCCCGCGCGTGCAGCTGGCGGTGGGACTCTTCATGCTCGTCGCGGCCGCGACGCGGCTTCCTCTTTTCCCGCTGCACGGATGGGCTCGCGACGTGTATTCGGAGGCGCCGGTAGGCGTGACGGTGATCGTCGCCGGAAGCGCTTCGCGGCTGGGCGCATACCTTCTATTGCGCACGCTCGTCGCGGCCGAACCCTCGGCCGCTCACCTGCTGTCCCCGCTGATCGCGGCCCTCGCCGCCGTGACCGTCGGCTATGGCGCACTCGTGGCGCTGCGCGCGCTCGACCTCCGGCAGGCGGCCGCCTACCTAGCCTTGATCCCCGGCGGAGTGACGGCTCTTGCGCTCGCCGCGCTGCAGCCACTCTCCATCGCCGGGGCCGTGCTCTCCCTCTTCGCCGGCGGGCTCGCAGCCGCGCTCATCGTCGGCGTCTGCGCGACCCTGTCGGAGCGTGCGCAGTCGCGCAGCCTGCAGGTGCTGGCCGGCCTGGCTCCTCGGATGCCGCAACTGACCTGGCTGATGATCATCGCCGGCCTCGCGGTTCTCGGCGTCCCCCTACTGGCCACGTTCGATTCCGAGCTCATGACGTTTTTCGGATCGTTCAAGACTCAGCCCATCGGCGCCTTCGCCGTGGCCGCGGGTCTGGCGGTGGCCTCCGTCGCCCTGGCGTCGCTGTGGCGGCGCGTGCTGTTCTCGTCGCCGAACCCGGACGCGCCCGGCGTCTCGGACGCATCGCTCGGCGAAACCTGGTACCTCGGCCTGCTGGCGGCCGGGCTGCTCTGGGTCGGACTATTTCCAGGCGGGCCCAAGCTGCCCGGCACCGACTCGCCCCTTTTCGATCAGGGACTGGTAAACGTCATGGGCGCAGGGATCAGCGACATCGCGTCGCCATACGTGCTTCCGGCGCCGGGGTCCGGGCAGTGAAATACGCGGTCCTGCTGCCGGAGGCGCTGGTGGCGGCGATGGCCGTGATCCTGCTGGTGGCCGGCCGGCTGGGCTGGATCTCGCCCACGACGCGGCGCTCTCTGCCGGTGGTCGTGGCTCTTTTGACCCTGGTCGCCCTGGGGATCGAGCTCTGGGCGGGCGCCACGTTGGGCAGCTATTTCGAGGGCGGCCTGGTGCAGGACCGCTTCGCCCTGTTCGCGAAGGCGGCGGTCTTGCTGGCGGCAACCATCGCGTTCGCGGTCGTCGACTGGACGGCAGAAGACTCGCTGACGATCGGTCTGGCCATGCCGCTGGTTGCGACGTTTGGCGTGATGGTGGCGGCGTCAGCAGGTGACCTGGTCGCGCTGTGGGCGGGGATTGAGCTCGCCGCGGCGGCTGGTGTGGTCATGGTCGCGCTGAGGCGACCCGACCTCGCGCTGCGTCTGCTGGTCACGGGCGGGATCGCCAGCGCGATGCTGCTCATCGGGCTCGCCTTCCTTTATGCATCAGCCGGCACGTCCAGCCTCTCCACGATGCGCGCGGTCCTCTTCGGCGGTTCTCCGACCCTCGGGCTCGCCATTCCCGTGTTCCTCGTGATCAGCGGCCTGGCGGTCCGTGCGGCGCTCGCCCCGTTCCAGCTGGCTTCGATCCCGGCGAGCCTGGGAGCCTCTCCTTTGGGGGCGGGACTTATCCTCGGACTGGTGGCGGCCGCGGCCGCGACCGTGGCGATCAAGCTGGTGGCCGCGCTGACCCCGATCCCCTCGGTTTACACGACGTATCTCGAGGTGATCGCCGCGCTGGCAATGGTGGGCGGCGGGGCGGCCGCTCTTGCCGCGCAGTTGCCCCGCGCGAGAATCGCCTATCTCGCGGCCGGACAGATCGGCTGGGTGGCGGCGGGCCTGGTCACGCACTATCGCAGCGGGCTGGCCGGATCTCTGTTCCTGCTCGGCGCGTTCGCCGTCGCGGCGACATGCGCCCCGGCGGTGATGGGTCGGGCGGACGGCGGAGAGCAGGCCCTGGCCGGAATGGGGGCGCTGCGCCCCGCGCGCGCCGCCGGGCTGTCGCTGGCGATGCTTTCGCTGGCGGGAGCTCCGCCCCTGGCCGGCTTCTTCGGCGAGTTCGCGGTTGGGGCCGCGATGGCCCAGAGCGGGCACTTCGCGCTTCTGGCGCTGGGCGTTTTGGGCTCCGCGCTGAGTGTGGCCGCGGTCGCGGGAACCCTCCGTGTCATGTACATCCAGAGCCCTCCGGACGAGGCGCGCCGCACCGCGAAGCTGCCTGTCTTGAGCGGGCTGTCGTCGTTCGGGGCCGTGGCTTTTTGCGTCGTGATCGCCGCCTACGGGATCCTGTCGAGCCCGATCCTGGGCCTGGCCGACCAGGGAGCAGAGGCGCTGGGCCTGCGGTAGACTCCCGCCAACGGTCGCCGTACGCGTCGTAGTAAACGTCCTGGAGGTCCCGCCTGACCTTGCGTTCTCGCAAGAGCGCGCCCGCCGCGCGCAAACACCGCGTTCGGTCGCGCGCCCGCGGCCCGCGCCGGTCTCAGAAGCGCCGCTCGCATTTCTGGCTCATGCGCTTCGCGCTGGTGGGCCTGATCGTGATCTCGTCGGTCGGCCTGATCGGGACCGCCGGCACGATCGGGGTGGTCGACTACTTCGCGGGTGACCTTCCGTCGATCGAGGCGATCCAGGCGGCCAACCTGACGCAGACGACGCGAATCCTGGATCGGAACGGGAACCTCATCGAGTCGCTGTACCACCAGAACAGGACCGTCGTGCCTCTGAATCAGATCAGCCCAAGGCTGCAGCAGGCGACGATCGCCACCGAGGACCGCACGTTCTACTCGAACTCAGGCGTTGATTACCGGCGCCTGGCGATCGCGGTCGGGTACGACCTGACGCACCACTCGTCGACGCTCGGAGGCTCGACGATCACCGAGCAAGTCGTCAAGAACGTCGTGCTCGACTCCACAGAAGCGCAGAGCCGGACCGTGAGCCGCAAGTTTCGCGAGCTGCTGCTGGCGGAGGAGATGGAGCGCCGGTACACGAAGCAGCAGATTCTGGAGCTCTACCTCAGCACGATCAACTATGGCAACGGCGCCTACGGAGCGGAGGCCGCGGCGGAAACGTATTTCCAGGTCCACGCGAGCGATCTCACCTGGGCCCAGGCGACCTTTCTTGCCGGCTTGCCGCAGGCGCCCGCCGATTACGACGCGTTCGGAACACCGGATCAGCTGGCCGCGGCGAAGTGGCGCTGGCGCACTGTTCTCGACGGGTTGGTCACCGTGGGCGCCTTGAGCCGGTCCACCACGGACTCGATCTACAACAGCGACCTCGTCGCGAGGATGATCGCGGCCCACAAGGCTGCGACTGGGCAGCACAACCCGCTGACCGCTCACTTCGTCGACTACATCGAGCAGTACATCACGCAGCGTTACGGCACGCAGGCGCTCTACGAGGGAGGGCTGCGCATCACGACGACGCTCGACCTTGGCACGCAGGCGATGGCAGACAAATGGGTGAAGTCCGGAGTGACCACCTACGCGAAGCGAGGCGTCAACACCGGCGCGATGCTGGTCATGAATCCCGCGGACGGCGAGATCCTCGCCATGGTCGGCAGCGCCGATTACAACAATGCCGCCATCCGTGGCCAGATCAATCTCACCGGGGTCGATCCGCTGGGGTGGCGCGGCGTCGGATCGTCGTTCAAGGTCTATACGTACGCGGCGGCTCTGCAAGCCGGGCTTGTGACGCCGGCGAGCCTGTTGAACGACGAGAGCGGCGTAATCGGCGGGCACACCTTCAGCGACTGGGACGGAAAGCACGAGGGATGGATCACGCTGCGAACCGCGCTTGCGCAATCGCGCAACCTGCCCGCACTGTGGACGTACGGCCAGGAGGGCGGCGACCGCGTCGTGAGCCTGATGCACAACCTCGGCGTCACCGCCAGGATCCAGAGCCCGGCCGGTGTGGCGACCACGCTCGGGCCCGACGCGATCTCGATGGCGGAGCATCTCGCCGCCTACTCCGCGTTCGATAACGGCGGCTACCGGATCAGCCCCCAGTCGGTGCTGAAGGTGACGGACGCGACCGGCAAGGTGCTCGAGTCGTTCGATCCCGCGGCCGGCCGCGCGCAGGTGATCAGCCCGGACCTCGGCTACGTCATGACCGACCTCCTGCGCGGGCCCGTGAAGCTGTACCTGGGGGACCTGGGCAGCCGGCCGGTCGCCGGCAAGTCGGGCACGACCGAGGCGTACACCGGGTCGATCTTCATCGGCTACACGCCGAGCCTGGCGATCGCGGCGTCCCTCATGCACATCGACGCGGGAGCCACGTGCAACTCGGGGTTCGCCTACCTCGCGACGAACTTCCCGCCTTCCGGCTGGCAGTGCCCAACCTCGGTCCTCTTCGGCGAGAACGTCGGCATCTCAGTGTGGAAGCCGTTCGTCGAGGAGTACTACAGGTCGCATCCCTGGCCGGCCATGTGGGTGCAGCCCGCAGGGGTGGTGACGCGCCAGGTCTGCTCTTACGACGGCGGGTACGTGACGAGCGGCGGCGCCGGCGAGATCTTCCTGAAGGGCATCGGCGAGCCCAACTATCCGTGCGGCGCCAACCCGCACCCTGGCCAAGCGCCCTACGTCGCGCCGGCGGCTTCGCCGTCTCCCTCGCCCAGTCCACACTGATCGGCGTGTACGGGGACAAGACGGCGCGGGTCGCCAGCATCCTCTACGTCATCGCCGGCCTGGTCCGCCTGGTTCGCCATCGTGGCCGCGGTCGGAGCGCGAGTGCCCGGGCCCGCGAACCAGGTGTCGCTGGCTCGCGCATACCTGGCGGCGCCGGCGCTCGTCTATTCGCTGCATCAGGACTTTGGCCTGCTGGCGGTGTGCGTGGCCCTGGCGGGCCTGACCGACCTGGTAGACGGCACGATCGCGCGCCGGTTCGTGCATCCCTCGGATCTGGGGGGCGCCCTCGACCCGGTAGTCGACGGACTTTTCCTGGGAGCGCTCGCGATCGGCCTGGCCGGCGGCGGGGCGTTTCCGATGTGGCTTGCCCTCGTCGTCATTGCGCGCTACCTGCTGCCGGCGTTGGCGGGCGGCATGCTGATCTCGCTCCACCGAAGGCCGGAGCTGCGCCACACGGTGACCGGCCAGATCTCGACGTCGCTGATCATCGTGCTGGTCGGAGGCATCTGCCTGTTCCGGTTCCTGGGCCAGGATGCGAGCAACGTCGTGATCGGCGCCGAGGTGGCGATCCCGATCGCGACGATCGCCACGTTTGTGCACCTGGGGTGGGTGGCTCGGCGGCCGGTTGTCTCACCTGAGCCCGGCTAAGATTGAGGTGGTCGCGCTAAGTGGGGTGCTGGCGGTACCCTGAACCGGCAATCCGCCTTAGCCGGACCGAATTCCCGTGCTGAGGTCTGGGTTCTCACGCCTGGCCGCGGCGAACGGCGTTGAAGGTCGGGACCTGCGCAGCTCGGGTCTCCGAACCCCGTCAGGTCCGGAAGGAAGCAGCGGTAAGGAGAAACTCGAGGGTGCCGCAGTCATCCGGGCCGGAGCCGTGGACCGCGGTGCGAGCTGGGGGTCTTCGATCGAGGCGGGGGTGCGCGACCACGTTCAAATTTGATGCCTGAATACCAGAGCCTCTACCGCAAGTACCGCTCGCAGACCTTTGCCGACCTGGTCGGGCAGGAGGCTGCGTCGCGAGCCCTGCAGGGAGCGATCATCAGCGCGCGCGTCGCGCATGCGTACCTGTTCAGCGGCAGCCGGGGGACGGGGAAGACCTCGGCGGCGCGGCTGCTCGCGAAGGCTCTGAACTGCACCGGTCGCGCACGCGATTCCGCCGAACCGTGCAACAAGTGCCAGTCGTGCGTCGAGATGACTGCCGGATCGGCGCTCGACCTGATCGAGATCGACGCGGCGTCAAACCGTGGGATCGACGAGATTCGCGACCTGCGCGAGAAGGTGAACCTTTCCCCGGCGCTAGGGCCGTTCAAGATCTACATCATCGATGAGGCGCACATGCTCACCGAGCCCGCGTTCAACGCGTTGTTGAAGACCCTCGAGGAGCCACCGCCCCACGTCGTCTTCATCCTGTGCACGACTGACGCGCAGAAGATTCCGCTCACGGTCATCGGGCGTTGCCAGCAGTTCGTGTTCCGGCGCCACAGCGAGGAGCAGATCACGTCGCGGCTCACGCACATCGCTGCGGCCGAGAACGTGAAGGTGGACGCGGACGCGATGCAGCTGATCGCACGCACCGCGCAGGGATCGATGCGGGACGCGGTCGGGCTGATGGACCAGCTGGTGCCGCTTGCGTCGGGTCCAATCACACTTGATTCGGCGCGCGCGCTTCTGGGGATCGCCGATCCTCGACTTCTCGATTCGCTGCTGGACGACGTGCTCGCCGGGCGCGCGGCCGAGGCGCTTGCGGAGCTGAGTCGTGTCTACGCCGCGGGCGCGGAGCTGCGTCAGGTGGTGCGGGGGTTGATGGAGGGGTGCCGGGACCGGTTGGTGGCGGCGCTCACCAGGCGCGACCAGCCGACGGCGCGTCGATTGTCGAGCGTGCTGGACGCGCTGCTGCACCTGGATGGGGAAGTGCGGCGGCACGCGGAGCCGCGGTTCCTTGTTGAGGCCACGCTCGCGCGACTGGCCGTGGAGCTCGGCACGGAATCTGCTGCCACCCCATTGCCTGAGGGAACCGCCCCACCCGCCAGTGCCCTGCCGGCAGTGGCGACCTCCCCGGCGAGCGGGGAGGTGAAGCTAGAACCAGCCGTGGTTGCAACTGGGGACGTTACGGGGTGGGCTGAGGTGCTCGAGAAGTTGAATCGCACCGTGCGCGCCGCTTACCTCGATGCGCAGCCTGAGGTTGACGGGACGGTGCTCGTGCTGTGGTTCCGATATGGATTTCATCACAAGAAAGCGCAGGAGCAATCGACGCAGCTGATGCCGCACGTGCGCGCGTGGCTGGGCGATGACGTGAAGGTCGACTTCCGGCTCAAAGACGGCGATCCCGCGAAGTCCGCGCCAAAGGCAAGCAGCCCCGAGGACGATCCTTTCGTGCGAGAGGTGGTGCGCCGGTTCGACGGACGTGTGACTCGGGTGAAGGAGGTGTCCGAGTGAGGGACCCGATGAAGATGGTCAAGCAGATGCAGGACACGATGGGCAAGGTGCAGGCGGAGCTCGAGACAGAGACCGTCGAAGCGACAGCGGGCGGCGGTGCCGTTCGCGTCGTCGCGAGCGGCACGCAGAAGGGGCTGTCGGTGACGATCGACCCGGAGGCCGCTTCCGACACCGAGATGCTGCAGGACCTGGTGGTCGCGGCCGTCAACGAGGCGATGGAGAAATCGAAGCAGCTCGCGGCGTCGAGGATGCAGGCGGTCGCCTCCGGTCTCGGCCTGCCACCCGGCCTGATGTAGTCGAGAATGCCGCAGCTGCCGGAGCCGCTGGAACGGCTCATCCAGGAGCTCTCGCGACTGCCGGGCATCGGACCCAAGACAGCGCAGCGGCTTGCATTCCATCTGCTGCGATCCGACAGCCAGCGCGCCGCGTCGCTCGCTCACGCGATCGAGGATGTGAAGGCGCGCATCGGCTATTGCGAACGCTGCCACAACATCGCCGAGGGCAGCCTCTGCGCGATCTGCCTGTCCTCGCGGCGCGACGCCACGCTCCTGTGCGTGGTCGAGTCGGCGCTCGACGTGCTGGCGATCGAGCGGACGTCGGAGTTCAGCGGACTGTATTTCGTGCTGCAGGGCGTGATCTCGCCGATCGACGGGATCGGGCCTGAGCAGATCCATGTGCCCCAGCTGCTCGACCGTGTGCGGGAGGAGGCCGTGGCTGAGGTGATCATCGCGACCGACGCAGACATCGAGGGCGAAGCGACCGCACTCTACCTGCAGCGCGCGCTCGAACCTCTGGGCACGAAGGTGACGCGACCCGCGCACGGGCTGCCCGTGGGCGGAGACCTGGAGTACGCCGACGAGCTGACGCTGGCGCGCGCGATGTCCGGCCGGCGGGCCTTCTGATTGTCGAGCCCTGGCCTCTCGGCCCGTCCCGCTCTGCTTTTCGACCTCGACGGAACGCTCGTGGACAGCGTCTACCAGCACGTGCTGGCGTGGCGGGATGCGCTGCACGAAGAGAACCTCGACCTGTCAATCTGGCGGATTCATCGCCGCATCGGCATGAGCGGCGGCCTCTTTCTCAAGGCGCTGGAAAGGGAGCTCGGGGCCACCCTCACGGAAGGCCAGGCCGACCGCCTGAGGCAGTCTCACGCGAAGGCGCTGCTGGGACGGCTGGACCAGATCCGGCCGCTGCCGGGCGCGCGTGAACTGCTGACGACGTTGACCTCTATGCGGGTCCCGTGGGCGGTCGCCACGAGCGGCAGCGAGATCACGGCGCGTCCCACGCTCGCCCTGCTCGGGATTCCGGAAGGCACCCCCGTCGTCACGCGCGACCAGGTCGCCTATGCGAAACCCAACCCCGACCTGTTCCTCGCGGCCGCCGAGCGGCTGGGCGTGCCGTCCGGGGATTGCTTTGTCGTGGGCGACAGCATCTGGGACCTGCTCGCCGCCCAGAGGGCCGGCGCCCTAGGGATCGGGCTCCTGTCTGGGGGTTACGGGCGCGAGGAGCTGGAGCAGGCCGGGGCGTACCGCGTCTACGAGGACCCGGCCGGCCTGCTGGCGCACCTGGACGAGCTCGGGATCCGCGCCGGCTCCTAGCTCGCCTTGCAATGGCGGCCTGGGGACCGGTACAATTCGCGGGTTGTCCTCACGGAAGGCTTCGTGCGCCCAAAAAGCGCAGGGGGTTGTGAGGTCGACCAGCACTTTGACAACTGAAGAGTGGGAAAGACTCTGAGAGTCTTATGACTCAGGACGAGTGTCTTGGGTCCTCCGTTTTGGACGGAGAGTTTGATCCTGGCTCAGGGTTAACGCTGGCGGCGCGCATAACACATGCAAGTCGAGCGAGGGCTTATTTCTCG
>WNFL01015374.1_pt1 | contig 12946 bp, 9 predicted proteins | sample 5400361 | NCBI WGS metagenome assembly WNFL01 (sample SAMN13153351, study PRJNA577476) | soil metagenome | isolation source: 40 cm soil on Douglas fir-dominated hillslope | place: USA:California | collected 2013-09-17
AGAGTCACCGTAAGGGTGGCGCCACGGTTCTCGCCCTCGCTTTCCGCCCGGACTGTTCCACCATGCAGCTCCACGAGGTGCCGCACGATCGACATGCCGAGACCCAGGCCCCCGTGGGCGCGCGTCATCGAGCTGTCGGCCTGCGAGAATCGGTCGAAGATGTGCGGAAGAAAGGCTGGCTCGATACCCTGGCCGTTGTCGGCCACGACGATCCGTACGTCGGCGGCGAGCGTGTCCACGCGCACATCGACCCGGCCATCCCGCGGCGTGAACTTGATCGCATTCGACAACAGATTCCAGACGATCTGCTGCAGCCGGTCGCGATCGCCACAGGTGGCCGGCACATCCGCGATGTCGGTCATCACCGTGATCTGCTTCGCCTCGGCGGCTGGCCGCAGCGTGTCGAGCGCCCCGTCGACGATGCTACGGATGTCGACCGAGGACATGTTCAGCATCATCCTGCCGTTGACAAACGCGCTGTTCTTGATGACCTTGACCGCACGCTGCACCCTGTCGGGATCGAGCTGGCCCGTTTCGAGCAGGTGTGCCCAGCCCAGCATCGCATTCAACGGCGTCCGCAGCTCGTGCGACAGGGTGGCGAGGAACTGGTCCTTCATGCGGTTGACGCGTTCGGCTTCGCGCCGCGCTTCCTGTTCGCGGCGCAGCAGGTCGGCACGCTCGGCTTCTGCGCGCCGGCGCTGGGCGATGACCGCCTTCAGCCGCTCGTTCGCGCGCGCCAGTTGCTCGGTCCGCTCGCGGACGCGCAGGTCGAGCGCATCATGCGCGCGACCGAGTTCCTCGGCCTCGCGCTTGAGCGCCCATGACCGCTGATACAGGTCGACGAAGACGTTCACTTTGGAGATGAGCACGTCCGCCGACACCGGCTTGAAGATGTAGTCGACGGCGCCGACAGAGTACCCCTTGAACACGGCAGCCGCGCTCTTCGGGTTGGCGGTGATGAAGATGATTGGCGTGTCCCGATTGGCCGGACGGCCGTGAATCAGCCCCGCCACCTCGTACCCATCCATATCGGCCATCGCAACGTCGAGAAGAACCAGCGCGACATCTTCCTGCATGAGGATTCTGAGCGCGGCGCGGCCAGACTCGGCCAGCAGGGTGCGATGTCCGAGCCGTGAGAGGACCGCCTCGAGGGCGACGAGGTTGTCGCGATGGTCGTCGACGATCAGGATTTGCACGGGCTGCTGCACACTCATGTCACACCATCTGCGCGATCTGTGGTCAGTGCCTGGCCTCGATTGTTCGAGCATGGCCATCACGTCATTCTGCGGTAGAGCCGGTGCGGCGCGTCGAGCTCCTCGTATCGATCCCGCAGGGGCATGAGCGATAGCATTTCCTTGGAGCCCAGGCCGAGCACGCCAAAGTGTGCGAGGCTGTCGTACAGCAAGTGGTGCACGCGCTCCTGCAGCGCTCGATTGAAGTAGATCATCACGTTGCGGCACAGGACGAGGTTGAACTCGTTGAACGAACCGTCGGTCACGAGGTTGTGCCTCGCGAACACGACCTGGTCGCGCAGGGCAGGCCTGAAGATGGCGTTGCCGTACGCGGCGGTGTAGTACTCGGAGAACGAGCGCGTCCCGCCCGCCCGGATGTAGTTCTGCGTGTACTTCTGGATCGGCTCGAGCGGGTAGATCCCCTCGCGCGCTTTGTCCAGAACGCTTTCGTCCATGTCGGTCGCGTAGATTCGGCAGCGACCGATCAGCGCTTCCTCCGCGAGCATGATGGCGAGTGAGTACACCTCCTCGCCGGTCGAGCACCCGGCCTGCCAGACGCGGATATACGGCCACGTGCGCAGTAGCGGGAACACCTGCGCCCGCAGCGCCTGGAAGAACCCGGGATCCCGGAACATGGCGCTGACGTTGACCGAGAGACCCCGCACGAACCGATCCATGCACGACGCGTCGTGCACGATTTTGTCGAGCAGACGGGTGACCGTATCCACCTTCTCCGCTCTCAGCCGGTTCTGAATCCGTCTCCACAGCGACGCCCGCGCGTAGTTGCGGAAATCGAAGCCACCAACGCGATAGACGGCTTCCAGCAGCAGGTCGACCTCGAGCTCCTCGATCGAGCTCCAGCCCACGCGCGGCTTCGAGGTGGTCACGGCCACGGCTCAGCGGTACAGCCAGACCCGCAGCAGCGAGACAAGTTGGTCGGTGTCCACGGGCTTGGTGATGTAGTCCGAGGCGCCCGCTTCGATGCAGAGGTCCCGGTCGCCCTTCATCGCCTTGGCCGTGAGGGCGATGATCGGCACGTCGCGGAACTGCGGCAGCGCACGAATCGCGCGCGTGGCCTCGTACCCATCCATCTCCGGCATCATGACGTCCATGAGCACGACGTCGATCCCGGGGTGGCTCTTCAGGCTTTCAATGCCGTCCTTGCCATTCTCCGCCGGGACGACCCGCATCTCGTACTGCTCGAGTGCGCTTGCCAGCGCGAAGGTGTTCCGGAGATCGTCGTCCACGATGAGCACGGTTCGCCCGTTGAGGACCGGATCAGCGTTCCGCAGTCGCTCCAGCATGCGGCGCTTCGCCTCAGGCAGGTTTTCCTGGATGCGATGCAGAAAGAGCGCCGTTTCATCCAGCAGGCGATCGAGCGACTTCACGTCCTTGACGATGATCGTCTCCGCGACGCGGCGTAGTTCGCTCTCCTCCAGCCTGCTCAGTTCCCTGCCGGTATAGACGATGACCGGCAGTTGAACGAGGCGTCCACGTGTGCGCAATTCCTCCAGCAGCTCGAAGCCGCTCATGTCCAACAGCCCGAGGTCGAGCACCATGCAATCGAACGTCTCCCGTTCGATGGCGTCGAGCGCCTCCTGCCCGGTCGCGACGGCAGTCACGTGCACGTCGTTGTTGCCGATCAGATCCACGATACTCGAACGCTCGACCTCGTCGTCCTCGACGACGAGCAGCTTCTTGACGCGCCGCTCGATGAACGCGCGGATGTTCGTGAAGGCGTCGTCGAGCGCCTTGCGCGTCACCGGCTTCGTCAGCTGGGCGAACGCGCCCTGCCTGAGCGCGCGCTGCGGCTCGTCGGCGACCGAAATGATGTGCACGGGGATGTGGCGTGTGGCGGAATCGTGCTTGAGGCGATCGAGCACCTGCCACCCGTCAGTTTCCTCCAGCTGAATGTCGAGCGTGATTGCGTTCGGGCGATACCGGTGCGCCAGCGACACCGCCGCGTCACCGCGCGAGGTGACGATCCCGCGGAATCCCTGCTCCCGGGCCGCCTCGAGGAGAATCGGCGCGAACGTCTGATCTTCTTCGACGATCAGCACGATCTCGTCGTCGGGAGCGATCACGTCGCGATCGTCGGCGATCTCGGGCGCCAGCTCTCTGTCGATGGCGGCAGAGAGCGTCGCCGGCCGCTGCAGGTGACGGGCACCGCCACTCACGGCCGCCAACGCCGAGGGCAGGCGGCTGAACTCGCCGGACAGCACCTCGCCTCCCTGCGGCAGGTACAGCACGAACGTGCTGCCCTGGTCCACAGCGCTTGTCAGCCGGATTTCGCCGCCGAGCAACCGCGCCAGCTCGCGGCTGATCGACAGGCCGAGGCCCGTGCCGCCGTACTTCCGGTTCGTCGTGCCGTCCACCTGCTGAAACGCCTCGAAAACGACCTCGTGCTTCTCCGGCGGGATGCCGATGCCCGTGTCAGTGACGGACCAGGCCAGCACGCGGGGCGCGATCGCGAGCGCCGCATGATCCGGCGTCCAGCCGGCATGGGCGACTGAGATCTCGAGCGTGACGCTTCCCTTTTCGGTGAACTTGAACGCGTTCGACACCAGGTTCTTCAGGACCCGCTGAAGCCGGTGGGCGTCGGTATCGATCGCCGGTGGCACGTCCGGCGCGATCACGACGTGGAAATCGAGGCCCTTGGCCGTCGCAAGCTGTCGAAATGTTCGTTCGAGCTGGTCGCACACGTCGGTTACCAGCAGCGGCTCGATGGTCACCTGCATCGTGCCAGACTCGATCTTCGCCAGGTCCAGGACTTCGTCGATCAGCCCGAGCAGGTCTGAGCCGGACGAGTGGATCGTGTTGGCGAACTCCACCTGCTTCGGCGTGAGATTGCCGTCCGGGTTCTCGCGCAGCATCGCCGAGAGGATGAGCAGGCTGCCGAGCGGCGTCCGGAGCTCGTGCGACATGTTCGCGAGGAACTCGGACTTGTACTTCGAGGTCAGCGCAAGCTGTTCGGCTTTGTCCTCGATCGCGGCGCGCGCCAGTTCGATTTCGCGATTCTTGCGCTCGACTTCCTGGTTCTGCTGCGCGAGGAGTGTCCCCTTCTCCTCCAGTTCCTCGTTGGTCTGCTGCAGCTCTTCCTGCTGCTGCTCCAGCTCCTCATTGGTTTGCTGCAGCTCTTCCTGCTGTTGCCGAAGCCGTTCCTCGGATGCCTGGAGCGATCGGGCCTGCTCCTCCAGCCGCGCGTTGGTCTCGGTCAGCTCATGCTGGCGCGTCGTGAGCTCGTTGGCGAGCGACTGCGACTGCTTCAGCAGCTCCTCCGTCCGCATCGTGGCGGCAATCGTGTTGAGCACGATGCCGATGCTCTCGGTGAGCTGGTTCAGAAACGACAGCTGGATCTCCGAGAAACGATAGAACGAGGCGAGCTCGATGACCGCTTTGACGTCACCCTCGAACAGCACCGGCAACACGACGATGTTGAGCGGTCTGGCTTCGCCGAGGCCCGAGGAAATCTGAACGTAGTCGCCCGGCACGTCCATGAGGACGATCGGTTGGCGCTCGAGCGCGCACTGTCCGACGAGCCCTTCCCCGGGCTTGAAATGGTTCGCGAGGTGCTTGCGTTCGGTGTACGCGTAGCTCGCGAGCAGCGTCAGGTCGGGGTCGCCGTTGCCTTTGACGTAGAACACGCCGTGCTGCGCGTGCACGACGGGCGCGAGCTCGGAGAGGATCGTGCGCGAGACGGTGGTGAGATCGCTCTGCCCTTGCAGCAGCCGCGTGAACCTGGCGACGTTCGTCTTGAGCCAATCCTGCGCCGTGTTCTTGTCGGTCGTGTCGCGCAGGTTTCGAATCATTTCATTGATGTTGTCCTTGAGGGCCGCGACCTCGCCGAGCGCTTCCACGTCGATCGAGCGGGACAGGTCGCCCTTGGTGACTGCAGTGGCAACGTCCGCGATCGCCCGGACCTGTGTGGTGAGGTTCGCCGCCAGCCGGTTCACGTTGTCGACGAGGTCCAGCCACGTGCCGGCCGTGCCGGGCACGCGTGCCTGTCCGCCGAGCTTGCCTTCGATCCCGACCTCGCGCGCAACCGTCGTCACCTGGTCGGCAAAGGTCGCGAGCGTGTCGATCATGTTGTTGATCGTTTCAGCGAGCTGCTCGATCTCACCTCTGGCTTCGAGCACCAGCTTGCGCCGGAGATTCCCGTTGGCCACATCGGTGACGACTCGGGCGATGCCGCGCACCTGGTTCGTGAGGTTGTCCGCCATGAAGTTGACGTTGTCGGTGAGGTCCTTCCACGTGCCGCCCGCGCCCTGCACAACCGCCTGGCCACCGAGCTTCCCTTCCGTGCCGACCTCGCGCGCCACACGCGTGACTTCCGAGGCGAACGTGCCGAGTTGATCGACCATCGTGTTGATCGTGTTCTTGAGCTCGAGGATCTCGCCCTTGACGTCGACCGTGATCTTCTTCGACAGGTCGCCGTTGGCGACCGCCGTCGTGACCGCGGCGATGTTCCGCACCTGGCTGGTCAGGTTCGATGCCATGAAGTTGACCGAGTCGGTCAGGTCCTTCCAGGTGCCGGCCGCGCCGCGGACGTCGGCCTGGCCACCCAGCTTCCCGTCGGTGCCGACCTCCCGCGCGACACGCGTGACCTCCGCCGCAAACCCGTTGAGCTGATCGACCATCGTGTTGACCGTCTGCTTCACCTCCAGAATCTCGCCGCGGACATCGACGGTGATCTTCTTCGAGAGGTCGCCATGCGCGACCGCGGTCGTCACCTCTGCGATGTTGCGGACCTGGGACGTCAGGTTGCTCGCCATCGCATTGACGTTGTCGGTCAGGTCTTTCCAGGTGCCGGCGACGCCCCTGACCTCAGCCTGTCCGCCGAGCTTGCCTTCCGTCCCGACCTCGCGGGCGACGCGCGTTACTTCAGACGCGAACGACGAGAGCTGGTCGACCATCGTGTTCACGACTTTCGCCGTCCGCAGGAACTCCCCGGTCAGCGGCCGTCCCTCGAACTCGAGTGCCATCGTCTGCGACAGGTCGCCCTTCGCCACGTCGCCGATGACCCGCGCGATCTCCGTGGTCGGCTGCACGAGGTCAGTGACAAGCGTGTTCAACGCGTCGATCGACTGTGCCCAGCCGCCCCTGGCGCCGGCCAGCGATGCGCGCTGGCGCACATTGCCGCCCTTGCCGACGACGGTGCCGATGCGCTGGATCTCGGCGGCGAGCCGCTGGTGCTGATCGATGATCTCGTTGAGGGCGTCGTAGACCTTCGCGGCGGTACCGCTCCGATTGGCCGGCATACGCGCGGTGAAATCGCCGCGCTTGTACTGTGTCAGGACGTGGAGCATCCCGTTCGCATCAATGCGCTCTGTCGCGTCGGGCTTCCCGCGATGGATGTCACGACCGCCTGGGGCAGGACGACAGCCGCCATGCCGACCGACTTGAGCTCCCGGTCGACGTCGTGTGTTCTTCGCTCCGCGTGCCGGCGGTCGTTGGCGACCCACTGGGTCCTCCGCCGACGCTGGCCGCGGCGCCGATCCAGCACCACATTGGTCCAGCCTACGGAATTCACCACGCGTATCGTTTCGAACAGCGCCGGCCGATCGACAGCGACGATGAGAACAACGCCACTCATCGCGACGGAGTTCAGGCAGGTATCAACAGATGCCACGATCACGTCTGTGTCGACAGTACTCAGGTCGATGCCAGCCGCGGACATGCGTACCGACGCGTCGAACACGATCCCCTTGTCGAGGACGCGGTCGAACACATCGATGACAGGGGCTCTGGACACTTTCTCGGCCGCCATTGTGAAGCCGTGCCCCGCCGCAGGCGCGGGCGTGGTCGACGGCTCTGTCGAGGGCAAACACGGCCGCCTAAACTTCAAGCAACCTGTCGCCATCCGTGCCCCCGCGCTCGGGATCTTGTCTGCTTAAAGCGCTTGGATTATCGGCTGGTGGAGATCCCGGGTCATTCACATGAATTCCCTGGGTTGTTACCGAAAGCGACTGGGCAACCCAATCAGCTCTGCCGGAGTGCCTGTCACAGTGGCTCGTTGACAGCAACCCCAGAACCTCTCGAGGTCCGGGATTACAAGCCAGCCCTTCTGTCGGCGGATCAGGTCGTCGTCCTCCAACTGCTTGAGCACACGAGCCAGGTGCTGCCGGGTTGTGACGATGGCACGCGCGAGTTCCGTGTATCGAAGAGGCAACGCGACGCGCAACGGACCAACCATGGAAGACTGGTGCTCGGCGGTAATGATCTCGCCGATCAGGCGGAGCAAACGATCTTTTGTCGACAGCGCACCCAAACCCGCCAGATGAGTGACGTAATCGAGGAGCTCCTGGGCGTGGATCTGATGGAGATCGGATGAAACCTGTACGTTGGTCATGACGAGCTGTAGGAAATGGTCGAGGCTGATCGAGAGGATTTTGCAACGCGTAAGCGTTTCCGCCGTCACGACGTGAGGCGCGCCGAGAATCGCGGCGGCAGTTCCGAGCGGCCAGCCGGAAACACGGATGCCAACCGTAACAGCTTCCGCTTGATTCTCCCATCGCAGCAGCTTCACAAGGCCCTCCTCGATCAGCGCGACGGCGCGAACGGGACTGCCCTGCTCGAAGAGCGAAACGCCTGGCGGGTATGTCTGCGCAAGGCCGACCGCCTGGAATTCTTCCCATGCGTGAGAAGACCATAGCGACCTCGCCGCTGGGAGACTTGCGTTCGGTTCCATACAGGGGGGAGGGCTGGCGCTCTCCTTGTGCATGATCCGAGCCCGTTGTCCCCTCCGCCAGTTCGTCGCCGCAAGTGGACGTACCCGCGAAAGGCTCGTGGGCGGTCACGCGAATCACAACGGCGCGAAGTCCCGTGTGATCTGCTCCAGCACCTTCTGATCGACGACACGGGTGTCGCCCTTGTCGGGCTCGTTTTCGGAGTAGACCGTCAGCCTCACCGCACCGCACGTCGGACCGAACGCAGCGGGATCGAACACGTAGAGCCCTTCGTCGATTGCCTCGGTCTCCGAAATGCGGTGTTCGACGACGAACGGGTGAATCGGCGTCACCTCCGTGTTGCCGCAGAAGACACGCATCCGCAGGAAGCTGGACTTCGCGCGCTTCATCGGCGGCAGCGCCATCCCTTGCGTCATCGCCGCACCGCGCGCCACCTTGGCCCACAACCCCTCGACCATCTTTGGCGTGACCCGAACCACCACCGCGCGCGGATAGTCGGCCAGGTATTCCGACCAGCTGCCGAAGTCCATCACCGGACGCCGTACCTGATCCCTCGCGCCGTAGATGTGAACCGGTGTCATGAATGCGAGGTCGAAGTTGGTCGTGCTCATCGGGTACGGACTCAGGCTGCCAGCACGATTCTTCACCGCCTCGCTGAGCGCGCTGACGGCAACTGGCGGCGGGTCGAGCGGCAGGCGCGTCGCGTCTGGCGGCATCGCCACGGCCATCTTCGTCTCCGCCGATGCCATGACTTCGCAGGCCTGGTCTATCCTGACAACCCGTGTATCGGAGCGGCTGTCCGGCTCGCGATCATCGACCGTGGTGAATCCAACCAGGGCACCCGCCGCAAAAACCGGTCCCCCGGCACTTCCACGCGCGAGCCTCAGATCCGACAGAAGCAGACGCGGTCCGACGCCAGTCACGTCCCCGGGAGTCAGATCCTTTTGTCCCGTCACCCCTGCGCCGATGGCGTACAGCTCCTGCCCGTTCGCCACCGACGGTCTCGTCTGGCCGCATCCGAGCGGTAGCGGCCGCAGCGATGCGATCACCGACGGATTGACCCGGAGGATGGCCACGTCGCGTGTGGGATCCGACGCGAGAACGGTCGCCACGACCTTGATGTCGTGAGCAAACTGCGCCTCGACGGACGTCGCGGTGCCGACGACGCGCTGATTGGTGACAATCAGGCCCCGAGGATCGACGACAAATCCGGACGCGTGCTGGGTTGGCGTCCACAACGCGACGACACTGTCTTGCCATTGCGCTGCGAGAAACGAAGGGTCCGTGTCTGAAGGTGTGGCCGATGTCGCCGCGGCTGTACTGGTGCCGACCGACGCGTTGCCGGCAGTCAGTGCGAGCGTGGCGTCACGGCCGGCGACGACGTCAATGCGCTGCGACCATTCGTAGCTTTTGCCCTCGAACGCCACCGGCTGATCGGACTCCACGGCATAACGTCCGGGACGCAGCGTGATGTCGGCCGTGCCGGCCACCGTGGTGAGGATGCGTCGAGGCTCCTTAGTTGGCGGCTCGTCGCTGATGAGCAGGGCGTGCCGTGCCACCGGCGTGGTCTTGCCGGTGGAGTCAGCCAGCGTGACGGTGATGTGGAGCGTGCTCAGCGCCTGGGCAGACGCCGCCGGCGAACTGGTGACCAGCAACGTTGCCACGAGCAGCGCCCGACCCATGAAGCCATCGTCCGCTCGGGGCGAGCCGATGTCAACCGCTCGCAATGGGGTTACCGCCGGCGGCTACTTCCGCTTCTCGACAACCACTCGCCCCTCGGCATTCATGTATACCCGATACTTGTTTCCGTCCTTGCACGTCGCGGCGTAGTCATCCTTGGCCAACTCGGTGACGGCGACGACCTGGCCGCATGGCAATCCCTGAAGCGCAATCACCGCTGTCAGGTCCTTCTTGAGCGCCTCGTCGTCATCGGCAAACAACGGCACGGCAAAGAGCGCGGCCATGACGAGTGAGCGCGCGACCACAAGGGTGAGTTTGTTCATAAGTTTTCCTGCCTTCAGCCCTGGAGCGTGGCGAACTTCTTCGGGTCCGAGAGCAGACCCCAGATTGCCTCGCGCGACGACACGACTTCCGAGGCGAGCGTCTGGTCGGAGTCCTGAAGCAGCGACAGCACCTTCATCAACAGCAAGTCGTACGCTCGTCGCAGTTCGGGCATGGTGGTGGTCTTGCCTTTGCCCTGGTAGTGATCGCTGAACTGTTTCATCAGGTCATCGACCTGGTTCTTCAGCGAAATCTTGGTGAAGACGCCGATCGCTTTGGTCGCCTTCAACTTCTCCTTCAGCGCAGCCAAGTCCAGCGGCGCGGCCACAGTCGATGCGACGGCCGCCGCAGCAGGTTTCGGCGGTCTCACAGGGGGTGTGGGCGCCCTGGCAACCGGCGGGGCGGTTTTGGTTGCGGCCTTTGGCGCCGGGTTCGCCCCGTTCGGTGCAGGGGTGGTTGCTGGTTTGGTCGCCTGGGTCGCTCCGCTCGGCACAGGGGCGGTTGCTGGTGTCCCCGCCGGGGCCGCTTCGCCCGGTGCAGGTGAAGACGCGGTTGGTTTCGAGGCTGCCGGCTCCTGGGGCTCGGTGACGGGCTCCGGCGTCTCGGGTTGCGTCGCGACGGTCTGAGGTTGCGCGACTTGCGGCTCGGTCTTGTGGCTCGCGCAGCCCGCAAGGGGCAGCATCAATAGAACGGCTGAGTAGACGACTGCAATGGACCAAGGTTTCATCGCAGTGTTATCCGGTTCAATTTCGGTACCGGCGGAGGTGGACCTTTGGTATTCGAATGACTGCGTAGCTCTTCTGCGGGGGGAGACAGCTCAGCGCACTATCGCGCAGCGTTTCGATGAACGCGGCGTCGTTCCAGGTGCCGTGTGGGGTGCATTAGCTCGACACGAGCTCATGCGGGCCGTCGAACCACCGTTACCTTTTGCTTCTACTGCGGCCAGGTGGCCGCACCGTCGAAGTTGATGATCGACTGCCCCGGCTCGGTCGGAACCATAGGACGCAGATAGGGCTTGCCCGATGCCTTGTGACAGCCATAACAGGCTTGCAGCGTCTCGCGGTACGCCGCAGAGAACGCGGTTGAATTCTGCGCCTGGATGGCATCGGCGACCGCCTTGAACGCGCTCGTGTCGATGCTTTCGAAGATCGGCAGCAGGTTCACATCGTTTCCGTCCGGCCCCTTCCGCACGGGCCGCAATTGGATCGTCCAGAGGATGTGTGCGCGTGATTCCTCGAAGTAGAACATGGCCAGCGGCCAGTTCTTCTTTTCTGCGGCAAACCAGAGATTGGTCCAGTGATATCCGACGTCGGACATCGTGTGCGACTGGGATGGCGCGTTGGTCTTCAGACGAGCGACGTCCGAGCGCAACGCGTTGAGATCGTCTCTCGCGCCGCCCTCGTCTACGGCACCGGTCACCCTCGGGCCGGCGGCCGCCGTGACATCGTTCCGATGGAGGTACGCGACGGCACCTCCCCCAATCAGCACGCCGATTGCCGCGGGAAGAATTGCCCGTACGAGTGCGTTCGACGCTGGCATGGCTCCCTCACTGACTGCCGGCCGAGGCCGGCCGGCTCCCCATGATCGAGTGCGAGGACGTTGTACACTCGATTCCACCTTCACCATCATGTGGCGGTCCGTCTCGACGCTCCTTCTCGCCGCCATGCTGTCGGCATCGTGCGGCGGCGGCGTTTCGGGCTCGCGCGTCTCGCGCATCCGCCAGCGCGGCTTCCTCGTCTGCGGTGTCTTCCCGGGGATCGCCGGGTTCGCCCGGGTGGACCGCCAGGGCCACTATAGCGGCTTCGACGTCGACATCTGCCGCGCAGTGGCGGCCGCCATCGTCGGGTCCGCCGAGCGGATTCGGTACCAGCCGATCGCCTCGATCGATCTCCTTCAGCGCTCCAGCGATATCGACATCGTCTCGCGCCGGTTGACATGGTCGCTGCGCCGTGAAGGGCTGCACGTCCTGTTCGGTCCGGTCACGTTCTACGACGGTCAGGGATTTCTCGTGCCCGAGCGCCTCAAGGTCGATCGCGCGGCGGAGCTGGCAGGCGTCCCCGTGTGCGTCGCCGAGGGTTCGGAACACGACGTCACGCTGACCGCGTACTTCTTACGACACCAGATCGCGCTCGATAAGGTTCGCGTCGTGGACGGCGCGGATGGTGGACGCGCGTTGGCGGAAGGGCGTTGCCAGGCATTCAGCGCCGACGTGTCCGAGCTGGCCTCGGTCCGTAGTGAGATGGAAAATCCGCGAGGCTTCCGTATTCTCGCCGATCGGATTTCGCGGGAGCCGCTCGCGCAGCTCGTACGCCAGGAGGACGTCGACCTGTTCAACGTCCTGCGCTGGACCGTCTTCGCGATGATCGCCGCAGATGGCGGCGCGGGACGATCCCGAGATCGCGCGACTGCTCGGAGTGAGTCCTGGGAACGGCGCCGCGCTGGGGCTCGACGATGCATGGGCCCGGCACGTCATCGCAGACGTCGGCAATTACGGCGAAGTGTTCGAGCGCAACCTCGGAATGGCCACGCCCATCGCCCTGGAGCGTGGGCTCAACGCCCTGTGGACTCGGGGCGGCCTACTGTTCGCGCCACCGCTGAAATAGCCGCCAGACCGAAGCAGGCCGCCAACAGGAAGATCGTCGGCTTTGCCGAGTCCGTGGGTGCGCTGCTGCTGTCGCCGCCCGGCGCGCCGGGTTGACTCGCGGCGGCGATGGACGCGCTGGCGCCTGTGTTGTCGGCGTTCGTTTTCGGCACCATCTTCACGTTGAGCTCGACGGCGCCCTTCGACTGGCGAGGGATGTACGCGACCTTCATCGTCTGATAGCCCGCTGCGGTGATCATGATTTCCATCTGCCTGGTGTCGATAGGCCGAGAGCTGACTTCCAGAATCGCGGCGCCGATGTCCGGGCTCCTGAAATGTCCCGGGGCGTCGCCCTGGAAAGGAATGACAATCCCGGTGAACGGATCGACGATGGTGACGTACGGCTTTTTCTGGATTGGCCTGCCCGTTCGTGCGTCCTTGATACG
>WNFL01100408.1_pt3 | contig 12946 bp, 10 predicted proteins | sample 5400361 | NCBI WGS metagenome assembly WNFL01 (sample SAMN13153351, study PRJNA577476) | soil metagenome | isolation source: 40 cm soil on Douglas fir-dominated hillslope | place: USA:California | collected 2013-09-17
CATCCTGCTCGGCGAGGCCGTCGTGGCGCTCGAGACCGAGGCGGCGGAGCTCTCGACGCTCGCCGAGCCACCCGCCCCGCCGCGGCTGCCGCGCGGCGCGCGCGAGGTGCAGGTGGTGGTGGACCGCTTCACCTGGCGGCCCTCCGAGGGCCCGCGCCTCGCCGACTCGGCGGCCCAGGCGTTCCGGCGCGGCGAGGGGCGGCTGCGGGTCAAGCGCGGCGCGCGCGCCCCCGAGAAGAAGAGCGAGCGCTGGGAGTGCGCGGCCTGCGGTACGCCGGCGTTCCAGCCCGAGCCGGTCCTGTTCTCGTTCAACAGCCCGCTCGGGGCCTGCCCGACCTGCCGCGGCTTCGGCAACGTCCTGACCTTCTCGACCGACCTCATTGTCCCCGATCCGTCGCTGACGCTGCGCGAGGGGGCGCTGCGCCCGTGGGCCGGCTCGTGGCGGAGGCTGGCCTGGCCGCGGCTCGAGAAGCTCGCCAAGGAACAGGGGGTCTCGCTCGACACCCCGTGGCGCAGGCTTTCGGCCGCGCATCGCCGGCTGCTGCTCGAGGGCGGCGAGGGCTTCCGCGGCGTGCTGCCGTTCCTCAAACGGCTGCAGGAGAAGTCCTATTCCGCCGGCAACCGTTTCGTGGTCAAGAAATTCCAGACCGCGCTGCCGTGCGCCGAGTGCGGTGGCGCGCGGCTGCGCAAGGAGGCGCTCCAGGTGCGGCTCGGGGAGCGGAACATCGCCGAGGTGGCGGCGATGACGATCGCCGCCGCGTCGCGCTGGCTCGACGGGCTCGCGTTCGGCGCGGGCGAGCGCGCCATCGCCGCCCCGGTGCTGGCCGAGCTGACCTCGCGCCTCGCGTTCCTCGAGCGCGTGGACGTGGGCTACCTCACGCTCGACCGCCTGACGCGCACGCTCTCGGGGGGCGAGGCCCAGCGCATCGAGCTGGCCAACGCGCTGGGGGCCAACCTCGCCGACACGCTCTACGTGCTCGACGAGCCGACCGTGGGGCTCCACCCGCGCGACACCGCGCGCATGCTCGAGATCCTCGCGGAACTGGCCGCGCGCGGAAACACGCTGGTCGTGGTCGAGCACGAGCCGCTGGTCATGGAGGCGGCCGACTGGATCGTGGACCTCGGCCCCGGCGCGGGCGAGCTGGGCGGGCGCCTGCTCTACGCCGGGCCGGGCGGGCCGGCGCTCGCCGGCGTCGCCACCGACACCGCGCGCTACCTGCGCGGCGAGCGCCGCGTGACCCGCACCCGCCGGCCGGTGGCGGCCGCGGCCCGCGACGGCTTCATCACCGTGGTCGGGGCCACCCACCACAACCTGCGCGGACTCGACGCGCGCTTCCCGCTCGGGCGGCTCACCGCCGTGACCGGGGTGTCGGGCTCGGGGAAGAGCAGCCTGATCGAAGAGGTGCTCTACCGCGCGGCGCGCAAGGCCCTCGAGGGCGTCGAGGAGGAGCCGGCGGGCGAGCACCGCGAGCTGCGCGGTCTCGAGTCGCTCGAGCGCGTCGTGCTGGTGGACCAGTCGCCGATCGGCAGGACGCCGCGCTCCTGCCCGGTGACCTACATCGGCGCCTACGCCGCGCTGCGCGAGGTCTACGCCCGCCAGCCGGCGGCGCTGGCGCGCGGGCTCAAGGACGGGGCTTTCTCGTTCAACACCCCGGGGGGCCGCTGCGAGCAGTGCCAGGGCGCGGGCTGGGTCACGGTCGAGATGCACTTCCTCGCCGACCTGATGGTGCCCTGCGAGGTCTGTGGTGGCGACCGCTTCCGCCGCGAGGTGCTCGAGGTGCGCGTCCGCGGGGTCAGCATCCGCGCGGCGCTCGACCTGACCGTGGACCAGGCGTTCCAGCACTTCGCGAGCGAGCCGCGCTTCACGCGCGGGCTCCACATCCTGCGCCGCGTCGGGCTCGGCTACCTGCGGCTCGGCCAGCCGGCGACCCAGCTCTCGGGCGGCGAGGCCCAGCGCCTCAAGATCGCGCGCGAGCTGTCCGAGCGCGGGCAGGGAGCCGCGCTCTACCTGCTCGACGAGCCCACGGTTGGCCTCCACTTCGCCGACGTCCAGCGTCTGCTCGAGGTGCTGGACGACCTCACCGGGCGCGGCGACACCGTGATCGCCGTCGAGCACAACCTCGACCTGATCCGCAACTGCGACTGGGTCGTGGACCTGGGCCCCGGCGGCGGTGACGCGGGCGGGCGGCTGGTCGCCGAGGGCCCCCCCGAGGCCATCGCCGCGAGCGACGTGTCGTGGACGGGGCGCTACCTGCGCGCCGGCCTCGCGGCCGCCGCGGTTGAAGCCGAGCCGGCCCGGGGCGCATCCTGACCCCATGAGCGCCCCGGCTGCCGCGGGCGTGGTCCAGCTCGATGAGTTCCGCTGGATGCTGCCGAAGCAAGGGGGCATGCGGGTCCCCGGCATCCTGTTCGCCGACCGGCCGCTGCTCGACAAGATGCTCTCGGACCGCACCCCCGATCAGGTCCGGAACGCGGCCCACCTGCCCGGCATCCTCGAGGCCTCGATCGCCATGCCCGACGCCCACTGGGGCTACGGTCTGCCGGTCGGCGGCGTGGTCGCGACCCACGATCGCGACGGCGTGGTCTCGCCCGGCGCGGTGGGCTACGACATCGGCTGCGGGGTGCGGCTGCTGCGCAGCCGGCTCACCCGCGCCGACCTCGAGGGCCGCCTGGACGCGCTCGCCGACGCGCTGTACGCCGAGGTGCCGTGCGGCGTGGGCTCGCACGGCGCGGTGCGGGTGACCGTGCCCGAGCTGGACCGGGTGCTGCGCGAGGGCGCGAAATGGGCGGTGGCGAAGGGACGCGGCGTCCCCGGCGACCTCGACCACTGCGAGGAGTCGGGCACGCTCGCCGACGCCGAGCCCGCATCGGTGAGCGTGGCGGCCAAGCAGCGCGGGCGCGACCAGCTCGGCACCCTCGGCTCGGGCAACCACTTCCTCGAGGTCCAGGAGGTCGAGCGGATCCACGACCCGGAGGCGGCGCGCGCCATGGGCCTCGAGCTCGGCGGCGTGACGGTCATGATCCACTGCGGCTCGCGCGGGCTCGGCCACCAGGTGTGCACCGACCACGTGCGCGACGTCACGCACAAGCTCGCGGGCTGGGGCATCCACCTGCCCGACCGGCAGCTCGCCTGCGCGCCGCTGGCCTCGGAGGAGGCGCGGCGCTACCTGGGGGCGATGCGGGCGGCGGCCAACTTCGCGTGGGCCAACCGCCAGTGCATTGCCGACGAGGTGCGGCGCGCCTTCGAGCGCGTGATGGGCCGCGGCGCCGAGTCGCTCGGGCTCGCGCTGGTCTACGACGTGGCGCACAACATCGCCAAGTTCGAGACCCACGAGCTTTCGTCGGGACGCACCCGCTGCCTGGTCCACCGCAAGGGCGCCACGCGCTCGTTCCCGCCCGGCCACCCCGACGTGCCCGCCGCCTACCGCGCGGTCGGGCAGCCGGTGATGGTGCCCGGCGACATGGGGCGCTGCTCCTACGTGCTGGCGGGCCGCGCGGGGGCGATGACGCGCGCCTTCGGCTCGACCTGCCACGGCGCCGGGCGGCAGATGAGCCGCACCCGGGCGGTCCAGGAGACCCGCGGCCGCGACCTGGTCGCCGAGCTCCAGGCGCGGGGCGTGACGGTGCGCTACGAGGGGCGCGACACGCTGCGCGAGGAGACCAGCGAGGCCTACAAGGACGTCGAGCAGGTGGTGCGGGTGTGCGAGGGCGCCGACCTGTGCCGCATCGTCGCCCGGCTCAAGCCCTTCATCGTGGTGAAGGGGTAGGGTGCGCCGGCGCCGCGGCGTCCCGACGGCTTTGGAATCCGGTGAGCCCGCGCCGGCATCGAAGCCCGGGTCGCGGCCGCCACGACCAGGCGCGAAACCAGGAGCCCTCACCGTATGAAGAAGATCGCGGTGCTCGGGTCGGGACCGGTGGGCCAGACGCTGGCCGACGGGTTCCTGAAGCATGGCTACGAGGTGACGCGCGGCTCGCGCGAGCCGGGCAAGATGGGCGAGTGGAAGACCCGGGCCGGGGCGCGGGCCTCGACCGGCACGTTCGCCGCCGCGGCGGCGTGGGGCGAGCTGGTGGTGCTCGCGGTCAGGGGCAGCGCGGCCGAGTCGGTGCTCGACCTCGCCGGGGCCGCGAATCTCGCCGGCAAGACGGTGATCGACACCTGCAACCCGATCGCCGAGGCGGCGCCCACGAACGGGGTGCTCCACTACTTCACCACCCTCGAGGATTCGCTCATGGAGCGCCTGCAGCGCCGCGTGCCGGCGGCGCGGTTCGTCAAGGCGTTCTCGTGCGTGGGCCACGCATTCATGGTCAACCCGCAGTTCCCGGGCGGGCCGCCCACCATGTTCACGTGCGGCAACGACGCGGGCGCCAAGGACGAGGTCGGTCGCATCCTGGTCCAGTTCGGCTGGGACATCGAGGACCTGGGCGGCGTCGAGGCGGCGCGCGCCATCGAGCCGCTGTGCATCCTGTGGTGCCTGCCGGGGATGATCGGCAACCGCTCGACCCACGCCTACAAGGTGCTGCGCCTCTAGCGCGCCGGCAGCCCGCGCTCAATCGGGCGCGCCCGGATGCCGACAACCCGGGGATGAGCGATTTCAACCCGGTCAACGGGCTGATGTGGTACATCGCCTTCCTGTTCTCGACCACCTGCCACGAGGCGGCGCACGCGTGGGTGGCCCTCAAGGGCGGCGACCCGACCGCCTACGAGGGCGGGCAGGTCACGCTCTCGCCCTGGCCCCACATGAAGCGCGAGCCGATCGGCATGCTGGTGGTGCCGCTCGTGACCGCCTTGACCCGCGGCTGGGCGATCGGGTGGGCCAGCGTGCCCTTCGATCCCGACTGGGAGGAGCGCCACCCGCGCCGCGCCGCGCTGATGGCGGCCGCGGGTCCGGCGGCCAACCTGCTCATCGCGCTGACGGCGTTCGCGGGCCTCAAGCTCGGCCTGGCGCTGGGCGCCTTCCAGGCTCCGGCGATCGCGCACTTCAGCTCGGTCGTCGAGGCCGCGCGCCCCGGGTTCACGATCGACTACCTGGCCCACGCGCTGTCGATCCTGCTCACCCTCAACGTCATGCTGGCGGTGTTCAACCTGCTGCCGCTGCCGCCGCTCGACGGCGCCGCCGTCCTCGGTCTGCTGGTGTCGGACCGCGTCGCCCACCGGCTGGTGTCGTTCGCCCGCGCGCCCGGCTTCTCGATGGTGGGGCTGCTGGTCGCCTGGCAGGTGTTCCCGCGCTTCGCCCGCCCGCTCTTCATGGCGGTGCTCAACCTGCTCCACCTCGGCGCGAGCTACGGCTAGGCCGGGACGCGGTCAGCGGCGGGGGATGCGCCGCCCGCGGGTCCACGCCAAGACGCGTTTCGCCGTCGCCTACGCGCCCGCGAGCTCGGCCGGGAGCGGGCGCTCGCGCGCCACGGTGGCGGCCTCGGTGGGCCCCAGCACGCCGTCCTCGACCACGATGCCGCGCACGAACGACAGCGGCACGATCTCGAAATAGATGTTGCGCGGCCGCACGCCGGGCGCCGGGGCGTCCCACACCTCGGCCGCCGGCTGCTCGGTGATGGTGAGCGCCGGGGTGGCGGCGGGCATGAACTTGCGACGGTGGGCGAGCGCGTAGACCGGCACCGAGTGCTCGCGCGCGGCCAGGGCCGCGGCGTAGGAGCCCACCTTGTTGACGACCCCCTGGTCGGTCACCGCGTCGGCGCCGATCCACAGCATGCGCGCCGGCGAGAGCAGCAGCGGCAGCGCGGCGTCCACGACCAGCCAGGCCGGGACCGCGGCCGCCGCGAGGGCCGCGGCCATGGCGCGGCCCTCGAGCAGCGGGCGGCCCTCGCCGACGATCACCCGCGGCTCGCGCCCCGCGCGCTGGAGCTCGAGGATCGCCCGGCGCACCGTGCCGCTCGCCGACAGCGTCGCGATCCAGGCGCCGCGTTCGGTGACGAGCCTGGCCGCGGTGGCCGCGACCGCGGCCTCGGCGGCCGCCTGGTCGTCGCGCTCGGCGGCGCACGAGCGCGCGAGGTGGGCGCGCAGGTCCGGCACCCGGTCGCCGCGTGCGACCCCGGTGTCGGCGACGTCGAGCGCCCGCGCCGCGAGCTGGTGGACCAGCGCCAGCGTCGGCTGCGCCGCCTGGGCGGCGCGCAGGCGGGCGAGCAGCGTGGCGCGGAACGCGGCGGGCGTGGTCGAGGTGTCGGTGGCCGCCCAGCGCTCGAGCCCGGCGAGGAAGCCGAGCGCCACCTCGCCCGAGCCCGAGGTGCGGTCTTCGAGCGGGGCGCTCATCGCGGCCCCGCCGCGGCCACCACCGTGGCGCCGTGGCGCGCGAAGGCGGCGAGGCTCGCGATCCCGGTCACGCCCAGCGCCAGCGCCAGCGCCAGCCCGAGGCGCCCGACCGCGCGCTCCGCGGTGGCACCGCGCGCGAGACCCCAGCGGACCGCGAAACTGCGCAGGCCGACCCCGAGGTGCCAGGACGCGAGCGCCACGCCAACCGCGTGGAAGGCGAACCCGCCCGGGCTCGCCACCTGCTTCCCCATGATCGCGATCAGGTCGGCGCCACCCTTCAGCACCTCGGGCGAGAGCCGGGTCGCCCAGACGTGGTAGATGAGGTAGGGCAGGAGCAGGAGGCCGGTGGCGCGCTGAACCAGCACCCGCGGATCGGACCGGTCCGGGCGGCCGGCGGCGTCCAGCTCGGTCGCGAGCAGCACGCCGATCACGGCGTGGACCGCGAGCGGCAGCGCGATCAGCAGCACCTCGAGCGCCGCGAGCAGCGGGGTGCGCTCGAGCAGCTCGACCGCGCGGCGGTAGGCCGAGGGCCCGCCCAGGGCGGTGGCGTTCACCGCCAGGTGCTGGAGCAGGAAGAATCCGAGCGGCAGCACGCCGGTCAGGGAGTGGATTCGCCGCAGGCTCTCGGGGGTGCGCTCGGGCACCCTCATGACCGCAACCGCCGCATTTTTGGACAGTAGCGCAGCCCCGGGCGGTTTCAAACCCGCCGCCGCCGCGGGCGTTTGACCGGTTGGCAGCCCTGAACGGCTGTGCTAAGTTCCTCACGACAAACCCATTGCCCCTTCGGGCTGAATCGGGGTGGTGGGGCAACCCTTTCCAGCCATCAGCCGGCCCCTTCGCCGCAGCTGGCCCGGGCCCGACCAGCGTCCATCCGCGGAGCCGTCCCGGAACCTCAATGACCACGGCGGTCGCCGAACTCATTCAGCACCAGCTCCTACCTCGCATCTCGAAGCCAAATCGATACTTGGGCAGCGCGCTTCACGTTCCGCGCAAGCCTTTGGATCAGGCCGAGGTGTCGCTGCTGCTGGCGTTCCCGGACGCGCACGAGATCGGGCTCTCGAACCTCGGCATCCGCATCATCCACCACATCGTGAACCAGCGCCCGGACGCCGCGGCCGAGCTCACCTTCGCGCCCTGGCCGGACGCCGAGGCCGAGATGCGGCGCCTTGGCATCCCGCTGTTCTCGCTCGACTCGCACAGCGTGGCGGACCGCTTCGACGTGATCGGCTTCTCGCTCCAGTACGAGCTCCAGTACACCAACGTGCTCAACATGCTGGACCTCGCCGGGCTGCCGCTGCGCACCCTGGAGCGCGACGCGCGCCACCCGCTGGTGATCGCGGGCGGCGCCCAGGCGTTCAGCCCCGAGCCGATGGCCGAGTTCATCGACGCGTTCGTGATCGGGGACGGCGAGGAGATGATCCACGCCGTGCTCGACCTGGCGCGCGACGCGAAGCGCGAGGGCTGGACGCGTTCCCGGCTGCTGCGCCGCCTCGCCCACGTGCGGGGCGTCTACGTGCCGAGCGGCTACAGCCTGCGCGCGACCTCCGAGGGCTGGCTGGTGCCCGAGCCGCTGCCCGGCTTCCCGGCGCGGGTGCGCTCCGCGTGGGTCCAGTCGCTCGAGCCGAGCTTCTACCCGGCGCTGCCGCTGCTGCCGGTGGGCGAGATCACGCACGACCGGCTCTCGGTCGAGATCATGCGCGGCTGCACGCGCGGCTGCCGCTTCTGCCAGGCCGGCATGATCAACCGCCCGGTGCGCGAGAAGCCGGCCCAGCAGATCGTCGAGGAGGTGCTGCGCGGGCTGCAGGCCACCGGGATGGAGGAAGTGTCGCTCATCTCGCTCTCGACCACCGACCACACCCAGATCGTCGAGCAGGTCAACGCGCTCGCCGACGAGCTGTGCCCGACCCGGGTCCAGCTCTCGCTGCCCTCGACCCGGCCCGACAACGTGCCGACCGAGGTCGCGCGCCGCATCGCCGCGCAGAAGCAGGGCTCGATCACGCTCGCCCCCGAGGCCGGAAGCCAGCGCATGCGCGACATCATCAACAAGAACCACACCGAGGAGGAGCTGCTGACCTCGGTGGGCACCGCGGCACGCGAGGGCTACACCGGCGCCAAGCTCTACTTCATGTGCGGGCTGCCGGGCGAGAACGACGACGACCTGCGCGCCATCCTCGACCTGGGCCACAAGGCGTGGCAGCGGGCCCGCGCCGAGGGCAACAAGAACTTCCGCATCACCGTGAGCGTCTCGCCGCACATTCCCAAGCCGCACACGCCGTTCGCGTGGGCCGAGCAGGTCTCGACCGGCGAGCTCAACCGCCGGCTCTCCGTGCTGCGCGAGGCGGCGCGCGGCAAGCCGTTGACGCTCAAGTACCGCGACGCCGAGACCTCGCTGCTCGAGGGCGCGTTCACGCGCGGCGACCGCCGGCTCGGGCTCGCGGTCGAGCTCGCGTTCCGGCGCGGCTGCCGGTTCGACGCCTGGACCGAGCACCTGCGCTTCGCGACCTGGCTCGACGTGTTCCGCGAGCTGGGCCTGGACCCCGAGCGCCAGCTGATCGAGCGCTCGACCGACCTCGAGCAGCCGTGGGACGTCGTGCAGTCCCCGGTCACCCGCAAGTTCCTGGTGCGCGAGAAGCTGCGGGCCGACCGGGCGGCGATCACCGACGACTGCCGGCTCGAGGACAAGTGCTTCTCGTGCGGGGTGGACGAGTGTCCGCAGCGTCCCTGGGTCAAGGTGCCGCACGCGCCGCTCGACCTGGTGCGGGCGCACGCGGTGCTGCCCGCGCCCGCGTACGGCCGTCATCGCCGCGCCGCCGCCCCCGGAGCCCCGGGGACGCGGAACGGCTCCAGCAGTGGCCGGGGACTCCCGGTCATGGCGCGCGGGGGCGCCCCCTCGGGGGTCGCGACCAGCACGCGCTTTCGCATCGTGTTCGAAAAGGGGCCGGGGATGCGCTTCACCTCGCACCTCGACCTCATGCGCACCTGGGAGCGGACGTTGCGCCGCTCCGGGCTGCCGCTCGCGTTCACCCAGGGGCATCATCCGCACCTGAAGATGTCGTTCGGGCCGCCGCTGCCGCTGGGATTTCGTTCCCGGGCTGAAGTCTTCGACCTGGAGCTGTCGCGTCCGCCCGCGGTCGACCTCGCCGAGAGGTTGAACGCGGTGCTGCCCGACGCGCTGCGGGTGCTGAGCTTCCGCCCCATTCTCTTCAAGACGCCTTCGCTCATGAGCCAGCTCGAGGGCGCTTCGTACCGGATCCGCTTCCCGCGGCCGTTCCTCGCCGAGGCCGGGCTTTCGCCCGAAGCGCTGCCCGGGGTGCTCGAAGCGCGCATCACGACGCTGCTCGCCCGCAACCCGATCGTGGTGCGGCGGGAGAGCGAGGCCCAAACCCGTGAATTTGACGCCCGACCTTCGATCGTGTCGCTCGAACCCGCCGCCGGCGAACAGCCGGTGGCGCTGGACGCGCATCTGCGGTTTCTGCCGCGCGCCCAGGTGCGCCCGGACGAGGTGGTCGAGCTGCTCATCCCCGACGGCGACGCCCGCACGATCGACATCGAGCGGGTCATGCTGTGGGCGGACGCGAGCGGCCGGCGCCTCGACCCGCTCGCCCTGTTGAGCACGGAATTCTGAACCGGCCGGCGTCATCTACGGGGGCTCCCGAAGGAGACCCTGTGAACAAGAAGATCATCATCAACGCCGACGCCTACGAGACCCGCATCGCGATCCTCGAAGAGGGGGAGCTCGCCGAGCTGCTGGTCGAGCGCGCCGAGCACCGCCGCCACGTCGGCGACATCTACAAGGCGCGCGTCAACGCCGTGCTGCCCGGGATGCAGTCCGCGTTCGTGGACATGGGGCTGCCCAAGACCGGGTTCCTGCACGCCTCGGACCTGGCCGAGAACCTGTCCGAGCTCGAGGATCTCTCCGACGTCGAGGAGAACGGCGACCGCGGCGGCCGCCGCCGCCGCGCCCCGGCGCCCAAGATCGAGGAGCACCTCAAGAAGGGCCAGGAGATCCTGGTCCAGATCACCAAGGAATCCATCGGCACCAAGGGCCCGCGCGTGACCCAGCAGGTGAGCCTGCCGGGGCGCTTCTGCGTGCTGATGCCGGGCGTGGACCACGTCGGGGTCTCGCGCCGCATCGAGGACCGCGCCGAGCGGCAGCGCATCAAGGCGATCATCCACGACCTCAAGCCCAAGGGGGTGGGGCTGATCGCGCGCACCGCCGGCGACGGCAAGGACGACACCGACTTCGCCGCCGACGTCAAGCACCTGGTCAAGCTGTGGCAGAAGATCGACCGCAAGGCCTCCTCGGCCCGCGCCCCGGCGCTGGTCCACCGCGAGCTCGAGATGACCGCCGGGCTGATCCGCGACCTCTTCACCGAGGACATCGAGGAGGTCGTGATCGACGACAAGGAGTCGTTCGCCGAGATCCAGGCCTACCTGAAGGCGGTGTCGCCGGAGCTGCGCGACCGGGTCAAGCTGTTCAAGGAGCGCGAGGCGATCTTCGACTTCTACGAGATCGAGCCCCAGATCGAGAAGACCTTCGAGCGCAAGGTGTGGCTCAAGAAGGGCGGCTACATCTGCATCGACCACACCGAGGCGCTGGTCTCGGTGGACGTCAACACCGGGCGCTTCACCGGCAAGAAGAACCAGGAAGAGACCATCTTCCGCACCAACATGGAGGCCGCCAAGGAAGTGCCGCGCCAGCTGCGGCTGCGCGACATCGGCGGCATCATCGTGGTGGACTTCATCGACATGGAGATCGAGGCCAACAAGCGAGCGGTGCTCGACGAGCTGCGCACCGAGCTGCGCAAGGACCGCGCGCGCACCAAGGCGTTCGGGGTCTCGGAGCTGGGCCTGATCGAGATGACGCGGCAGCGCGAGCGCTCGAGCCTGCTCCACTACTACACCGAGGACTGCCCGCACTGCGCCGGGCTCGGCAAGGTCCCGAGCCTCGAGACCATGCTGGTCAAGCTCGAGCGCGCGATGCGCCGCGTGGTCGCGATGGGCGGCGACCGCCGCATCACGGTCAAGGTCGCCCCCGAGGTGGCGCTGTACTTCGTCGAGCAGGAGGCGCGGCGCTTCTCGGAGCTCGAGAAGCGCTTCAAGCTCCAGGTCGACCTCAAGGACGACCCCCAGCTCAAGCGCGGCGAGATGCGGGTGTTCTCGCTGGCCCGCAAGGCCGAGCTCACCAAGCAGGTCGTGGGGGCGGTGCCGGGGACGTGATCACGGGCCGCGCGGGGTCGATCGTCGCCGCGCTCGGCATCCTGGCCGGTGCGGCCGGGCTCGCGCCCGCCCGCGGTGCTCAGGCCCTGCGTCTCCTCCAGACCATCCCGCTCCCGGGGGTCGAGGGCCGCCTCGATCACATGGCCCTGGACGCCGCGGGGCAGCGGCTCTTCCTGGCCGCGCTCGGGAACCACACGGTCGAGGTCATCGATCTTCGCGCCGGCCGCAGGACGCGCAGCCTGACCGGATTCCACGAGCCCCAGGGCGTCGCGTTCCTTCCCGCGCCGCCCCGTCTGGTGGTCGCCGACGGCGGTGACGGCACCTGCCGCGTTCTCGACGGTGCGACGCTCACCCTCCTGCGGACGATCCGGTTGGGGGAGGACGCCGACAACGTACGCGTGGATGAGGCCGCCCGGCGCGTCTACGTGGGCTTCGGGTCCGGCGCCCTGGCCGTGCTCGACGGCGTCACCGGGGACAGCCTTGGCCGGGTGGGGCTCCCCGCCCATCCCGAATCATTCCAGCTCGAGGACCACGGGACCCGCATCGTCGTGAACGTGCCCGAGGCCGGCGAGGTGACGGTCGCGGACCGTCTGACGCGCGCCGTGGTCGCCCACTGGCGTCTCGAGGGCGCGGGCTCCAACTATCCGATGGTGCTCGAGCCCGGCGGACGGCGGCTTCTGGTCGGCTGCCGGCGACCCGCGCGGCTGATCGTGCTGGACACGACCTCGGGCCGGGCGGTGGCCGCGGTTCCCCTCGACGGCGACGTCGACGACCTGGCCTTCGACGCCCGCACGCGGCGTCTCTACGCCAGCTGTGGCGCGGGCTTCCTCGACGTCGTGGCCGTGCCGGACACGGGCGCGATCCGCGTGCTCGCGCGCGTCCCCGGCGCGGCCGGAGCCCGAACGTCGTACTTCGACGAGGCTCGCGGCCGGCTGTACCTGGCCGTGCCGCGCCGCGGCCGGCAGCCGGCCGCGATCCGCGTGTTCGGGGTCGCGGCCCCGCCTACCCGACCACCTTCCGGAAGCTGAGCGGCCGCTGCAGGCGGTCGAAGCCGATGCGCGAGGGCTCGTCCATCTGGGCGATGACGCGCTCCAGGTAACGCATGGCGTTGAGGTCGTTGACGACCGCGGTCGTGGGCGGCGCCTCGAACACCACCACGACCAGGCGCAGCCGGGCGTTGACGTAGTTCCAGGCCTCGGCCGCCGCACGGGTGGGCGGGTAGCCCGGCAGCACCACGATGAGATCGCAGTCCTCGGGCAGGGTCCCGAGCGCCTGGAGCCCCTCGAAGTCGGCGGGCCAGCCCGGCAGCGAGACCACGACGTGGGCGACCGCGGGCAGGTGGAGCAGGTCGTTCAAGTCGGCGGAGGTCGGCAGGCGGTCGAACTGGACCGTGGTGCCGAGGCGCATGTCGGTGCGGTCGATGATGAGCGGGGTCGAAAGCGACGCCATGGCGGGGCTGCG
>WNFL01376028.1_pt4 | contig 12945 bp, 12 predicted proteins | sample 5400361 | NCBI WGS metagenome assembly WNFL01 (sample SAMN13153351, study PRJNA577476) | soil metagenome | isolation source: 40 cm soil on Douglas fir-dominated hillslope | place: USA:California | collected 2013-09-17
TCGTAACGCCGCCGAATAACGTCCTGATCTTGACTAAGAATCGGCCGTCGCGCATGGTGGCGCGCCATGGCCCCGTCGTCCCCCCGGTCGCTCCCCCTTCCGCTTGACCAGATCCTCGTCGGCGATTGCATCGCCGAACTCGGCCGCCTGCCCGACCAGGCGGTCGACCTGGTGTTCGCCGACCCGCCCTACAATCTGCAGCTCCGCCAGGGCCTTTTGCGGCCCAACCACAGCGTGGTCGACGGGGTCGACGACGCCTGGGACAAGGTCGGCGACTTCGCCGACTACGACCGCTTCACCAAGGCCTGGCTGACCCAGTGCCGGCGCGTTCTCAAGGACGACGGCACCATCTGGGTGATCGGCACCTACCACAACATCTTCCGGCTCGGCGCCCTGCTGCAGGACCTCGGCTTCTGGATCCTCAACGACGTGGTCTGGCGCAAGACCAACCCGATGCCGAACTTTCGGGGCCGGCGGTTCACCAATGCCCACGAGACCCTGATCTGGGCGGCCAAGAGCGCCGAGGCGCGCCATCTGTTCAACTACGCCGCCCTCAAGACCCTGAACGACGAGCTGCAGATGCGCTCGGACTGGCTGTTCCCGTTGTGCACCGGCCCCGAGCGGCTGAAGCGCGACGGCCGCAAGCTCCACCCGACCCAGAAACCCGAGGCGCTGCTGCACCGCGTGCTGGTCGCCGCCTCGAAGCCCGGCCAGGTCGTGCTCGACCCGTTTTTCGGCACCGGCACGACCGGCGCGGTGGCGCGGCGCCTGCGCCGGCGCTGGATCGGCATCGAGCGCGACGCCGATTACGCGGCCGCCGCGACCGCGCGGATCGCCGCGGTCACGCCGGCCTCCGAGGAAGCCGTCACGGTCACGGCCAGCAAGCGCGACGAGGTGCGGGTGCCGTTCGGCAATCTGATCGAGCGTGGCCTGGTTGAGGCCGGCGAGCTGCTCGTCGACCCGAACCGTCGCCACACCGCACGGGTGCGCGCCGACGGCAGCCTGATCACGGATCTGGCGCGCGGCTCGATCCACCAGGTGGCCGCCGCGGTCCAGCACCTGCCGGCCTGCAACGGCTGGACGTTCTGGTGCGTCGAGCGCAAGGGCAAGCTGGTCTCGATCGACCAGCTGCGCCAGCAGGCGCGCGCCGACATGGCGCCCCGCCCCTAGCCGCCCTGACTCCCAGCCCGCCTGACTCCTAGAACGTCGCGAGCGCGGCCGCCACCGCCATCAGGTAGTCGGCCAGCGTGACGTCGAGCGCGCGCAGGTGGTCCACCACGTTGACCAGCATGAGCAGGCCCGAGCCCACCAGGAGGGCGACGTCGTGGACCGTGACGCTGGAAGCCATGGCGGAACACCCGGTTGAAAATGACAAGGGGCCGTAAACCGGCGCCGCCCCCACGCGTTTGTTAGGCTAAAGCGCCTAGGGTCGGCGTCGCGGCCGCGTCCCGGGCGGACAAGCGCCTTGCTTTTGCCCGATTGGCCGCGCAAAAAACCTGTACGGACAATGACCGGGAGTGGATGTTGCGGGCAGTCGTGCGGATCGCTGGTGGGACGGTGTTGCTGCTGGCGCTGGCGGCGCCGGCCGGCGCGCAGGACAGCGGCGACGTGAACGCCCTGCAGGACCGGTTGCAGCGCCTCGACCGCGAGCTCAACGCCGTGCAGCAGCAGGTCTATCGCCGGCCCCAGGGGACCGCGGCGTCGACGCCGGCAGCGGCGCCCGCACCTACCGAGGCCCAGAACGCCGCGGCCGCCGGCCTGTCGGTGCGCATCAACCAGTTCCAGTCCGACCTGCGCTCGACCACCGGCCAGATCGAGGAGATCAACTTCTCGGTCGGCGACATGCGCAAGCGGCTCGACAAGCTGGTGAGCGACCTCGACACGCGGCTGGCCGCGCTCGAGAAGGCCTTCGCCGAGCGGCCGCCGCAGGTCGCCGGCGCCGCGACGCCGGCCGCCGCGCGGCCGCCGCAGGCCAAGGCCGAGCCGCCCAAGAACGTCAAGCTGCCCAAGGGCACGCCCAAGGAGCAGTACGAATACGCCTTCGACTTCCTGAAGAAGACCGACTATCCGGCCGCCGAGTCGGCGCTCAAGCAGTTCGTCAACACGCATCCGGCCGATCCGCTGGCCAGCAACGCGCAGTACTGGCTCGGCGAGACGTTCTTCGTGCGCAACAATTTTTCCGACGCCGCCACGCAATTCCTCACCGGCTACCAGAAATATCCCAAGAGCCCGAAGGCGCCCGACTATCTCTACAAGCTCGGCGTGTCGCTCTCGAAGCTCAACAAGACCAAGGAGGCGTGCGCCGCCTTCGCGCGCTTCCAGAGCGAATATCCGACCGCGACCGGCGCGCTCAAGGGCCGCGTGTCCGACGAGCGCCAGCGCCTCAAGTGCAGCTGATCCTCAGTCGGTGATCGTCAGTCGGGCGTGACCCCGGCCGACTGGATCAGCGCGATCCACTTGGTCATCTCACCGGCGAGGAACGCCGCCAGCGATTCGGGCGTCGAGTTGGCGATTGGCTCGTTGGCGAGGTCCTTGATCTTCTGCGCGACCGTCGGGTTGGCGACCACCTGGTTGGCCACTTGGTTGAGCCGGTCGACGATCGGCCGCGGCGTGCCAGTCGGCGCGTAAATCGCATTCCACGTGTAGGCCTCATAGCCCGGCACGCCGGTCTCGGCGATCGTCGGCAGGTCGGGAAACATCTCGACGCGCTGCGCGACACTGACCGCGAGCCCGAGCACGGTGCCGGCCTTGACGTGCGAGATCGTGGCGCTGATCGGTGTGATCATCATGGTGATCTGGCCGGCGACCAGGTCGTTGAGCGCCGGCGCGCCGCCGCGGTAGGGCACGTGCACGATCTCGAGCTTGGCGAGCTGCTTGTACAGCTCACCGGCCAGATGCTCGGCGGCGCCGTTGCCGCCGGTGCCGTAGGTGTGCTTGCCCGGCTCCTGGCGCAGCAGCGCCAGCAGGCCGGGCGCGTCCTTGACTCCGAGCTTCGGGTTGACGACCAGGATCAACGGCGAGCGCGCGACCAGCGCGACCGGGGCGAAGCTCTTCACCGGATCGAACGGCAGCTTCTTGTAGAGCGCCGGGCCGACCGCGTGCGCGACCGTGTTGTAGAGCAGCGTGTAGCCGTCGGCCGGCGCATTGGCGACGTACTCGCCGGCGACCACCGAGCCGCCGCCGGTCTTGTTGTCGATGATGACCTGCTGGCCGAACAGCTCGCTCATGCCGGCGCCGACCAGGCGCGCGACCAGATCGGTGTTGCCGCCGGCGGCGAACGGCACGACGAGCCGGATCGGGCGTTGCGGATAGGCGCCGCCGCCTTGCGCCGCGGCCTCGGCGCTCCACAGCAGCGCGAGCGCCGCGACGGCCTGAACGACTCTGCGCATTCCGGTCCCCCCTTTGTTTATCCCGAAACCTTAGCGCATTTGCCTGGCGAGCTGAGAGGGGGCGTGCCGAGAGGGGTGCGTCAGAACAACGCTGCCGGGTCGAACGGATCGCGCCCGCGCCACTCGGCACGCATCGCATCGAGATGCGCCGGCTCGAGCAGGCGGCGGATGCGCCGCTCGACCTCGGCGAGGAACGCGGGATCGAGCGAGCCCGCCGACCAGCGCCCGGCGCGCGTCTCGCCCAGGAAGCGCACGAACCAGGTCGTGCTGCGCAGAAAGATCAAGCGCCGGAACGGCGCCAGGAACGGCCGCAACTGCGCAGCCCGTACAGGATCGAGCGCGCGGCGATAGTCGCGATAAAACCCTTCGAGCGCCGGACGCGGCAGGACGACGTCGATGCGGCGGTCCCACAGGGTCGAGGTCGGCAAGGTCGCGTGCGCGAGATCGCTCGCCGGCGCGCCGTATTGCATGCGCTCGAGATCGACCAGGACGGCGCGGCCGTCCCAATCGGAGGTCGGCTCGATGATGAAATTGCCCGGGTGGCAGTCGAACGCGATCAAGCCGGCGGGTTGCGGCGCATCGCGCAGCGCATCGAGCCGCGGCATGAGATCGGCGAGCTCCTCGCGCAGGATCGTGCGCGCCGCCGGCGCGAGCACCGTCGCATCGTCAGGGTCCTCGAGCACGACGGCCTGGCGCGCGAGATGCGCGCGCGCGCCTTCGAGTGGATCGGCGGCGTGATCGACCAACGGCCGCCGCTCGGCGGGCGGCGGCACGGCGAGACCGTGGAGGCTGGCGAGCGCCGCGGCGACCGCCGGCAGGTCGCGCGCCAGATCGGGCACGCGGCCGACGATCTCCTCGACGACCAGCCCGCCCATCGGCAGCCCAGCGGCCGGCGCGAGCACGGCCTCGAGCAACGGCGTCACCCCGGCGGGTTCCGCGCGCGCGAAGCACGCCGCCTGATAGTCGAGATGGGCGCGCGGGTCGCTCGCGACCTGGCTGAAGCGCGGGATGCGCACGAGCTGCCCACGGCCGCGCACCCGCACATGCGCGTGCGCGATGCCGTCGGCGGTCAGCTCTTCGAGATCGTCGGGTGAAACGTCCAGCGCGCGCGCGAGCGCGGCGCGGTCGTACAAGCTCACGCCGCGGGTTTCGGTTTTGCGGCTGACGCCGCGGGTACCGGTTTTGCGGCTGACGCCGCGGGTAGGTGCTCCTGCAGCCGCGGCATCAGCTCGACCAGGTTGCACGGCCGGAAGCGCGCGTCGAGCTGGTGAACCAAAATCTCGTCCCAGGCGTCGCGGCACGCGCCGGGCGAGCCCGGCAGCGCGAACAGATAGGTGCCGCCGGCGACGCCGCCGGTGGCGCGCGACTGGATCGTCGAGGTGCCGATCTTCTGGTAGCTGATCCAGCGGAACAGCTCGCCGAAGCCGGTGATCTCCTTCTCGTAGACGGCGTCGAACGCCTCGGGCGTGACGTCGCGGCCGGTCACGCCGGTGCCGCCGGTGGCGAGCACGACGTCGATCTCCGGATCGGCGATCCAGGCGCGCAGCTGGGCCTCGATCGACGCCTTGTCGTCCTTGACGATGGCGCGCTTGATCGCCGTGTGGCCGGCGCCTTCGATGCGCTCGACCAGGGTGGTGCCCGATTTGTCCGACGCGAGATCGCGCGTGTCGGAGACCGTCAGGACCGCGATGTTGACCGGGAGAAACCGCCGGGTTTCGTCAATTCCTGCCATTGCGCTCAGCCAATGCCGTATCGCCCCCGCGGGTTCCGGTATAGACCGGCATCTCGCCCTGGGCAATCGCATCGAGGCTGTCGGTCCGCTGACCGAAGCGCAGCTGGTAGATCCAGAAATTGGTCAGCACGCGCTGGATCAGCAGGCGCGTCTCGGCGGAGCTCATGCTCTCGATCAGCAGCAGCGGATCCTCGTGCGGGATCGGCGACAGGTTGCCGGGGCCGACGTTGTAGGCGGCCACCAGGCTCAGGAGATTTCCTTTGACGCGCTCGTGCGACAGCAGATGGTCGACGTAGCGCTGGCCGAGCGCCAGGTTGGCGTGCGGATCGTAGACGTTGTCGACGTTCGGAATGCCGCGGCCCATGGTGCGCGCGGTCGCGGGCATGAGCTGCATCAGCCCGGCGGCGCCCGACGGGTTGCGCGCGTTCGGGTTGAAGCCGGACTCGATGCGCGCGAGCGCGAACAGCAGCGCGCGGTTGTGCGTGAAGCCGCCGGGCGGCGTCCACGGCGGCAGCGGATAGAGCCCGGCGTCGTAGCGCTGGCCGGCGGCGTTGAGCAGCCGCCCGGCGATGCGCATCGCCAGCCCGGGCATGCCGCCACGTTCGGCAATCGTCAGCGCCAGCGGCTGCAGCGAGGCCGGCAGCTTCGGATAGACGCGGCGCAGCTCGTCCTCGGCGCGCGTGCGATCGCCGAGCTGGATCAGCGCGAGCGCGCGCAGCGCGCCGGGATGGCCCTCCAGCCGCGCGAGGTCGTCCTTGCCGAGCGGCGGCAGCGACCAGTCGATGTTGATGTCGTGGCCGAGCGCGCGGCGCGCCATCAGGCCGTAGAACGTGTACGGGCTCTCGGCCGCGCGGCTCATCCAGCGCACGTAGAGCTGCGGCTTGCGGGTCACGAGATAGCCGCGCGCGGCCCAGAAGGCGCCGGCCGATGCGTTCCAGCTCGACGACGCCGGCGACGTCGCGACCGCCTCGAAATTCTTGATCGCCAGCTCGGGCTTGCCGGCGCGCCAGGCCGCCAGGCCGGCGACCCACGCGGCGTGCGGCGTGTGGCGGGCCGCAGCGCTGGCGTCCTGCACCGGCTCGGCTGCCGGCGCCTCGGGCTGGTGCGTCGCCGGCGCGGCCGGCTTCTTGCCCTTGGCCGCCGGCGCGGGCTTGGTGGCGACGACCTTGGGCGCCGGGCGCGGCGCGGTGGTGTGCCAGCCGGCGTCGTCCTCGCCCGGCAGGCTGCCGGTCAGCGGCGCCGCGACGGATGGGGCCGGCGGCGGCGGGCTGTGGGGCGGCCGCTGCTTGAGCGCCAGCGCGTGGATGCGCGGCGCGTCGGTCAGATCGCCGTAGGTGCGCAACCACGCGACCAGGTCGGCGTATTGCGGCTTGAAGCGCGGGCTCTCGTAGCGCTCGGCGAGCACGACGCCGAGCAGGCGCGGATCCGCGAGCTCGCCGATCAGCTTGTCGGCCAGCGCCCAGTCGGCGCTCGCCTGGGCGGCGAAGATGCGCTGGTAGCGCTGAACGTCGTCGCCCGACAGCACAGGCGGCAGCTCGGCGGGCAGCAGACGCGGGATCGTGGTGGCGGCCGGATTGCCCGGGTTGAGGCCTTGGGGCAAGACAGCCGTCTCCCGCGGCGCGGCCAGGGCGCCGGGAAAACTCATCGCCGCAACACCGAGCGTGGCGCTCAGGATTGCCGCAGCGATGGAACGGTGAAGTCGACCCCGTCGGATATTTCCGACAGTGATCGCTGTGCCAATCACCATCATCGTCAGCCGTCTTAAATGATCGTGCGAAGGCTGACAACCTCTTTGAGGCAGATCTCAAGCAATCACGGTGCTAAAGCGCGAGACTATTCAGGTGGGTTATCCACCGGACCTGTGGGTAATTTGTTCCCTGTCGTGATCTTGTCACCCCGTGTCATTTCAGCCACGAGGATGCTTGAGGCGGATTCAAACCTCCTAAATTTCCTCAGAATTTTGGCGTGACCGGCCCGTTGCAGAATTGCAACAGGCGTTTGGCGGTGCGGTGATGGGCGCGTTAAAGGCGCGGCGATTCACGCCGCGCCGAGGGCCTCGAGCCGGTGCTTGACCGCCAGGAAATCGCGCCAGACCTCGCGCTTGGAGGTTGGCGTGCGCAGCAGGTAGGACGGGTGGAAGGTCGCGATCACGGGGATCGTGAAGTCGACGTCGCCCGGCCGGTAGTCCATCCAGCGGCCGCGAAAGCGCGTGATGCCGTCCTGGCGGTCGAGCAGGGTCTTGGCCGCGGTGCCGCCGCTGAACACCAGCACCTGGGGCCGCACCAGGGCGATGTGGCGCTGGACGAACGGCAGGCACAGCCCGAGCTCGCCCGGCGTCGGCGTGCGGTTTCCCGGCGGCCGCCAGTACACCACGTTGGTGATCAGGGTGCCGGTCCGGTCCCCATGGCGGTCGCGCCCGATCGCCGCCAGCATGCGGTCGAGCAGCTTGCCGCTCGCGCCGACGAACGGCAGGCCGAGCCGGTCCTCCTCGGCGCCCGGCCCCTCGCCGACGATCATCAGCGGCGCCTGCGGGTTGCCGTCGGCGAACACGGTGTTGGTCGCGGTCGCCTTGAGGGCGCAGCCGTCGAAGCCGCGGATCGCCGCCTCGAGGGCGGCGAGCGTGTCGCACGCCGCGGCGAGCGCGCGCGTGTCGGCCGCGCCGGCGATCGCGACCCGCGGCGCGGGCGCAGCCGGCACGCTCTCCGCGCGCGGCTGTTTTTCAGATGCCGCGTGCCGCGGCGGGGGCGCCGGGCGAGGCGGCGGTGCCTCGCGTTCGGCTTGCGCCGGACGCGGCGGCGCTTCCGGAATCGCGGTGCGGTCGATTGGGATTTCACCAATCGCCTCGTCGGCGCCGACCGCGACCTGCCAGGCCAGCAGGGCGCGCGCGTCCATCGGATCTGACGTGGTGATCGTGGGCGCCGGCCCGTCGGGCCTGGCCGCGGCGATCCGCTTGAAGCAGCTCGCCGCCGAGCACGGCCGCGAGACCTCGGTGTGCGTGGTCGAGAAGGGCTCCGAGGTCGGCGCGCACATTCTGTCGGGCGCGGTGTTCGAGCCGCGCGCGCTCGACGAGCTGCTGCCGAGCTGGAAAGAGCTCGGCGCGCCGCTCAACACGCCGGCGACCCACGACACCGTGCTGTTCCTCACCGAAAAGAAATCGTTCCGCCTGCCGACGCCGCCGGGCATGCGCAACCACGGCAACTACGTGATCAGCCTCGGCAACCTGTGCCGCTGGTTGGGCCAGCAGGCCGAGGCGCTGGGCGTCGAGATCTATCCCGGCTTCGCCGCCGCCGAGGTGCTGTACGAGGACGGCGCGGTCGCCGGCGTCGCCACCGGCGACATGGGCATCGGCCGCGACGGCAAGCACACCGACGCGTATACGCCGGGCGTCGAGCTGCGCGCGCGCCAGACCCTGTTCGCCGAGGGCTGCCGCGGCTCGCTGACCAAGACCCTGTTCGAGCGCTACAAGCTGCGCGACGGCGTCGATCCGCAGACCTTCGGCCTCGGCATCAAGGAGCTGTGGGAGATCGAGCCGGCCAAGCACAAGCCCGGCACCGTGGTGCACACGGTCGGCTGGCCGCTCGACACCAAGACCTACGGCGGCTCGTTCCTCTATCACCTCGAGAACAACCAGGTCGTGGTCGGCTTCGTGGTCGGGCTCGACTATCAGAACCCGTTCCTGTCGCCGTTCGAGGAGTTCCAGCGCTTCAAGACCCATCCGGCGATCCGCTCGGTGCTCGAGGGCGGCCGGCGCATCGCGTATGGCGCGCGCGCGCTCAACGAGGGCGGCTGGCAGTCGATCCCCAAGCTGACCTTCCCGGGCGGCGCGCTGATCGGCTGCACGGCCGGCTTCATGAACGTGCCCAAGATCAAGGGCAGCCACACCGCGATGAAGACCGGCATGCTGGGCGCCGAAGCGGCGTTCGAGGCGCTGCAGCAAGCGGGGCGCCCGGAGCCGGCGAGCTACCAGGCCCGCTTCGCGGGGTCGTGGGTCGCCGACGAGCTCAAGGCGGTGCGCAACGTCAGGCCGGCGTTCCGCTGGGGCCTGTGGGCCGGGCTGCTGCATGCCGGCATCGACACCATGCTGCTGCGCGGCCGCGCGCCCTGGACCCTGCACCACCACCCCGACAACGCCAGCCTCAAGCCGGCGGCCGACAGCCCGCGCATCGCGTATCCGAAGCCCGACGGCAAGATCTCGTTCGATCGATTGTCCTCGGTGTTCATCTCGAACACCAACCACGAGGAGGACCAGCCGAGCCATCTGAAGCTCAAGGACCCGGCCGTCGCGATCGAGGTCAACTGGGCGCTCTACGAGGGGCCCGAGCAGCGCTATTGCCCGGCCGGGGTCTACGAGATGCTCGACGATCCCGACGCGCCGCGGGGCAAGCGGCTGCAGATCAACGCCCAGAACTGCGTGCACTGCAAAACGTGCGACATCAAGGATCCGCGCCAGAATATCAACTGGGTGGTGCCCCAGGGCGGCGGCGGCCCCAATTATCCGAATATGTAAATCTCCCGGATAGAAACGGGGTGTATAGAGGCCCTGAACTTGCAGTAACGTGGAGCGAGTTCCCAAACCGTGGCGATAAGCCCCCCAAACGCGGCAGATGTCCCCAAAGCGGGGCTGATGCCGAGGATCCTTTGTCCGATGCCGCATCCGTTTGCCCGCACCGCGCGCCACCTGGCGACCGGCTTGGCGCTGGCCCTGGTGCTGACCGGCTGCGAGGCCGGCAACCCGGCCGAGGCGCAGACCGCCCAAGGCACGGCCCAAGACACCGGCCAGATCGCCGCTGACCAGCCGAACCTGGCCAAGCCCCCGACGCTGGCCGCCGGCCCGGCGGCGCCCGCCGGCGGGCAACGCCCACGATTTCGGCGCCGCCGCCCAGTATCTCAGCCAGGCGCTGCAGCAGGACCCGGACAATCTCGAGCTGCTGCGCCGCACCTTCCTGGCGATGGCCGGCGAGGGCCGGCGCACCGAGATGCTCCAGCTGGCCCAGCGGGTGGTGCAGCGCGAGCCGCTGGCCGTGCTGGCCAATCTCGTGATCGCGCTCGACGACGTGCGCGGCGGCCGGCTCGACGCCGCCGACACAAGATTGTCTGAGCTGCCCCGCTCCGGCATCACCAACCTGGTGCTGCCGCTGGTGCGCGGCTGGATCGCCGCCGGCCGCAAGGACGGCGCCAGCGCGACCGCAGCCCTCAAGCCGCTGTCCGACTCGAGCGCGTTCGCGACCCTGCACGCGCTCCATGCCGCGATGGTCGCCGACTTCATCGGCGACAAGACCGGCGCCACCGAGCTCTACCGCGAGGCGATCGACAGCGCGCAGAACCCGCCGTTCCGCCTGGTCGAGATCGCCGGCAACTACTACGAGCGCAGCGGCCAGCCCGACAAGGCGCGCGGGCTGTACGACGAGTTCCTCAAGCGCAATCCCGACTCGCTGCTGCTGCAGAGCGCGCTGGCACGCCTGAACGCCAAGAAGGCGCCGGCCCCGATGGTGAAGTCGGTCTCGGACGGTTTGGCCGAGGCGCTGTTCGACGTCTCGAGCATCCTGCAGCGCGAGCGGCCGGCCAGCGAGTTCGGCCTGATCTACGATCGCCTGGCGCTGCAGATCCGGCCCGACTTCCCGATGGCCCAGATGCTGTTGGGCGACGTGCTCGAAAGCTTGAAGCGCGAGAACGACGCGATCGCGGTCTACCAGACCATCGCGCCCGACTCGCCGTTCCGCTGGTCGGCGCGGCTCAGGGTCGCGGCGAGCCACGACTCGCTCGGCCAGACCGACGCCGCGATCACCGAACTGACCCAGATGGCGAGCGAGCGGCCCGAGCGCGAGGACGCGCTGGTGCGGCTGGGCGATCTCTATCGCGGCAAGGAGCGCTGGAAGGAGTCCGTGACCGCGTACGACAGCGCGATCAGCCGGGTACCGAGCGTCGACAAGCGCCACTGGGCGCTGCTGTTCAGCCGCGCGATCGCGCTCGAGCGCGCGGGCGACTGGAAGCGCGCCGAGGCCGATCTCGAGCAGGCGCTCAAGCTCGAGCCCGAGCAGCCCTACGTGCTCAACTATCTGGGCTACACCTGGATCGAGCACGGCGTGAACTTCGACAAGGCCAAGATGATGATCGAGCGCGCGGTCGACCTGCGCCCGCAGGACGGCCACATCGTCGACAGTCTCGGGTGGCTGTACTTCCGACTCGGCGACTACCCGAAGGCGGCGCGCCATCTCGAGCGCGCGGTCGAGCTGCGGCCGCAGGACGCGACGATCAACGACCATCTGGGCGACGCCTACTGGCAGGTCGGGCGGCGCGACGAGGCGCGCTTCCAGTGGAGCCGCTCGCTGTCGCTCGAGCCCGAGGCCGAGCTCAAGGCCACCGTCGAGACCAAGCTCAAGGACGGCCTTCCGACTCCCAAGACCGCGGCCCGGCCGGACAAGTGACGGCCCACCTGTGACCGACGCCGCGCCGGCCGGCGGCGTCACGCGGCACGCCGCCGCCAAGCTCAATCTCTATCTGCGCGTGGTCGACCGCCGGCGCGACGGCTATCACGTGCTCGACAGCCTGGTCGCGTTCGCCGACGTCGGCGACGTCGTGCACGCAGCACCGGCCGAGCGCATCACCCTGACGATCGACGGGCCGTTCGCGGCGGCGTTGGTGCGCACCGGCCCGCCGGGCGACAACCTGGTGCTGCGCGCGGCGCGCGCGCTCGCCAGCCTGACGGGCTCGGATGCCGGCGCGCGCCTGACCCTGACCAAGAACCTGCCGATCGCATCGGGGATCGGCGGCGGCTCGGCCGACGCTGCCGCGACCCTCGAGGCGCTGATCGCGCTGTGGGGCGTGCAGCCCGATGCCAAGCAACTCGATGCGCTGGCGCTGGCGCTCGGCGCCGACGTGCCGGTGTGCCGCGCCGGCCGGCCGTGCCGCATGCAGGGCATCGGCGAGCAGCTGACCCGGCTCGACCACCTCCCCGGGGCGGCGCTCGTGCTCGTCAACCCGGGTGCGCCGCTGGCCACCAAGGCGGTGTTCGGCGCGCGCACGGCGGCGTTCTCGGCGCCGCTCGACGGCATGTCGCCGCCGCGCGACGTCGCCGCCCTCGCCGCACTGGTGCGCGCGGGCGGCAACGACCTCGAGGCGCCGGCCCGCGCGCTGCTGCCGGCGGTCGGCGCAGCGCTGGAGGCGCTGCGCGCGTCGCGCGGCTGCCTGGTCGCGGCGATGTCGGGCAGCGGCGCCACCTGCTTCGGCCTGTTCGACAGCGACGCGGCGGCGGCCGCCGCCGAGGCCCAGCTGCGCGCGCGGCCAACCTGGTGGACCGCCGTGACCCGGCTGCAAGGCGCCGCCGTCTAGAGCAAGGGCCCGGCTTGCGACCCTCGGGTCGCGTGATTAAGGTGCGCCGCGGTGGGGCGTCGCCAAGTGGTAAGGCAGCGGTTTTTGGTACCGCCATTCCCAGGTTCGAATCCTGGCGCCCCAGCCAGCCTCGACACCGCCCGCGCGACGCCCGCGCCGCCTCACCGGGTGGCCCGGCCCTCCTGACGGATGCCCTGCTTGGTGTCGCGCTTGTCTTGGCGGCAGCTGGATCGGCTCTCGCCGGAGGCCTTGCACGCCTGCTTCGTGTCGCGGCCCGTTTCCCGGGCAGTCTGCCGGGTGTCGCGCCGGTCACCGCGCCGCTCCATCCCCTGGGTTTGCGAATACGCCTCGATCGGCACGGCCACCAAGGTGGCCGCGGCCAGAACCAGCGCCGTCATGCCGACGCGAACGCCCCGTCCGATATCCATCGGTGACCCTTTCGAGCGAGGGCCGGCCGAGCCAGCCCCGGGGCACCACGCTGGCCGGGCCGGAGAC
>WNFL01432031.1_pt3 | contig 12939 bp, 16 predicted proteins | sample 5400361 | NCBI WGS metagenome assembly WNFL01 (sample SAMN13153351, study PRJNA577476) | soil metagenome | isolation source: 40 cm soil on Douglas fir-dominated hillslope | place: USA:California | collected 2013-09-17
ATATTCTCCATGCTTGGCGCCGGAGCGGCTGGATTTTTCCTCTACAAGGGAGAACAGCACGCGGTGTTTCTCACCAGCGAGGACGCGGCGAACGGCATATCGCAAAACAGCATTGCCGTCGTGCTTCAACCTCCGAACTATAAGCCGGATGATTTGACTCAGTTGGACGGGAAATTCATCAGTGTGAAAGGCACCTTCAACGCCCGCGGTATACCGCAAGAAACCGAACAGACCCAAACCGATAGGCGCGTTCCGCAGATTGTCGCGATCGAGGAAGTCAGGTCTCCACCTTACGCTACCGAGCAAGCAACGGTGTTCCGACCGGCAAAAGCCGATACTCCTCCGTAGAATTGTTTATTGGAAAGGTGTCTGACCCCATTCTTGGAGCCGCCCACCCAGTCGCCGCGCGTCCGCGCGGCGAACAACATCTTTCGCGCGTGCGGACGCACGCGCGCTGGGTGGCCGGGTCGGTGCCCGGCCATGGTGAGATTTTGTCAGCGCCGCGCTTGGAAGAAATCTTTCAGCAGACGGCCGGCGTGTTCGGCGTTGCCTGAGCGCTCGACGAGCGGACGGTGGTGGCAGGTGGGCTGCTCGAAGAAGCGCGGGCCGTGCGCGATGGCGCCGCCCTTGGGATCGGCGGCGGCATAGACGAGGCGCCCCACGCGCGCGAGGCTGATGGCGCCCGCGCACATGGCACAGGGCTCGAGCGTGACGTAGAGCGTCGTGCCGACAAGGCGTTCATTCGAGAGCTCGGAAGCGCCTGCGCGCAACACGAGCATCTCGGCATGCGCGGTCGGGTCCTTGAGCTCGATGATGCGGTTGCCGGCTTTGGCGAGGACTTCGCCATCGGCCGAAACGAGCACGGCGCCGATCGGCACTTCGCCGCGCGCAGCTGCCGCTTCGGCTTCAGCGAGTGCGGAACGCAGATAGAGTTCATCTTGCTCTTTCATCGCCCGCACGTTACCCGAAACGGTAAGGACGCTCATGCCAAAAGCCGCGGTCAACGAGGAGAAGTCCGGCGAACGGATCGCCAAGGTGATCGCGCGCGCCGGCGTCTGCTCGCGCAGAGACGCGGAGAAGCTGATCCTGGAGGGGCGCGTCGCGCTGGGCGGCGAAAAAGTGACGAGCCCGGCGCTGAACGTCTCGCCGGAGGCGCTCATCACCATCGACGGGAAACCGATACCGACGGCGTCTCCGACGAAATTGTGGCGTTATCACAAGCCGGTCGGGCTCGTGACCTCGCATCGCGATCCGGAAGGCCGGCCGACCGTATTCGCGCATCTGCCGCCGCATCTGCCGCGTGTCGTCTCGGTCGGGAGGCTCGATATCAATTCCGAAGGCCTGCTGCTTCTGACCAATGACGGCGAGCTCGCGCGGCGGCTCGAGCTCCCTGCCGAAGCCTGGGTGCGGCGCTATCGCGTGCGCCTGTTCGGCAAGGTGAGCCAGGGCGAGCTCGATCGGCTCGCGAACGGGGTGACCATCGAGGGTACGCGCTATGGCCCGGTCACGGCCGAGCTCGAACGCGCCAAGGGGCCTTATGCGTGGGCGATGGTGAGCCTGAAGGAAGGCAAGAACCGCGAGGTCAAGCGCCTGATGGAGCATCTGGGACTGAAAGTGGCGCGGCTCATCCGGGTGAGCTTCGGGCCGTTCCACCTCGGGCATCTGCCGGAAGGCGCGGTCGACGAGATTCCGGGGAAGGTCTGGCGAGAGCAGCTGGGGATGGCGAAGGCGAAGACCCCCACCCGCTCGCGCTAGCGCGCTCGCGACTTCCCCTTCCAGGGGAGGCGGAATTTCTCTACGGGAAGAGGTGCGAGGTCGACCAGGGCGACGTCGGGGCCTCGCGCGTGTAGGCGAGGCGCTCGTGGAGCCGGAAGGGCCGGTCGCGCCAGAATTCGATGGCAAGCGGCCTCAAGCGGAAGCCGGACCAATTGGGCGGGCGCGGCACGCTCCCAAGCGCGTATTTCGCCGCGTAGCGCGCGACTTCCTTCTCCAGCGCGAAGCGTCCTTCCAGGGGCCGCGATTGCCGCGAAGCCCAGGCGCCGATCTGGCTGTCCTTGGGACGCGTAACGAAATAGGCGTCGGCTTCGGCTGTGCTCACCGGCGCGATGTCGCCCCTTATCCGGACCTGCCGGCGCAAACTCTTCCAGTGAAAGACGAGCGCAGCCTTGGGATGAAGTTTCAGCTCCTCGCCCTTGGCGCTTTCGACATTGGTGTAGAAAACGAAGCCGTCTTGATCGACGCCCTTCAAGAGCACCATGCGCGCGTTCGGATAGCCTTGCGCGTCGACCGTGGCGAGCGTCATCGCCTCGGGGTCGTTCGGCCTTGAAATGCTGGATCGGATCGTCGGCGGGCCCGAGCTCGCGTTGTTCGTAAGCACTCATGTCCGACTGTTAGGGCTAGCAAAAACGCGATCCCCCCTCCCCACCCTTCTGGTCGACAGCGGAGGCAAAAACCTACCTCCCCCTGGTGGGGAGGTCGGACTTCTGAGCGCGCATGCGCGAAGAAGGCCGGGTGGGGGGTGGAGCATTGCCGATCGCTCATTCCAAAAGAATTTTTGCAACGTCTCGACCGCTCCCCCCACCCGGCTCGCCTTTGCGCTGTCGCGCAAGAGGCTCGCCGACCTCCCCACAAGGGGGAGGGAGGTTTGAGCGACGAAAATCCTGCGCAGGTCAAGCATTATGTGAAACGTCACTTGTACAGCCGGTCGATTGCGCCGCTTTTATCGAGCGCGGTGATGAAGCTCGCGTCGTAGAAATCCTCGGCCTTGTACTTCTTCATCTCGGGCGAGTCGTAGATCGCGAGCGTGCTCTTGATTCCTTCGATCGCAGGATAGGGTTTGGAGAACCATTTCGCGAGCGCGGCGCGGAAGACTTCGGGGTTCTTCTTCATCAGCGCGATCGCTTCGAGCGAGGCGGCGACGAACCGCGCGGCCGTGTCACGGTTCTGAGCGAGCCAGCCGCGCTCGGCCATGATGGAGGAGCCCGCCACGGGAATCTTGTACTGAGAAAGATCGATGACGTCCTTGAGCTTCATCTCGGGCGCCATGGCGATCAGCATGGCGCTCCCCAGAAGCGCGTCCTCGCGGCCCTCTTTCAGAGGGTTCAGCGCGTTGCCGTTGCCAACGAGCGTAATGTCCCTTCCCGGCACCCAGCCCATCTTCTTGGCAAAGCCGAGCGCGCCGACATGGGTCACGGCGCCGGGCACCGAATAGCCGAGCCGCTTGCCCTTCAGATCCTCGACCTTGGCGATCGAAGGCGACGCGATGATGTGGTCCTTGATGGTGCTTTCGGTCGTAGCGAGCAGAACACGGTGAATGCCGCGCGGGTCGTTGGCCACGCGATAGATCATCGGCGAGCCGCCGCCGATATCGATAGGCGCGCCGCCGATATCCCGTTTGACGTATTGCTCCGGCACGATCACGCCCGAGTTGCGCGCGACCTCGGCCGCGCCGGGTGTGATGAATTGATGGACGTCAAGTCCGTTCCTCGCATAGATGCCGGAATCAGCCGCGATCAGGAACGGAACCTTGTTGAGCGAGACATCGCCCAGCGCCACGTCGAGCGACACAGGCTTGTCCGCGGCGCGCGCCGTCGCTGCGGCCAGCGAGCCAAGCGCGAGCGCCGCCAGCAACGCCCTTTTCCACCCCGATCCAAACCCCATTTCATCCTCCGAAGGTGCTCAATCCATCATAGCGGATCGCCGGGACTCTCCCTATATAGGGCGGCTGAGGGAAGAGCCGTCGCCGTTCGACATGCGCGATCCATACGAAGTTCTAGGTGTTTCCAAGAAGGCTAGCGAGGCCGAGATCAAGAAGGCCTTCCGCACGCTTGCCAAGAAGTATCACCCGGACACGCACGGCAACGATCCCAAGGCGGTAAAGAAATTCCAGGAGGTCAGCGCCGCCAACGAGATCCTGAGCGACAAGGAGAAGCGCGCTCAATACGACCGCGGCGAAATCGACGAATCAGGCCAGCCGCGGGGATTCCATCCGGGCGCTCAAGGCGCAGGCGGCTACGAAGGTTTTCGCGCGCGTCCCGGACCCGGCGGCAAGGGCTTCGAATTCAATTGGGGCGCCACCGGAAACGACTCCGGCCACGAAGGCTTCAATGCCGAAGATATTTTTGCGGACATTCTGGGCGGGTTCAGCGGCGGCGGCAGACGCGGGCGCCAACCGCGGAAAGGCGCCGACGTGCAGCGGGCGACGACCGTCACCTTTCAGGAATCGATCATGGGAGGGACGCGTAGGGTCATCCTCTCCGACGGGCGCGAGGTCGAAGTGCGAATCCCCGCCGGGGTGAAAGAAGGACAGCAGATCAGGCTGCGCGGCCAAGGCGCATCCGGAGAACGCAGCGGCCCACCGGGCGATGCGCTGATCACGATCACGATCGCGCCCCATCCCTATCTCACGCGGGAAGGTCGCGACCTCAAGATGGATTTGCCGGTCACGCTCAAAGAGGCCGTGCTCGGCGCCAAGGTCACCGCCCCGACGTTGACCGGATCCGTGACGCTGACGGTCCCGCCACATTCGAACACGGGACGCGTGCTGCGTCTGAAGGGCAAGGGCGTGCCAGCGGTCGGGAGCGAGCCCGCGGGCGACCTCTATGTGCGGCTCGTGGTGACGCTTCCCGATGCAAGCGATGCCAAGCTCGATGCATTCGTGAAGAGCTGGGACGCGAATTACGACCCGCGGACGAAGCTGGTGTAGCACCTCACCATGGCCGCCCTCGAGGCGGCCACCCAGTCGCCGCGCGTCCGCGCGGCGAAAAATCGGCGAACCCTCTTGCGCGCGCGGACGCGCGCGCACTAGGTGGGCGGGTCAAGCCCGCCCATGGTGAATTAGGGTACCGCTTCATCACATAAGTCTTTTGCTCGGCTGGCTCCCTCCACCCCGCTCCGCTATAGGATGAGGATAGGACAAGAGGATGCGATATGGCCGGCTCTGGGATCATGGCGGGGAAGCGTGGGCTCATCATGGGGGTGGCCAATGAGCGCTCGATCGCGTGGGGCATCGCACAGTCCTTGCACGCTCAAGGGGCGGAGCTTGCCTTCACCTATCTCGGCGAGGCGTTCAAGAAGCGCGTAGCGCCTCTGGTTGCGCCCATGAGACCGGCGGCGGTGATCGATTGCGATGCGTCCGTGCCGGCCTCGATCGACGCCGCCTTTGCCGAGCTCAAGAACGTCTGGGACCGGCTGGATTTCCTCGTGCATGCGATTGCCTTCTCGGACCGCGACCAGCTCAAAGGCCGGTATGTCGATACCACGCTCGACAACTTCACCATGACCATGAACGTGTCCTGCTTCTCGTTCACGGCGGTCGCGCAGCGCGCCGAGAAGATGATGACGAATGGCGGCAGCATGCTCACGCTCACCTATTACGGTGCCGAGAAAGTGATGCCGCATTACAACGTGATGGGCGTCGCGAAAGCCGCGCTCGAAGCGAGCGTGCGTTATCTGGCGGAAGACCTGGGCAAGAAGAATATCCGCGTGAATGCGATCTCGGCAGGCCCCATCCGCACCCTCGCCGCTGCCGGCATCGGCGATTTCCGCTATATGCTGAAATGGAACGAGTACAACGCGCCTTTGCGGCGCACCGTCACCACGGCCGAAGTGGGCGACGCGGCGCTGTTCCTCCTCTCCGATCTCGCGCGCGCCATGACGGGCGAAGTGATGCACGTCGATTCGGGCTATCACGTCGTCGGCATGAAAGCCGAGGATGCGCCGGACATCAGCGTCGTCATGAAGAACGATGGCGCTTGAGCTTCGTCCGGAAATCTTCCTCTATCTCGCCCGCCACGGCGAAACGGTGGCCAATATCGAGCATCGGTTTCAGGGCCGCAACGACACGCCATTGACCGAACGCGGCCTTGCCCAGACGCGCATGCTTGCCTCGATCCTCGCCGAGTGCCTGGCGGGAAGGCCGAGGCCGCATTTCGTTTCCAGTCCCCTCCCCCGCGCCCGCAAATCGATCGAGCTGATCCTCGAAGCACTCGGGCTGCCGCCCGTTTACGATACCGATCCGCGTTGACCGACGATGAGGCACGCGCGCTCGACCCAAAAATGTGGGACGCGCGAATCCACGACAAATGGAACGTGCGCGTGCCGGGCGGCGGCGAGAATTACGCCATGGTGGCTGAGCGCCTGAAATCCTGGGTCGCCGATGTCCGCGAAGACACGGTTGCGATCGCGCACGGCGCCTTCTGCCGCATCTTCCGCGGCCTGTTCTGCGGCATGAACTGGGAGCAGATGTCGGCCTTGGACGAGCCGCAGGACTGCGTCTTCCTCTTCCATGACGGGGTGGTAAAGCGTCTTGAACACAAGGGCTCTCCGGCTGCCCTTGTTTGACGGCGAAGGGCGGCTTCCTTAAACAAACCAGGCCATGTCGCACAACACCTTCGGGCATCTCTTCCGGGTCACCACGTTTGGCGAGAGCCATGGGCCCGCGATCGGTTGCGTGGTGGATGGATGTCCGCCAGGCATTCCGCTCGTCGAAGCCGACATCCAGGCCGACCTCGATCGCCGCAAGCCCGGCCAGTCGAAATACGTCAGTCAGCGGAAAGAGCCCGACCAGGTGCGGATCCTCTCCGGCGTATTTGAAGACGAGCGCATGGCCGAGCAGGTCACGACCGGAACACCGATCGCCCTCTTGATCGAGAACGTGGACGCGCGGTCGAAAGATTATGGCGATATCCGCGACAAGTTCCGCCCCGGTCACGCCGATTACACCTACTGGATCAAATACGGCGTGCGCGATTATCGCGGCGGCGGCCGGCAGTCGGCTCGCGAGACGGCATCGCGCGTGGCGGCAGGGGCGATCGCGCGCAAAATCCTCGATCGCCTGTATGGCAGCGTCATCGTGCGCGCTGCCATGGTGCAGATGGGAAAGCTGAAAGTCGATCGTGCGCGCTGGGACTGGGACGAGGTCAAGCGCAATCCGTTCTTCTCGCCGGATGCCGGTACCGTGGATCAATGGGCGGCGCACCTCGAGAATCTCCGCAAGGCGGGCTCGTCCTGCGGTGCAGTGATCGAGGTCGTTGCCGACGGCATCCCGGCGGGATTGGGCGCACCCGTTTACGGCAAGCTCGATGCCGATCTGGCGAGCGCGCTGATGGGCATCAATGCCGTCAAAGGCGTGGAGATCGGCGCCGGCATGGGAGCGGCCGAGCTCACCGGGGAAGAGAACGCGGACGAGATGCGGGCGGGCAATGACGGCAAGCCGGTCTTCCTCGCCAATCAGGCGGGCGGAATCTTGGGCGGCATTTCGACCGGCCAGCCGATCGTTGCGCGCTTCGCGGTGAAGCCGACATCGTCGATCTTAAGCCCGCGGCGCACGATCGATGTGGAAGGTCACGACACCGAAATCTCGACCAAGGGGCGCCATGATCCTTGCGTCGGCATCCGCGCGGTTCCGATCGGCGAGGCGATGGTTGCCTGCGTGCTCGCCGACCACGCGCTCCGCCATCGCGCGCAGGTGGGATAAGCCAAGACGAGCGGCGACGGGCACATGACCGACGACCGCGTCTTCCGAAAATGCGCCTGGCGGCTCATTCCGTTCATCGCCCTGCTCTATCTGTTGAATCGGCTGGACCGGACGAATGTCGCGTTTGCGGCGTTGACGATGAATCGCGACCTGGGGCTCTCGCCCTCGATCTATGGGTTCGGCGCCGGACTGTTCTTCGCCGGCTATGCGCTGTTCCAGCTCCCCTCGAATCTGATCCTCGAGCGCGTCGGCACGAGACGATGGATATTCGCGATCCTCGCCACATGGGGCGCGATCTCGGCGGCGAACGCATTCATCACAGGGCCCGGCAGCTTCTACACCCTGCGCTTCTCCCTCGGGCTCGCCGAGGCGGGACTTTTCCCCGGCATGGTGCTTTATCTGACCTACTGGTTTCCGCAGGCCTACCGCGCGCGATTTCTGGCGGGCTTTCTGGCGGCGCTGCCCGTCGCGAACATCGTGGGCGGACCGCTTTCCGGATTCATTCTGGGTCTCGAGGGCTTATTCGGCCTGCATGGCTGGCAGTGGCTGTTCCTGATCGAGGGCCTCCCAGCCTGCGCAATCGCTTTCGCGGTTCCCAAGATGATGCCAAGCGGACCCGAGGCCGCAGCGTGGCTCGACAGCACCGAACGAGCGGCCATCGCTTCGCGGCTTGCCGCTGAAGACCGCGGCGCCGAGACCCGCGAGTTCCTGCCCGCGCTGAAGGATCCCCGCGTGCTTGCCCTTTGCGCCGTCTATTTCGCCTTCGAGTTCGGGTTTGCGAGTCTCACTGTCTGGCTGCCGCAAATGGTTCAGTCGATCGGCTATTCGGCGCGCACGACGACGGAGCTTAGCGAGCGATAATGCAGGCGAACGCATCCGGCACATCGCCCTTGCGGCGCTCGTCGCGGCTTCGGGTTTTGCGATCGCGGGCTTTGCGCAGGGCAGCATTCTCATGCTTTTCGGCCTCGCCGCCGCCGTGATCGGTGCGGAGGCGTTCCTTCCCGTCTTCTTCAGCTTCCCGTCTTCGTTCTTGAAGGGACCCGCGGCCGCTGGCGGCATCGCGCTCATCAGCTGCATCGGCAATCTCGGCGGATTCTTAGGACCCACCGTCGTCGGCGGACTGAAGGAAGCGACGGGGGATTACATGCTGGCGATGGCGGCGCTTGCGGGCTCAGCCGCTGTCGCGGCCCTCATCGTGCTTGCGCTCGGCCGCGCGATGGCGCCGCGCGGCACAGTCGCGCGAGACCCTGGAGCGGCGGCGCTCGATTAATTCACGCGCTCGGTGCTGCCGACCCGGCGGTAACGGATACGCATCCCCTTGTCGTCCAGGATCTGGATCGAGGCCTGGAATTGCGCCGGCGGTGGAACGTTCAAAGGCGTGTTCGCCTGTACGATGTAGAGGCGATTTCCCTCGGCCAGGACCTCGGCGAAGATGCGCCGCTTGTCGGCAGTCTCGATCGTCATCCGCTGGCTCTTGATCTGGTCGATCGCGCCGGCTTCGTCGTATTTGATCATGCCCTTGGCGCGAATCACGTCGGAGGCTTCCGCTATCGCGGTCGCGAGCTCATCGGGGGCGGAGGCGTAATCCACCACGGTCACCGAATAGGTGCCAGCCTGGATCGAGGTTGCCGGCGCCTGCGCGGAGTAGAGATGGGCCATCAAGCTCGTTCCCTTGGAGGTCTTGTAGGCCATGTCCGAACGGGCCGGCTCGGCGGGGAAATTGACGACGAAGCGGTCGTCGCGATTGGACCATTCGGTTTGGGACCAGGCCGCGCCGGCCATCATGAGGAGCAGGGCGGCAGGGATGAGACTGGCAAAGCGCATGCATTTCCCTCATGAGCATTCTGGCGAGGGAACATGCCATAAGCGGCGGCAATTGTCGCCGGAGCTCTCTGCGCCCCTTTCAGCTCTTACGGGCTGATGTCGCCTTCCATCATCGGCTCATCCGCGCCCTCGCCCATCCGCTTGTTGAGCTTGACCGCGGGCTCACCCTTTACGAGTGCGGCGATCAAGGGGGCATCCCGATCGTAGCGGTCGGGCCGGAAGTCGACCTCTCCGTCGGCCTTCGCCATCGCCGTCCAGTAAAGGAAGTAAACCGGCAACGGAGCATCGAGGGCGATCCGCTTGGTGTCTCGGGCTTTCACGGTCTTGTTCAGCATCGCCATCCCTTCGCTTGCGTCGTCGGTGAGCGCGAGCGAGGCGAGCGGAAAGATCTGCTGCACGCGAATGCAGCCATTGCTGATCTCGCGCTGGGTGAGATCGAACAGCTTCTTGTTCGGCGTGTCATGCAGATAGACGTCGAAGTCATTGGGGGAATCGAGCATCACGGCTCCGAGCGCGGTCTGCGGCCCGGGGAGTTGCTTGATGGCATAAGGGAATTCCGCCGGCACGACTTTGCGCCAGTCGATCTTCTTCCCGTAGGGATCGTTCGGCGGTCCGTCGGTGATCACCATGTGTTTTGCCGCAAGGAAATTCGGATTCCGCTTCAGCTGCGGAAGCAGATCGCGCGCGGCGATGTCGCCCGGAATATTCCACGGCGGATTGACGACGACGGCTACGATCTCCGAGCGCGTGATGGGCGTCGGACTGTTGGCGCGTCCGACGACCACGGGAGAGTGCAACACCGTCCTCCCGTCGCGAACGAACTCGACGCTCTGATCGGGAACATTCACCGCGACGTAGCGGTGCTCGAAATTTGCCGGCAGCCAGCGCCAGCGCTCCATGTTGACCGCGATCGCGCCCGCGCGTGCCGCAGCCGTGACATTGAGCGCGGTGAACGTTGCGCCGCCCACGCGGCCGTCTTCCCCAAGACCGTTGCGCGCCTGGAAGCGTTTCACCGAATCACGGATATCGGATGCGGACGGCGCGGCAATCGCGGCCAGCATCGGATCCTCGGCCGCGAGCCGCTGAACGAGCACGTTCAGTCGCGCATCGGTCCCGTCGAGCTTGATCTCATTCCCGCCCGGCACGGCCGGCCAGCCGCCCTTCTCCTCGATCGCGCGGTAGCGCGCGAGCGCCTGTACCAGCCGGGCGTATTCGGGATGCGCGGGCGGAAGATCGGCGAGGAATTTCGGCACAGCGCCGGCTCTCAAAGCTTTGACGAGGTCGACGACCGGATCGAAATTGGACAGCGGGAGCTCGACATCCTCATAGATATCGGTCGGACGAAGCCGGCCGTTATGCACGTCGTGCGCATAACGAAGCAGCGCGTCGCTGAAGGCGATCTCGAATTCCGCGGCTTCGCGGCCCGGCGCCAAGCGCGATTTGCCCGGAATCCTGTACTCGCCGGACCGCAGTCCCTGCGCCGATGCCTGCGTCAGCCTCGCGCGGACTTGCGCCGCCATGTCCTGTTGCGCCTCCAAGCTCCAGGCCGGGCGAAAATCGCGAATCTCGTAGAACGCAATCACCGCATCGATTTTCGCCGCGGCGGGCTTGAGAGCGGCTTTTCTCGCCTCGATCGCTTCGCGCAATGCTCCTTGCGTGAGCAAAGAGGGATCCTGCGCAACCACGGGCGCCGTTTGCGGCGGCGGCATCATCGTCGCGCAGCCCGCAAGCAGAACCGCAGCAAGACCGAACGTCGCGGCGCCAAGTGATCTGTGCACGGAATTATGGTCGCGCTCACGCTTCACGGCGAGCGCGTGATCGTTCACTGGAAGCATGAATTCCTCCCAATGCCAAAGAACCTCGATAACGTCTGATCAAGGCGATTCGATGGCGAAGTGAACGAAATGCAAAAAAACATTTTCTACACGTTTGCAGCTTGTGCTGTGCAGGAACTTTTCATCTGTGTCAGTGTTACTGCCACATCTTGCAAGAAGGAGCCCCAACAATGCGGATGATTTTGCCGTTGGTAATCGGAGCAACACTGCTCGCCGCTGGTTGCGCGACGAGAGAGAGTGCAAGCATGGCGCAGGCCGCGGCCGATGCTGCGAGAATGCAAGCCGAGCAGGCACAGGCAAGAGCCGACATGGCGTTTCAAGCGTCGCAAACGGCGAACCAGAGAGCCGATCAGGCGAACAGCACGGCACAGCAAGCGCAACAGACTGCGAGCAACGCACAGTCGACGGCGCAAGGTGCGGTGATGACCGCGCAGCAGGTCAAGGATGACGCGTTGGCCGCCGAGCAGCGCGCCATCGAAGAGCGTCAAGCGGCGGAACGCGAAGCCGCCGAACGCGCACAGCCGAGGCGCACGCGCTTGGCCAGAGGCGAGCGCGGTTAAGTCTCGCATCAGCGCTTGAACACAACCGGCGCCGGAAGGTTATCGAGCACATCGATTTCCTTCCGGCGCCGATTGTCTGAATCCCGCCATCCCCGACAGCCTCGAGCCTCATTCGCTGTCGCGGTGCGGTGCCGAGAAGCATGAACTGCGCCGGCAAAGTCATGCGCGCCGGCGAAGTCCTATCGGGGATCATCTGAAAGGCATCGGCCAAGGCGCGGCAATCACGCGCCATCGGCGCCGATGAAAGCGCATATTTGGAAGGCGAATTTACGGCTGCGGCCTGCTTCTTGTGTAAGGCGCGCTGTAAGACGAGCTTTACGCGGACCTCGCATGGCGAGAGAATTCGCCTCTCCCGGCCAGGAGTCTCGATGGCACCGGCGCGGTGCCACAGGACCTGATTTTTTCGATTTGCCTGCGGCGCCGCGGGCGAATCGTGGGGCCGAGCATGACCGCACTCGAGACCGAGGACATCGCCTGCGAGCTCATAATGAAGCCGGCGCTCTACCTCATGGAGGCAATGCTTCCTCCGGGCCTGATGAGCATGGTGAACGCGTACATCGACGGCGTGCGCGCATCCGCGGCCGATCATTCCCGGGCGCTGGTCGGGCAGATCAAGCAGCACGCGCAATCGGCACAGCTGAAACTGGATCTGCGGCAGAAGGTGCCCGCCACGCTGGCATCCGTGATCGTGCAGATCGCAACGCAATACGTCACCCAGCAGGGATTTCGCGCGACCGTGACGGCAAACGACATGTGGAGCATCCACAGCTACGCCGGTGACTACAATCCGTTGCACGATCACGGCGGCAACACGCCGCTCGGACTGTCCTCCGTCCTCTATCTGATGGTGCCGCCCGCGATCGCGACGAAAGCACCGGTGCCGCATGGCGGTACGCCCAAGATGAACATGGCGAGCGGCAACTGCGATGGTTTCACGCAGTTCGTGTGGGGCGCAGTTCGTGTGGGGCGCGACGGGCATGCGCGACTTCAGCCTCTTGCGCCCGCCGACCCAGCAATATGTGAAGCCAGAGGTCGGCAAGCTGCTCGTCTTCCCGAACTGGCTCCTTCACAGTGCGCATCCGTTCTTCGGCGAAGGCGAGCGGCGCACGCTGTCGTGCAACATGGACGTCGTGTTCGACGAGCCCGATTGGTATTAGCCAAAAAAATTGTCATGGCCCGCAAAAGCGGGCCACCCAGGGGAACGAAGCGCACCTAATCAATAAGAATTGCAGTGCCGCTTCTT